>Ga0302323_100001375_pt1 | contig 19706 bp, 16 predicted proteins | sample Fen_T0_3_FD_201950 | JGI IMG/M metagenome (GOLD analysis project Ga0302323, IMG submission 201950) | Peat permafrost microbial communities from Stordalen Mire near Abisko, Sweden - Fen_T0_3 | ecosystem: Environmental > Terrestrial > Soil > Wetlands > Permafrost | place: Sweden: Abisko... | reverse complement strand
GTCGGGCGTGCGGGCCTACGCCAGCCGCAATCAAGCCGACAACGCGACGGAAATCGTGGTGGTCAACTGGAACACGTCGTCCACCCCGGTGCGCTTCGACATCAAGGGCACGACCACCACGGGCACCTCACCAGCTTACACATTGCCGGCCCTGTCGATTTCAGCTGTCGAGATCCTGGACGTCGGTGTCGCCACGGCGTGGAGCTACGGCGATGTTCAGCATCGCGCTGGGCAGGGGCCGGCGCTGCTTTCCCCCGGTGCGACCGCCTCGACGGACGCCGGCCTTCCCCTGTTGACCAACGCGTGTAACGCCGATGCGTCCTTCACCTGCCCGAAGATCGTGCCTTCGAGCCCGCTTATAACGACCCTGGGCATGGCGACGGCCACCGGTCTTGCCTTCGGTTCCCCACCCTACCATTGGACTTCCTACACCTACGGCTCGAACGGTCAAGGCGCCCCGACGGCCGCCGTGACCCCTGATGGGAATGGCATCGCGATCGCGGGCCGCTTCGTCGCCCCCGTCGGTCAAAATTGGATGGGCGCGGGGCTTTTGTTCGATGGCTCGAGCTGCCTCGACGGATCGACCTACACGGGCGTGCAGTTCGACTTTGCGGGCGACCTCGGCGACTGCACGCTGGCGTTCGGCGCCAACTTCAGCGGCGATTCGACTGCGACGGACACGCCGGGGCGGGGCAGCTGCCCCTACAATCAAAACTCGCTCTGCTATCCCCCGATGATGGTGGTCACGCCCCCGTCCGCGCCGGACGGGGGCGGGGCGGTAAACACGACGTTCAAGGTCCCGTTCACCTCCCTCAGCGGCGGTAGTCCGACGCCTCGAATGGACCCGGCGTCCCTCCTTACCGTGCAATGGCAGCTCAATGCGCGCAGCGGCGGCCCAGGCTGCACGGCGAGCTTCACCGTCGCAAACGTCGCCCTCTACTGACCGCGCCAAGGGGTGCCACGAAGCTGTTACCAAGAGTTTACTTGCCGACATTTGCCAAATCGCTTCGCGTCCGTCATGACTTCCATGCGTCGACTGAGAACGCCTAGCCTCTTCGCCTAGCCCAACCTAACTACAATTTTCCCAAACACAGCCATCTGCCACTTCCACGAGAGGCAGATGGCTGTTACTTTTCCTGGTGCAGAGGCAGCGCGGACGACCGGCGGACGTCCGCAGTGACATTCATCGGACATGTGCGGCCACCATTTCGTGCCGACGGTAGATGCGATTGGTCGTGGGTTGGTGAGCGATCGCGCGCCAAAGCACCGGTCACGGAGCGGCCCGTCCATTGCAAACGGCCGCACAGGTTCGAGGGAGCTAACCAGTTCCTATCTCGAATCGACAACGGAAAGGAAACTGCAATGAGAATACGAACAATGACAAGACTGACGATCCTCATGGGTGTAGTTGGCACGTTGGCATGTGACAGCGAGATGGCGGCGACCGGAGCCCGGGAGGCAACGGCGAAGCTGGCGCAGGGGGCGGCACAGCCGACTTGCGACCTCGATGCGCGCACGGAGTTCTACGCGCCCCCGGCCAATGATGGAGCCGTGGCGCAAACGCTTGCACTGCTCAAATCAAGGAAGTTCGCGGACGCGCGCAAGCTGGTTGCCCTGACCAGCACACCGCACGCGGTGTGGTTCACCAGTGGAACGGCAGACGACGTTCGGAAGGCCGTTCGTCAAACCATGCAGGCTGCCGAGCGCGACAATCGTGTGCCCGTGCTGGTTGCCTACAACCTTCCCTATCGCGATTGTGCGCAGTACTCGGGCGGCGGGGCCACGGACACGGCCGCGTACAAGGCCTGGATCGATGGCTTCGCCCGCGGCATCGGCAGGGGCAAGGCGGTCGTCATTCTCGAACCCGACGGCATTGGTCTGATTCCCTACAACACGACCATCAATGGCACCGCCGAGTGGTGCAAACCTACGGTCACCGATTCCGCGGGCAACGTGGTTCCTGCGCCCGGGGCAAGTCCTGCTGACCGCTATGCCCAACTCAACTACGCCGTCGACAGAATCGCCGGTCATGCGCCGCGAGCGTCGGTGTATCTCGATGGCGGTCACAGCGCATGGTTGGGCGTGGGCGAGGCTGCCTATCGCCTTACCAAAGCAGGCGTGGCACGCGCCGCGGGCTTCTTCCTCAATGTCTCGAACTATCAATTGACCAGCGATTCGATCCAGTACGGTACTTGGGTCTCGGACGCCCTCGCGGCGCCCTCGGGCGCGCCGGCCTGGGCCTTCGATAGCGATGGCAACTTTCATTTCGACTGGTTGCCCAGCCAGTACGATCCGGCGACGAATTACAGCCTGAACTACAGCCCGGCGTATGCGGCGACCGTGACGGCTGGCATTCAGTCATTCATGGGCAGCGCCGTGGCCACGGCCCATTTCGTGATCGACACCAGTCGCAACGGCCAGGGGCCACTCAATACAGCGCCTTACGCCCTGGCACCCTACAACCAGCCCGCATCGGTCATCAGTGGTCTGCAAGGCGGCAATTGGTGCAATGCCTTTGGTGCGGGCGCGGGGTTGCGGCCGACGGCCAATACAGGCGTGGCACTCCTCGATGCCTATCTGTGGGTGAAAGTTCCGGGAGAGTCGGATGGCAGCTGTGATATCGCCGGTGGTGCCCGCGCCTGGGACTATTCAGCCTACAATCCGTGGGGCCTGAGCGGCGATGCGCAGAACCACTTCGACCCGCTCTGGGGCCTGGTGGATCCTGCGGCTGGGGCCTGGTTTGCGGACCAGGCGCTGCAACTGGCGGTGAACGCCAACCCGCACCTGCGCTAGCCACGAAAGCGCGCCATCTCGACCAAGCTGTCGGCAGCGCTCCATGCGTCTGCCGACGGCGAGATGGCCGGCGCGCGGGCGATCACGCGATGGTTCCCGGCGCAGCCGCGCGAAAGCAACGTGCGTTGGTGCCGGGGCGGCCGTGGAAGGCCAGCGCAGCGCTGGTGCAGCCGCCGCGGCAGAGGCGGGCCTCGGTGCAGGTGGCGCAGGGGCCGGAGAGATGGTCGCGGACGAACCGCCGGTTGTAGGCAAAGGCATTCGGGTCGTGCCACAGATCAGCCAGCGAGAGATCCCGGATGCTTCCCTCGGCGTATGCGTCGGGCATCGACAAGCAGCCCTTGACCCGGCCGTCGCTGGTGATGCCTAGGGCATCCAGGCCAGCGCGGCAGCCGAGCCAAGGCCGGGGAAAGCCGCCTTGAATGGTCCGCAAACGCAGATCGTCGCACGTGCCGTAGCCGATGTTGTCGGTGATGTGCGGGCGCAGGCCAGGGCGGATGGCCATGCGGCGAAGCACCGTCAGCAACACGGGCATATGGTCCGTGCCGAGCGCAAGCGGCTGGTTCTCGGCCCGCCCCATCGGCAAGGTCAGCTGCAGCTGCCAGCCCAGCACGCCGGCTTCCTCCAGAACTGGTGCCAGGGCTTCCAGCTCGGCGAGGGTCTCGCGGTTGACCTGCGTGGTCGCGCCGACCTTCAGTCCAGCGCTGTCGGCCGAACGAATCGCGCGCATGGTCTGCTGAAAGCAGCCGGGCACGGCGCGCTGGCGATCGTGGGTCGCTTCCAGCCCGTCCACGCTCACGGTGACCGAGCTCATGCCAGAGGCGTGCATGACCTTCGCCACACCGGCATCCAGCCCCTGTCCCGAGGTGACCATGTCGACCACGATGTCGCGTGCGTGCGCTGCGCGCGCCAGCTCCGGCCAGCGCGCATAGAGCAGCGGCTCGCCGCCCACCAGGCTGATGCGCTGGCAGCCGAGATCGGCCAGCGCCGCGATCACGCCAAGCCATTCGTCGTGCCCAAGCTCGCTTGTCCGTGCTTTGCCCGCAGCCGAGCCACAGGTGAGACAACGGCACGGGCAGCGCAAGGTCAGCTCGAGACCTGCCATGAATGGCGCACGCCAGGCGATCAAGCACAGCCTCCACGTACGCGGTGCAGACAGAAGGGATTGCTGTAGATGCTGCCCGTGGTCCAGTAGGCCATGGTGGTGCAGCCAGCCCGGCACAGCGGCCCGACCTTGCAGCGGCCGCAGGCGCCGGCCAGCTTCCTGGCATCGAAGCGCGTGCTGTAGGCGAAGCGTTCGGCGTCGTTCCAGATGGTCGTGATGGATTCGTCGTGCAGGTCACCGGCGTCGAACTCGGGTGGCATGATCGAGCAGCCGCGCACCCGTCCGTCGTAGGTAATGGCGACGGCGCGAATGCCCGCCTGGCAGCCGGTCCACAGCGCGGGTTCTCCGCCGGCCCCGCGCACGTCCATCTCACGCTCGGTAAAGTAGCCGATGCTGTCGCTGGTGTCGATGTGGGGTGGCCTGCTGTCCTTGCGGGCTTCGGCGATGAAGGCCATCAGTCGCTCCAAGTCGGCGGGCGCGATGACGAACGGCTTGGCGATTTCCAGGGCTCGACCGACGGGAATGACCAGTTGGATCTGCCAGCGCCTGATGCCGATGTCCGCCAGGGCCTGACGAAGCGCCGGCAGCTCGGCCAGGTTGCGACGGTTTACCGCGGTGATGACCACGGTTTGCAGGTGGGGCTGCGCGCGTTCAGCGGCAGCCATGGCCAGCTGCCAGGGCGACGGGCCGGCTGCCGGCCGCAGCCGAATGCTGTCATGGGTGGCTTGCAGGCCGTCGATGGAAACGCCGACAGCTTGCACGCCAACGTCGACGGCGCGGGTTAGGCGATCATCGTCCAGCAAGGTACCGTTCGTGATGAGCGACGTGCGCAGGCCGCTGTCGGCAATCGCGCGACACAGCCTCTCCCATTGCGGATGCAAGAGCGGCTCGCCGCCCGTGATGTGGACGTGCTGGCAGCCGAGCGCGGCGAGCTCCTGCGCCGTCGCTTCGATTTGCTCGCACGACAGCTCGCGGGCGGAGGACTCGCCGCAACTGTTTTCGCAGTGGATGCAGCGCAGGTTACAGCGCCGGGTAAGCTCCCAGATGCAGGTGCGGGGCTCGCGTGGCACACGATCGAGCGGATGCCAGGTCACACGAAACGGACTCCCAGGTAGATCAGGACGGGCTTGCATATCGGCAGCTCGCCGGGATCGAAATCGGTCGCAGAGGACAAGCTGTTATTGCAAGGCGTCCCACTCTGTTGACAACCGAGGTCGCTCGAAACCGCGTTGCAGTTCTTGCCTGCCAGGTAGTCGGCAAGTCCGCCGATCCACGATTCCCGTACGGAGGCCAGGCACGCCAGGACCCTCGTCTGCTCGTCGCTCGGAACATTGCAGCTGTCCAGGATCTCTTGAATGGTCACGGTCGCACCGTCGGAACCAGTGGGCGCCTTGCCTACGTCATTCTTGGCCGGGGCGACGTCCGGAAAGACGATCTGGGTGCTGTCGTTGCCCGCGCTATCTGGCTGGCCGGGGCTCGCATCTGCCACCGCTGCATCTCTGCCCGGGGAGTGCAACGCAGATTGTTCGCAGCCCACTGTGGCTACGCCGCCGAGAAGGAGCAAAAGCCCGAGGGCGGGGACCGAAAGGCCTTGGGCCAGACGCCGGAACGATGGCGCCTGCACGCGCGTCTGCTCGTCCAAGCAAGCGCGGATCTCGTCCAACAGCGAACCATAGCTTTCGGCGCACAGGATCTCGTTGTCGACCAAAGCGCCGGTTGTAGCGCTCTGCCTGGCCTCGAGGTCGCGCGCCAGCGTTTCCAGCAGCACGCGCAGCGAGGTCCAAAAGATGTCGCAGGATTGGCGGGCCACCAGTGTCGCATGCAGGGCGGCTAGCATCTCGTCGCCGGAGGCCCACGGCTTCACCTTCATGCCACACATCTCGACGAGAAAGGCACGAATGCGCTGAATCGACGACGGTACCAGCAAGCTATCCATGGTCACCTCCACTGTGCATTCCATAGTAGAACCGCTGACTTGTCGGGGCAAGTGTGTCCAGTGCCAGTGAAGCATCGTCTTCGAGCCCATTAAAGTTTGTCCAAGGAAGGTCGAAATCAGGGGGAAGCCATGCGTGTTGGGGAGGCACCGCGGCCAAGGAGAACCTTTTGCCCTTTTTGCGATCCGGACCAGACGCTCAACTGCGCACCTTGCTTCTATGGTTGTTCGCTGTCGGTTCCGGCTGCGTGAATCTCAAGGCGCCATGGGAAGGTGTGGTTCGCCAGGACGCAGGTCTACGAGAGGCCGGCGGCATGGGCGGAGCGACGGATGCGAGCGGGGCCGGCGGTGGGGCGGAGCACGTTGACGTCGGCGCGCGCGGTGGATACGCGGAGGGTGCAGGGGGAATGCTTGCAGTCGGCGGAGCCACAGCTAACGGCAGCGGCGGCGTGGGCGGCGCTCTCATTGGCGGCAGTTCAGGTGGTGAAGGGGGCGCGGGCGGCGCTCTCATTGGCGGTAGTTCAGGTGGTGAAGGGGGCGCGGGAAGGGGCGGCATCGCAGGCTACGCCACCGGCGGGACAGCGAGCGGGGGGGCGAGCGCGGGCGGCGTCGGTGGAACGACCGTCGGCGGCGCGGGGGGCAGTCCGTCCTGCGCCGCCGAAGGCCAACGCGATTCCGGGATTTGCTGGTACTACGGAGCTTCCGGGGTCAGCTGCTCCACGACTTGTGCGGCCCACGGTGGAGTCTCCTCATCCACAGCAGCGCACGTAGGCTCGCCAGCCCAAGGCGGATCGCTTGCCGAGTGCACGCGGCTGATGAGGTTGCTCGGGTTGGGTGGTTCAGTGAATTCCGGAACGAGATCGGACGGGGTCGGGTTGGGATGCCACGATTTTCCATCCGCGACGTCCTCCTACTACTACTGGCTGTCTTCGCCGGATTTCAGCAACAACGCCAAGATGGTCCAGGTCCGCATCGTTTGCGGATGTATGCAGTGATTCGGCCGGCGGATCCATCCCACCGGCAAGGTCATGCCGTGACTCCCGGGCCTACTTTGCCGGGGCGGCCGGTGCGGTGATGGCCAGCGTTCCCGTTAGTTTGACTGCGGCCAACTGGGCCTGGCGGGACATGTCGATCGATTCTCCCAGAATACGCGCCAGCTCTTGCGCGGCATGGAAGCCCATGGAGTTTTCCGCCGCCACGAAGTCGAGGCGCCACTGGGCCTTGCGCTGCATTTCGAGAATGGGCGCGAGGTCGGCATCGCTCGCCTTTGCTGCCTTGGCCGCCTTGATGGCGTCGAGCATATCAACGAGGGCGTTGCCGGTGCGGGTGAGCAAGGCGAAGTGGCGGTCCTGGATGGTCTCCACGCGCTTGATGATCTCTTGCTCGGGGTAATGGTGGCACTGCTGGCAGGCACGGTTGACGTTGGTCAGGGGCGAGCGCACCCAGTGGTCCGATACCTTGAGCGCTCCTTCGCGCATGTAGGGCATGTGGCAGTCGGCGCAGGCCACGCCGGCCTTGGCATGCGTACCCTGGTTCCACACCTCGAATTCAGGGTGCTGGGCCTTGATGACCTCGGCGCCCGTCTCGGCGTGTTTCCAGTCGTAGAAGCGGTGGCCGTCCTCGAACTTGTAGTTGTCGTAGGTGGACTCGATCTCTTCGACTTTGAGGCCGTTTAGCCACGGGAAGAACAGCGTGGTCTTGGGGCCGCAGTAGTATTCCACGTGGCACTGGCCACACACGAACGAACGCATCTCCTGCCGGGTGGCATCGCGGTTGGGGTCGTAGTCGGCGATGCCCTCGTGGGCCTTGAGCGCCTTGATGCCGTTGATGAAGCCCGGCCGGGTCACGCGCAGTTGCATGGACTTGGGGTCGTGGCAGTCCACGCAGGAGACCGGATGCTTGTGCCCCGATTTCTCCAGTTTGGCGCTGGCCTCCCAATAGTCGAGCTTGCCGATGGCTTCGAAACCCTTTTGCAGCTGCTCGGCGGGCGGCGCGCTGGGGGCCAACTCGGCCCCCGCCTGGCGGTAAAGCGGCATGATCGAGGCGTGGCAGTGCAGGCACGAACCCGGCTGTTTGCGTTCCTTGGTGCGCTTCGTGCTTTCCTGATCGGTCAGCATGAAGGCGTGACCGCGTCGGTCGCGGTAATCGATGGCAAAGGCGTAGCCCGCGAACATGCGCGTAAGCCACGGGTTCTTGTCCGCCTTTTCGGGCGGCGGCATGGTCTCCGAGGCCGAACCGCCGCCATACTTGGTGCGTGTGGGCGTCACCGTGCGCAGGTAGCCGTCGTATTCGCGCGGCCAGTTCTTGCCCCACTCGGCCGGATCGGTGGTGTCGTTGGTGACGTCCACGAAACGCAGGTAGGGGTTCTTGGCCTCCTGCTTGCGCTGGAAGATGTTCACCAGCAGGCCCGCGATGACCGCGGTGGATCCGGCCACGACCACCATCAGGACGAGGAGGATGGTGATTTTCGGGCGGCGTGATGTCGGGGCGTTGCCGGCGGTGCTGGGGGTCTCGGCTGTCATGTCGTCACCTAGTAGAGTGGATGGGTCTGCTTTTGAGCTCAGCGCACGGGGCCGTGTCCAACCGAGCTGTGGCAATGCACGCAAGAGACGGCGTTGGCGTCGGTCGTGCTGCCGGCCACGATGTCGTGGACCAAGCCGCTGTGGCAGCCCAGGCACGCCTCCTGCAGAATGCGGGCGTTGTGCTGCTTGATCATGATGGGCTCGTGAAAGTCCTGAAAGGTGAAGCCCTTCGAGTGGTGGTAACCGTTCACGGCCTTGGCCCAGAGCTTGGGCACCAGCGCGTGCGGCAAGTGGCAGTCCACGCAACCGGCCACGATATGGTGGCTCGACTTGACCCACGAGTCATACTCGGGATTCATGATGTGGCAGTTGGCGCAGGCCTTGGGATCGGTGGTGAAGTAAGAAAACCCTTCGGCGTAGATGAAGGTGAACAGGCCAAGCCCGAGCAGAAGGCCCAAGCTCAACGCAGAGACCAACAACGCCTTCCTTGAGAGCGGAAACACCACCGGGCTCTTTCATGTCCCACGCGTTGCCACCTGTCAACCATGCCCTGTGGCAGTCCAGGCGACCACGGGGCGGTCGTTCTTTGGCGCCATCAGTGAGATCGAGAGATGGTATCCTCTCGCCTCATGGAAAAAGACCGTGCCAGCGGCAGGGACTTCGCGCCGGTCGACGAGAACAGAGCTTGGAGCGAATATCGCATTCGCCCTCTGCCTACGTCCCAATGCCGTTGAGCCACTTGTCATGCGGCGGAGAACTGTAGAAGCATGACGATCTGCGCGCGAAGAGGTGACCAATGAAGACGCTGCTTTCCCTGGAATGGATGACCTTGCCCGCCGTGGCGCTGGTTCTCGGTTTGGTCGGGTGTAGCCAATCGGCCGGCGGCGCAAAGGGCGTCGGCGGAAGCAGCGGCTCTGGCGGAGCGTCCCAAGGCGGCGCAACGCACGCGGGGACGGGGGGAGCGGTCGTTTCGGGCGGTTCCAGCAGCACCGGCGGTTCTTCTGGGCATGGCGGCGCCCAGGGCAACGGAGGCTCTCCCGGAGCGGGGGGGACGACAGGCGCCGCCACGGGTGGCAGCGGCGTCGGCGGTTCATCGGCGCTTGGCGGTTCATCGGCGACGGGAGGCAGAGGCGGCGCTGTTCACGATGCCAGCCCGATGGGCGGCAGCGACGATGGCTCAGTGGTGGCGGATGGCGCGACCCCGGGCGGGACCGGGGGACAAAATGGTTCCGGCGGACAGGTTGCTAGCGGGGGACGAGGCGGTGGTGTCGGCAGTCCCGACGCTGGTGGCGTGACGTCGACCGGGGGCACATCGTCAGCTTCCTGCCCCAGCCCCGTACTCGCGCCAGGGAACCCAAAACGTACGATTCAAGTCGGGGGCCGCAGTCGAGAATACGTGCTGCACGTTCCGAGCGCGTACACAGGAACCAAGGCAGTTCCGCTCATCGTGGATTTTCATCCGCACGGTAGCACGGGGCCGGCTTGGCAGACCGGCTCGCCCTATCCGGCCGTCGTCGACAGCGAGGGCGTCGTCATGGCCTTTCCGAGCGCGATTACCGATTGGAATGTCGGCCCTTGCTGCTCCGACGGCGTCGACGATGTGGGCTTTGCCAAGGCGCTGGTAAGCGAGGTCAAAGGGCTCGCCTGTATCGACGCCAAGCGTGTCTACGCCGCAGGCTTTTCGATGGGTGGCGGCATGACGAACTATGTCGCTTGCAATGCAGCCGACGTCTTTGCGGCCTTTGCCCCTGCTTCCTTCGATCTGCTCCAGGAAAACGTGGCGGACTGCAAGCCTGTGCGTCCCATTGCGGTCGTTTCGTTCCGCGGGACGGCCGACTCGCTGGTTCCCTATGCTGGTGGTCTATCGAACCTCGTCAAACCGATCACCTTTCTTGGCGCTGTCAACACCATGAAGAAATGGGCCGAGCTGAGCGGCTGCACGGGTTCTGCGGCAGATCTGGGCAACAACTGCCAGGGCTACGCAGCATCGCAATGCCAAGCCGGCGTGGAAGTGATCCTGTGTACGAAACAGGGCGGCGGACACGAGGCCGCCAACGCCACCCTGACGTGGCCCGTGCTCAAGCGTCACACACTTCCCTAGGGTGCATGGAGAAACAGCACATGAAGAACCTTCGTTTTCCGAGATGGACGAGCTTGCCAGCGGGGCTGCTGGTCTTTGGTTTGCTCGCGTGCAGCTCATCCACCAACAGTGACCACGGCAAAGGGGGAAGCAGCGGGTTCGGCGGGTCGGCGGGCAGCTTGGGCGCAGGCGGCGCGGCTCAGAGCCGCGGGGGAAGCTCGGCAGGGATGGGTGGGACAGCCAATTCCGGCGGAGCCAATGGCTCGGGGGGATTTTACGGTCTCGGCGGCGCTCAGGGCAGCGGCGGCCTTCCCGGCACGGGGGGCGCGGCGGGGGCCGCCACCGGCGGAGCGGGCGCGGGCAGCGGTGGCAGCGCCGGCGCCAAAGGGACGGGCGGGGCTGCGGCAGGCGGGGCGCCCGGCGCGGGCGGCTCGGCCGCGCTTGACGGTTCAGCAGAGGCCGGCGGGCTGGGCGGTGCTACTCGCGATGCGAGCCCCATGGACGGCAGCGGAAGTGGCGGGGCTGCGGCCTGCCCGGCAGGAGGCGCGAAGCCTACCGAAGGGAAGAAGACGGTGATGGTGGGCACGACCAGCCGAAGCTACTACCTGCACGTTCCGACCAAGTACGACGGTAGCAAACCGGCGCCGCTGGTGGTGGACTTCCACGGTCTGGGAGGCAGCGGCACCAGTGAAGCGGGGTCGAATCCCTACAAGGCGGTGATCGATCCAGAAGGTGTGGTATCGGCATATCCCGACGGCGTGAGCGGCACGAACGGTACCGGCTGGAACATTGGGCCGTGTTGCACGAGCGTCGACGATGTGGCGTTTGCCAAGGCCCTGGTGCAAGACGTGCAGACCATGGCGTGCATCGACCCGAAGCGCGTCTATGCCGTCGGCTATTCGCTCGGCGGCGGCATGGTCCACGTTCTCGCGTGCAAAGCCGCCGACGTCTTTGCTGCGGTTTCGCCGGCCGCGTCCGACCTGGTGAAGGAAACCGTGGACACTTGCAAACCGGCGCGTCCCATCACGGTGTTCACGTTCCGTGGCACCGCCGATTCTGCCGTGCCGTACGCCGGCGGATCGATGGGCTCTTTCACGAACATCGGTGCCAAGCCCACCTTTCAGAAGTGGGCCGATCTCGACCAGTGCACGGGATCTCCGTCGGCCGAGGACAGCAATGGCTGTTCGACCTATGCAGCTTGCGCGGGCAGCGTTCAGGTGACCTTGTGTACCAAGCAGGGCGGCGGCCACGATCCAGGCAACGCAAGCGTCAGCTGGCCTGTGCTGAAGAAATACACACTGCCATAACTGAAATACTCGCCGCCGGAATGGCGCCGCGAAGACGGGTATGGATTTCGCGACTGTGTACAGCAGACGGCCAGTGCCTGAGCGGGGTGTCCGTTCTCAAAGGAATTGTCGATGCCAAAAAAAATGGCCCCTGACGGGGCCATTGATCCAATCACAGGGAGAGGGCTAGAGTGGCGTAACGCTGGTGATGCAAACGTTGCTGAAGGCTCCGACGACATCTGTTGCCGCGGTTCCGCCCACTACTTGGACTTGAAGGGAGTAGGCGCCCACGCCCGAGACCGGCGTGCACTGGGCCGAGGTCGCCCAGCTTGGACAGGTGGCATCGCTGAAGAGAACCGAGTAGGTGCCTACGCCGGTCACTTCTTTGTAGGGTGCGGTACCACCGCTCGGAGGCGTTGCTGTGCTGGGGAACATGATGCGGATCTTTTGACCAGTCACCGTCGTACCGGTGAGCGTGATCTTGAAACCCTTCGCCGCGCCGGCGTAGGGGCTCTTGGTAGCGCTGGCGCCGCCGCTCGAATTCAGGTCAAGACCCAGGCCGCAGCCGTACGCTGCGTAGGTCGTGTCGATTTTCGTTGTGCCAGAAATGCAGCAGCCGGTCGTCGTGCAAGCGCTGGCGGTGATCGGCGAAGGTGCGGTGCAGGTCGTTCCGTCACCGTAAGCGTAAAGGGCGCCTTGAACGGAGCAGCTGGGAGGCGTGATGGGGATCCAGTTGTTGTCGGTGCCGGAGCGAAGGGTCATCAAATCTGTGGTGCAGGTCGAAGGTCCGGTGCTCGTTCCCGTGGAGCCGCCATTGCCGGCGCTCGAACCACCGTTGCTGCTGCTCGAGCCGCCGTTGCTGTTCGAGCCGCCGTTGCTGCCGTTCGAGCCGCCGTTGCTGCCGTTCGAGCCGCCGTTGCTGCCGTTCGAGCCGCCGTTGCTGTTCGAGCCGCCGTTGCTGCCGTTCGAGCCGCCGTTGCTGCCGTTCGAGCCGCCGTTGCTGCCGTTCGAGCCGCCTTTGTTCTGGGAGCCTCCGTTGTTGCTGCCACCGGAGTTGTTGCTTCCGCCGGAGCCGTTGCTGCCGCCCGCTCCTGCCGTGTCACCGCCGCTGGGCGAACAGTTCGGGGTCGTGAGCGCGAGCGCAACGAACGCCGCTCCAGTCAGGAAGGGCGAAAGCGTACGGAATGAAATCTTCATGGAAACCTCACCATATAAAGGGGCCAGCGAAAACCGGACGCATCCTACTGAAAAAGGTGGGAAAGCGCTACTCCCTCCACGTGGCCGTGGTCACGCCGCTGCTGCGGAACCTGCCGCCTGGGCGGCCGTTGACGGCGTTCGACCGCGCCAAATTGGAGACTTGTTGCGGCCGTGCAACGGCGTATCATCGCGCGTCTCACCCATGAACACCGACGCAAAGCCGACCTACAAGCATCCCATCCTTTGGGTCCCCACCAGCTACTTTGCCATGGGGACCGTGTACACCATGGTCACGACGGCCGCGAACATCATGTTTGCGAACCTGGGCATGTCGAACGAGCTGTCAGCGCTGTATTCCAGCCTGACCGGGTTCGCCTTTACCTTCAAACCGCTGTGGGCACCGCTGCTCGAGCTGGGCAAGACCAAGAAGTTCTTCGTCGTGCTGATGCAGCTGATTCTTGCCGGCGTCTTCATAGCGCTGGCGGCGGCGTTGAAGTTGCCCGCCTTCGTCGTGCCCGTGGTGGTCTTGCTGATGGTCGCGGCCTTGGCCGGGGCGACGCAGGATTTGGTGACCGACGGGGTCTATGTCACCACGCTGGGCAACAAGCACCAGGCCGCATTTTCCGGGGTGCAAAGCATGAGCTGGAGCATCGGCCCCATCGTGGCCGGCAGCGCGGTGGTTCTGCTGGTGGGCAAGTTGGCAGGAGAGGGGACCGCCGGGTTGGCCAAGCCTTCGGCCTCGGCCTACTCCTCGGCTTGGATGATCACCTTCATCGTTCTGGGCTTGCTGATGTTGGGCATGGCGCTGTGGCACACCGCCTTTCTCCCCCAGGGCTCCAAGGCTCCCGATGCCCCCAAATCATTTGCCGACGGATTGAAGCTATTCGGCCGCGTCTTTGCCACGTTCTTCCAGAAGAAGGACGTCTGGAAGCTGATCGGCTTCGCTTTCTTCTATCGCTTTGGGTTGGGGCTCTTGGACAAAATTTCGACGTTGTTCTTGCTCGATTCCCGCGCCCACGGCGGGCTTGGCCTCGACAACAGCAAGCTGGGGCTGCTCAACGGCATCGCGACCGCGGCCTTCATCGTCGGTTCGCTCATCGGTGGCTGGTTCGTGGCCAGCCGCGGCCTCAAACGCTCGCTGCTGATCCTTTGCTTGTTCCTGAATGTGCCCAACGTGACCTTCCTTTACCTGGGCTGGGTGCGCCCCGAGAGCCTGTGGGTCATCGGCGCCATCTTCATCATCGAGAAGCTGGGCTGGGGCATCGGCGCCGTCGGACACATGGTGTACATGATGCAGCAGATCGCGCCGGGACCGTACCGCATGGCGCACTATGCGTTTGCCACCGGTTTCGGTCTTAGCATGTGCATGACGGTGACAGGTGCCGCCAGCGGCTATATCCAGCAAGCGGTCGGCTATCAGACCTATTTCATCATCGTGTTGCTGGCAGCGGCGCCGTCGATTCTGTTCACGCTGCTCGCGCCCTTCCACCAGGGGGATGGTTCGGGCCCCGCCCCGGCCTAGAGATCACGCTGCTTGCCGGTAGCCTGCGCAGACTTGTGCGCTATATAGGTGTGCGATGACCCTTGCTGAAAAGCACGCGCGACTGCGCGGCCTGATCTCGGATTGCGGCTCTGCCCTGGTTTGCTACTCGGGCGGCGTCGACTCGACGTTGTTGCTCAAGGTGGCGCACGACGTGCTTCGCGAGCGTTGCGTGGCCATGGTGGCGCTGTCGCCGACCATGGCGGCCAGCGAGCGCAAGGCTGCCCTCGAGCTGGCAGCAGAAATCGGCGCGCGCACCGAGGTCACGGAATCGCACGAGCTTTCGCGCGCCGAATTTCGCATGAACCCCAAAGACCGCTGCTACTACTGCAAGGACGAACTGCTGGACATCGCGCTGCCGGTGGCCAAGCGCCTGGGGCTGCACGAAATCCTGCTGGGCACGAACACCGACGACCTGGGCGACTACCGGCCCGGCTTGCAGGCGGCCAAGGATCACGGCGCGCGCCAGCCCCTGGTCGATGCGTCGATGTCCAAGAGCGATGTGCGCGAGCTTTCCAGGGAGCTGGGGCTTGCCACCTGGGACAAGCCACAGCTGGCCTGTTTGTCCTCGCGCTTTCCCTACGGCACGGAAATCACCAGCGAGCGCCTGCAGCAGGTCGACCAGATGGAAGATGGGCTGCGCAGCCTGGGTTTCCGTCAGGTGCGCGCGCGTTGGCACGGCGAAATCGTCCGCCTCGAGCTCGATGCGGACGCCCTTCCGCGTGCGGTCGAGCCCGAGATCCGCAGCGCCATCCTCGCGCTGGGCCGCCGCCTGGGCTTCACCTTCGTCTCGCTGGATCTAGCGGGTTTTTCGTCCGGTTCGCTGAACCAACTGCTCGGCATCCGCAAGAAGCCGCAGTAAGGGGGGCCCGTGTCGTCGTCGCTGGCCCCAGTTCGCAAGACCGCCTTGATGCCGGGGGTTTCCCCTGCCGCGGTCTATGCGGTGGTGGTGGACTTTGCCGCCTACCCGCGCCTGTTTCCGGAAATCAAAGCAGCGCAGGTGCTGTCCAGCGCGGGCAAGCGCGTGCGCGCCGAGTTTCGCGGCAACATCGTGGTGCCCTTTCGCTACGTGCTCGATCTCGACTGCGATGCCGACGGCTTGACCGTGGACTGGCACTATGTCGAAGGCGAGGTGGTGAAGAGCTCGGAGGGCGGCTGGCGCTTTTCGGCCGAGGACGGCGGCACGCGGGTGGAATACCAGGTGGCGATGGATATCTCCGCGCCGGTTCCGGGATTCATCTTGCGTAAGATCACCGATGGCCTGGTGGCGCTGTCGCTGCCGTCGATGTTTGCCTCGGTCGAGCGCGAGGCGCGGCTGCGCAAGTAGTCGGCGCGGCGCTCATTCCAGAAACAGGAGCAAGCGAGCGCCGGGGTCCTGGCCGAGAGCCGCTGCCGTCTCGTCGAGCTGGCGGTCGTGAAGAACTGCCGCCGCCTCGCGCACGATGGGCCACAGCGCTGCTGGCTTCATGCCGTCGAGGTCCTGGCTGGTCCACGCTTGTTTGCCCAGCGCAAAGGGAATCAGCCAGTCGATGGCCTTGCGCAGGGAACGACCGTCGGGGGTTTGGTAGCGCCACAGATCGACACCCGCGCGCTGGCCCAGGTTGGCCAGCGCCACGAAGGCCTGCAGATTGAAGACGGCGTAGTGCCAGGAGCGGGTGCGGCGCAGCTCTTCGGGCTGGCGACCGTCGGGCTCGATCTCTCGGCCCACGCGCCGCTTGCGACCGAAGGCCAACACCTCGCTTGCTACCTCGGGCTGCGCCGTGGCCAGCGCCAGCGTCGCCACCTGAACGTCGTACCACGTGCCATGGTTGTTCCTGGCCTGGCCCTCCTTGCGCCCCAGGTCGCTTTCGCGCAACCACAGAAGGTAGGCGCGAAACCAACCTTCCAGGGCTTGCCTGTCTTCGTCCGGCCAGGATTTGCTAGCCCCGAGCAATTGAACGCCATCGATCAGTCGAGCAATGGGCGCGCTGTCGACGATGCCTGACGGGCGTCCGCCTTCTTTACCCGGCACGACTTGCCCATAGTTCAGGTGGGGATTCATGCGCGTGGCCGGCGCGATGAAGAACGTACGCAGCAAGCGAGCCGCTTGCTGGGCGTAGGCTTCGTCAGCCGTGAAGTAGTAGGCCAGGCCCAGCGTCTCGGTCAGCGCTGCCAGGCGCGAAAAGTAGGTGTGGTCGGGGATGGTGTCGCGTTCGGGGTTGATTTGGCCGTCACGGAACAGGTAGGGCAGGCCGCCGGGCTTGGCGGGATCAGGCCAGGCGTAGGGCGCGAGGCTTAGGTAATCGTGCTTGTCGCCGCTGGGTGGAAGCACGGCCTTGTCGGTGACCGAGAATGGCGTTTCGCGCATGGCCTTGCTGGCGTCGTCCAGCAACCGCACGAGCGCCGGTTCGGGGTGCTGCGGGTCCGCCTGCCAGCGCGCCTTGTGCTGCATGAGGCCCGCGGCTGAATGGAGAAAGATGGTCGGTGCGGGCAGCGTCGCCAGCGTCGCCACAGCCTGCCGGGGCTTCGCCGATCCTGGCAGCGCCTTGCCGGCGCAGGTGGCGGTTGGCAGCAGCGCTGCCAACAGTACGACGCGGCTGACGGCAAGGCTGGCGTTGGCGTTGGTGCTGGTGCACATGATCAGGGGGCGGTCTCTCTCGGTATGTCACCCGGGCGGGTGGTGCGGCATCTACACTGCAACATAAACCAGGAGACGCGAGAATGAAGATGCACGGGTTGTTTGCGGCAGGCTGTTTGTTGGCGATGAGCTCGGCGGCCATGGCGGCGGGTTCGGGTAACGTGGCGGTCAAGAGTCGCCCGGTCGACTACAAGATTGGCACTCAGGAGTTCGAAGGGCTGTTCGTTTACCCGGCGGCCAGCAAAGGCAAGTTGCCCGGCGTGTTGATGGTGTCCGACTGGCTTGGCGTTACGGACAAGACCAAACAACAGGCCGAGCGCGTGGCCAAGCTGGGTCTGGCCGTCTTTGCCGTGGACGTCTACGGCAAAGGGATCCGCGCCAAGAGCCCGCAAGAGGCCACGCAGCTGTCGACCAAGTACAAATCCGACCGCAAGCTGTTCCGCGAACGGGTCGCGCGTGGCCTCGATATTCTGCGCGAACAAAAGGACGTGGATGGTTCCAAGATCATCGCAGTCGGCTACTGCTTCGGCGGCACCGGCGTGATCGAGCTTGCGCGCGCCGGCGCCAACGTGGACGCCGTCGTCAGCTTTCACGGCGGTCTCGACAGCCCCAACCCGGCCGATGGCAAGAACATCAAGACGCGGGTCATTGCCTTGCAAGGCGCCGACGATCCCTTCGTGAAGGCCGCCGACATCGCCGCGTTCCAGAACGAAATGCGCACCAACAACGTCGACTGGGAAATGGCGCTCTATGGCGGCGCCGTCCACGCTTTCACCGACACCACGGCCGGCTCGGACGTCAAGGCCGGCGCGGCCTACGACGCCAAAGCGGACTACCGCTCGTTCGAAGTTCTCAGCGACCTGGTCAACGACCTGTACCACAAGCATTAGAAAGATTCGTGTCGTTGAGGTAAAGAGGGCGCATGCAAGCGCGTGCGCCCTACCAAGTCGCCCTGGTCCAGATGGCGATGTCCGCCGATCCGGCGGCCAACCTCGATGCTGCCTGTGCCAAGATCCGGCAGGCGGCCAGCCAGGGTGCGCAGGTGGTTTGCCTGCCCGAGTTGTTTCGTTCGCCCTACTTCTGCCAGCAGGAAGACCCCACCTGGTTCAGTCTGGCCGAATCCATCCCGGGACCCAGCAGCGAGGCCATCAGCGCGGTGGCTCGCCAGACCGGCGTGGTGGTCATCGCCTCGCTCTTCGAACGCCGCGCGGCCGGGCTTTACCACAACACAGTCGCGGTCATCGGCAGCGACGGTGCCATCCTGGGGATCTACCGCAAGATGCACATCCCCGACGATCCGGCCTACTACGAGAAGTTCTATTTCACACCCGGCGATCTGGGCTTCCGTACCTTCGCCACGCCCTTCGGCGACCTGGGCGTGCTGATTTGCTGGGATCAGTGGTATCCCGAGGCAGCCCGGCTGACCGCCCTGCGCGGGGCCGATATCCTTTTCTATCCCACGGCGATCGGCTGGCATCCCGCCGAGAAAGCCGAGAATGGCGCTGCCCAGTGCGATGCCTGGCGAACCATCCAGCGCGGTCACGCCATCGCCAACGGCGTCTACGTCGCCGCCGTCAACCGCGTCGGCCTCGAGACCCCGGCAGGCCCGCCCGGCCTGGAATTCTGGGGCACCAGCTTTCTGTGCGATCCGCAGGGCGTGGTGATGGCGCAGGCGTCCAGCGAGCGCGAGGAGATCCTGCTGGGCCAAGTAGATCCGGCGCGCATCGAGAACGTGCGCCAGAACTGGCCCTTCCTGCGCGATCGTCGGATCGACGCTTACACCGGTATCGACCGCCGCTTCTTGGTCGGAGAATGAAGATGAGCAGCAAGACCCCCAGCGACCTTGGATTCTCGATGCCCGCCGAGTGGGAGCCGCACGAAGCGACGTGGCTTGGCTGGCCCCACTGCCGTACCGATTGGCCAGGCAAGCTGGCCGCCATCGAATGGGTCTACGGCGAGATGGTACGCAAGATCGCGGAAGGCGAAAAAGTTCGCGTGCTGGTCGACTCGGTCGGGCGCGAAGCCAAGGCGCGGCGGATCCTGACCCGCGCCCACGCCAACCTGGCCAACGTGGAATTCTTCCGCACGCCCAGCGATCGCGGCTGGGCGCGCGACTTCGGCCCCATCTGCGTGCGCAAGGCGGGCCCGCGCCCCGAAGTGGCTGTAGCCAAGTTCAAGTTCACGGCTTGGGCCAAGTACGCCAATTGGAAGAAGGACGACCTCATCGTCGGTCGCGTGGCCGAACGCCTGCGCCTGCGGGTGTTTCCGGTCCAGCGTCCCGATCAGCCAGGCAGCATGGTGGCCTTGGAAGGCGGCGGGATCGACGTCAACGGGCGCGGCACCTTGCTGACCACCGAAGAGTGCTTCCTCGATCAGAAGACCCAGTGCCGCAACCCTGGCATGACCCGTGAACAGTACAACCAGGTCTTTCGCGACACCCTGGGCGCGCGCAACGTGATTTGGCTGGGCAACGGCATCGTCGGCGACGATACCCACGGCCACGTCGACGATCTGTGCCGCTTCGTCAATCGCAAGACCATGGTGCTCATCCAAGAGAAGAACAAGAACGACGTGAACTACCGTCCGCTGCGCGACAACCGCGAGCGTCTCTTGGACGCGCGCTTGGAAGACGGCTC
>Ga0302323_100001374_pt1 | contig 19708 bp, 15 predicted proteins | sample Fen_T0_3_FD_201950 | JGI IMG/M metagenome (GOLD analysis project Ga0302323, IMG submission 201950) | Peat permafrost microbial communities from Stordalen Mire near Abisko, Sweden - Fen_T0_3 | ecosystem: Environmental > Terrestrial > Soil > Wetlands > Permafrost | place: Sweden: Abisko... | reverse complement strand
CTTGCGCACCAAGGCGTGGTCATTCGTCAGCTCGACCCGCGGCCCGCCTCGGGACGTCGTCAGCAGGCCGACTTGATCTTGCGGGCGCAGTCGGTCGATCAAGCGCGCTGCAGCGTTGATCGTTGCGCGGCCTTGGCCGGTTGGGATGTTCACGGTGTCGATGACCAGGATGACGATCCGCCCGGCCCTGGCGTATTCGTTGGTCGAGTAGTACTCCGGCTGCGCTTGAGCCGGCAGGGCCTCTTCGTCGGCACCAGGTACGAACTCGGCCGAGACGACGCGGCGCGGCCGTCCTCCGACGGAAAGCGCGAAGTCGGACGCGGCCAAACCGTTGACGGGCCGGCCGGTCGAGTCCACGACACTCACGTCGGCCAAGACGATCTCGACGCTGCTCGGGAAGGCCGGCGGCGAGTCCGCGGCCTCAGGTCCAGGAGACGGGACAAAGAGCAGGAGTAGGGCAGCGACCACGATCGCTCTCATGGTGATCCTCCGTGGCGGCACGAAGACACTATAACCGCTCAGCGCCTCGGTCCCAATGTCGTTTCGGTGGGAATGGACGTACGATCACAGCAGTGAGACCCCGTCTGCTGCCGCGCGAGATCATGGCCGATCAGGGCGACGGCCGGGCTTGGCTGCGGCCGGTGTGGCAGTCGATACCGCGCGCGTGGTTCCTTACGGTGACCCTGCTCTTTGCGTGGCTCATCGTGTCGCTCTGGCTGGACGACGACGGCTACCTGCTCGGGCTCGACGGCCTCAATCTGATCATTCACGAGGCCGGCCACTTTCTCTGTTCCTGGTTCGGCGACACGCTCGAGCTGTACGGCGGAACGATACTCCAGCTCACCGTGCCGCTGCTCTTTGCAGTGGCGTTCACGCGGCGTGCCGAGGCGCAGGGCGTCGCTCTTGCGAGCGTGTGGTTCTTCCAGAACTTCCTGAACGTGGCGCGCTACATGGCTGACGCACGCGTCCAACTCCTACCGCTTGTCGGCGGCGGAGAGCACGACTGGTACGCCATTCTCAGCCGCTGGCACCTGCTGCAGTACGACACGCGGCTGGCCGCGGTACTGCGCGCTGCCGGGTGGGTCGGGATGTTCGCGAGCTATGCCTGGTTCGCGTGGCAGGGGCGTCGTGACCCGCGCGGCGCGCGCGTCGCGTCGCACGAGCCGGACTAGCCCCGCGCCAGGTGCCGTAGAACGAAGAGGACGTTCTCCTTGCGTTCACGGAGACGGCGCAGGAAGTAGGGCAGCCAATGCGTGCCGAAGGGCACGTAGATGCGCACACGGTGCCCGGCTGCGACCAGCTCGCGCCAGCGGCGTGGACGCAGGCCCAGCAACATCTGGAGCTCGAAGCGCTCTGGGCCGACGCCGCGCGCGCGCGCCGTGTCGAGCGCGTGGCGGATGAGGCTCTCGTCGTGCGTGGCGATCGCCGGGGCCACGCCGTCTGCCAGTAACCGCTCTTGGGAGCGCCGGAAGCTCAGGCGAACGTCCTCCATGCGCGTCCAGGCGATCGTCGCCGGCTCGCGGTAGGCACCTTTGCACAGGCGCACGCGATCTCCGCGGGCGATGGCTTCTGCGACGTCGGTCTCGGTCCGACGCAGCTGAGCCTGCAAGACGCAGCCGACGTTCTCGAAATCGCGACGCAACGCTCGGAATGCGTCGAGGGTCGCCTGTGTGTGGCGCGAGCCCTCCATGTCGATGCGCACGAAGCCAGAGACCTGGCGGGAGGCACGCAGGACGTCCTGCATGAGCGCGAGGCACAGCTCCCGCGAGACGTCCAGCCCGATTTGCGTGAGCTTCACCGAGACGTTGCGCTCCAGAGGCGGAGGGATCGCGGCGAATAATGCGATCACTGCCTCAGCCGAGGCTCGCGCGGTCTTCTCGTCGTGCACGTGCTCGCCGAGTAGGTCGAAGGTGGCGCGGATGCCCTCACGCGCCAGCCGCTGACCGACGGCGATGGCGTCGTCAGCGGTCTCTCCAGCCACGAAGCGTCGTGCGAGGAATGCCAAGAGCCCCACCGACAGCCTCCGTGGTCTCTCAGCGCCGCCGGGCGCGCCGTGGCCGTGGCGCCTCGTAGCTGGCGCGCACGAACGTCGAGATCCCGCCGCGCACGCTGAAGCTACCCTCGACCGTCATGCGCCTGGGCTTCGCTGCGGCGACAAAATCGTCCAGCAACGTATTCGTGACGTGCTCGTAGAAGATGCCCTGATCGCGGTAACTGAAGAGGTAGAGCTTGAGGCTCTTGAGCTCGATGCACAGCCGATCCGGCACGTAGCAGATGCGGATCGTGGCAAAGTCGGGCTGGCCGGTCTTCGGGCAGAGCGAAGTGAATTCAGGGCAGGTGATCTCGATGTCGTAGTCCCGGCCAGGATGGCGGTTCGGGAAGGTCTCAAGCTTGGGCATTGTCACGATGGTAGCACCCGCAGTCGCCGCGTGTCCCGGCCCGGTAGGGCCGCAGGCGGCACACTGACCGCTGGCGAGCGGCCTCCGATGTTGTCGGGCGTGCGCCGCGTGGGCGGCTAGATCTTTCGGATCCGTCCGGAGGCGTGCCAACTCACGCCGACATAGTCGTGAATGTGAAGGTCCTCAAAGACGTCTGGTGCGAACCAACGCTCGATCTCCTTCCGGGGAATGAAGTGCGTGACCGGGGCGTTGAGCTTGTCGAAGACATTGAGCATGTTGCGTGCCAGCGTGAGCCTTCTCCAATTGGCAAAGTACTGGTAGTAGGGCAGAAAGAAGAGCGGCAGGCGATAGAGCGTGTGTACGATCGGGTGCAGAAGGACAGTGAGCGTCCAAGCCAAGGCCACGAGCGCCGATCGGGGGCAGCGCCGCAGCAGTAGCGTCTTGGCCGGCTCGACCAACCAGCGATTGAGGAAATTACCCTCGCGCGAGTAGCACCACACGATCATGAGGCCGCCTGGCCGCACGAGCGTCTTGAGGTTCGCGAAGGTCGCCGCCGGGTCCGCGGTGTGGTGGATGACGCCGATGCAGAAGATCACATCCGCCGGCTCAGGTAACGTGACGCTGGCGAGGTCCCCCTCGACGAAACAGACGTTCTTGAAAGCACGATTGCGTTCGCGGGCCAGGGCGACGGTGTTCAGGTCGATCGCGTAGACGCGCCGGGCCATTGGCGCCACGAAGGACGTGTGCTGTCCGCCACCGCAGCCGGCGTCGACGACGGTGCAGTCCCGGAAGACTTCCAGCGTGTGGGGTTGGATCCACTCCTCGAACAGCTGGCGCGAGTCGTCCTTGAACTTCGCCCATTGCCAATGCCAAGCCGCCTGCTTTTCCTGCATCGTTCCCTCAACGACGTTCTGCGACGCACAAGACCGACTGCCCGAACCAACGCCGCGTCAGGCCGTTGAGCCCCCGTGAGAGTGGAAGCGCGTACCGATCGAACAGACGCACCTGTCGGCCGACGCGGGCATCGGCCAGCGAGCCGTGGTGCGTGAACCGGTTGAGCCACCAGCCCAGCGCACCCACCGGGTTGAAGTACTCCAGGCGCTTGATGCGCGCCTTCTCGGAAGGTATGAGCCTGGCCAGGTCGTGGCAGCGATAGCGTCGATAGTGGCCTGCCAGACGATCCAGGTCGTTGTAGAGCGCAGGCAGCGCAGGCACGAACAAGAGCAGAGCGCCGCCGCTGGGCAGGAGATCGAGCAGATTCAGCACGGCCAGTCGGTCGTCGGCCAGATGCTCGATCACGTTCGAGCAGAGGATCGTGTCGAAGCGCCAGGCCGCAAGCTGGTCGCGCAGGGACGGCGCGCACACGTCCGCGAGCACGAAGGCAGCCGTCCGGTCCTCCCCCCTCGCGTGCTCCACCACGGCGGGATCCACGTCGAGGCCCACGCACTGAACGCCTTGCGGCAGATGCGCGCGCACGCTGCCATGCCCGAAGCCGACCTCGAGCAGCATCTGCCCGATAAAGGGCCTAAAGGCCGAGACGATCCAGCGCGTGTATCGGCTGGCTTGAGGAATCTCGGGCGAGAAGGTGCCGAAGCCCTCCGGCGTCACACGGCCCACCTCTGTCGGCTCGACCAATGCCATCAGCGGGTCTCGCCGGGTGGTGAGGCCTCGCTCGCGCTCGCCTGACCGCCTCCTGCGGCGGCCGATCCACCCCGGATCGGTCCGGCCGCTGCGCGCGAGACCACGTACGTGTGTGCGGCCAATCCGAGCAAAAGCAGGCTACTGGCGAGCATCACGGCGCCCGCCGCCGCCCAGATCGCCCCGTCCAGCAGGGCAAGTCCGAACGACGCGAGCGCGCCCAGGCCCGTGACGAGGATCAACGGCAGGAAGAGCTTGACGGGGTTGTAGGCTGCGACGAGCTGAAACAGGTACTGCGTCGTGCGCAGGATATCGCGCACACGGACGTGACTTGACCCGACGCGGGCGCGGTAGGGCATCGTGCTGAAGGCCACGATGTGGCCTGCCATCAGCGAGGCCAACGTCAGCGATGTCGTGAAGCTGAAGCCCAGGCACAAATCGGCGGACACGTTCTCGTAGAGACATCGGCGAAAGACGCGCAGCCCGCTGTTGGCGTCGGGGACACTCCGGCCGGCGACGTACTGACACAGCCAGCGGTACGCATACCTTCTGATCCAGGTGCGCTCGAAGTGCGGCCCTGTCCGCCGAGCGATCGCGTGATCCACGCCGCGCTGCGTCTGTTTGACCAGCTCCGGCAGAACGCTGGGGTCGTAGCTGCCGTCGGCGTCACAGATCGCAAACAGGGCGGCTTGCGACACGGCGATGCCGCGCATGATCGAGTGGCCGTAGCCGAGATTGATTGGGTTCGATACCAGGCGGACCCCACTCTGCGAGGCCACTACCGCAGCCGTGTCGTCAGTGCTGCCGTCGTCGACCACGATGATCTCGGACTGCAGCGGGATCTGACTGAGGGCCGCGCGCAGCTCGGCAATGACGTCCACAAGGGCCGGGCCCTCGTTGTAGGCGGGCATGATGACCGACAGAAGGTCCGCTCGGTATTGTCGCGACTCCACCCTCACCTCGCCGCGGGCGCGTCAGCCCGCATGTGATGCTGCATCCACAGACCCAAGGTCAAGAGTGCCCACAACTCCTTCCGGTCGTCGCGTTGCCCCTCGCGATGCCTCAACCACAGCGTCTTGAGCTTCTCCATCTGGCACCATTGCGTCAACGGCGAGCTGTCCGAGAGGAACACGTCGTCGGCCACGCCGCGGAACTCATGACGTAGCCAGCGCGAGACAGGGATGGCGAAGCCGCGCTTCGGCCGTTTCGACGCCGGCGCAAGCGAAGGCATACGATGGAGCCAGTCTCTGAGTGGAAGCTTGCCGCGCCTGCCGTGGCGTCGCCTGCGCGAGGACACGCTGAGGCACAGCTCGGCGAACGGCGCGCCCAGCATGGGAGCGCGCACTTCGAGTCCGTGAGCCATGCTCATGCGGTCGACCTTGCGCAACACCTCGCCGGCCATGTAGGAGCGCAGGTGGTACTGGACGACGCGATTGGCGTCGGGAGTGCCGCGGCTGGCCTCGCGGAGGGACGCCGGCCAGGCCGGCTCGAACAGGTGGTCTGCGAATTCGCGCGAACTGCCGCGCAGGCCAGCTGCCTCGAGCAACTCGGGCCGGAGGATGTCGCGCAGCGTCCACGGCGGACAACCGCCCATGAACATCTGAAGGCGATACCAGGGCTGGGCAGAAGCTCCGGCCAGGAAGCGCCGGGCCTGGTAGCCCCAAGGGTAGTAGCCGTCCGAGACCGGGATCCACCCGGCCAGCGGGCGCAGAAGCCCGGTCGCCCGAGCCAGCGGTCCGAGGCACCGCAGGAGATCGAAGGCGTAAAACGTCGGGTAGCCCTCCAGCAGCTCGTCGCCGCCGTCGCCTCCCACGGCGACCGTGACGACGCTCCGAGCGGTCCGGAACAGGTGCCACGTCGGCAGGCAGCCCGCGTCGGCGAGGGGTTCATCTAGATGTCCCATCACGGCATTCAGCGTCGCGATGGCATCGTCGCCGCTCAGGTGAAACTCGTGGTGGTCGGTACCCAGGGCGCGAGCGGTGGCGCGAGCGGCAGCCGACTCGTCGAACTCGGCCTCGCCGAAGCCCATCGAGAGCGTCGTGATCGGGCGTTGCGCAGCTGCGAGCGCGGCGATGACCGTGCTGTCGACTCCGCCGGATAGGAGGACTCCCACGGGCACGTCGGCCACTAGTTCGTTCCGCACGGACGATCGCAAGGCCGACACGAAGGCCTCGTCGTCGACATGCTGCGGTCCGCGCTGCGCCGCGCTGAACGGTTGCCAGAAGCGCCAGGCACGGCAACCGCGCACCGTGCCGTCTGTCTCGAGCTGGACACCAAGAGCGCTGCCTGGCTCGAACCGCTGGACGTCCCGCCAGATGGTCTGGGGAGCGGGAGGATGATTGAAGGACAACATACGGCACACCGCGAGCGTGTCGAGCTCGCGTGTTGCAGACGGAAAGGCACGCATCGCCGTGAGCTCGCTCGCGAACACCAGCCAGCCGTCGGGAAGGATCGTGTAGACGAGGGGCTTCTGTCCGAATTGATCGACCGCGAGGAGCATGCGGTTCTCGGTCGCGTCGAAGGCAGCGAAGGCGAACATGCCGTCCAGCTCGGCCAGGGCCGCGTCTCCCCAGCGGGCAATGGCGAGGAGCAGCACTTCAGTGTCTGACCGAGTCCGGAATCGTTCTCCGCCGGCCTCGAGTCGCGCGCGCAGATCCACGTGGTTGTAGATCTGCCCATTGAAGGTGATCCACCACCGACCGTCCGGCGTGCTCATCGGCTGGTACCCGCCTTCGGGGTCAAGCACCGCGAGGCGGCGATGGCCGAAGTGGACGATGGATCGTCCGGCAGGAATCGATGCGAGGCCTTCGCCGTCAGGGCCACGGTGCCTGAGCGAGCGCGTCATGCGCGCTAGCGCGTCCGGGTAGGCAGGTCCTGTGAAGCCGGCGATGCCACACACGCCGTAAGAATAGCCTATTGTGGGGCGCCCGAACGTGAGGCCGCGCGGTCGCTACGGCTGAGCACAGTGGAGCGGTTGGCGGTCTGCGGACAGTCCGAGATCGAGCACGTGGACGTCCCCGTCGTCGAAGATCGCTGCCCGCGTGCGACCGAGCTCAGCAAGATTGCGCTGGAAATCCAGGGTGTGCTGGGCCTGCTGGCGAATCCACGGATCCATACCGGGGATCAGACGCGCTCTATAGACCTTCTTGGGAAAGCCGGCCTCTGCGGCGTAGGAGTACGCGACATACCGGACGCCCTGACCGCAGAGGTATTCTGCTAGGCGTTCTCCTCCCTGAGAGAACGGCATTCCAGGAGGAGGGCTCGAACCTCCCGGATAGTCGGCGATGTAGACCGTGTTCCGTTTGAAATCGAGCAGGAACGGATACTCCAGTCGAGCCAGCAGCACGACGTGCTCGGGGACGGCGCGCTGCATCTCCGTGTAGCTCCGTGCGTATGGCTTTAGCGCCACCCTGTGACTATCCCAGCCAGCCGGACGCATCACGAGCTTGGGAGACATGCGAACGCTCTTGGAGGCCGCCTCAAGCTGGCGTTGCCAATAGGAAGCCGCGTGCCCTCCATGGGCGAGTAGTAAGGCTGCGATCGCGAGTCCTCCCAGAGTGCGGATCGTCCACCGCCGCCAGCCAACGGCGTCCCTGGGCGAGGCGAACAGCAGAAGGGTGAAGATCGATGCGTACAGGAACGAGTAGCAGTAGCGGTAGCGCCCCACGTCGCCTCCCAGGACCAGCGGCACGGCCAAGGTCGCCATCGTCGCCGCCAGAAGCCATGCCAACAGCACTCCGCGTCGGGCTGCCAGGTCAGGTCGCAGGAACGGCATGGCGCCGAGCAGGAACAGGGGAAGGACCCTGAGATCTCGCAGCGTCAAGAGGAGCAACGGCCCTAGGTTGGCGAGGGTCACGCCTGCCGAGGGCTGCCAAAACGCGCCGTAGGCCGAGCCGTGAAATCCGCGGCCCAGAAAGGGGTAGAACAGTGTGCCGTTGGAGGAGTACAAGGAGGCCATCCAGGGTGCGCACAGGAGCAGCGTCAAGCCGCCGATCAGGGCGAGCCGCCGACACACTGCGATCCATCCACACCGCGCATACCTCAGATCGAGGACTGAAGCACCCCCGACCAAGAGCGCGGCAGCTGGCACAAACGTGGTCTTCAAAATGCACAGTCCTGCTGCCACCAGCGTGACCGGGAGGATGCTCTGCGAAAAGAGACGGCGTCGGAGGCGAGCCCGGTAGAGCGTCAGGAAGAGCGCGAGGAACAGAGCCAGGCCGGTCAGCAAGCTCGTCGTGTTCGCCCGGGCGGGCGGTATCGACAGGAAGATCAATAGGCAGCCGACACGCAGCCACGCGTTCGCGCGCGCCTCGCGGGCAATGGCCAGGAGCAGGCCCACGCACAGCAGCAAGCCAATTCCCGCATCGACAATGCTGAGGTATCGCAGGTCAGCCACGCTCAGGACGCAGGCGTGCAAGAAGGACATCCCACCCAGCAGGAGGAGGCGGCGCTCACTGAAGGGATCCGGCCCGAGCGCACCAGTCTGGATCATCTTGCTCGGGAAGACGAAGTAGCCCTGCAGATCGTCGTGGAAGTTGTAGATCGTTGTGCGCACAGCAGCGGCATACAGCACGACTACTAGCCCGCCGACGACGGCCGCCGCCGCGGCCAGGAGCCAATCGTGGCGGACGCGCAGAGTCAGGCCTTGCGCCCACGCCACGAGGCGCCGCTTGCGGCGCCAGGTGTCCACCAGCAGGAGCACGAGACCTGTGCCAGAGAAGAGGTAGATCCCTGCGGGCGTGGCGGCTCGCAGCAGATTCAGCAGTCCGCCGACCACGAGCGCGAACGCCAAGCCCCAAGCAGCCTGTAGCGCAAGATCAACGGGAACTCGCCTGAAGAAGAGCCTGTGGACCGCGGCCCCCCACCCGGTCCAGGAGCCAAGTAGGAGCAGCCCAAAGACGAACATCGCGAGGTAAGAAACCAGCATCTCAGGCAGCGCACTCTATGCACGCCGCTGGTGACTGTCAAACTCGGTTCGTGCCAGCGGCACCCGCGATCGGGTGTGGACGTCATTGCGCGCGGTCTCGGAAATCACGTTGACCACAGCGTGGCGCGGGCGTAGCCTGCTTGGTGCGGCCTGGCGTACGGGCTCACGGCAATTTGGAGGTGAGTATGCGGCTTCGGATGATGGCTCTGGCTTCCTCGATCGCGTTGGCCGGCAGCCTGCTGCCGGGTGAGCGGGCGACCGCCGCGCCGAGCGCGGCAGAGGCGGAGCGCTTCGTCGCGTCCGCGCAGGAGCGGCTGCTCAAGCTCTCCGTCGAGTTCGGCCGGGCGGATTGGGTGAAGGCGAACTTCATCACCGACGACACCGAGCTTCTGTCTGCCGTTGCCAACGACCGCCTGATGAGCGCGACGACAGAAGTGGCGCGCGAGGCTGCGCGCTTCGATGGCGTGGCTGCGTCGCCGGATCTGCGGCGCAAGCTCCTGCTGTTGCGGCTGGCTCTACCCGTAACCATTCTCCCACCGGCAGAGGCACAGAAGCGCGAGGAGCTGACCCAGCTCATGGCGCGCATGGAAGGCGCGTACGGCAAGGGCCAGTGGTGCCGGCCTGCTGCCAACGGTAAACAGGAGTGCCGCGACATCACCGCCATCACGCGGTTGATGCGCGAGAGCCGCGATCCGAAGCTGCTGCTTGCGGCCTGGCGCGGCTGGCATGGCGTGGGTGCCACCATCCGCAAGGACTACGAGCGCTACGCGACGCTGGCGAATCTCGGCGCGCACGACCTCGGGTATGCCGACACAGGCGTGCTCTGGCGCTCGAAATACGACATGCCGCCCGATGCCTTCGGCCGCGAGGTCGATCGCCTCTGGGAGCAGGTGCGGCCACTCTACCTGGCGCTGCACGCTTACGTTCGGCGCCGGCTGCGCGAGACGTATGGCCCGGACGTCGTGCCCGCCAGCGGGCCGATCCCGGCGCACCTACTGGGCAACATCTGGGCCCAGGAGTGGGGCAACGTCTATCCGCTCGTGGCGCCCAAAGGCCTGGGCCCGAGCTTGGACGTGACGCCGCGCCTGGTTGCCAAAGGGGTCGACGCGCGCGAAATGGTGCGCACCGGCGAGCGCTTCTTCCTTTCGCTGGGGCTCGATCCGCTGCCGCAGACGTTCTGGGAGCGCTCTCTCTTTGTCAAGCCGCGCGACCGCGAGGTCGTGTGCCATGCCAGCGCCTGGGACATCGATTTCAAAGAGGACCTGCGCATCAAGATGTGCATCGAGCCCACTGACGAGGACCTCCGCACGATTCACCACGAGCTGGGCCACAACTACTACCAGCGCGCCTATGACCAGCAGCCCTTCATCTTCGCGGACAGCGCCAACGACGGCTTTCACGAGGCGCTCGGCGACACACTGGCGCTCTCGATCACGCCTGCGTACCTGAAGCAGATCGGTCTGATCGAGAGCGAGCCAGATCCCTCGCAGGACATCAGCCTCCTGCTCCAACAGGCGCTGGACAAGATCGCCTTCCTGCCATTCGGCCTCGTCGTGGACCAATGGCGCTGGAAGGTCTTCTCAGGCGAGGTCACGCCAGAGCAATACAACGCTGCCTGGTGGAAGCTGCGCGAGAAGTACCAGGGCATTGCGCCGGCCGTGGCTCGCAATGAGGCCGACTTCGATCCCGGCGCCAAGTACCACGTCGCGGCCAGCGTGCCGTACACGCGTTACTTCCTGGCGCGCATCCTTCAGTTCCAGTTCCATCGCGCGCTCTGCCGCGCGGCAGGCCAGAGCGGGCCGCTCAACCGTCAGTCGATCTACGGAAGCAAAGAGGCTGGTCGTCGGCTCAATGCGATGATGGCCATGGGCCTGAGCCGTCCGTGGCCAGACGCGCTCGAAGCATTGACCGGCGAGCGGCAGATCGACGCAACCGCGCTCCTCGACTACTTCGCGCCGCTCAAGAAGTGGTTGGACGAGCAGAACCAGGGCCAACCCGTCGGCTGGTAGGGTCGGGCTAGCTCAAGCCGGGGCGGCGGGAGGCTGAGCGGCCTTCAGCGCTCTGGCGTCGCGCGGCAGCACCAGGCCGAAAGTGCTGCCCTTGCCTGGCTCAGACTCGACCCACATGCGACCGCCGTGGCCTTCGACGATCAAGCGGCAGATGTACAACCCCAACCCGGTGCCTGGGATGCGCAGGTGCTCGGGCGTGCGCACGCGCTGGAACTTCTGGAACAGGCTCCCGATCTGGTCGGCCGGGATGCCGATGCCATGGTCGACGACCTCGATCGCCACGTGATCTTCGCCGCGGCCGCGGCAGCGCACGAGGATCGTGCCTCCCTCGGGCGAGTACTTGATGGCGTTGCCGACCAGATTGTTCAGCACCTGCTTCAGGCGGTCGGCATCGGCCGTGATGCGCGGAAACTGAGGCGGCACGTCCATCAGCACAGAGTGCTCATCCAGCCCCAGAGGGATCGCGTTCAAGATGAAGGGCCCGAGATCGATCTCGCTCCAATCGAAGGAGAACTCGCCGGTCTCGATGCGTGTGATCAGCAGCGTGTCATTGGCCAAGCCAGCCAACGCGTCGGTCTCGCTGATCACCGTGCGCATGTACTCCTGTCGCGTCTCGGCCGGTAGGGAAGCCTCTTCGAGCACCAGCTCGGCGAAACCGCGGATGGCCATCAGCGGCTTACGAAAGTCGTGGGCCACCATGGCCACGAACTCGCTCTTCAAGCGATCGTATTCCTGGAGGCGCGCATTGGCGTGCTTGAGCTCCTCGTGCAGCAGCATGTTCTGCACGGCCACTGCGGCCTGGCCGGCCACTGCCTGCAGCAGGCTGAGGTCGTCCTCGCCGAATGGCGTGCCGTCCTGGCGATCACACACGACCAGCAGGCCCAGCACTTGGCTGCCCACCGGCATCGGCGCGATCATGAGCGCGCTCGCTCCTAAGTTGGCGACAGCGTCGGGCAGCAGACGGCTATCGGCGCGCGCGCTGTTCGCGAGCAACGGTCCGTTCTTGCGGAAGTGCCAGCGCTGGCGCGCCTCGCCGTCCGCGGCGTAGTGCAGCCGACCCACCTGCTCCTGGCTCAGGCCATGCGCCGGAGCTTGGGCCACCATCTGTCGCCGCTGAGCGTCATACAGCAGCACGACGCCCTTCGATGCGCCGAACAGCTCGGCACAGTCGCGCGCCAGCCGTCCGCAGAGCGCCGCGGCTCCACCCGCAATCGAAAAGGTCCAAGAGACTTTGTAGAGCCCAAGCAGCTCCTGCACCTTGCGCTCGAGGCGCCGGTGCTCAGCGCGCGCGCGCAGCAACCCGCCGACGCGCAGGTTCAGCTCGCCCACATCGACCGGCTCACGAATCAGCTCGTCTGCGTCGACCAGGGCGTCGGGGTCGTCGCCGACGAGCCACTGCTGGTCTTCGCGGGCCACGAGCACGATCACCGGCAGGTCGGGATCCAGCGCCTGACGCAGGGTGCGCACGATCGCGCCGAGACGCGGCTCGCGCACGGAAAGCGAGCCGATCAGGATGTCAGGCCGGGCAGACGCCACAGTCGCGATCAGGCCCGCGGCTGGCGTGAGCGCGGTAACGCGGTGGCCCGCAGGCCTGAGCGCGCGCGCGACCGCCTCGGCTCGATCAGGATTCGAGTGCAGCACGACCACGTGCGCCGCTGGCGCGGCGCGGCCGAGGATCACGGCCTAGGCCTCGCCGGCCTTGCGGTCCGTAGCGCGCTGCACGTTCAAGAAGAGATTGACCATGTTGCGCAAGGCACCGCGGCTGATGGGCTTCACCAAGTACGAGTCGCCGCCCGCTTCGCGGCCGGAGGCGAAGTCCTTGAGCTCGCCCTTGGCTGTGATGAAGACGACCGGTACGCGGCCGTCGACTTTGCGCAGTGCGCGACAGACCGTGAAGCCGTCGAGATCCGGCAATCCTACGTCGAGGAGCACCAGGTCGAACGGGCCGTCCCTGTCAAAGGTCTTGAGTGCCTCCGCTCCCGCGTTGGCCTCACGGATGGTGAGATCTTGGTACTTCTCCGCTTCGAGCACTGCGCGAATGAGCGCCAATGTCGGGGGGTGGTCGTCGACGATCAGGATGCGTTTCGCCATCGCGGTCCTTTCGACGTGATTCCTTGGGCAGCCTAGGTGTGCCGTGAGGGCATGTCAAGGGCCGCGCCGCATTCACCCGTGCCCCAGCCCTTGCCCTTCCACGCGTGTCCCAGCGCTGACCGCGACAAGGTCTGGCATACGCTCACCTTCTCGGCCGGCCGCCCCTGACTCGGCCGCGCAGGAGCCTCATCCGTGGCCGCGCGCAGGAGCCACCGACCCGACGTGCCCGGCTTGGCCCCGCTCAGGGAGGTATCCCGCATTTCGTGGCACGCGCTCCGGGCGGTTTCGCGCGACCTGCCCGGTCGCAGGTGAGGCTCCAGTCTGGAACGTGAACTGATTATCACAATAACGTGTGCTGTAGCAGTACAATCGACCCGTGAGGACGCGGCGTGGGAGCGCGGGCCTCTGGAGCGGGGGGAGGCGATGGAGGAGAAGAAGCGGGTTCGGATCCTGGTCGTCAGCGACGACGAGGAGTCTGGAACGATCGCGCAGGAGATCCTGGCGTCGCGCGGCTACGCGGTCGGGCGCGTCGCTAATGCCGACGCCACGGCCGAGCGACTCGACGCGGGCGCACCCGACCTCGTGGTCCTCGACATGTTCGCGCCCGTCCTCGAGGCCTGGCCGATCCTGGACGACATGGTCAGGCTGGCGCAGCCGCCGACGGTCGTGGCGCTCACCGGGCGCTGCCTGTCCGCGAACGCGCTGGCCGCGCTGACGCAGCACATCCGGGGGCAGTTGTCGAAACCCTTCGCCCCCGACGCCCTCGCAGACATGTGCGACAGACTGCTCGCGCCCAACGCCCCGCCGCGGTCGAGGGAGCCCGAGCGGCGCCAGCAGCCGCGCACCACCTTCGTGGGTGAGGCTACGCTGCTGACAACCAAGGGGCGTCCGGTCTGCGCCGCTCATGTTCTGGAGCTGAGTGAGAATGGGGCCCAGCTGGAGGTGGGGCGGCTGCCTGAGACTTCGTTCAAGGTCGGCAGCCGCGTGCGCCTGACGCTCACCCTACCACCGTCGTTTGAGACGCGCACGCTGGACGCGCTGATCGAGTGGCGCGAGGGCCTTCACATGGGAGTCAGTTTTCTGCCTGAGCGACCGACCGCACGCCGGGTCGCAAAGAGCGAGGGTACCCTACCGATTCCGTAACGGGACGCTCCCCACCGTCAGCGCGACGCAGGCCACGCAAGGGCAGCCTTATCCTTGCCCGCTGGGATTCGAAAGAGCAGGAAGCACGCCGCCGTCCTCGGCGGGTCTGTCTATCGGGTCGCCTTGGCTTTCCAGAGCGCGAGAACGTCGGACGAACCTTGGCTGCGCACGCCGTTGTCAGTGAGTATCTCGTCAGTTGCGGCCAGTATCTCGGAACGGCGAAAGACCAACGCTTCCGCGTCGCGGCCGTAGAAATCGACGCTTATGAACTCGTCTCTTGAGTCGCGCAGGATCTCCACGAGGTGCGCCAGGTTCCGAATCGAGACGCCGTTGACGGCCTTGACGACTCGTGCGGCCGGGTTTCCGTAGCCCTTGGAGAGCCGGTGCGGGAAGAGGGGTGACGACACCACCACAAGGGCCTCACCCTCGAACGCCGGCCTGTCGAGCACGCGCTTCACGAGCGGGCCGGTCGCGAAACCCAGCCTGCCCATGATGTTGGAGCCGTTGCCGGCAAGGCCGCCGACGAACTGCATGCTGGCGTTCGAAAAGACCAGCGGGCCGTACACGAAATAGGAAGGATAGGCGCCTTGCAGATCGGAAAGCAGAGTCGGGCGTTTCGAGCTCACGGGGAGCTCGACAGGCACCTCCTTGCCCCCGCGTACGACAGTGAGGGAGACCTTTCCATTCTTCGCAAGCTGCTGCACCCGATAGGTGAAGGCGACACGCAGGTTGGGGCGCAGCTGGATCATGCCCTGGTCGTCGACGCGCGTGTCGCCGATGCGGGTGATCACGTCCCACTGCTTGAGCGGATACGTCGGGTCATCGCTGTCGGTCTGGTGCACGACGATTCCCTCGACGGACTTGTCGAGCTTGAGGAAGGCGCGCAGGGCATCGTTTTCGAGCGTCTGGAGCTGGTCGAAGATCCCGGGCTTTCCATCGTAGCGCCCGTCTGCGACGTCCTGCAGGAACAGGTCGATCTCCTCGCTCGGGATGATGTACCCGATGTTGTCGGCCTGGCCGAGGCGGCTGAACGCCAGGCCGATCATCTTGTCGCCTACCACGGCCGGCCCGCCGCTGTTGCCCGGGTTGATCGCCGCGTCGATCTGGATCCGAAGCCCGCTCACGAACAGCGTGTAGACCGCGAACTCGATGCGCGAGACGATCCCTTTGGTGATCGAGAGGCTGTCGCCGCCCGTCGGATAGCCGTAGGCCAGAACTGCGTCCTTGATCGCGGGCAGGGCGCTCTCTCGCGCCAGGGGGCGATGTGAGTCGAAGAACGACTCGTCGTCGAGCTTGAGGACAGCGAGGTCAATGCCCGGTGCGATGGCCTCGACCCTTGCAGACAGCTTGTCGCCGGCCTGGTTGGCCTGCACCTGGATCTGGCTGGCGTAGAGGGCGACGTGCGCATTCGTGAGGATGCGCTTGCCCTCGATGACGACTCCACTTCCCGTGACGTCGCTTGGGCTCTGGCGGGTCCAGGGCTTGAAAGGATCCGGGTAGACGACCGTGGAAAAGACCTTGACGACTGAGTTCTCGATGGCATCGGAAGGGGCCTGCGCCGTGGCTCGGCCCGCAACTAGGGTAACGGTCAACGCGAGAGTCGCGACGACACCGTGGCAGCGCACGTCTCGGCGACACAGTTTCTTCGAGTACAAGAGGACCCCCTCCCAAGAATGGCCGGACTCATTCACTGGCTTGGCACGCATCACTACAGGGAATCATACCGCGGAGCTGGGGACGGAATGGAAGGCCCGTCGCGCGGTCTCGCTGCCGCGACTTGAGGGCCAAACGGACTAACGCAGGTGTAGAGCCAGGTGCTCCTGGCAGGCGGCATCGGCCAGGAATCGGGACTTGACAGGCAGTCTTACAAGCAGTAAGATTGATGTGACAAGTGAGGCTTCCAATGACACGAGATCAGATTCCAACGCTCTCGGGCAAGGAGGGCATCGTCCTCGAGTTGCTCCGGCCGCAGGAGATGTACGGACTGCAGCTCGTGGCCGAGTCCAAGGGCCGTCTGAAGCGCGGCACGGTCTACGTCACCCTTGGTCGAATGGAAGAAAAGGGGTACGTTGCGTCACGCACCGAAGACCCAGCGCCCCGCGCCGGAGGGTTGCCGCGCCGTCTTTATCAGATGACAGGCCACGGACGCCGCGTCCTGGACGCGTGGACCATGTTGCGCCAGAAGCTGGCGCTGGAGGTGGGGCGATGAGCGAAAGCGACACGCACTCCAGGGGGAAGCTCCCTGGCTCCTTGCTCCTGAGGATCGCGGAGAGACTCTGTTCTCGTCAGGCGTACGACGCGGTGGTCGTGCCCACAGTCGCTGATCTGCAGCACGAATACGCCAGCGCAACTGATCGCCGGGCCTGGATCTGCCTGCGCGGCTACATCGCTCTCTTGAAGGCCCTGGCCGTCTGTTTCGCGACATGGCCCGCTCGGCACCTTCGTTCGGCTTGGCTGCAGCCTGACGCACCAGGACGGCAGTTCTTCTGGAGACTTCTTCCGCGGGCTGGCGTGCCGCTGGCGGTTCTCGTCCTTCTGAGCATCGTGCCCACCTTGCGCGGCTCGACACTTGTCACGGTCGTGCTCGGGGTCCCCGCGCTGATTGTCGGGCTGACTCCCATGGCGATGTTCATCGGAGTCGCCCTGACCGCGAGGCGCCTGTTCGAGCTGCGTCGGGCAGTTCTAGGCCCTGTCATTGGTCTCTCATTGGTCTTGTCCCTCGCCCTGTTCCTCTGTTGCGGTTGGATTGTGCCCAGGGCGACCGACGCCTGGCGCGCTCGGCAGCAGTCTGCGCAGGCCGGCGAACGTCGTCCGGCCGAAGAGCGATGGACGACCCCTTTCAGCAGACTCTCGGTAGCGGAGCTCGAGAGCCGCGCTAGCGGCCATGATCGACAGGCCGCTCGCTACCGGGTCGAATGGCACCTCACGCTGGCGTTTCCGATTGGTTGCTGCGTTCTCGGCATCCTGGGCCTCGCGGCTGCCCTATTGCCTCGGCGGCCGCGTCCGGTCCTCCTGACACTGGCCAGCTGTCCGATCTTTCTCGTGTACTACACCCTCACGCGCATTGGTGAGTCCCTCGTGCTGGCCGGCAGCCTGCCCGGTCTCGCGATCTGGCTGGCGAACGTCACCTTCCTCGCGTTGGCTCTCGGGCTTCTCGCGATGGGTCGGCGCAAAGCAGGCACTGGTCAGCGGCCGGCTACCGCGGCGTAGCTGGCGACCGCGGGCGTGTCATTCACTCGTTGCTCGTGCCCGAAAGCCGAAGCGCCCGCCTCGCTGCGCTCGCGCTACCTCTCGCAGCGCGGTTGCGCGTGCTTGCGCGCGTGGTAGGCCACGCAGAGCGCGCACTCGCCATGGATAGTGCAGTTCTTGGTGCAGGGACAGCTTGAGAAGCCTCGGGACTCAGGCGAGGTCTTGGTTCCGGCGGGAACCAGGGCGAGGTGGGCGACGGCGATCGCGCGCTTCTTGTCGGGTCGGGGCGGTTGCTGCTCATTTTGGTTTGGCGGGCTCGGCGGGCGCAGCGCGCTGCGCCCCTACATCCTTGGATGACGGGGCCAGGGCAAAGGGCGACGCGGTCGGCCCATTGCGCTCCTTCAGCAGCACCACGTAGTCGAGGGTGGCTGGGTCGATGCGCACGGGCTGGCCCGCGGCGAAGGTGCGCGCCAGGACTTTGACGGGCTTGCGGTGCAGGTCGTTGTCGCGCCATTCGCCGGACAGGCCCGCGTCGCGGAAGCCAACAGAGATCCAGGCCTGTGGCGGTGGCTCATCCGCTGAGATCAGGATGCCGACATCCACGCCAGGGCTTTGCGGTGCGATCGTGAACGTGAGCTGCGTGCGGTTCTCAGGCTTTGACACGCGCCGCATCGCGATCCAGCGCGCGTCGCGCAGGGCCGGCGGCAGGCTGGCAAACGTGTTGTCTGCCGTGCCGTTGAAGTCGTAGTAAAAGGGCCATTGCTCCTGCACGGGCGCATCAATGAGGTAGGCGTAGTTCTCTGCGTTGCTCGAGCGCAGGTCGCGGATGAGCATGCCCCGGTCAGGCGGCATCGTGCCGCGCGACGGCGGAATCCAATAGTAGAGGACGGCTGAGTCGCTGTGGCCCTCGTCGTCGCTCACGCGCACGACGTTGTCGCCAGGCCGAAGAGGCTCACGCCAGAAGAAGACGTTGTCGGCGCGCGTGGCGTCGGCAAGGCGGTAGGCGCCATTCTCGCGCGTGCCCACGGCCTTGCCGTTGACTGTCAGGGTGAGGCGGCGGCTGTTCGAGTACGCCTTGAGAAAGTTGGCAGCCATCCCCCGTCGCACAAAGTAGGTCTGGCTGGCGATGTGCACTGTCGGAGTCTCAGGCCGCAGAAAGGAACGGTAGAGGTAGTACGCGTCCTTGCGAAACCCGTCGCGCGTGAGCAAGCCCTTGGTGTTCATGCCCTTGTACTTGCGCATCGACGGAACCGTGAAGTCGCGCAGGATCCACAGGAGGTACATGGGCACGTCCTGCGGTTGGCTGCGGAAGACGAGCTGGAACTGGCGCTCCGCGATCAACTGGCGGTATTCCTCGGTCTCGAGCTCATCGACCGTCTTCTTCTCGCGGCCGTAGTTGGAGTGATGAGAGATGATCTCGCCGCCGCCGGTCTCCGAGACGAAGTGCGCAGCCGTGGCTTGGGCCGCGAAGTTGTCCGGCTCTTCCTTGTACCACCCGCCGTAGAGGTTGTGCGCGACGAAGTCGAGCGCGCGGCGGGACTTGGGCTTGAGCCCGCTGTCAGCCGCGTCAGCCGCGTAAGTGATCAGGCGCGACGAATCGTCGGCGCGCACGATCGCCGCGTAACGGGCCACGCCTAGGTAGTCGGTCTCGTTGCCGACAGCCCAGATCACGATGCTCGGGTGATTGAAGTTCTGGCGCACCATCTCGCGCGTGATCGCGTCGCCGGTGTCGCTCGATTCCGCGGGATTGGAATTGCCGTTCTCGGCCCATACCAGGATGCCGTAGCGATCCGCCAGGTCGTACGCCAGGGCGGCATGCGGGTAGTGGGCCAGCCGCACCATGTTCACACCCAAGTCGCGCAGCGCCGCAAAGTCGGCTTCGATGTCAGCGTCGTTGAGGGCCGACAGCGAGCGCTCGTTTTCCTGGTGCTTGCCAACGCCGCGCAGGAGGATCGGCGCGCCGTTCAGCACAAACTGCCCGTCGCGCAAGCGGAAATCGCGAAAGCCCACGTGCTCGCTCACGCGATCCACGAGTCGTGATCCCTGCCAGAGCTCGACGTCCAGCTCGTAGAGGTACGGGTCTGCCGGGCTCCACAGCCGCGGATGGTCGACAGCGCCAGTCAGCGTGATCTCGCTGCGGGTCTTTGGGTCGAGCGTGGCCTCGCTGCGTTTGGCAGAGACCACGCGATGCTCGTGATCGGAGAGATAGCTACGCACCTCGGCAGGGCGCTGGGCACTCTCGGAGTTGCGCGCCAGGACGCGAAGCGAGAAATCGACAGCGGCCGCTGACGAGTGGCCGGGCACGAAGAACA
>Ga0302323_100001373_pt1 | contig 19710 bp, 23 predicted proteins | sample Fen_T0_3_FD_201950 | JGI IMG/M metagenome (GOLD analysis project Ga0302323, IMG submission 201950) | Peat permafrost microbial communities from Stordalen Mire near Abisko, Sweden - Fen_T0_3 | ecosystem: Environmental > Terrestrial > Soil > Wetlands > Permafrost | place: Sweden: Abisko... | reverse complement strand
TCGGTTTCCGCGGTCCCTACGGCAACGTCTTCCCGCTGGAGAAGTGGAAAGGCAAGAACCTGGTCTTCGTCGCCGGCGGCATCGCCCTGCCCCCTCTGCGCAGCGTGATCTGGAATTGCCTCGACCTGCGCGACTGGTTCAAGGACATCACCGTGGTCTACGGCGCGCGCGGCGTGAACGATCTCGTCTACAAGCACGAACTGGAAGACTGGGGCAAGCGCAGCGACATGAAGCTGGTGGTCACCGTCGATCCCGGAGGCGAGAAGCCCGGCTGGACCGGCAAGGTCGGCTTCGTGCCCCACATCGTCGAGCAAATCGCCCCGCCCGCCACCAACAGCGTGGCCATCGTGTGCGGCCCGCCCATCATGATCAAGTTGACCTTGCCCGTGCTGGCGAAGCTGGGCTTCGGCAAGAACGAGATCTACACCACGCTGGAAAACCGCATGAAGTGCGGGCTCGGCAAGTGCGGCCGCTGCAATACGGGGAAGAGTTACGTGTGCAAGGATGGGCCGGTGTATACGCTGGCCGAGCTGGAGACGCTACCGGCGGAGTATTGAGACGGTGACATTTTGAGGACCACTATGCGTGGTACATCACCATCCACCGCGCTTCGGCCGATTCGCCTCGATGCGCGTTGAGCGCATCACCACCTTGTCCCTTTTTCAAGCAGCTTGTTTGGAACCGTTGCCGAGAAGCGTTCATGACTCCGCCTCTTCCCCCTACAGCGCCGGCCCCTGCCCGCGCGACACGTGCCAGACGGCGAGAATGGTCACGAGCCGGATGGCCAGATCCACCTCGTAGTAGAGATGGTAGCGGCTGCGAGGCATGAGAAGCTTTCTGACGGGAACCTGCCTGCGCCGGTCATGGAGGCGCCCGGATTCTGGTGAGGTCGTAAGCTGCTGAATTGCGGTCTCGAACTCGGCGGCGACCAGCGTCGGCGCGGCCGGACGGTTCTCGGGCCACCACAAGTTGATGGCCGCGATCTGGGCTCGGGCCTGCGGGGAGAGCTCAACTCGGAAAGACACGGCTACCGGCGGTGCGCAGCCCAGAGTTCGCTAACGACCTGCTGCGCGGGGATCCCCTTGCCCTCGGCAATCTCCTGGCGGCCTGTGCAAATCGCGGCCTCTAGACGTGCCCGATCCTCGGCATCGAGCTCTTCACTATCGTCATCTTGCGCTACGAGCTCGAGGCGAACCTCGGTGCCTTCCGGGAGATCGACAACATCCTGGACGACAATGCGACCGCCTTGAACGCGACCGTGAAGCAGCGACATACAGTCGAGATTACCACCACGGCAGGGTGCAAGCACGGCCTTCAAGAACCCCTCCGAAGATACTTCTTTCGAAGGGAACTCACCTCGACGGTGATCCGCGATCAGGTCAGAGCTTCTTGTGGGTTCCGTCGCAGTACGGAGGATTGGCGGTGCGTTTGCATTGGCACAGCCACGCTTCTTTCGTCGCGTCTGCGGTGAAGGCCAGCGGCGTGAATTCCGAGCCCTTGTGGGATCCGTCGCACATCGGTTGCGCTTTGGATTCCCCGCAGCGGCACCAATAGTAGGTTTTGCCGGCTTCGAGTTTTGCGGGCGCGGGTTGACGAGCTGCGATCTTGGGGTCTGCCATGATTCTGCCTCCAGTGTGCGGGAACACTACATCAGATCCCCTCCAGGTGCTTTCTCACGTGAGTTTCCATCCCGAGGGTGCCTTTGCGGGCCGCTTGTCCTCCCCCGCTGCAGAATGCCTCGTGCCAGCGCCGACTTCGAGCGCGGTGAGGGACGGCAGCTCGCGTCCCCGGGCGACCAAGGGTACACTTGAGACATGGGGTTTCTGTCCGAAGTGCGACCAACGTGGATGAAGCTAAGTGTCTTTTGTCTTGTGGCAGTCCTTTCATCCAGTTGCGGCGGCCTCGGCGATGAGGTGGCGATCTCTGAGCACCCGCTCGCGGGCACCATCAACGGCCAAGCCTGGTCCGTCGGTACCGTCACGGGGCGATGGGATCCCTACTCCGCTTTCGGCAGCGAGTATTCTTTCACCATGTACCCGATGAGTCTTGCCGCCTGCGCGACCGGTTCATCTGCCGACCCGGACCCGCTGGTCGTGCTTGTTCCAGGAATCGTCGGTCGCTACCCCATCAGCAAGCTAGAAACACCCTCCGGGCAGGGCGGTTCCACCGCATCAACAAGCACCTATCCCAGCTGGCAGCCCTATCCTTCGGGTTCCGGCGGAACGACCGGGGCAGCCAGCAATGTAGCCGTGTATTTCGCCAGCGGTTTGAGAGCAACCGGGGGCCACATCGTCATCAGCGCCGTCTCCACCACGGCGGTCGTGGGCGGCGCAGACATCACCTTCGATACCAACGACCACTTGAACGGCCAATTTCAAAGCACCAGCTGTCCGTAGACCGACGATCCCGCCGATCCCGGGACACGTCGCCGCTCTTATCTCAACGGTTCCACGCGAGATTGCATTGCTGATAGGGCAGATTCCCGCAGCAGCCCATGTTCACTGTGCAATCATTTGAGGACGCGTCGAGGAAGGTGACACCTGCGGATTGGATCATGATGCGTGCGGAACCTGCGACATCAGTTGCGGAGGGGTCCAGGGGAAACGCAATCGAACCGTTTACCGCGTAGAGGGTACCGCTGGTGCGCACAAGGGCAACGTACGCATACCTGTAGCCCGTACCGGCGTTGCCCCCATACACCTTGGCTTCGCAGGGACTGGCGTCCGCACATGCCGCTTGGGCGGCTTGGGCATCGTACTGCGATTCGCGCGGAAGGGTGACACATTGGTTGTCGAGGCACGCGGTGATTTGCAGCGAATCGAGATCGGCAACAGCCGAATCTGGGGCTGACAGATCGACGTAACCTGAAGGTCCGATGGTGGTACTCGAGGCAGGACACAGCAAGAGGCACCTTTGATCGACAGGAGAATCACCGGGAGAGTCGAACGCGTCGGCAACGCTCCTGGCATCGACGCCGGTATCGGCAATCGGCGCAGGTGTGCTACCGCCAGCTCCGCCTTGGGCTACGCTGCCAGCGGTGCCACCTGCTTGGCCGGCGGCTCCCCCGCTTCCCGCGTCACCCTGGCGAAGGCCTAGACCAGCGTGCTTGCCACACCCAAGCGCTGCCATGCTGGCAGTCAGAATGGCAGCGATCTCCAAAGCTACTTTCCTCATGGATCCTCCGCAGCCTATCCATGGAGCAATGTACATGCCAGCGCTCGCTGGCGTGCCCTGACCACTCTGCGAGCACCAACTACTCTCAGCGAGCGTTCAAAGCCGTGATTCTCGCCGCATCTCGGCTTGGGATCTTGTTCGCTTCCTCAAGAAACTGAGACTAGCCATGACATTGCGTCCATTGTGCTGTACGGGACCACGCGTCCCCGCCTGGTCTTTGCTAACCCTGCTTCTCCAAGATCACGTGGGCCGCGGCACGGCCACCAGGCATGTGCTTCGTGCACCCATAGCCAAGCGCCCGCAGGTCGAGACCGTCGAGCAGGTGCTCGCCTTGACCGAGCACGACCGGCGAGATGGCGAGGTGGAGCTCGTCGATGAGGCGGGCGCGCAGATACTGGCGAATCGTGGCCACACCGCCGCCCAGGCGCACGTCTTTGTCGCCCGCCGCCGATTTGGCCTGGGCTAGCGCGGCTTCGATGCCTTCGGTGACGAAGCGAAACTCGGTTCCACCCTTCATCACGAGCGGCGCCCGCGCATGGTGGGTGAGAACGAAGACCGGAACGTGGTAGGGCGGCTCCTCGCCCCACCAGCCGCGCCAGGTGTCGTCGGGCCAGGGCCCTCGCACGGGGCCGAACATGTTGCGCCCGAGGATCCACGCTCCCATGTTGTCGAACCCGCGCGCGGAGACGTCGTCGTCCACGCCGGTTTCACCCTCGCCGTCCCCATGCATCCTTTGGAAGGTTCGCGTGTGGAAGACCCAGTCGACTAGCTCGGGTCCACCCACGCCCAGCGGATGCTCCAGGTCTTGCCTCGGCCCCGCGCCGAAGCCATCGATGGAAACCGAGAACGTATGAGCCAGCAATCGTGACAAGAAGCACCTCCGCAGCTGTTTGGATGCACGGCACGTCTCTAGGTTGCCAACACCAGCGCGCCCCGCGACTTCTATTGCCAACCTCCGGTTTGGATACATAGTTGCAGCCATGACCGACGCGACCGAAAACAGCGCCATCCAGTATGCGTGCGCCCACTGCGGGCGTACCAACCGCATCTTGCGCGAGCGGCTTCTCGACAACCCAACCTGCGGCGCCTGCAAACAGAAAGTTTTCCCGAACAGCCCGGTGACGGTGACCGACAGCAATTGGCCCCAGCAGGTCGAGGCCTGTCCCATCCCCGTATTGGTCGATTTCTGGGCTCCCTGGTGCGCCCCGTGTCGAACCGTCGCGCCGTTGCTCGAACAGATCGCCGCTGAACGCGCTGGCCGCATCAAGGTGGCCAAGCTGAACGTGGACGAAAACCCTCAGTTGGCGGCGCGCTTTCAGGTCAGCGCGATTCCCATGCTCATGATCTTCCGCGGTCCGTTGCTGGTCGACGAGATCCGAGGCGCCGTGCCGAAGGCAACCATCGAAGCTCACCTGTCCAGGGTCGCGTAACTCCAAACGGTCGGCCGTCGGCCAAATGTCATCGTGCCGCTGAAGACCGCATCCTTGTGCATGCCGCGACGTCCTGATATCTTCGGTTGAAATGCCAGCTGGTCTCTTTGAGCGTCCAATTCTCTCGGTTTCTATTGGCTGGATCGTTCTCGTCGGTGGTTGTGGCGGCGGCTCGTCCAGCAACGGTGGAGGCGACGCTGCCACCCGATCGACCGGGGGAAACACTCGTATCGGAGGCGACGCCAGCACCGGCACGGACACAATCGCCAGTGGAGGCTTGGGCGGAGCAATCGGCGGAGCAGCAGGAGGCGTAACCGGCGGTTCGGCTTCGGGTGGAAGTGCTACCGGAGGCGCGACGTCGGTGAGCATTCCCTTGACCCCAACGTGGACCGCGTCGACCTTACCCCTCGATCACTACTGCGACGTGGAGCTCGACACCATCTGTCGGATGTTTGCCCGCTGTATGAACAAGACAGCCTCCAATGCCTATTATGAGTTCTGCCTTGCACAAAATGCATCTAGAATGCAGGCAAATTGCAAGCAGGAGCTCAGCCAGCTTGCAGCAAGCGGCGTAGCCTATGACGCCGCTAAATCGGCAAGCTGCGTTCAGCAATTCGATCAAGCGGGCTGTGCTGGCCCAGATATCCTGAGTGAAACATCACCCTGCAATGCTGTCTTCACGGGCAGCATTCCACTCGATGGCCAATGCACCGACGACATCGAATGCGCGAATCACCGGATATGCGCCAGCAACGGTACCTGTCCTGGCCATTGCACAGAGCCGCGCACGGAGGGTCAACCCTGCAGTACAGACGCGAATTGCGGCGCGGGTTTTGGGTGCGGCGGCGGCGTGTGCGTGAAGCGCACGGCGATTGGACATAGCTGCGTATCTGGGTCGAGCGTTTGCGAAGGATTGAGCAATTGCATGGCCAACGCACAAGGGAGCTACGTCTGTCACAGCATGGGAGATATCAACGTGCAGGGATTGGGCGAGACCTGCGACACGTCCACGATGACGCTGTGTCGGGATGGACTGGCTTGCATCCTGGCAAGCGACCCGGGCGGCACCACGACATCCACGACTGGCACATGCAAGACCGTGCTCACCGACGGCCAGGCCTGCGCCACCGTCTCCCCGTCCCCGTGCATGGACTACTCCTACTGCGCGATTGCGCCTGGGGCAGCCCTGGGCACCTGCCAGCCCTGGCCCACGGCAGGCCAGCCCTGTGGCTATTTCGGCGGTTTTCAGGTGATGTGCGGATCTGGCCTGGTCTGCATCGACAAGACCTGCCAACCGCTGCTCTCGAATGGCGCCAACTGCACATCGAGTGACTATTGTCTTAGTGGATCCTGCCTAGGTGGCATTTGTTCGACCTCCCATTCCTGCCAGACCGCAGTTCCGGGAATCTAGGCAGCTACGCGCTAGAAATTGCAGGTGTCGGCGGTGCAGGTCGGGGGCGAGCTGCCCAGGGGTGCGCGCTCACCAGCGTCTTGTATTCACCTCCAAGCCTAGGGACACGGTCCCCGGATCGCACCCGCTGTTGTCGCCCACGGGCTCAAGGCAGGTCCGGCTGACCGATGTTGGCTTGCTGCCGGTGCAGGTCACGGTGACGGATCCGCTCTTGTCGACAGTGGTCCCAGTGGCAACCGCTTCGCCGTTGGCTCCGCGGACCACATACTCAATAGCGCTGGCGTTCGTCGGAGTCGATGTATCGATGCTGTAGCAAAGCACACCATCGCGTCGAACCGACAGGCTACTGGTAACATCCGATCCGCTGTAACTTCCCACGTTGGATACGCCGACCCCGTTCGCGTAGCAGCCAGTGTTGAACGATGCACTCGGGCTCGAACCTCCGTGCACAGTACAACTTCCCTGGGGCACGCAGGTCTGAAACAGCGATGCGAGACCGCTGACCTCGGAGCATGGCCCGGCGGCGACGCCGCCCACGTCACCTACGCCACCCGCGCCAGCGATGCTCGGCTGCCCCAGCTCGGCGCGCCACAGCCGATCACCAGAGCGCATCCAATGGCCAACGCGGCCGGAAACGAAGCACAAAAGATCATGAGTCGGGCGCCTCCATGGGAAGTTGCCTCCCGATACTAGTACCGACTTGCCAACAAGACCTCACTTGCTGATCAGCCGTATCGCCACGAAGTGACGTGGGGCACTAGCCCGGCTGCCAACGGCGACGACGCCCTGGTTGCTTGGCTGATGCGCGGCACCTGGGCATCAAGGTGTGGGCGACACGCCGTTCGTCCAGGTGCCAGTGGCACAGGCCGCGTTGGGCTGCAGGTGGGCCATCTTGGTGACCCCGGGGCCGGCGGAAGCCAGTTCCATCAGGAGAACGCCAGGAGGGGGATTCCTCGTTCGTAGTTGGTGTTCATGACACTGATGTAGTTGGGCTTGCCGTCGAGGTTGTCACCGCCGCCGTGCCCGAGACCCATATTGTGCCCAAGTTGGTGCAGGAACGAGCCGGTGTTCCACATGCCGGATGCGGGAGCCCCAATGTCGTTGAAGTAGCCGAACGACACGATGAAATCCCTGCCCGGCTTGAGCGCGACACCGGTCGAATCCGGCCTGGGTGATTCGATGGTGTGCTCGTTGACCGGGCAGGCGGAGCAATCTGTCTGAACAGAGCACGTGTGGTTGTGGGCGAAGAGCGCGTAGTGGTACGCGGGCGCCAGAAACGACGGGAAGTGCGCTGCCTTCAGGGATTCGAAGCTGATGGCGCTACTGCCCACGCACGCAGGCGCCATTTCACCGGGCGGCGACACGCTGACCACCCTGAATTCGGCGATCTCGGCGTTGGTCGGGTAGTAACGGAGGATGATGTTGTGGCTGGCCAGGATGCTCTTCGCCCAGTCCATGTCCTGCACGCTCGGCGAGTGAGAATGGGCAGGGGCGGTCGTCTTCCGCATGTAGTCCCACTTGACGTAGAGGTTCGGCTTGTTCTTGTCAGCGTGGGCAACGGCGTGTCGACACCCTCGTCGTACTGCCCATTGCAGTCCACATCGACGTAACCGTTCTGTTCCCAGACGTCGTTGAGCCCGTCGCCATCGCTGTCGACAAGGCCGCAAGCAACGCTCGGCGAGCACGCTTGGGCGCACGCGAGAAGACTGACGTGGCGATCGGACAATTGCGCGCCAATGTTGAGGCCGGGAGAACGAGGGGAAAGGCACGGACAAGCCGGCTTTCCTCTATGCGCTTCCATCAAAGCCTTCGGATCTTCTATGCAGGCGCGCCCTGCCGCTTGTCTTTGACCGACCGTTGTCCTAGAAGATTCAGGTGAACGGTCGTTTCGGAAACTTGGAGGAATGCAAATGAGGTCCATGCGTCCTATCAGCACGATGATCTTGGTTGGCACGTTGCTTGGCGGATTCTCGGCTTGCGCCCCGGCCCTGATCATGAACACCCCTGTATCCAAGCACGCAGACGGGTGGGTCATTACCCTTGGCCAGATCAAGGCGGGGCCCGATGAATACATCGGCGAAGGGGGCGTCAACGTGACATCCGGGACGGACGAAACCCTGCTTTGGACACTTGTGACCGTCAAGAACGAGGGCGGCGAGGAACAGACGTTTGCCTACGACACCTGCGTTCTGGAGTGGAACGGGGAGGCTCGCCAGCCCCTGGTGGTTGGTCGGCCGGCGGAAGCGGGAGCCGAAGTCAATACGGCCGCCGACCGCTCCGAAGCCATCGCGCCTGGGCAGGAGCGCATACGCCAGTTGATCTACACGTATCCCAAGGACCAGCCGCCGACCCGCATGAAGTGCGGAAAGATCGTACTCCCGATCAAGGCGAAGCGCTGAAGACCTAGCCTGCCTACCGGAAATACCTCGCCTTGAACTTGCGATTGATGTCCTCGATTTCCTCCAGACCGTCGATGTACGGCTGATACATATCCAAAGGATCTCCAGCCCCGTACACGCCACACGAGGAGCAATTCTCACAGCCGCCCCCTCCGCACCCGAGAGAATCCCGGATAACTTTCTCTCGCTGCTGTCGTGTCGTGTTTTTGATCAGGTATTGCTCAAGCATGGGTGTTCCTGCTCTCCCATCAAATGTAGGAAATGGAATCATCAACGCCACACCAAAAATGTGGCGCTCCTCGCCATAGCAGCCGGGTCGGTGCTAGCCTGCAAGCATGCCTCTGACGCCAAAACTCGCGTTTGGGTTTTGGAACGCCTGGCTCTTGTGCGTACCATGGGTGCTCGCCGGGGGCCTCGTGGCGACCTTGCGCAAAGGCCTCGCTCGACGCATGTCGGACATGACTGGCTACAGTGGGAAGGAGAAACTGGTCACTGTGGCGGCATCGCTCGTGCCCCACCCGTTCATGGCTGTCGCGACCTGGACCCCCCATTGCTTCGACAGGAGCCCTGCTGGTTTCAGGATTGGGGATCTGGGCGATAGGAACCGCAGCATCTTTCAGCACGCTTCGTGTGTTCGCCCACGCGCCAGCGGACCAGCCCATCCACTCGGGACTCTACCGCGTGTCGCGAAATCCGCTCTACGTCTCGGCCGCCTGCGTGTTTCTCGGCATCTGCCTGGCGACAGGCAGCCTGGTCCTCTCCGGAATTTTGGTCGGACTTCTCTGCCTGCAGCACTTCATGGTCTTTGCCGAGGAGCGCGCATACACGAGGAAATACGGAGAGTCACACCCTGGGCCGGGCGGCCTCGGCCGTTGGATCCCGGCAGAGATCCCGAGGCCGCCCGAAAGAGACGGGGCTACGAACTTTGTTCCTCCCTTCGTGTGATGAACCGGTCACGGGCGCAATTGATTCCTCCTTTCTTGCGGAAGTTTCTGGGACTCGATGTCGTCCTTGGTTCCCGATTGACCGTCGGGACCAAGCGAAATGATGTCGGCACCTCCCTTCTCATGGTGTCCTGGGCAGACAATCGACGGACATCGTTGGGTGCAGGGACACTGGTCGTTGTCGGTACGTCTCGGTCTACTTCCTAATTCAGGAAGCGTGCCAGCCGTCGCGGCCTTGGGATCTCCAGTAGAATCGCGGTACCCAGCCCAACCGCGCCGTATATGCCGGGGCACGTGGCACGAGCGCACCGCGCGCACCTGCCACTTTGGCAAGCGCGGCTGTCACCACCTCATCCATGGCATACTTGGGGGACCGGATGGGCCGATCTGTCTATTTCAAGGTTCTGCCGTTCAGGCGAACGGAAACGACGTGCGACGAGCAATGCATTTAGCAATCACTTCGCGGCCCCTGTTCCTTCTCGGTTCGCTCCTGTTCCTTGTGGCGCCTGCCGGTTGCCTGAGTGGTCCCGACACGCTAGGCAGCGAGAAGACCTGCGAGTCCAACTGCGATAGGCAAGTGAGGGCGGGCTGTTCCAAAACCACCGCCGACTTCGCGGCAAGTTGCAAGCAAGGCTGCCTGGCCTACCGGGTGGATTACCCGAGTTGCCTACCCCAAATCAACGCCATGAGTGCCTGCGTGGACCACAAGGTCACGTTCACCTGCGAGCCAAGTGGCGACCTATCGGCCAACCCCGTAGCCGTCTGCATGAACGAGGAATACGCCTGCATCGATTGCACCGGAGACGAGGCCGCATGCCGAGAATGATGATGCCTACTTGGCAGCGGCTTTCAGTGGCTTGCGGGCGAAGTAGAGCGCGAGCAGGTAGCCAGCGATACCACCGCCGAAGTGGCAGTAGCGGTCGATGTGGGGCAGGAACGAGATGGCGATGTTGATGACCAGAATGACGACCAGGCGCTGGCGCAAGCTGCGCGCGATCAGGGCCGGAAAAAATTGCTGACGCCCGCTGAGGAGTCCGAAGGTTGCCCCGACCAAGCCCCACACTGCGCCGGAAGCACCGACGGAAATGCTGCCCATGAACAAGGTGCTGGCGATGCCACCCGCCGCCGCACTGACGAAGCAAAGCAATCCCAGGCGTAGGCGGCCGAGCAAGGGTTCGAGAAAGGCGCCCAAGCTGTAGAGCGAGAGCATATTCACGATGAGGTGGGTGGCGCTGCGCGTGTCGTGCAAGAACGCGTAGGTGACGAGGCGCCAAAGCTCGCCTTGCCGGACCGCAACGGGGTGGTTGCAGAGCAGAAGGTACAGCCGCTGGGCGCGCTCGTCGTTGCCCGAGGTGAGGGCGAAAAGCAGAACGCAAATCGCGATGAGGCCGACCGTGAGGTGGGGAAACCGGCGCGCGCTGCCGCGCACGAACTCCATGGCTTCCAGCCGCTCTTTGCGGCCGCGCTCGATGATGGCCGCCACATCCTCAGGCGAAAGCGGGCGGGTCTCGGGCAGGATCCGTCCGGCTTTTTCCAGCTCGGGCAACCGCCGGCCTGCCACCCACACGACCTTGCCGGTGGCATCGACGTGGTAGAGGCCAATGTGATCACGGTTGCGGGTCTCTGCATCCACGGCCTTGAGTAGTTGTGGAACAGCTGCCCCGCCGCCCGCCACGGCGATGAAGAGAAGGCCCTTCTCGTGCGCCTGGAGAATGCGTTGGAGTTGCGCGCGCAGTTCCTCGTCGGAAAGGTTGCCATGGTCGAGGAGGACGAGGCCCTTGCCTGTGCCCAGCCATTCGAAAACCGCCATGGGCTCGTGGAAAGCGACCAAGGTGGCTGGATTGCGCCCGGCCTTGCCGGCGACCTGCGGATCGGCCAGCGCCACGAGCAAGCGATCGCGCACGGATCCACTGGATGAGAGGCCTTCTGGGGCCAGTTGATCTGTCAAAGTCCGGTGATTGTAACGGACGAAGTCCCCATACGCCCACGACGCAGTTGTAGGACGTAGACTGACAAGGGATTCCGCACCTTGGCCGACATGCAAATCAGCCAGTGCGACAGTTACTGGTCCTGTCCCTTGGACTACGTTTTAGGGGTGGAGACGATGTTGGTGGTGGAAGAACATCAGTTGGAAATTTCAGACGCGCCGACGGCAGCGGCTGGAAGGATTTTTGAAGGGCCGGGACAAAAGCAGACGGGCACTGCTGGCCACGCACCATCCCCCTCCATTCAGACACGCCCCGCCGCCGACGGGCGGCCCGAACGCACGCCGCTGTTCTTGTCCCGGCCAACTTTTTCCACTCGCGCGCTCTCGTTGCGCAAGCTCTCGCAGTACACGCTAAAGGTCTATTCCGCCTAGCCCCGCCCTGCCTTCGCCCCCGTTTCCGATCTCGATACAAACGGCTCTCTCACAATCTCGCTTGCATAGTGATCGGGAACGGGGGGGGAGGCAGGGTTAGCACCTGGCCATGCGCCGGCGGCGCAGCAGTAGGAGCAGGCCGACCAGCGCGACCGCCCACACCCCCCACAACAAGTGGGTCGTGTACGGGAACTTGTGCTGCATGTCCGAATAGGGACCGAGGTGCGTGGGCATGCGGTCGAGCTGCTGCAGGGCGAGCAGATCCATCAGGATGGCCACCGTCGAGTGGATGAGGAAGCCGGCCCAGATGCTGCCCGTCTTCATGGACAACGACCCCAGGACCACGCCGGCCACGATGGCGCCGCAGGCTTCGAGGTAGGGCTTGGGGAAATGGATCATCACGTAGGGCACGACCATCGAGAAGATGGCGCCCACGCCCAGTGCCCGCGCCCCGCGCAGCCAGAATCCGCGAAAGAAGATCTCCAGGCTGAGGAACTGGCCCACGTAGACGATTTCCCACACCCAAAAGTCTATCCAGGATCGCGCTGCGCCTGGGTACATGGGGTAGTAACGGTTGAACTCTGGCGTGCGCGAAACCACGGCCAGGGTCGGAATCACGATGACCAAGCACAAAAGGTAGATCCAGGCGTGCTCGCGAAAGCCACGAAAGCGCAGTCCCAGATCGAGCGGGCTCTCCTTGAACACGAACGGCCACACGAAAAGCGGCAGCAGGTAGCCGCCGTAGCGCGACAGGCCCCAATAGACGCGCCAGTAGAGATCCCGGTAAGTCCCCAGGTCGAGCGTGCCAGGATGGGCGTTGGCATAGTCCTGCAGGTAGGGCTGGACGCTTCCTTCGTAGAAGTCGTGCGAGCCGTAGTAGTTGATAAACAGCAGCGAGATTGCGCCCAGGACGAAGGTGACCGGCACGCGGGCATTCAGGCGGGGGTGATCGCCCTGCGCCCTTCGCGCCGCGGAGGCCTCGGCTTCAAGATCGGCCCAGGTGCCGCGGAAGAAGCGCACCACGATGGGCGCGATGGCGCCGAGCAGGACCAACGAAATGACAAGCTTGCCGAGGGGACTGTTCAGGATCTCCATTCGGGAAGACAGGCTCTAGCACGAATCGGCAGGATTCGGACATGGGCCCCGCACATGGCTTCCAACTTCGCTGCATGGACGCGTTGACCAGACTTGGCGCTCGTGGCAGAACCCACCCATCATGGCGGTCTTGAAGTCGATCAAGGATGTCGTTGTTGGCCAGGCGTTCAAACTGGCGGGCAATCCCAGGGTATCCAAGCTGGTAAGCGATCCGCGCCTAATGAACGCGGCCATGAAGGCCATCAGCGTGGGCGGTTCGGTGAAATCGGGCCTAGACAAGGCCGGCCACCTGGCGGCCGGGGCCTTTGGTCTCGCGACCCACGAAGAGGTTGTCACCCTGCGGTCGACCATTCAGCATCTGGAAGACCAGATCATGACCCTCGAAAGCAAGGCCGCGAAGAGCTAGCTCCAGGCGCTCTCCACCTACTTGCACGCGGGCGGCCAGGCGGGGACGGGTTGGCCGAAGCACAGGGTTCGGCCGTTGGCCGACAGGCCCGGGCAGCTGGGGGCGGTAGAGCATTGGTCCCGCGTGCTGCCGTCTTCACAGGCGGCGATGACGCGTCCCTGAGGCGTGGCTGCGTAGTCGAGGCGCAAGCGCGTGCCCGCCAAGGTGCCCGCGCCGATGATGCCATCGACCTGTGGTTTGGGGGGGCTGTCCACGTTGATCGATCGGATGACATCGCTGGTTTCGCTGATGACCGCGACATCGAGCGCGCCACCGAGCTCCAAGTAGGCGTGGGTCGACACCGCGCGGCCCCCGCTTGCGTCGCAGGGCTGGAAGCAAGCACCCGCGGCCTGGTTGGCAAGCGCCCACTCGACGCGGCGGGCGCGCGCCAGTTCGGCGCAGGGCCCGCCCCAGCTGGTATCGGTCGTGCCGTCCTGGAATACCGCGAGCCTTGGCACGGTCAGGAAACGCGCTGGGGTGGGTGCGGTGGAAAACGGCGTGTACAGATCCCCTGCGGTCCCTGCATCATTCGCCAGGCCCATCGTGACGGCGATGCGCTGCCAGGCCGATTGGCTGAGAATGAGTGGGCCTTCGCCGGTGCCCACGGCCAGCATGAGATCTTGCCCGCTGGCCCGAAGCGTGACCTCGCCATGGGCGCAGGCTTCTTGCGGCTCGCTCGTGGAAAAAGCTCGCGGCGCCGCGCATGCCGCGAGCACGATGCGGGAGTTGGGCAGCGTCAACGAGGGCTCACCGCTGCCCCGGGCAGCCGCGCCGCCACCGCGCAGATTGAAACGAAGAGACACGAATCCATCTTGGGCAAGTCGCTCGTCGGAGCCCGGAAAACTTGGCCACAAGGTCATGGTCGCGGGCTTGTCCGTGCCGCGCGGAAGCTCGAAGCCAACCGCGAAATTGCTCAGCAGGGGACCGCCCATCACACCTGCGGGCTGGGTTGCCGCATCGCCAGCGGGACCCGGGCAAAGGTCGAAGAGACCGACGTGGTCGAACGAGGCACGCACGGGCGCCGCCGCGCTCTCCCCGTCGCGCAGATCCATGTTGCCCGTGTAGGTCCAACCGGGAGCTCCACCACCCGCGCACCCGGCTGGAGCGAGACTGTTCAGCGGATACGCTGAATCGACAAGGAGCGGCTGGATGCCGGCGGAGGTGGACACTTTCGCAAGCAGCCCGCCCGTGGCCGTGCCCCCGGGCGTGACGGGTGCGCGTGCGAGCTGGATGGCTTCCAGGTCGTAGGTCAGCGACTGATCCTCCCCGCACGAGACCAGCAGCAGCATGAAAAGTGGACAAGGTAGATGGCGACGCATGGGCTTAGAAGGCGATGGTGGTGAGTACGGAGAAGGTTTGCCGCCATAGGTGGTAGGTGCCGGCAGCGCTGGGGCGAGCCTGGCCGTTCATGCGCGCCTGGCACGCCGGCGTGCTTAGATCTCCACCCGCGTTGGTGCAGGCAGCGGCGGCGGTGGGATCGAAGACCGACGTGCCGGTGTCGACGGGGAGCATCCAGGTGAAGGCATAGCCCGCGCTGAGCCTGATCTGCCGCCAGATTCGCATGTCCGCGGCCAGAGACGGTTCGATCTTGGTTCCGTCGATGGCCGCTGCGTTCACGTGGCTGGCGGGCACGGCGCTGGTTTCCAGGCGCAAGGTACCGCCCACGCGAAATTGCTTGGTTTCGTAAACCACGCGTCCGCGCAGATCGAGGCTGTCTTGGAAACCACGGTACAGCACCACGTGGTCTGGCACGCTCGAACCAAGGGTGGTCCCCGACGACGGACCCGCGACGAGAATGGTGATCTTGTCGAGGGCGCCGTAGCGCAGCCAGCGCACGATGGCCGTGGCGGACCAGTTCTTGTTGACCTGCCACGTGGCCCCCAGGTTGTAGATCGAGGGCAAGCGGTAGCTCATTCGCCCGGCCAGGCAGTTTCCGGTGGAAGGATCTGGGCACAGGTCTGGGCCCGCGCCTCCGCCAGTCGCGTAGGCGGGAAGTCGGACCTGGGTGTTGTCCAAGGGCAGATTGACCAAGCCGCTCGTGCCCAGCGGTGCACTGGTGTAGGAAAACCCGAGGCTGAGGCGACCGTGGCGGTAGTGGGCCCCGAACGCCATGAAGTACGACGGCGTTACGATGCCTTTCGTGGCCAGATCGTAGCGGGCCGCGGCCGAGGCATTTTCGCTGCCAGTGGTGGCATCTCCGAGTGCGGTGTCCTCGTCGAAGATCATGTGGGCCGTGGGAAAAAGCAGGCCGGGCGTGACGCCGATTTGGATCGATTCGGAAGCATGAATGGCTAGTCCGGTGGCAAGTGCAATGTGGTTCAGCTCCATGCTGACTAGGTGGTAGCGCGCGGGCTCTTGCCCATCGGCGGTCGGGGTCATGGTCAGCTTGGTGGAGAACGGCGAATACATGGCCAGCGCGATGCCGAAGCGGTGGCCAATGCCGGCGCCGATGCCGAAGAAGCCGGAAGGCCCAAGTGGCCAGCGGAACGGCTGTAACGTGCCACTGCCCGAGGCTGTGGGGAAGTTCCTGGCGCCTGGGTTGGTGCCGGTGGGAGGATTGATCGACGCGCGGGCCACGGACACCGATGTCGACTGCCACGCCCCGCCGAGCATCAGCTGCGGGCCCTGCATCAACCCGAGGCCAGCGGGATTCCAGTACACGGCGGTGAGGTCGCCAGTGGTCGGCCCCGAAAAGCCGGTGTCCGCCACGTGGGCGTCATCGAGCGGTCCAGCTTGGACGCCGGACGACACAAACAAGATGGCCAGAATGGCTAGCAGACGGCTGCGATTGAACACGGGAGCCCGGCAACAGTATCGCGACCGCCGGCTCTCGTCGACCGTTCTCAATCTCGAAGGGGCTGGCGCCGCTCGAACGGGCTGGCGTCGCTCGAACGGGCTAGCGCCGCTCGAACGGGCTAGCGCCGCTCAAGCGCGTGCCGCACCAGGGCCGCGGCTACGTCGGGCATGTGCATCTTCGCTTGCCAGCCAACGCTTTCCCGGGCGGCGGAGGGATCGCCAGCGCTCACCTTGATCTCGGCCGGGCGGAAGAGCGATGGATCGGATTCCACGTGGTTCTTCTCGTCCAGACCAGCGCTGCGAAAGCATGCCGCCACGAACTCGGCCAGGGTCGCCGAGGTTCCCGTGGCCAGGATGAGGTCGCGCGGCTCGCTGGCCTGCAACATCAGGTGGAATCCTTCCACATACTCGGGCGCCCAGCCCCAATCGCGCTGGATCGACAGATCCCCAACCTTGAGCACCTGGGGCCCGCCTTGCACCAACTTGGCCACGAAGGTGGCAACTTTCCTGGTCACGAACTGCGGCGGGCGAAGCGGAGATTCGTGGTTGAAGGTGATGCCCGAACACGCAAACAGGCCGTACGAGGCCCGGTACACGGACACCAGGTGCATGCTCGCCGCCTTGGCGGCTCCGTAGGGACTGCGGGGCGAAAACGGCGTCGACTCCGTCGCTGGCAACGGGGTGTTGCCAAAGCATTCGCTGGACCCGGTGTTGAAGAAACGGGCCTCGGGCGCGTGCGAGCGAACGGCCTCGAGCAGGGCCAGGGTTCCCCGTGTGACGCTCTCCACGGTTTCGAACGGCGACTGGAACGAGGAGCCAACGGAGGACTGGCCCGCGAGGTTGTAGATCTCCTGGGGCTTCAATTCCTTGATCATGCCCGCGACCGCGGCGGGATTGCAGGTGTCCAGCGTGACAAGCTTGATGCGATCCAGTAGGCCGGACGCGGCCAGCCGGACAGCAGGCTGGTCGTCCAGCCGCCTTGTCGAGCCATAGATTTGATAGCCAAGCGTGAGTAGGTGACGGGCCAGGAAAACGCCGTCTTGTCCTGAAACTCCGACTATCAACGCGGTACGCATGCTCATGGGGTTGGCTTTGGGACGCGCGGTTTCTGTGCTCGAATCCTCGCGGGAATCCCCCTTATGCCGCTTTCCCTGACCCGTGGGCAAGGGTATATTTCCCGCGGCCTACACCCTCGGAGGGATCCCTTCCCGCCTTCAAACCAATGCATGTTTCGACCCCATGAGTGAGATTCCGGTCCGCCAGCCCAAGCGCTGGACGGGCTATCACGCGCATCGTCGAGTGCACAGCACAGGGTTCATTGGGATTCGAGCATGAAAAGAGCGATCAAGCGATTCGTCGATTCCGCGCTGGTTCCCCTGTGTACCTATGTCGTGGAGAAGTTGCCGCCGCGGCCCGTGCTGCCGCCGCGGCCGAATCCAGAGATCGCGCTGGACGATGCCAGGCAGCGGGTGGCTGCCCGCATGCCCGGGAATCCCTGTTTGAAGGGCTTCAAAGTCTTCTCGCAGAACGATGAGGACGGGATCATCGAGGACATCCTCGAGCGCGTTACCACGCTCAAGCCGCCGAGTGGGACTTTCATCGAAATCGGTTGCGGCAACGGGCTTGAGAACAACTCGCACTATCTGCTGCTGAAGGGCTTCAAGGGATGCTGGGTGGATGGGGACGCCAAGAACCTCGCGTTCATCCAAACCGAATTGGGGGGCTTGGAGTTTCCGCAGCTGCAGGCACGCCAAAGCTTCATCGACCTGTCGAACATCGGCGGCGTTATTGCCTCGCAAGTGAAGTTCCTCGAGACGAACGAGCCGGACTTCTTCTCGTTGGACATCGACGGCAACGACTTGTGGATTCTGCAAGAGTCTCTTCGGCATTTCCAGCCCAGGGTCATTTGCGTCGAATACAATCCAAAGTTCCCGCCCCCCATGGCGGTGAGCATCGCCTACAATCCGACGCACGGCTGGAACTACGACGACTACCATGGCGCCTCGCTGCAGGCCTTCTGCGACGGCCTACCCGGATACCAGCTAGTCAGTTGCAACCTGTGTGGCGTGAATGCTTTCTTCGTGCGCAAGGATTTGGCCGGATGTTTCCAGACCGCTGATTGTCGCGATCTGTTCCAGCCGTTTCGGGAGCAGCTCACGGCCTTGGTCTCTGGACACCGCCCGTCCCTGCGCTGGCTGCGCGACAAACTGCGTGCGTCCCCTGGCAGCACCATCCCGACAGGGACCGGCCAGTCCCGTTAGCACCGGAAATCTCGCGCCCATGCACCAGGGAACTCCAGTCTTCCGAAACGTCGTCTACAACTTCTTGTCGCAGGTTTGGTTTCTCGTCCTGCCGCTGGCGACCTCGCCGTACATCGTTCGTCATCTTGGGGTGGATGCCTTCGGTGTCCTTTCCCTGGCTTCCGCCGTCATCGGCTACCTAGCGGTGCTCGATCTGGGCATGGGAACGGCGACCATCAAATACATCGCTGACGCCTATGTCGCGCGGGATTTCCAGGCCGTTTCCAAGGTCATTGGAACCTCCATTGTCATCTACTCTGGACTTGGGCTGATTGGGACGCTGGTCATCCTGGCCACGGCCAATGTCATCGTCACGCACCTCCTGCATGTTCCAGCCAATCTCGTATCCATCACGTTGATCGTGTTCTACGTGAGCTCGCTTGGATTTCTGGTCAACATGCCGCTCACCGTCTTCAATTCCATCCCCAACGCTCTCCAGCGTTTCGATATCCTGGTGAAACAGAACCTAGTTCTTGGCACCGTGGCGGTTCTGGGACAGGTTGTCTTGCTGGCCTTGGGCTACTCACTCAAGGCCCTCGTCGTGTTCAACGTGGCCACCAGTGCCGTTGGCATCGGCGTCTTTGTGCTCGTGGCCAGACGGCTGCTTCCCACCGTGAGCTTTCGCCCCGTGTTCGATAGGCCCACTGCCAAGCAAATCATGCGCTTCAGCGCGCTCAAGGTCTTCTCCGTGGTGAGCGGCCAAATCGTCTTTCAACTCGACAAGGTGCTCATCGCCGCCTTCCTGCCCCTGGCCAGCGTAAGCTACTATGTGGTTCCCTTGAGCCTGGCGCAGAAGATCATTTCGGTGATCCCCAACATCACATCAGCAGTGTTCCCGGCCGTCAGCGAGTTCAAGAACAACCAAGAGCGGCTCAACGACCTTTACGTCCGCGTCGCCAAGGGCGTGCTCATGGCCGTTCTACCTATCACTGTCGTGCTGATCATGTTTGCGGAGAAGATCTTGGCCTTCTGGATGGGCGCGGATTTTGCGCTGCATGGAACGGCCACGCTTCGCTACTTGGCCATCGCCTTCTTCCTGGCTTCCTTTGCGGCTGTGCCAGGCGTCTTCGTCGAGGGATTGGGAAGGCCGGGAATCCCGGCGTTCTTCGCTGCCATCAGCGCCGTCCTGAACCTTGGGTTCGCCTTGCTCTTCATTCCGCGCTGGGGTATCGCGGGACCTGCCCTAGCGCTGATCGTGAACAGTCTAATCACCGTCCCGCTGTTCATCGACAGGGTGAATCGCAAAGTCCTTGGCGTACGCAACACGGCGTTCCTGCGCAGCGGCTTTCTGAAGCCTGTGCTGGCGGCTGTTCCGATGTGGCTGTTCTACGCCCTCGTGAAGCCGTACGCGCGAAAT
>Ga0302323_100001371_pt1 | contig 19715 bp, 17 predicted proteins | sample Fen_T0_3_FD_201950 | JGI IMG/M metagenome (GOLD analysis project Ga0302323, IMG submission 201950) | Peat permafrost microbial communities from Stordalen Mire near Abisko, Sweden - Fen_T0_3 | ecosystem: Environmental > Terrestrial > Soil > Wetlands > Permafrost | place: Sweden: Abisko... | reverse complement strand
CGCTTGCACGCCTGACCGCCCACGACTGGCCGGGCAACGTGCGCGAGCTACGCAATACCGTCAAGCGCGCCATGGCGCTGACCGATTCCGTGATCGATGTGGGAGCACTGGAAATCGAAACGCCGCTGGCCCGCCCTGTCCTATGCGAAGCGAGGTTGGTCTCGCACGCCGCCGAGTCACCTGGCCGAGGTTCCGAGTTCGACAACACCAACGTTGCGGTCAGCAACGCAAGCGACGTGCTGGCCCTCACCGGAAAGACCTTTCAAGAAATGCAAACCGAGATCTTCCGCTGGGCGCTGCAGCGCAGCCGAGGTAGCCGCCGGCGGGCCGCCGCCGCTCTCGGCATCTCGCGCTCGACCTTCTGCGACCGCGTCCGCAGACTTGGCCTCGGAGCTAGCCCGGATCACGGCGATAGACCGAGCGAAAGCGTCGTACCACTACCAGCCCCGACATAATGCGCCCACCAAGAAGGAGCCGAGGAGTAGAACCGGAAGGCCGATGAATTCCCCCGCATCGTGCAACCGGAACCGTCCCGGTGCACCTCGTCGCTGGGACGAGGCACCGGGACGGTGGCCCTAGCGCTCACTTGCAGAACTGCTGTCCACCAGGCCCGCCGTTGCTCCAGCTCGTGCAGCCAGGTCCAGCTGGCGTCACATAGAAAGCGCAGCCCTTGGTGCTGACGAACCAGGTCTGTCCGCACTGGGCCGTATCGTAGCTGGTGAACCCGCCGTTGCACGCGGCTGGGAGCGGAGCCGTCGGAACCGCGTTGCAGCCAGTCCTGCTGGCGTTGAGCATGCATCGGAACGGAGTCTCGAAGCAACCGGTTGCGCCATTGCTCTTGCGGTCGTTGCTGCCGCTGCAGTCATAGTCGTAGCTGCTGCAGCGACTAGGCGTCTGGAAGTACGACGTTTGGCCGGGATGGGCGAGGTTGTCCGAATCACAGCAATCGCCGCCGACCGCAACGTAATTGGCAGGAGGCGAGCACGTGTAAAGTGAGCTCGCTGGATTGCCGTACCCGTCGTGATCGTTGTCGAGGTAATAGGTACCGCAATTGGTTGCGCTACCGACCACCGATACCAGGGTCGGTCGCTGGGTTCCGCTCGCGCAGAAACCTGGACTCGAAGACGGCGGCTCGATGCCATTACCGGGCTGGATCGTGCCATTGAAGTCCACCGACGTCAGGGTCATGATTGCACCAGACACAGAAGAGGTGGCGTTCCACGCATTACTCAGGGTTGCCCCCTTCAAGTCCACAGTGGCAGTCCATGTATTGCTGGCAACACTGTCGGTGTTCGTCAGATGAAGCGTGGCACAGTAGCCACCGCCCCAGTCGCTGTCGATCGTGATCGTTCCGCTCAAAGAGACGACCCTTGCCGGGCCAATTTGCGCGACCGATTTCGTTTCGTAGGCAATCCCCAAGAAAGCCGCCGACGCGACGGCTAGAGGTATCGCAACCAACAATACACGTGAACTGTATCCATGGTTTCTCATTCCATTCTCCTCGTGATTGCGAGGCAAAGCCCGGCAGACGGCCGATAGCGCCCAGGAAATGCTGCGATAGGGCCCGGCGACAAGGTGACCTGTTCGCGATGCCGGTATTTCCCCGCGGTTTCTGTGGACCACTGCTTACTTCAACTGTCAGGGGCCGGAACTATCATCCCCGCGACAGCCTGCACAAGGTTGAAAATTTCTACCCCGAGGAGGAGAGACGCGGACCGAACTGCAATTCTCACAAGTCGATCGGGAACGACTGGGGCGCCGCTATGTCGACCGAGAGAACGATGGTAAAGGTCGTCCCCTTGCCGACCTCGCTTTCTTGTGCCGAGCCAACGACGTTTGTACCAGCAACGCTACCAGTGCAAGCACCAGCCCTGCCCAGCTAGCGAACAAGGAGGCGATCACCAGCCCGGGTGCGAAACGCCATTCCACATCGTGCGTGCCTTGGGGAACGACGACGGCGCGACCAAAGACATTGGCCTGCAAGATGGGCTGCTCTTTTCCGTCGACGAAGACGTGCCAACCGGGCATGAAGGCATCCATCTCGACCAACAGTGCCGGGGCCGCAATCACGACACGATAGGAAGCAGCCCCCGGCCGCCACGTCAGCGGGGAAATCGCAACAGGCGGGCTGGCCTCCCCCGCCAGCAAGGACGTGGGTAGAGTCGCCTCGTCGAGAACAGCAAGGTGCCCCGCCAACAAGACTTTCCCCGCTGTCACAAGCACCCGGCTTGTCGATTGAGCGAGGCGACGGGGAATTTCACCTCGGTCGACCACCGTCGCGGCGGCGGTAAGAAAGCTACGCGGAAAGGCATAAGCCACACGCAAGGCGACCGCGCCCGCTGCAAGCGCATGGGTGGGCACTAAGCGGTGGCTATCGACGGCAGCCGCCAACCAGGGCGCACGCGAGCCGGGAGCCGCCAGCACGACGTCGGCGGCTACCACCTCGGCAAGCGCAACCGGATTGGCCACGGCCAGGCTGGCCATGCCATTTGCCACGTCACCCATGTACAGGCCGTAGGGGTCGAGAACCCCCGCGTGGTAGAGCAGGTTCACCAGAGGCGAAAGCAGGGCGGCTTGGCGCAGTTGCTCGTCAGTGAAGGCCTTTTCGTTCAAGGCGAGACGCGCCTGCGAGACTTCTTGCAGCCGCATCACGCGCGGTCCCCGCGGTCCCGCATCGGGCAGGAACGAGTGGTTGCGCAGCTGCACCACCGGCCGCGTCCACGACAAGTCGGCAGTGGCGCTAAAGACGTCCAGAAAAACCAACGCCGCCAAGAAGGTCACGGAGCGTGAGGATGACAGTCGCCCGCGCTCGACGAGATAGAACAAGGCCGCGCCAAGCGCCGCCAAGAGGGCGACCCGTGCGATGTCGAACCGCAAGGCGCCGGTCGCGGCCAGAATGATATCGGGGGGCGCACCCGCCTTGCGCGCCAGCAGCGCCTGCAACGGTGGCCCCATCGATGCACCGACAGCCGCCAGCCCCAGCACGACGAGACACAAGTCGCGCATGCGCCGTGGATAAACAAGCAAGCGGTCGAGCATCACACCACCCGCCAAGGCGATGAGCAACGCCGCCGGGGCAGCCAGCTTGGAAGGATAGCGAATGAAGGTGAACAGCGGACGCAGCACCGGCCACAGCGGCGTCCAAGCCCCCGTCGCCGCCACCACGAGAACAAGCGCCACGATGACCCAGGCGCGCGCCACACGCTGGCCGCGCTGGCGAGTATGCAAGGCCAAGAGCGAGGCAACCGCTAGCAACGCACCCACCCACACGCTGTGAAGGAAAAGCCGCTCGTGCCCGAGCTGCCGGAACGACCACAACGTGAAGTTGGGCAAAGGCAGGCCCATGGGATGAGGCCAGATGAAGCCCACGATCTCGCCAGGGTGAAAAGACCATAGCCCAGCCTCGGCAGCCGAGATTCCCGTGCCCCGCTCGGACAGTGGCAGGGCCCAGACCACCGGAAACCAGCTGCCTGCTCCGACGATGAGCGCGATGATGGCAACGCCAAGCAGGCGCATCCATCCCGCGCGCCAGCGACCGCCCGCGGCGCCGTACACCACGAGCGCGACCAGAGCAACCAGGAGGGCACCCGGCAAATCGCCACCCAGCAAGGCCATGCCCAGGGCCAGACCGCCCCCCGCAACCGATCCTTTGCCGCCGGCCAGGCGAAGCGCAGCAAGTATGACCAGGGGCCAGAACGCCAGGGTCGCCAAGAAAGGCGCACTGCTGGTGTAGGAAAGCGCCGGGCCAGACAGCCCGATGGCGCCCCCCACGCCAATGGCCAAGACGGTACGCACCGACAGCGCCTGCAGAAGCGCCGTCGCCCCGGCGGCCAGCACGCCCAGCAGAAGAACCATCAAAGTACCTACCGCGTGACTGGCGGGCATCAGCAACGCCAAGAACAGGCCAGGATGGGCGATCATGGACCCGCGCTCGCTGATAAGCGGCGTCCCCGTCTGAATCCACGGATTCCAAAGCGGTAGATGTCCAGCACGCATCGATTCGGCGAACAAACCGGCGATCGGCATGGAAAAGCGAAAATGGTCGTCGAAGAAGAACTCGCTGCGACCGAGCAACACGCCGAGGAAGGGTGCTATGGCAAGCAGGGCAGCCCACAGCGGCGCCCAGCGATAACCAGCCACCTTGCCCTCGCCTGCGCCCAAACCGTCGCAGGTCTCGCCCGCCGCCGGGGCTAGGGTTGGGCGTTCCACTGTCGCATCCTTGGCATGACTAGTCGGTATTGTATCCCGACTGGCCGCAAAGGCTTGAATCGGGCACCACCGTTTTTTCCTTCGCCATGGACGCCGACCATGGGTCAAGGTGTAGGCATGAGCAACCTCAAGGACGCGCCATGAACGCCTTTGCCCTCGGGGCTTTCACCGTCGCGCTTGCCATCATCCTGGGCGCCTTTGGTGCCCACGCTCTGCGCGACATCGGCGTTCTTCGTCTGGGCTGGTGGGCCACGGCGACGCAGTACCTGTTCGTCGCAGCGTTCGGCCTGATGTTGTTCGGGTTGCACCACCGTACCCGCCTGCCCTTGCTGGGCCCGGCAACGCTCCTGGTCCTGGGCGCACTTTTCTTCAGCGGCTCGCTCTACGTGATGGGCCTCGGTGGTCCGCGCTGGCTGGGCGCCGTGACTCCCGTCGGGGGCCTTTGCCTTATCGCCGGGTTCCTATGGATCGGCATGCTTGCCCTGCGCACGCTGTGAACGCAGGTATGCCGATCCCACCCGGGGAATTCTGTTTGCGCTCTGGCACGGTCGCCCGCACGGCACGCGGCGGTCGGTTAGCGGCGAATGGTCCAGAAATCGTCGGACAGTTCGCTGTTCGCAAGGTAGTCGTAAGGCATGGTGAAATACCCCTTCTGACCCCAAGTCGGCCCCCACGAGTTGCGCACCAACACCCGTTTGGACCTGTCGTCGTAGCCCACGGCACATACCGCATGGCCGCCAAGTTGGCGCTCACCCGGTTTGGGCATGTTCAAGACACCAGTCTTGGCCACCGACGCTGACTCGAAGCCTTCATACACGGAAAAACCAAAGACAAAGGGATACCCCTCGGCGAGGCATGCGCGCATCTCGACCAGCGAGGTGAGGCGACGGTAGGCTTGGACTGTGTGCTTCCTGGCATCGGTGTAGCACTTGGCGGATGGCTTCTTGGCAAACGTCGAGATGACGTAGGGCCATTCCTTCTCGGAGCAAACGCCGTACTTGGCGAGCGACTTGATGCCGTCGCGGATTTGGGCGCCCGAATCGCTCGCCACCGAGTGTTCGATGACGCGCTCGTTGTAGTAGATGAACAGGCGGCTAAGGTCCACGACGGGCTGGCCGCTCTCGACTTCGAGATATTCGAGGGCGCCGGCCAGGGCATTGGCGGTACAGCTTCCCAGTTCGCCCTGGTCCTCCACCGGGGTCATTCTGGCGCTCAGATCGACAGCTTTAGGCAGTCGCACGCCCAAAGGGCGCAGGTCGGCGTAAAGAAAATCGCGATGATCCGGAAGATCGGGAATCCATCCTCGTAAATGACACATCGAAGCAGTTCACTTAGCCTTCATGGTTCCTCCAGGTCTTGATGTCGATGGAAACAACAGGAAAGATGTGAGCGGGCAACTGGTGTTGCGACTGTGGCGATACACAGTTGAGACAGTATTGAGACAGTACTGAGACAGTGCCGAGTCAGTACTAAGACAAGCTGAGACACGATTGAGACAGTCTGAGACAGTCCCTATTCCCACACTGGGCTATCGACCGCGGCGTGCAGGCCGGCCCGAGATCGCGGCGAGCATCGCGCGAGCGCCGTCGACAGCCTGAATCCTGTGTGATCCCGTCGGTGGTGCAACGTGAACAGGGCCAAGAACCGGAACCGTCATGGGCCGCGCTACGAACCTCGCCGCCCCTGTTTTCCGCAATTCGGCTCCAAGAGCCTCCTGCCATTGTGACGAAAACATGCGAGCTTGGCCGGCGTCGAGGCCATCGACAATCAGTGTGTCTATGTGGATATGGACAGTGGAAGCCATCAATCAACCTCATAACACGCATCATTGGGCCAACTGTCAAAGATTGTACTTGACGTATCACTCGTCAGGATCGATTAATGCCAACTCGTACAATCGCAACTCTCATCCAACAGTCAACTGTCACGGTCGCGATTCCGTGTTCTAAACCGCAAGTCGTCGTTGCGAGGTCTTCATGCCTGTCGCTCTTAGTTATCCCGGGGTTTACATCCAGGAGACGCCCAGCACCGTTCACACCATTGGACCGGTCAGCACGTCGGTTGCCGCCTTTGTCGACTACTTTAAATGGGGACCGACCAACATCCCGGTACAGATCCTCGGCATGGCCGACTTCGACCGCCTTTTTGGTGGCATCGATACAAGAAGCGAGGCCAGCTACGCCATTCAGCAGTTCTTCCTGAATGGTGGCACGGAGGCCTGGGTCGTTCGCGTGGTGAATGGGGCCACCCAAGCCGACATCACGATTCTGGACGGCACCGTCGCGGCGAAGGCGGCGTTGGTGGTCACTGCCCTCAACCCGGGGGAGTGGGCCAATCGGCTGCGCGTCCGCATCGATAACGCCACGTCGAGCGACGCGGACTTCGATCTGACCGTCTCCCTCTACGGAACGGACTCACGTGGCCAGGACATGATGGCCAAGCGCGAGACGTTCCGGGCCCTCTCGATGGATTCGACCAGATCCAATTTCGTCGAACGGATCGTCAACGATCCGGCCGATGGGTCCGCCCTGGTTCGTGTCGCGCTCGCGCCGAGCGCCGGCAGCGCGAACCGTCCCCTCGCAAACGGCGCTGTCTCGGCTGTCCTCACGACCGCGCCGACCGGTTCGCAGACCGGCAAGGTCACGATCAATGGCCTCCCAGCCGCTGGCAGTCCCTTTTCGCTCACGCTTTCGGCGTCGGCCACTCTCACAGAAGTGGCACTCGCCCTAGAGAATGCCATCCGTCAGATCGCTGGGGGCGACATCCGACTGGCGGCGGCGACGGTGACCATAGCGGGCGGCCGTTTGCAAGTTCGGCTGGGGCCATCGGCGCCATCCGACGTGCTCACCGTCTCCGCAGACGGGCTTGGCTTCAAAGGGGCTGCCACTTTCAACAACCAGGAATACGCACTGGGCGGTGCCGCGACGACAGGAACGGCCCAGGCCGCAGGCAATCGCGGCGCCGACGGCAGCCTGCCAAACGCGGCCGCCTTGATGGGCAACCCCGTGGACAAGTCGGGTATCTACGCCCTCGACGGCGTCGATCTGTTCAACCTGCTCTGCATCCCGCGCACCGCCATCGCGCACACGTCGGCGGGAAACGGTCTGACCTACACCGAGTCCGACCAGGTGATGACGTTGGCCATCTCGTACGCCGCTTCTAGGCGCGCCATGTTCCTGATGGACCCGCCCATCGACCTCGACACACCCATCGAGATAAAGAGCTGGGTCGCCGCGCACGCCGACACGCTCCGAGACCCCAACGCAGCCCTTTTCTACCCGCGTCTGCTCATCGCCGATCCACTCGACGACATGCGCCTGCGCTCCTTCGGGCCAAGCGGCACCATGGCCGGCCTGTTCGCATCCATCGACACCTCTCGCGGCGTGTGGAAGGCTCCGGCCGGAAGTGAGACGTCGCTGCGTAACGTCGCAGCCCTCGACTACACGCTGACCGATGCCGAGAACGGCACGCTCAATCCGTTGGCCATCAATTGCCTGCGCGTGTTTCCCGTCTCCGGAATCGTCAGCTGGGGCGCGCGCACCCTCGACGGGGCCGACCGCCAGAGCTCGCAGTGGAAGTACATCCCCGTCCGTCGGGTGGCCCTGTACATCGAAGAAAGCCTGTTTCGTGGCACGAAGTGGGTGGTTTTCGAGCCCAACGACGAGTCCCAGTGGGGGCAAATCCGTATGAACCTGGATGCGTTCATGCACAACCTCTTCCGCCTTGGGGCATTTCAAGGCCAGACACCCAAAGAGGCCTATTTCGTCAAGTGCGACCGCGAGACCAACCCGCAAAGTCAAATCGATGCGGGGATCGTCAACGTCGTCGTCGGGTTTGCTCCGCTCAAACCGGCGGAGTTTGTCGTCATTCAGATTCAACAGATAGCCGGTAGTACCGGCGTCCAATAGCGAGGATTCCCGTGGCGCAATTCACAGTCAACGCCCAGCGCTTTGATCCGTACAAGAACTTCAAGTTCCGCCTCAAGTGGGACGGCCGTTACGTGGCCGGTGTCAGCAAGGTAGGCGGCCTCAAACGCACGACCGAGGTGGTCAAGCACCGGGAAGGCGGCGATCCAAGTAGCAGCCGCAAGTCCCCGGGGCGCACCGAGTACGAGGCCGTCACGCTCGAACGAGGGGTCACGCATGATTCGGCCTTTCGCGATTGGGCGCAGAAGGTATGGCATCTCAAGGCCGGGCTTGGCGCGGAGGTGTCCCTCAAGGATTTTCGCAAAGAGGTTGCAGTGGAGGTGTACAACGAAGCCGGCCAGCTCGCGCTACGCTACAAGCTCTACCGTTGCTGGGTGTCGGAGTTCCAGGCGCTGCCCGACCTGGATGCGAATGGCAACGCCATCGCCATCGAGCACATCAAACTGGAGCTCGAAGGCTGGGAAATCGATTCAGAAGTGCCCGAGCCCTCTGAGCCGTCGTTCACCTGAACCTGCCGTGGGCGACCTATCGAATGCAGACGTACTGGATATCTGGGATCTCGCCCGGTCCCAGAGTCCAGCGCGGCGATCGCTCAGCTTGGCCTCCTGGGTCGACCCAGCGATGACTGCGGCCGACGTGGCACGGCTTTCCATCCGAGAAGTCGACCAACGACTGCTTAGCCTGCGTGAAACGCTATTCGGCGGCTCCGTGTCGACCGTCGTCGACTGCCCGCTGTGCGGCACCAAGCTCGAGGCCTGCTTCGAAAGCGCCCAGATCTTGCCGACAACCCTTGCACCCGAACGCGCGCTCGAGGAGCAGACGGAGATGACCGTCGGCGCGTTCAAGGTGCGTTGCCGTCCTGTCAACGCAAGCGACATGCTGGCCCTGGAAGGTATCGTCGACCCGATCGTCGCACGCCAACGGGTGCTCGATCGGTGCGTGCTCACCGCCTGGCGTGAGGACAAGCCGGTAGCCACGCACGACCTTTCCCCGGAGGACCAGGACGTACTGGTCGAGGCCATCACAGGCGAGCAAGTAGCGCCCGCGGAGGTCACGCTCGCCTGCGTCGAATGCCGGCGAAGCTCGCAGTTCGCGTTCGACATCGCCGCCTTTCTGTGGACCGAGCTCGACGCGTGGGCGCGCCGCATGCTCACAGAGGTCCACCTGCTTGCGCGTGCGTACGGCTGGAGCGAAGCGACGATCCTTTCCCTCAGCGCCGACCGACGCGCTACCTACCTGTCGATGGTCTCGCAATGAACGGGGCCATGGCTCGACTGATGGCACGCATCGGCCAGGGTGGGACAGCGGCGGGTGCCAGCGTTCTAAAACCGCGCGTTCCGTCCCGTTTCGAGCCTGCCGGACCCGGGAGCCGTGTCGACGGAGCGTGGTTCGAGCCCACGAACGACGTGGTCCTTGCGCCCCGGGGCCAAGGGACGCACGCGGGCGCCTTGGCACCGGACTTCTTAACGAACGACGACGCCGAACGGCCGGCAAGGGCCGACCGACTTCATCCGCAAAACCAAGTCTCGCTGGGGGCCGCCTTGCCTTCGCACGGACCCAGGGTGGACGCACACCCTAGCGCAGGCGCGGCCGAATTGCCTTCACCCCGGCTGGCAGGGGACCCGACGAGTGAAACGCGTGACCGAGCGCCCGGGTCCGACCCGCGGCTACGTCCCGTCTTGTCACGCGCGACCACCGCCAGCAGCGACCTGTCGACTTCCACGGCTTCCGACGCCGCCGCCATGAGACTGGCGCGACCCATCTATCCCCGGGGCTGGCCCGCTCCGAACACGCCTCGCCTCCAGCCGAGCCAGCCGCGGCCCCTAGCGCAGACAAATTCGAACTTCGCTGCGGCCGAGCGCCGCCAAGTCCCCGACGTCCGCATCACGATAGGCCGCGTGGAAATCAGGGCCGGCGTCGTCGCGTCCCCGCTTCCTCGATCACGCGAGATCCGTGTTCCCGCAACCCTGTCGCTGGCCGACTACGTCCGGGAACGCCGCGAGGGCAAGCGATGAGCAGTCCCCTGGCCATTGCCGGCGTGACCGCGGTGTTGAAGAACCTGCTTCACAACGGGGTGGTGCAAAATGAGATCAGCACCACGGTGGGCAACGTCAAGGTGTCCTGCCTAGCACCTGACCGCGTGTTGGATTCAGGCTCATCGTCGTCGGCAGAGAACCTGCTGAACCTGTTTCTCTATCACGTCACCCCGAACCCAGGCTGGCGCAACGGATCCCTGCCCTCACGTGACAACGGCGGCGACCGTCTCACGAACCCACCGCTGGCGCTCGACCTGCACTACATGCTGACCGCCTACGGCGCCGAGGATTTCCAAGCCGAGATCTTGCTCGGATACGCGATGCAGGTCTTGCACGAGAATCCCGTGCTCACACGCGCCGCCATCCGAGCGGCCTTGCCACCGGCAAACGCGGCCGTCTCGGCCACAGGGCCCCTGCCGGCTGCCTACGCCGTGCTCTCGGCTGCCGATCTCGCCGACCAAGTCGAGCTAATCAAGATCGCGCCCCAGACCCTGTCCACGGACGAGCTGTCCAAGCTATGGACGGCGTTCCAGACCCACTATCGCCCGACGGTGGCCTATCACCTCTCGGTCGTGCTGATCGACAGCCACCGTCCCACGCGCTCGGGACTACCCGTTCGGTCCCGAACGATTCGCGTCCAGCCGGATGCGGTCCCGCCCTTTCCGCGGCTGGTGCAGGCAACTCCCCCGTCGAGCCCATGGGCTATCACCATGGGACAGACGCTGGCCGTGGGAGGCAACGACCTCGGCGGCGACGTCATAGCGTGCTTCCGGCACGTTCCCTCCGGCCGCGCCTTGCAGATCCCAGGCGTGTCCACGTCCGAGACTACCGCGGAGGTCACCCTCCCGGCCGCGCTGCCTGTCGCGGGCATGGCCGAAGACTCGCCTGCCCATCCCGACAACTGGGAGATCGGCATGTACGCCCTGTCGCTTCTGGTCACCGCGAGCGACGGCGTTACCCGAGCGAGCAACGAGCTGCCGCTGGCCCTTGCGCCCGAGTTCGGGAGCACCCCAGCGCTAGCGCTCGAGGGCGACACAACCGTCCTTACGATCTCCGTGACCCCCAAAGTCTGGAGCTCGCAACAGATGCGACTGATCGTCGGAGAGACCGAGATCGGAACGGATCCGCTGCCGGCGCCCAAGATGGCAGAGCTGACCTTCCGGGCCGTGTCCGCTGCGCTTCCCCATGGACGCCAACACGTTCGGCTGCGCATCGACGGCGTGGAGAGCTTGCTCATCGATGCCGGCGCAGTCACGATCGGATCGGACCCTCCCTACCGGCCTTCGCAATCTGTGGTGTTGCCATGAGTGAACACGACAGTGACTGGACCAGTGCCAATCAGCGCTACCTCGCTGCCGCCATCGGGGCAGTGCGGGCGTTGGTGGCGAGTGGCCCCGAACGCGGGGCGGCCCTGGGCCAATGCGACCACCTCGCCGCGCGGGCGGACGAGATAGCGTCGGCGATGGCGACTCCCCCTGCCCTCGAAGCCCTTTGCTGTGCCTTGGGCTTGTCTCGATTCGAGCGCGACCTCATCCTCCTATGTGCGGGCGTCGAGCTGGTCGGGGATCTGGCCACCGAGGTCAGGGCCAACCCGGCCTCTGCCGGCAGCGCGTCGGCGACCTTTGGCCTGGCACTTGCCACGCTTACCGAGCCTCACTGGAGCGCATTGTCGCCGGCCGGCCCGCTCCGTCGCATGCGGCTGCTCGATGTGGGAGTTGGCTCGGCGTTGATCACGAGCCCGTTGCGCATCGACGAGCAGGTCCTCCACCACCTGCTCGGCGTCGACACCCTAGACGAACGAGTCGCTGTGCTGGTCGAGCCCGTGCTAGAGGCCGACGACCTCGTGCCCTCGCACGAGGTCATCGCGGATGGCATCATCCGTTTCTGGAAGCATCGGCCAAAAGCCGCGACGACAGCGACGACTCCTATCGTTCAACTAGCAGGTCCTCACGTCGATGCGGCCCGAGCCATTGCCGCCAGCGCTTGTCGCCGGCTTGGGCTGGGACTGGCCACGTTGCCCGTCCACGCGGTGCCGGCGTTGCCCCAGGATCTCGACACCTTCGTGCGCCTATGGCGCCGCCAAACGGCACTGGCGCCAACGGCCTTACTGGTGGACGGGTACGGAACAGAACCGGCGCACACGCAGGCTCTCGCGCAGCTATGCCGACGACTCGGCACACCGCTCGTGGTGGCGGCACCTGAGACGCTCCCCATCCTTGGGCGCCGCGTGGTCACCTTCGACGTCGCACTTCCCACCGCGCAGGAACAAAAGGGGCTGTGGCGCCGAGCCCTCGGAGAGGTGGCCGATGGGCTTGACGACACCCTGGACGCGTTGACCGGACAGTTTGCTCTCACGTCCACGACCATCAACGCCATCGCCGAGCGCACTGGCGACCCGACCTCGGAAGCTCCCGCTACCGATGTAGCATCAGTGCCACAGGCGCACATCGGGGAAGCTTTGTGGCAGGCCTGTCGGGTGGAGGCGAGGGCGGGGCTCGACCCTGCAGCACCGCGCGTGCGGGGCGCTGTCTCTTGGGACGACCTCGTCCTGCCGGCTCAGCAAAAAGAGGTCCTGTCGAACATCGTCGCCCAGGTCAAGCAGCGGAGCACGGTCTACCAGCGTTGGGGTTTCAGAAGGACTATGTCCCGGGGCCTTGGAATCACGGCGCTGTTCGCGGGACCGAGCGGCACCGGCAAGACCCTAGCTGCCGAGGCACTGGCCAACGCCCTCAACATGGATCTCTACCAAATCGATCTCAGCCAAATCGTCAGCAAGTACATCGGCGAAACCGAGAAGAATTTGCAGCGCGTGTTCACCGCCGCCGACGCCGCTGGAGCGATCCTCCTATTCGACGAGGCCGACGCCCTTTTCGGCAAGCGCAGCGCGGTCCACGACAGCCACGATCGCTACGCCAATCTCGAAGTCAGCTACCTCCTGCAACGTATGGAGGCCTACCGCAGCCTCGCGATTCTGACGACGAACATGAAGGACGCCATCGATCCGGCATTCATGCGGCGACTTCGATTCGTCGTCCACTTTCCCTTCCCCGACGCAACCCAACGGCGCGAGATCTGGCAAAGGATGTTCCCCCCCGAGACGCCCACGGAGGCCTTGGAATGGACCAAGCTGGCACGGCTGAACGCATCGGGCGGTCACATCCGCAACGTCGCGCTCAATGCCGCGTTCCTGGCCGCCGACCAGGGACACCCAGTCCAGATGACCCATGTCCTGCGCGCCGCGCGCGCCGAGGCCCTCAAGCTCGATCGGCCCCTGTCGGACGCGGAAGTCGGCGGGTGGATAGCGTGACCGGCAGCTGTCACTTGGAGGGCAAGTAGCGTGTCGGCATCTCCAGTTTCCCCGCGTCTCTCCAAGGGCGGCTTGGTCCTCGTCGATCCGATCAGCGCCGCTGTCATGCGAGTCATCTCGCTCCAGTACAACCCGGACTCCCTGAGCCGTTCGTTCCAGATCCAAGCCATCGGTCCGGAAGGCAATCGAGCAGAGGCCATGCGTCTCAAGGGACCGCCCGTAGAGACGATTCGCCTGGAAGCCGAGCTCGACGGTACGGACCAACTCGAGCGTGCGGATGGCATGATGATGGCAATTGGCCTCCTGCCACAGATAGCGGCGCTCGAGACCATCGTCTACCCAACCACGGACGAACTGTTCGCCAACGATCGCCTTGCACGCAGCGGAACGCTCGAAATCGTCCCTATGGAGTCCCTGCTTAGCCTATTCGTGTGGAGCAAGAACCGGGTGCTACCGGTCCGCATCACCGAGTTGGGCGTCACCGAGGAGGCATTCGATCCCTCGCTCAATCCCATCCGAGCCAAGGTGACCCTGTCGATGCGCGTGCTCAGTGTCGACGACCTTGGTTTCGATCACAAGGGTGGAAGCCTGTACATGGCCTACCAGCAGCAGAAAGAGCGCTGGGCGAAGATGAGCTCGCCGGGCTCCCTCGCCACGCTTGGAATCGGAGCGATCCGTTGAAGAGGACGAATGGCCATGATTGATCCACTATCCGCTCTGCTCAGCCCAGCCGGGCTCTCAGCCACGCTCTATCCGGCAAACAGTCGCTACGCTGGCGTGCCCATCGCAACCCTGACAGCCCGCAACGGCCGCACCATCCCGTACCTGCGCCGCCGCTTCGTCCCGGCGCCCGAGCGCTTCGCGGCCATGCGCGAGTACATGGTCGCCCAGGGCGATCGCCTCGACACCATCGCCGCCAGCCAGCTTGGCGACCCGGAATTGTTCTGGCGACTGTGCGACGCAAATCGCGCCCTCGACCCCAGCGAGCTCCTCAGTCGTATCGGTCGCCGGCTGCGCATCACCCTGCCTGAAGGCATGGTTGGCCCCTAGCCATGCTGCTCAAGGGTATGCACCTCAGTCTGATGATCGGTCCGGTGGTGGCGACACCTGTGCCCTATGAGGTGATCAACGCGCTGATACAGGTCGAGGTGACGACCAACACCGAAGGTCCAAGCGCCTTCCAGCTTAGCTTCAACCTGAGCAACCGCTCGCGACTTCACACACTGTTCCTGCTGTCGGCGGGAACCCCCATCCCCATGGTCCGGGTCATCGTGGTTGCCATCATTCAAGGCACAGCCGAGGTGCTCATTGATGGCGTGGTAACCCATCACGAGGTCGCCCCGGGCACCGACGCAAGCCACTCGATGCTGAAGATCACCGGCGAGGACCTGACCCGCGTGATGGACTACATCGATTTCAGCGGTATCCCCTACCCCGCCATGCCGCGCGAGGCACGGGTCGCCGCCATCTTGGCCAAATACATGACCATCGGGGTTGTCCCCATGATCATCCCCAGCGTGCTCATCGACGTCCCCCTACCCGTCGACAAGATCCCCAGCCATCGCGGTAAGGACCTGGCCTATCTCCGGCAACTTGCTGCAGAGGTGGGACATATCTTCTACGTCGAGCCCGGCCCCAGCGCCGGAACCACCGTGGCCTACTGGGGCCCCGAACTCCGGATGAGCACGCCACAACCAGCGCTCAGCCTCGACATGGACGCCCACACCAATGTCGAGTCGCTGACCTTCCGCTATCAACCCGAGAAGCGCGTGATGCCCTACGTGGTGATCCAACATGAGCTCACCAAGGTCCCGGTCCCCATCCCCATCCCCTCCGACCTTTCGCCGCTCAGCCCGCCGCTGGGGGCCGTGTCGGGTTTTCCACAGCACATCGAACCGCTCCTGGGCTGCGCGAAGATGACAGTGCCCCAAGCGATCATGGTGGGCATGGCCGCAGCGGTGCGCTCGGCCGAGATAGTCACGGGCACGGGAACGCTCGACGTCCTTCGCTATGGACGGACGCTCAAAGCGCGCAAACTCGTGGGCGTGCGAGGCGCAGGCGAAGCGTTCGACGGACTCCACTATGTAAAAAGTGTCAGCCACCACATCCGCCGTGGCGAGTACAAACAAAGCTTCACCCTCGTTCGCAATGGGCTGCTTTCCACGGTGTCGCAGGTGCCAGTATGAGCGACGTGAGGACCTACTATGGCAAGTACCGGGGCACCGTCATCAACAATGTCGATCCCAAACAGATCGGTCGCATCATGGCGATTGTGCCTGATGTTTCCATCATCCCTGGCACGTGGGCCATGCCCTGCGTTCCGTGGGGTGGCATGCAGATGGGCATGTTCGCCGTGCCCCTCATTGGCGCCGGCGTTTGGATCGAGTTCGAGCAGGGTGACCCTGACTGTCCCATCTGGACCGGGTGCTTTTGGGGATCCGCCGCCGAGGCACCCGTCATGTCCCACCTGGCGCCGCCCGCCGTTCCGGCCATCAGCTTTCAGACGCCGCTGCAAAACGGGCTCATGGTGAGCGACCTGCCCGGCCCGACCGGCGGAATCATGCTGAAAAGCATGACCGGCGCCACGCTGATCGTGAACGACACGGGGATCTACATCCAGAACGGCAAGGGCGCCAGCATCGTCATGGTCGGACCATCGGTCACCGTCAATGCCGGCGCGCTGGTGGTGACCTGATGCCCGGACCGATCGTTTGCATGGACGCGCAGGTTCAGTGCGTACACGGGGGCCAGGCCCAGTCGACCCAGCCCAACCCGCGCGTCCTCCTCGGGGGAACGCCTGCCGTCGTCGCCACGGCGCCGTTCGTGATTGCCGGCTGCCCGCTGCCAACCAACGCTGGCGGCCCGTGCCTCACCGCCCAAGTCGTGACGACATCTTTACGCGTAACCTCGATGGGACTGCCGCTGGTGTTGCAGGACAGTCAGGGCGTTTGTGCGCCAACCGGAGCTCCGTTGCTGATGATCGCGGTGCAACCCCGCGTTGTAGGAATGTGATCATGCCCCTTGCTTATCCCTATGCCATCGACGGTCTGGGCCGCACCGCCGTGACGGATGATGAACGACACGTCCGCGACCTCATCGAACAAGTGCTGTTCACGTCCCCGGGAGAACGCGTGAACCGCCCCGACTTCGGCAGTGGACTGCATCAACTCGCCTTTGCGCCGAACAGCTCGGAGCTCGCGGCTGCGACGAAGTTCATCGTCCAGGGAGCCCTGCAACAATGGCTGGGCGACCGCATCCTCATCGAAGAGGTGGCCGTGGACGCACAGGACGCGCTGATTTCCATCGCCGTGCGATACCAGATCCGGGCGACGGAGAAGCTGGTGACCAGCACCTTCACGCGGAGCATTGGGTAACCACATGACCTCCTTCTTCTCTTGCGATGACCGGCGCAAGCAGGCCCTGCTTGAGCAAAACGTTCTGAATGGAATCGATTCCATCGAAGTGGTCGACCGCACGGCTGCGACCGCGTCCGAGCGGCAACGGGTTCTGCGCGTATCGTTCGTGCGGTCGCCAGCGCCAGCTGATCTGACCGTGAACAACGTCGTGATCGAGGGTGGCGATAGAATTCCGGACGTTCGGGCCGATGCCGTGTCCTACGACCGCAACGTGCTGGTGGTCCACGTGGACAAAGCCGGTGACTTCAGCCCGTACTGGCTGCGGCTGGTCGAGCCCGACGGGGTCACGCCCTTGCCGGGCATGGATCCGCTGCTTTTCGAGATAGAGTTTTCGTTCAAGGTCGAATGCCCAAGCGACTTCGATTGCGCGGCGACCACGACGTGCGCCGCCGCACCGGTTCCCGAACCGGACATCGACTACCTGGCCAAGGACTTCGGCAGCTTCAAGCGTCTGATGTCCGACCGGATCGCTCAGCTCGCCCCGACCTGGCAAGAGCGCAACGCCGCAGATCTGGGGGTGGTGCTCACCGAGATCTTGGCGTACGCCGCCGACCACTTGAGCTACCGACAGGACGCCCTCGCCAGCGAAGCCTACCTGGGCACAGCCCGACGACGCTTGTCGATCCGACGGCACGCCAGGTTGGTCGACTACCGCATGCACGATGGATGCAACGCTCGCGCCTGGGTGCACGTGTCGACCGCTGCCCGGACTGTGCTACCCAGGGGCACGCAGATCCTGGGACACATCCCGGGCTCGCCAGAATTGCCTGCGCGTATCAAGCCAGGCTCGCGCGAGCACCAACAGGCACTACGCGAGAACACGCCAATTGTGTTCGAGACGGTGCACGACGCCGCCCTGGCCCCCGAGCTCGACCAGCTTGCGTTCTACACCTGGGGGGGCAGCCAATGCTGCCTTCCTCAGGGGGCCACGCGGGCCACCCTGCGCGGCGCACCCGCCGCGCTCAAGCCGGGCGCCGTTCTGATCTTCCAAGAGGTGGTTGGCCCCACGACCGGCCGCCCCGAAGACGCCGACCCTCGCCATCGCCACGTCGTGCGACTGACCGAGGTCACCCCTCGCCAGGATCCCCTCGGTGGTTACTTCGAAATTCCCCCGGTCAGCAACAAGGTCAGCGCTGTCGTTGACGTATGCGATATCACCTGGAACGATGACGATGCTCTGCCATTTCCCCTGTGCCTCAGCGCCACCACGGACGCTGATCACGGCGGTCGCAGGCTTGACCGGGTATGCGTCGCCTTCGGCAACGTCGTCCTCGCCGACCACGGCCTGACCGTCACCGATGAAGCTATTGGCGAGGTGCCAGCGCCCCAGCTAACCTGTGTCGAAGCAACGCCTGGGAATGCGTGCGCTGGGCCATTCGCTTCGTCCGTGCCTGTTCGCTTCAGGCCCACACTTGCCCTGGCACCGCTGACCCAAGCGGCGTCACTCCCGGGCAACGCAGGCGGAGGTGCCGACGAAAAGGCGCCGCGCCTCCCCTTCGACCCGCTGGCATCGGCGACCAGCGTCTTCGCCTGGGCCATGACCGACGTGCGACCGGTCGTCACTCTCGACGGACAGGTGGGTGCCACAACCCGCCCCTGGCGAGCCGTCGACGAACTTCTCGAAAGCACACCGCTGTCCGAGCACTTCGTAGCCGAGGTCGACGATGAGGGCATCACCACGCTGCGCTTCGGCGACGGCGTCTTCGGTTGCCGCCCCGACACCGGAACAGCCTTCCGTGCCAGGTACAGGGTCGGAAATGGAATCATTGGCAACGTCCCGGCCTTTGCCCTCTACCATGTGGTGACCGATGATCCGGCCGTCGTAGCGGTGGCCAATCCCCTCGCCGCCAGCGGGGGTAGCGACCCCGAGTCCATCGACAGTGTCCGCCATGCAGCCCCGGTGGCGTTTCGGCGGCAGGAACGGGCAGTCACGACCGCGGACTGGCAGGAGATCGTCGAGCGCGACACGGGCGTGCAGCGCGCAGCGGGGACCTTTCGCTGGACCGGAAGCTGGTACACGGTATTCAACACGGTCGACCGCGTGGGCGGCCTGCCCGTCGATGAGGCGTATCGGAGCAGCCTGGCCACTCGACTCGAGGGTGTTCGCGTGGTGGGGCACGACCTGGAAGTGGACGCACCCCGCTTCGTGGCCCTGGACATCGCCATGAGCGTTTGTGTGAAGCCGGCTTACTTTCGTACCGACATCGAGCAAGAGCTACGCCGGCTCTTCAGCCGACGCGCTCTGGCCGACGGGAGTCTGGGAATGTTTCACCCCGACAGGTTCACGTTCGGGCAACCTGTTTTCCTAAGCCCGCTCATCGCTGCGGCCCAGAACCTGGACGGGGTAAGCGCAGTTCGGCTCACCCGCTTCCAGCGCTTCGGACTGGCAGGCCAGCCCACGGATGACAGCTTGCAACTCGGACGGATCCGTCTCGGTCCGCTTGAGATCGCGCGACTCGACGATGATCCGAATTTTCCTGAGCGAGGAACTTTCAAGCTCACGGTCGGGGGTGGACGATGACGACGGAAAACTCCGGGAGCAGGAACGGTGCGAGCGTAGGCTGCGAATACTGTGCGGACTCGCCGGCATCCATGCCCGTCGCGCTGGACAACCGCCCGGGCCTCACTGCCATCGCTTACCGTTCGGGAACGCATGCGCAGTTCAAGAGCCGCATGCTGGCTGCGCTTTCTGCTTACGGAAGCCCGGCCCTGTCGGCGCTGACCGCGCGAACCGACGACGATCTGTCGGTGGCGCTCATCGATGCCTGGGCCACGGCGCTCGACGTCCTGACTTTCTACCAAGAACGTATCGCCAACGAGT
>Ga0302323_100001369_pt1 | contig 19720 bp, 17 predicted proteins | sample Fen_T0_3_FD_201950 | JGI IMG/M metagenome (GOLD analysis project Ga0302323, IMG submission 201950) | Peat permafrost microbial communities from Stordalen Mire near Abisko, Sweden - Fen_T0_3 | ecosystem: Environmental > Terrestrial > Soil > Wetlands > Permafrost | place: Sweden: Abisko... | reverse complement strand
CCGGCTTGCCGTCCAGAGACGCCGCGAGCAGCATCCCATTCGATTCGACGCCGCGCAGCATCGCCGGCTTGAGGTTGGCCACGAGTACGATCTTGCGGCCGACCAATGCCTCGGGCTGGTAGGCTTCGGCGATGCCGGCGACGATCTGTCGCGTCTCATTGCCCAGGCTCACTTGTAGCTTCAGCAGCTTCTTCGCGCCTGAGATCGCCTCGGCAGCGACGATTTGAGCCACGCGCAAGTCGACTTTGGCAAACTCCGCGATGTCGATCTTGGGCTCGCTGACGACTGCGGGCGCCTCGCTCGCTGGCACAACAGGTGTTTCGCTCACAGCGCTCTCCTTCCGCTTTGCGCCCTTTCGTTCGGCGGCATCCTTCTGTGTCTCGACCTCAATACGCGGGAAGAGCGGTTCGATCTTGCCCAGTGCGCTTCCCGGCTGGAGCAGGCCCCATCTCAGGTCCTCCGGGACGACCTCCTTGGCTGGCTGCCCGAGCATGGCCAGGATCCGGAGGGCCGCGCCCGGCATGATCGGCGAGGCCCAGACAGCGACCAGCCGAATGCCTTCGAGCAGCTCATAGAGGAAGTAGCCCAGGGCCTGCCGCTTTGCCGGGTCCTTGGCCATCTCCCACGGCGCGTGGACCGCGATGTCCGAGTTGAGCTGGCTCACCGAGAGCCACACATCTGACAGCGCGCCGGCAAAGTCCAGCGCCTCGTAACGCCCGAACACCGCAGCCGCTGCCTTCGATGAGGCCCTATGGAGCTCGCGCGCATGGCTAGCGGTTGGCGGATCCCAGTCGTCGCCTGGCTTGGGCGGCACGCGGCCCTCGCAGTAGCGCACGACCATCGTCAGCGCGCGAGAGACCAGGTTCCCCAGGTCATTCGCCAAGTCCGCGTTGTAGCGGCCGACAAAGGCGTCTTCGGTAAAGTCCCAGTCCTGACCGAACGCACCCTCGCGCAAGAAGAAGTAGCGCACAGCGTCCACGCCATGGCGCACGACGAGCGCCTCGGCATCGATGACGTTACCGGTCGTCTTGCTGAGCTTGCGGCCGCCTTTGGTCAGCCAGCCGTGGGCAAACACGCGCGTGGGCCGCGGCAGTCCCGCAGCCTCGAGCATCGCCGGCCAGTAGAGGCAATGGAAACGAATGATCTCCTTGCCCATCAGGTGCAGGCGCTCATCCGCCTGCTCCCAGAACTCGCGGTAGTGCGCGCCGCCCTCGGCAAAGCCGAGCGCGGTGATGTAGTTCGACAGGGCGTCGACCCAGACGTAGAAGACGTGACCCGGCTCATCCGGCACCGCGATGCCCCACTTCACGCGGGTGCGGCTGAGGCTGAAGTCCTGCAGCCCCTGTTTGACAACTGCCAGAACCTCGTTGCGCCGACCCACAGGATCGATCTGGAGTCGCCCGGACTCGATCTCTCCACGCAACCATTCGCCATAGGCCGAGAGACGGAAGAAGAGGTTCTCCTCCTCCATCCACTCACAGGGCCGCTCGTGGTCTGGACAGACGTTGTCCGGCTGGCGCAGATCGTCCTCGGTCTTGAAGGCCTCGCAGCGTGGGCAGTACCAGCCGGCGTATCGGCCCTTGTAGATCGCGGCCTGGCCATCCGGGCACACGCCGACCCGCAGACGTTCCCAGAACTTGTACACGCCCTGCTTGTGCCGCTCCTGTGTCGTGCGAATGAAATCGTCGTAAGTGAGGTCGAAGCGCTGCCAGAGCGCGACGAAACGCGCGGCGATCCCGTCGCAATACACCTGTGGATCGACACCACGCTCGCGCGCGATGCGCTCGATGTTCTGTCCGTGCTCGTCGGTTCCGGTCAGGAAGAAGACGCGCTGACCCAACAGGCGCCGCGCCCGCGTGATGGCGTCAGCCGCGATGGTGGTGTACGCGTGGCCGACGTGTGGCACGTCGTTGGCGTAGTAGATCGGCGTCGTGTGGTAGTAGGTCTTCTGACCGCTAGTCGTCATCCGCGCTCCGAATCCCCGCGCGCGCCGCGGTACGCGGCAACGGTCGCGGCCCACACTTCCTTTGTCGGCACGCCAGCCTTGTCTGCCGCGGTCGCGCAGTCGTCGAACTCGGGCTGGGCGTTGAGTGTGCGGCCTCCGGCCTGCGCGCACTTCACACGGATCGGACCATATCTGGTCTCGACGGTCACGACCTCGCGCGCCAGGCAGGACCGCTCCCATTCTTGCCAGCGCACGCCGATCGTCGTGGTCTCGCGGAAGAGCACTCCTTCGATCGCTTCGCGCCGTGCACAGTCGGCCAGCACCGTCACCTGAATGCCCGGCCGTCCCTTCTTCATGAAGATCGGCGTGTAATACGCGTCCCAGGCGCCAGCCGATAACAGCTTTTCGATGAGCGGGCCGCAGAACTGGGGCGACATGTCGTCGATCTCTGTCTCCAGCACGAGCACATGCTCGCCAGGGTTCGGCGCATCGGCTGCCTCGCCCAGGATCAGGCGCAGCAGGTTCGGCCGGTCTTCGGTCTCGCGCCCGCCAGCGCCGTAGCCGATCCTTTCGATGCGCATGAGTGGCAGCGCCCCGTAGGCCTGTGCGTGCCCGGTCACCAGCAGCGCGCCCGTAGGCGTGGTCAGCTCGCCGTCGCCAGCTCCGTAGACCGGCACGCCCTCGACGAGTCGCGCGGTCGCAGGCGCTGGCACTGGGAACGTGCCGTGCGACATCGTCACCGTGCCGCTGCCCAAGTTCAGTGGCGACGCCACCATGCGTTCCACGCCGAGCCACGCCAGGCCAAAGACACCGCCGACGATGTCAACGATCGAGTCCACTGCGCCAACCTCGTGAAAGTGCACCTTCTCGATCGCAGTGCCGTGCGCGCCGGCTTCCACCTCGGCAAGACGCCGGAACAGGCCCGCTGCGCGTTCCTTCACCGCCTTGTCGAGCCCACTCTGCTCGAGGATCGCCAGGATGTCCGTGAGCCCGCGATGGTGGTGATGCCGATGCCCGTGCCCCTCGGCTTCGGCGCCGACCACTACCTCAACCCTGGTCGCCCTGAGCGATCCACGCCGGACAACGGAGCTTTCGACGCGATAGTCCTTGAGGGGTAGCGTCGCCAGTGCGCTGCGCAGCAAGTCGATCGGCAGACCCAGGTCGACAAGCGCGCCGAGCAGCATGTCGCCCGCAATGCCTGACCCACAGTCAAAGTAGAGGATGCGACTCACACCAGGCCTCGCGTTTTCAGGCTCACGAACCGACCAGCTCCGAGAATGAGATGATCCAGCACTTCGATCCCCAGCAGCGCCCCGCCAGCCACTAGCCGTCGCGTCAGCGCCAAGTCCTCTTCAGACGGCTCTGGATCGCCGGAAGGATGATTATGAAAGAGGATCACACCAGCCGCGCGGCACGCGATCGCCTCTGCAAAGACCTCCCGGGGGTGAACCACGCTGCCGCTCAGCGAGCCCATTGACACCACCGCCTCGCGCTTCAGCCGGTGCCGCACGTCGACCGCCACGAGCCCAAACACCTCGACCGGCCGCGTGGAGTAGCGCGGCAGCAGGAAGCGACCGCACTCCTCCGGGCTGCGAAAGCTGGGCCGCTCGGTCTCGATCGCCTCTGAGGCGGCCCGGCCGCCCAGCTCGATGGCCGCGAGTAGGCGTGCGGCTTTGGCTCTGCCCAGGCCATGCTCCTGTTCCAGGTCTGGCAGCGTGCGGCCTGCCAGCGTCCGGAGACCCGAGGCTGCGAGGTCTTCCGCCATGTCGAGCACCGGCCGCCGGGGCGAGCCTGTGCCGAGCAGGACCGCGAGCAGCTCCCGCGTCGATAGCGCGGCTACCCCGCAGCGCGCCAGCCGCTCGCGCGGCCGCTCTTCGCCGGGCAGGTCCATGAGCCCGCGCGTCGGCGCGCAGTCAGGGACGCCGCGTCGGATCCTGGTAGTCGGGCTCGTGGTCAGCGCTCGCATCGCATCCGTCGCATCTGAACTGCGCATGATATTCGGCGTCTGTTCGCGGCGTCAAGAAACACGCGTCGCCGCCAACTTGGAGTATGCACCAAAGGCGTGTCAGAAGAGGTCCGGCAAGAACGACGCGCTGGCGATACTACTGCCCGGCCGCGATCGTGGCCACAAAGGCGTCGAGCCGCGCGCGGTCGTTGGCTGACATCTCGAGGAACTCGATGCCGATCTCGTGAAAGGCCGGCCCGTCTTCCTGCACCTCGATCGTGGACGCGACCCGACCTGTGAAGCGGATGGCCGCCTCGCCGGCCGGGATGATCTCCATCGGATGCACGCCCTCCAAGGCCAGCTGCTGCTCGGTGCGGATGAGCATGCCTGACAGGCTGATCAGCAGCACCTCGTAGCCCTGCGCCGCGGCGAGTATGGCCCGGCCAGGAGTGTGCACGCGAAAGCGCAGGCCGGCCAGGCGCTTCTCAGGGTTCACCTTGTTGTTGTCTATGAACCCCAGGAGCTGCTCGATCGCGTCGGTGAGGACGTCTTTGAATTTGAGCCCGGCCGAGTACTGCGAGACGCTCTCGCCGCGCTCGTTGCGCCTGATGCCGCTCAGGGTCGACCAGACCACGACGCCCTTCACGCCCAGCGCCTGGCCTTCGACCTCGAGCCGGAGCACGTACTCGCGGCCGATGTTCAGCCGCATGTCCGCGCGCACGGCAGCGCCTCCCATGCTCATGTTCACGATTTCCACAGCCGTCGTGGACGTGACCATGCCCTGAAGCCCCTCGATGCTGAATCGAGGGTGCCGCCGCTTGTCCTGCCCGCTGTCTTGCACGAGGTAACGAGTAGCAGAAACCGCTCTCGACCGCAAGGTGAACAACCCGCCGGCTCGCCCGGACGCATGTCGTTCACGATCCACGTCTCACGGTCACGCGGGTCTGCGCTCGCCGCACAGTCGAACGCTCGGTCCCGCTGCCTCAGGCCACTTCTTGGACGTCGGCGACGTAGATCTTGGTCGACTCGCGTGCGTTGGCCTCATCCCGCACCCGGCTGATGAGCGCGAGCGCCCCTGCCAAGGTCGCGTCTGGCACAACGGTGAAGAGCAGGCTCGACGTGCCCGGGTGCACGCGGTCGCCGGCCTTGAGCCCGGTGCGCCCGCGCCCGGAGCTGATCGGCAAGACGCTGAAGCCGTACCCGCCGTCGCTCAGCAGGGCCCGCTCAAAGGCCACAACGCCGTCGGTGTCAGTGACCACCACAACAGTTTTCATGGGTCCGTCCCTTCTCTTTGGCGACCGCCCCACCTTCGGGCAGGCCGAGCTTGCGATACAGCGTCATCGCGGGACACGCGTTCGTGAAGCCGCTTTGGAGCAGATTGGCTCCAACGAACGCGGTGACTAGCAGAAACGCCGGGTGCACCCAGTAGCCCAACGCCACGGACAGCAGCACGAAGAATCCCGCCGTCAGGCGCAGTGCCCGTTCAATCGTGATCGTCATGTCTCATGCTCCTTTTCCCGTCGCCCTCACACGGTCGGGGCAAGCCCTTCTTCGCGCAGCGCCTCCGCGCGGCCACTGCGCGCGAGGAGGTAGTACACGACCGGTACGGCCAAGCGGGACAGCAGCGTGGCCGCCACCTCGCCCATCATCAAACTCAGCGCCAGCCCCTGAAAGATGGGATCGAACAAGATCACGAAGGAGCCGACCACCACAGCCGCCGCAGTCAGCAGCATGGGCCGGAAGCGCACGGCGCCCGCCTCAACCACGGCCTCCTCGAGCGTCATGCCCTGGCGCAGCTTCAGCTCGATGAAATCGACCAGGATGATCGAGTTGCGCACGATGATGCCAGCGCCCGCAATGAAGCCGATCATCGACGTGGCAGTGAAGAACGCCCCGAAGATCCAGTGTCCGGGTAGGATCCCGATGAGGGAGAGCGGAATCGGCAGCAGGATCGCGAGTGGCACCTTGAACGACTGAAACCAGCCGATCACGAGTATGACGATCAGGACCAGGACGACGGCGAAGGCGATCCCCAGATCGCGGAAGACTTCGTACGTGATCTGCCACTCACCGTCCCATTTGAGCGCTGGCCGATCCGAAGTCTCGGGGGCCACGACGGCGTAGCGCGCGACCCGCGCGCCGCCGCCCAGACGAACGGCGTCGATCTTCTCGTTCAGGGCAGCCAACGCGTACACCGGGCTTTCGCGCTCCCCCGCAAGATCGCCGAAGACGTAGTTGACCGGCTTGAGGTCCTTGTGAACGACCGGCTGAGGCTCTGGCCGTGCCGCGACTCGGCTCAGCTCCCCGAGGGCAACCGCCTGACCCGCGCCACCCACCACCCTCAGCGACAGCCTCTTCTCGATACTCGCGCGGTCAGCGGCCGACAGGCGCAGGCGCACCGGCACAGGCTCGCGCAGATTCGGTTCGTCCAGCATGGCGACTGTGCGTCCGACACCGGCGCCGGCCAGCGTCTCGATGACCTGCGACGGCGCGATGCCGTGCAGTCCCGCTTTGTCCCGGTCGACCTCCAGGACCGTTCGCAGGCGATCCGCTTCGAGGGAGTCGTCGACGTCGACCACCCCCGGCGTGCCCTCGAAGAGCCCGCGCACCGTCTTGGTCAACGCCTGGCGTGACTCCGCAGTCGGGCCGTAGATCTCTGCCACCAGCGTGTCGAGCACGGGCGGGCCTGGCGGGATCTCGATCACCTTGACGCGCGCGCCGCGCTGTTTGGCGATGGCCACGAGGGCTGGCCGCAGACGCTTGGCGAGGTCGTGGCTCTGCTCCTTGCGATCGTGCTTGGAGACGAGGTTGACCTGAAGGTCGGCGCCCCACGGATCGCGCCGCAGGAAGTAGTGCCGGACGAGCCCGTTGAAGTTGTAGGGCGCGGCTGTGCCAGCGTAGAGCTGCACGTCAGCGACCTCTGGCACAGTCGACAGGTAGCGGTTCATCGCTCGCGCGGTTTCGAGCGTCGCCTCGAGTGGCGTGCCTTCGTCGTGGTTGACCAGGACCTGCAGCTCGCTCTTGTTGTCGAAGGGCAGCATCTTGACCCGCACGAGACCGATCGCCACCAGGCTGACCGCGGCTAGTAGGAGCACCACCACTCCCGCGAAGAAGCCCCAGCGCACGCGTGCGTTGCCAATCAGTGCCGTCATCACGCGGCGATAGAGCCTGGTGCTCCAGCCCTCCGGCCGATCGGCGTGCTGCTCGGCACCTTCGGAGCGCCGGCCAAAGATGCGGTAGGCCGCCCAGGGCGATACGACGAACGCGACAGCCAAGGAGAAGAGCATCGCAGCAGAGGCCCCGGTCGGGATGGGAAGCATGTACGGCCCCATCAACCCGCGCACGAAGGCCATGGGCAGAATGGCCGCGATGACCGTGAACGTGGCCAGGATCGTGGGGTTGCCGACCTCGTCCACGGCTTCGACTGCCACGCGCAGGAACGGCTGGCCCTTCTTCTCGCGGTGGTGCCGCTCGATGTTCTCGACCACGACGATGGCATCGTCGACCAGTATGCCGATGGAGAAGATCAGGGCGAACAACGTGACGCGGTTGAGCGTGTAGCCGAAGAGAAAGTAGATGAAGAGCGTCAGGGCCAGGGTCACTGGCACAGCGATGCCGACCACTACGCCGGAGCGCCAGCCCATGGCCAGCGAGATCAGGACAACGACGCCGAGCGTGGCGATGAGCAGGTGCTCGACCAGCTCGTTCGATTTCTCCTGGGCGGTCTGGCCATAGTTGCGCGTCACATCGAGATGGACGTCCCGGGGGATCAGGCCGCCGCGCAGGCTCTCGATCTTGGCCAGCGCACGCTGCGCCAGATCCGTTGCATTGGCCCCTGGTCGTTTGGCCAGCGCAACGGTCAACGCCGGGTACTCGGTACCCGCGGGCGACACAGCCGTGGCGCGCCCCGGGCCGGGCGAGTAGAACACCGCGTCTGTGGCCTCGTCAGGGCCGTCGATCACGCGCGCAACGTCGCGCACGTACACCGGACGGCCACCGCGCAGCGAGACGACCGCGGCCTCGACGTTCTGCGCACTTTCGAAAAGGGGCCCGGCCTGTAGGCGGATCTCGCGGTTCGCGCGCACCGCGCTCCCGGCGTCCTCGCGAGCAGCGGCCGTTTGCAGCGCGCCGGCCAGTTGCAGCCAGGCGACGCCAGCGGCGTTCATGCGGGCCACGTCAGGCTCTACGCGGATCGTGCGCGGTTGGCCGCCGATCAGATAGGCCTTGGTCGTCTCGGGGATCTCCGAAAGCTCGTGCGCCAGCTCGGCCGCTACCGGGCGCAGCGCGTCGCTGCTGAGCCTTTGGCTCCAGAGCGTCAACGTCAAGAACGGAACGTCGTCGATCGAGCGCAGCTCGACCGTCGGCGGCGACGAGCCTGGCGGAAGGAATGGCGCCACTGTCGAGAGCCGCTCGTACACCTTCACGAGGCTCGGCTCGCTCGGCTCGCCGACGTTGAAGCGCACGGTCACGAGTCCGACGCCGGGACGTGCCGTGGAATAGACGTGCTCCACGCGTGCCAGACCCCACATGGCGCGTTCGATGGGCTCGACTACGCGCGAGGCGACCGCGGCCGGCTCGGCGCCCGGGTAGGTCACCATCACGTCGACCATCGGCACATGGATCTGCGGCTCCTCTTCGCGCGGGGTCGCCAAGAGGGCCAAGGCGCCCAACCCCAACGAGGCGGCGATGAAGAGCGGTGTCAGTTTGCTGTTGATGAAAGTTTGGGCGAGACGGCCAGCGTATCCGGTCCGCATCAGGAGGCCTCGCTCACGGACGCGTTGTCTTCAAGGCCCGCCGGCGCGACGACGACCCGTTCGCCCGCGTCCACGCCGGCCCGTACTTCGGTCTTGCCACCGGCGGTCTCACCCACGGCGACCCAGCGCAGGCGCGCTCGGCCCTCTGAGACCACGAAGAGTCCAGTCAAGCCGCCGCGCTGAAAGATCGCTGTGTCCGGCACGAGCAAGCGCACCTCGCCGTTCGGCGTGACGAGCAGGAGCCGCGCAAAGAGCCCAGACCGCAGGCCAGGCACAGGCGGAAGATCGGCGCGCAGCTCGAAGCGGTGAGTGGCCGGGTCGCCTGCCGGCGACAGCGAGCGCACCCGTGCGCTGAGCAGCTGGTCCACGCCGTCGACTCGCACTGAAACGTCGCTCCCCAGCTTGAGCCTCTCGGCCGCGCCAGCGTCGACCGTCGCCTTGAGCTCGAGGCCAGTCTGGCCCTCGAGCTCGACGATCGGTCTGCCCGGCGAGACCACGTCTCCCACTTCGGCCAGACGCGCGGTCACGATGCCCGCGAAGGGCGCCCGCAACACGGCGTAGGACAGGTTCTCCCGCGCAAGGCCGAGCGCTGCCTGGGCTGCCGCTGCTCGGGAGACGGCCTCCTCCTGCTCGCGCGGCGTTGCGGCACCGCGGGCGAGTAGCGCCTCGGTCCGTCGGCGATCCGACTCGGCGGCGGCCAAGGCCGCCTGACCAGCCGTGACCGCGGCCCGAGAGGCCGAGTCGTCGAGCCGCACGAGCACCGCACCCTTCCGCGCGAGCTCGCCTTGCCGCAGCGGCAGCTCGACGATTGCGGCCGGGACGCGAGCCGCGAGCTGCGCCCGCTCACGCGCCTGAACGACGCCCGCGGCCTGGATCTCGCCGGATGCGCTGCGTTCCACCTGCACCACACGCACCCTGCGGGACGCGGCCTTCGTCCCGCTCTCGCGCACCTCCGCGCCGCCGTGGCAGCTGGTCAGCGCGGCCGTGAGCGCCAGCGCTGCTGCGCCGCCTGTGGCGAACCATCCCCATCGTGTCTGTTGTCTCAACTTGTCCTCGCTCTCTGCCCGAGTACCCGATTCCGTCACAGCGTTCCCATCGCCCGCTGGAGAGCCGCGTCAGCGACAGCGGCCTCCGTGGCTGCGCGCAATTCCTCCAGCTCGGCTGCCAGGCTCGCTGCCTCAGTCTCCAGCTCATCGGTCAGCGTTGCCATGCCAGAGGCCCGCCTTTCCTGGATCACGCGCAGGGCCTCACGGCCCTCTTCGGCGCCGCCAGCTGCGGCGGCGTGTTGCTCGCGCGCGGCGCGCGCTCGCTCAAAGGCCATCGCGGTCTCGAGGCGGATTTGCTCGAGGGCTCCGTCCAGCGTGGCGCGAGCGGCCCGCTCGTCTGCCGCTGCCGCCTCCGCGCGCTTCCAGAGCGGCGCGTCGAAGACGTTCCAGCGCATTGTGAGACCGACGCTGGTCGACGTCCGCCCAGAGTCGAGAGAGCCACGATCGTTCTGCGCCTGGGCGTAGAGACCCAGATCCGGTAAGCGGGCGCGCCGCGTGCCCCGTGCCGTCCACGTCGCGGCGGAGAGGCGCTCACCGGCTGCGCGCAGCGCGGCCCGGCCGTGAACGGCCTGCTCCGTCGCTGAAGGCAGTTCGACCGTCAAGGGACCTGGGGCAGTCACGGATTCGTTGGGCTCAACGGCCTCATCCGCGCGGGCTCCGATCAGGCGCGCCAACCCAGCGAGTGCGACACGCCGCTCGCCCTCACGCTCCGCCAGGTCTGCCTCGCGCCGGCGGCGACGCGCTCGCGCCCGCAGCAGGTCTGCTCTGAGCGCCCCGCCTTCCGCAACGCGCGCCTCGAGCTGTGACTCACGCGCGCGTGCGCCCTCCTGCGCTCGCCTCGTGACGTCCAGCGCGGCCGCTGCCAGGACCGCTCTCCGGTACGCTTCGATCACGCGCAAGCGCAAGTCCTGCCGAGCCTCTTCCACCTGGCTGTCCGACGCGCGACCCACGGCGCGCGCCGTCTGCGCCTGCGCTCGGACCTTGCCAAAGATGTCCAGCGGCAGATCCACCGTCGCGGTGGCCACGAAGTGCCCTAGAGCCGAGGGCGTGTTGAGCCGATCAACGGCCAAGTCCTCGGCCGTCAGCTCGCCGCGGTTGAGCCGCGACGCGAAGACGCGGGCCGGGTTGTCTGTGCGCGAGTAGTCTGCCGCGACCGACACACGCGGCCAGTACATGCGCGCCGCTGCTGCGCCGCGCTGGCCGTCCGCTTCCGCGGCAGACCGCGCAGCGCGCAACTCCGCGTTCTGATGCTCGGCGCGCGCCAGCGCTTCTGAAAGCGACAGTGGTGCCGCTGCCAGGGCCGACGCGCCGCCGAGCAGCCAGAGTCCAAGCACTGCACACACTGCTCGCATCCTCAATTGCCCCTCCTGTTCCTGGCGGGTTTCGTCGACGCAACGGCGCGCTTGAGCAGCGCGCTTGCCTCTTTCGCGCGGGCGGCTAGACCCCTGCAGACGGCGTCGCAGATGTCAGTCACGTAGGGATCTGCCACGCGGTAGTAGACGTGCCCGCCGTCCCGCCGCGCGGCCACCAGACCCTCGCGCGCCAGGCTGGCCAGGTGCTGCGAGACGTTCGGCTGCGACCGCCCAGTCGCATCCTGCAGCTCAGCCACCGCCATCTCGCGAGCCTGCAGCGCGACCAAGATCGCCAGCCGAGTCGGCTCGCCCAGGGCCTTGAACCGAGCTGCCACAACGGGAATCAACGCCTTGTCGATCATCGCGTCCCCTTCTAATGCGACTATACGCATATGCGCATATGCTGTCAAGTGGAGCCCTGCGAAGCTTTCCCGCCGCCCGGCTGCCCGGGACGCAGGTCGTTCACGAGTCACGTTTCACGTGCACGTGCCGCGTGCTCGATCTGCGTCCTGTCGAAGTTCTCCCGGCCATGCGCAGCGCTCCCCTGCCGGGCGCAGCGTTCTCCCGACTGCGCGCAGCGGTTCTCCCGCAGCCCGACGGGCGAAGCATTCACCCGTTACCAGGTCTGCCCATGACGCATGTCGATCACGAGCACGCTCACGATCACGCCGGCCGGCGGAGTTGCAACCTTTCCGCCGGCGCTACGTAGTTGCCAGTGTTGCGAACTGCCGTCGAAAGAGGAGAACTATGCGAGCACTTCCGCGAACACTTCTGGTCTGTCTTCTTGCGCCAGCCACCGTCGCCCTGGCCCAGGAAAGGCCTGCCACCGCAGCCACGCCCCAGGCCAATCCGCTCAGTGCCTACAACAAGGTCGTCTACACAGGGCTGAAGAACATCCTGCTCCGCTCAGCCGAAAAGATGCCCGAGGAGAGTTACGGCTTCAAGCCCACGGACGCGGTCAGGAGCTACGGCCAGATCCTTGGACATGTGGCCGACGCCCAGTACCTCTTCTGTTCCATCGCGCTCGGCGAGGCCAACCCGGCCCCGAAGATCGAGCAGACCAAGACCGCGAAAGCCGACCTCATCGCTGCGTTCAAGGATGCCTTTGCCTACTGCGACAAGGCCTACGACGCCATGACCGACGCGTCCGCCGTTCAGACGGTGAAGCTCTTCGGAGGCGACACCCCGAAGCTCGGCGTGCTCTCAGTCAACAACCTGCACAGCGTCGAGCACTATGGCAACCTCATCACCTACATGCGGATGAAGAACATCGTGCCACCGACCAGCGAGCCAGGGGCGATGCCACAGCCGAAGAAGTAACCTGCTTTAGAAGCCGGGCGAAGCGGTCGCACTTCGCCCGGCTTGCCCGAGACGCTGGTCGATCACGAGCACGATCACGGGTACCCGACCGGCCAAGCGTTCTCCCGCCTGCGCGCAGCGGCTCCCCCGTTGCCCGACGAGCGCAGCACTCCCCCGACGCCACTCTCGCAGCGGTGCGTCGCATTTCTTAGAAGAGACGGCGAAGAGTGGCGGCTCGTGGCCGCTGCTGCGAGTTTGACGCGCGAACCATGCTGGCTTGCTTCTTGTATATGAGGCATCTCGTGCGCTCACGACCTCTTCTCCACCCCTGCCTTCTCTTGGCTGCCGTGCTTGCCACGGCTTGTGGCGGCGCGACGCCCACAGAGCCTTCATCAACGCCCACCCCCACGCCAACGCCAGCTCAGGTCGTCTACGTGGCGGGGTATGAATACAGTGGAGTCTATGACCCGAATGCCGGCCAGCCGCATTCGGTCGCGATCGTCTGGAAGAACGGCATTGCCACCCCGCTCACGGATGGAACTGAGAACGCCGCCGCAAGCTCCGTGGCCGTCTCTGGCGGCGATGTCTATGTCGCGGGGTGGGAAAAACCCCCAATTGCGGGCAAAGGGGGACTATACAATCAGATAGCTAAACTCTGGAAGAACGGCGTCGCCACACCGCTCGCCGTCCAGCGGACCGCATATGGAAATCAGCTGGCCCAAGCGTTCTCCGTGGCCAACTCCGGAAGCGACGTCTATGTCGCGGGCGAGGACAACGGTGTAGCCGTGGTCTGGAAGAATGGTGTCGAAACCCAGCTGCCGCAGGGTGAGCGCGCGAATTCCGTGGCCATCTCGGGAATCGATGTCTACGTCGCGGGGTGGCGGTGGAATGGAGCCGCGCTCTGGAAGAACGGCGAAACCCAGCCGCTCTCGCTCTCGGAAGGAGCCGACACTACCCTCGCGAATTCCGTGGCGATCTCCGGAAACGATGTCTACCTCGCGGGAGAGGAGACGGTCTATTACGATCAGGCATTTGGTGAGCGAGCCGTGGTCTGGAAGAACGGCGTTCCCACTTGGCTCACGGGCATCACTTTTAAAGCCGCCGCGAATTCCGTGGCCATCTCCGGAAGCGATGTCTACGTCGCGGGGCAGTACTACTACAACGGCAATGACGTAGCTGCGGTCTGGAAGAACGGCGTCGAGACCCGGCTCACAGATGGAACTCGGAGTGCCGTCGCGACTTCCGTGGCCGTCTCCGGAAGCGATGTCTACGTCGCGGGGTGTGAGGGTGGGGTCGCAATACTGTGGAAGAACGGCGTGGCCGCACCACTCACAGATGGAACTCGGAGTGCCGCCGCCAGCTCTGTCTTCGTGAGCCCGCATTGACGCCAGCGCCAAGGGCGTGCCGACGTAACGCCCGCTGCGAGCCTTACGCGCGAACCACCGCGGCCTGCTTCTTGCACCTTGTTTCGCATGCACCCACGACCTCTTCTCCACCCCTGCCTTCTCATGGCTGCCGTGCTTGCCACGGCTTGTGGCGGCGCGACGCCCACAGAGCCCTCATCAACGCCCTCGCCAACGCCAGCTCAGGGCGTCTATGTGGCGGGGTATGAATACGATGGAGTGTACGATCCCAATACTAGGCAACCGCATCCGGTCGCTATCGTCTGGAAGAACGGTGTCGCCACCCCGCTCACTGACGGAACTCAGGATGCTTACGCGAGTTCCGTGGCCATCTCCGGCAGCAACGTCTATGTCGCGGGCCGTGTCAACCCTAACAATCACGATTCCAACAGCTACGCGATGCTCTGGAAGAACGGTGTCGCGACACACCTCACTGATGGGACTCAGTCGGCCAGCGCAGACTCCGTGGCCGTTTCAGGCAACGACGTCTACGTCGCGGGCAATGAAGGCACTGTCGCAAAGGTCTGGAAGAACGGCGTGCCAACTGCTCTTGCAGACGTACCTCTGGATCTTTCGGCCGTGGCAAACTCCGTGGCCATCTCGGGCAGCGACGTCTACGCCGCTGGGAGTGTGGAGGCCATCGAACTGACGTCCAGTTGGTCCGCCGTGATCTGGAAGAACGGCGTCCCCACCACGCTCGCGCAGGGAACTGCGGATGTGACGGCCGAGGCGCGTTCCGTGGCCGTCTCCGGCAGCGACGTCTACGTCGCGGGGCATGAGACGAATGAATACACCGGCGTCTCCGTGGCCAAGGTCTGGAAGAACGGCGTCGCCACCGCGCTCACTGACGGAACGCAGGATGCTTACGCGAGTTCCGTGGCCATCTCCGGTAACGATGTCTATGTCGCAGGGTCGGAGGGCAACGTCGCCAAGGTCTGGAAGAACGGCGTCGCCGCCTCGCTCGCGGAAGATGCCCAAGCGAACTCCGTGGCCGTCTACGGAAGCGACGTCTACGTCGCGGGGTGTGAGGGGCGTGAATCGAATGGAGCGGGTCGGGTGGCCGTGGTCTGGAGAAACGGCGTCGCCACCCGGCTCACGGATGGAGCTCGGCAGGCCCGAGCAAACTCTATCCTTGTGGAGTTGCATTGAGGCGAGTGCCAAAGGCGTACCGACGCGACGTCCACTGATCGGATGCGTCTTTGCCGCGGACGGCGATGTGTCGATGGGGACGTTCACTCTCGATGAACATGTCCAAGAAACTGCACTTCCTCGTGATCGTTGACGAGCACGCTCACGATCACGAAACCCGACCGGCCAAGCCTTCTCCCGCCTGCGCGTAGCGGTTCTCCCGTTGCCCGACGGGCGCAGCACGCCCCCGACGCCGCCTCGCAGCCGTGCGTCGCATGTCTGCGAGGAGATCTCGTTGAGAGGTCGCTCGTGGCCCTCCTTGCTAGCTTTGCGCGGTAGCGATACGGGCCCGCTTCTTGCACCTTGGCGTCACATGCGCCCAAGACCTCTTCACCGCCTCTGCCTGCTCGTCGTCGCCGCGCTTGCCGCGGCCTGTGGCGGCCCGACGCCCACGGAGCCTTTGCCAACGCCCACGCCGACACCTGCGTCGACGACCGATGTCTATGTCGCAGGGTCCGAAGCCATTGGAGTGTATGAACCCACGTATCGCAAGTACGCCGCGGTCGCTACAGTCTGGAAGAACGGCGTCGCCATGCGCCTCACAGATGGAGCCAGGGATGCTGAGGCCTATTCCGTGGCCGTCTCCGGGAGCGATGTCTATGTCGCGGGGCATGACGGTGCGGTCGCAATGCTCTGGAAGAACGGCGTCCCCACGCGCCTCACGACGGATGGAACTCTCGTTGCGTACGCAACGTCCGTGGCCATTTCCGGAAGCGATGTCTACGTTGCAGGGGACGAAGGCAATGGAGGCGACTATGCCCATGCAGGTAGAGTCTGGAAGAACGGCGTCGCCACCCAGCTCGCGGATGGAGCTCCGTATCCTTACGTGAGATCCGTGGCCGTCTACGGAGGCGACGTCTATGTCACAGGATATGAACACAAGGGATTCGAGGGCTTCACCGTTGCCAAGGTCTGGAAGAACGGTATCGCCACCCAGCTCACGGATGGATCACGGTCTGCCGACGCGAGCTCTGTGGCCATCTCCGGAAGCGATGTCTACGTCGCAGGGTCTGAACACAATGAAGTCACCACGGTGGCCAAGGTCTGGAAGAACGGTGTCGCCACCCAGCTCACGAATGGAATCTCGAGCGCCGACGCGCACTCCGTGGCCATCTCAGGAAGCGATGTCTACGTCGCGGGGTATGAAGGCATCGGATTGTGGTACACGGAAGTAGCCAAGGTCTGGAAGAACGGAGTCGGCATCACGCTCACGGATGGAATCTCGAGCGCCGATGCCTACTCCGTGGCCATCTCAGGAAGCGACGTCTATGTCGCGGGGTGTGAAGGTGGATTGCCCCCCCTCTACCTCTTTGCAGCCAAGGTCTGGAGGAATGGAGTCGCCACCCCGCTCACCGATGGAACTCACGATGCCCACGCGTACTCCATCGCCGTGAGCCCGCATTGAGGCGACTGCCAAGGTGCATCGGCGCCAGCCGGCTTGCCCGGGACGCAGGTCGTCCACGAGCACGTTCACGATCACGATCGTCGCCCGACCCTGCACGTTGGTGTCGCATGCGCTCACGACCTCTTCTCGGTTCCTGCCTTCTCCTGGCCGCCGTGCTTGCCACGGCCTGCGGCGGCTCGACGCCGCTCGCGCCAACGCCCACGCCGACACCTGCGTCGACGGCCGCTGTCTATGTCGCGGGGTTCGAGGCCAGCGGAGCGTATGACCCCACGTTTGGCGAGTACGCCGCGGTCGCTATGATCTGGAAAAACGGCGTCGCCACCAAACTCACAGATGGAACTCGGGGCGCCGTCGCGCATTCCGTGGCCCTCTCCGGAAGCGACGTCTATGTCGCCGGGTCTCAAGCCGATGGAGCGCACGCGCTGGCCGTGGTCTGGAAGAACGGCGTTGCCACCAAGCTCACAGATGGAACTCAGGGTGCCGCTGCGAGTTCCGTAGCCATCTCCGGAAGCGATGTCTATGTCGCCGGGTATGAAGCCACTGCGACGGCTGTTGTCGCCATGGTCTGGAACAACGGCGTCGCCATCCAGCTCACGGATGGAACCCAGGTGGCCTATGCGACTTCCGTGGCCATTTCCGGAAGCGATGTCTATGTCGCGGGGTATGAGGCCAATGGAACGCATGAGGTGGCTATGGTCTGGAAGAATGGCGTCGCCACCAAGGTCACGGACGGAACCCGTGCCATCGCACATTCCGTGGCCGTCTCCGGAAGCGACGTCTATGTTGCGGGGTATGAATCCAATGGAGCGTATGAGGTAGCCAAGGTCTGGAAGAACGGCGTCGCGACCAAGCTCACGGATGGAACCCAGGTGGCCTACGCGAATTCCGTGGCCGTCTCCGGAAGCGATGTCTATGTCGCGGGGGTTGAGAATGAGGCAGCCATGGTCTGGAAGAACGGCGTCGCTACCAAGCTTGCAGGTACCGTAGGTAATCGCACTGGGGAGGCATACGCGGAGTCTGTGGCCATCTTCGAAAGCGATGTCTATGTCGCCGGGTCTCAAGCCGATGGAGCGCACGCGGTGGCCGTGGTCTGGAAGAACGGCGTTGCCACCAAGCTCACGGACGGAACTCGGGATGCTCACGCGTATTCCATCGCTGTGAGCCCGCATTGACGCCACTGCCAAAGGCATGTCGGCGCCGCCTGCTTGGCGACAACGTTCTCCCGACCATGCGAAGCACCTCCCTGTCACCTGGCCGGGCGAGCTCCGGCGCTTGTTCGCCCCACCTCGCCGCGCTGCGAGGTACAATTCACGTAGCGCGGGTGACCGCGGTTTAGTCCAACACGGCGGTTTCGAAGGTTCGTCGGGCATTCGGAGCGCGCGGCGGTTTCCTGTTCCCCTGCGGAAGCGAGGCCAACTGGGCCGACCGTACGAAGTGCGAAGGAGGGCATCGTAGACCATGGACAAGCCTTACTCCGAGCTGGTCAAGCAGGCCGAGAGTGCTGTCGCGGGGGTCAAGGACCCGGAGCTTCGTCGCGCCGCGTTTGAGAAGGTCCTCGACGATCTGCTCTCTCACCCTGCCGCGCAGTCCTCCCCAAAATCGCCCAGGGCTCCCCAAGAAGCCAAGGAGCCAACCGGCAAGAGGGCAAAGGCACGACGCGGTCCACAGGCCTACATCAAGGAGATGATCAAGGATGCCTTTTTTGGCAAGCCCAAGACGATCTCCGAGGTGAAGGTCGAACTGGGCAATCGCGGCCACCACATCCCAATCACGAGCCTCAGCGGCCCCCTGCAGGCCCTCTGCGTGCAGAGAGTCCTTCGGCGGCAGAAGACACGGGAAAAGGGCATCTATTCGTACTCGAATTGGTAACGAGTGCCCTTGCCTTCACGACCGCCTGCGCCGGAGTCTCCGCCCTCGGAAGGCCTCGAGAGCCTTGCGCGCGCCGCGCTTGACGTCGCCAAGAAGGCGCGACGAAACAAGAAGAACCTGGCGGGAGACAACTTCTACGGGAATAAGATCGCCGCGTTGCGAGCCGATGCCACGAACGCGTTCCGGGCCCTTGCCGCTGCATCCGTTGGAGATTCGTCCGCCCTCGCCGAACTGATGGAATCTGTCTTCTCTGCCTCCACCCGCGGCAAGGAACGTCTGGCCGCCTACCGGCAGCTCAGCTGTCACCTGCGCACGAGTGTGCGAGCAGTGCCGGCCCCGCGCGAGGACGAGGGACTATTCCCGCTGAGTGTTCTGGCGCAGGCGAGGCGTGGGTATCTCGTCACCGTCGGCCGCCAGATGAACGGATGTTTCACGACCGGGTGGCACGATGCCGCCGCGGTCATGATGCGTCGACTCATTGAGATCGTGATCGTCGAAGCGTTCGAGGCTCGGGGGTTGGCGGCCACGATCAAGGACGCCAACGGCAACTACCTCCAGCTTTCCGATCTTGTGACGAAGGCTCTCGCGGAGCCTTCGTGGACGCTTTCCCGCAACTCGAGGAAGGCCCTACCCGGCCTCCGCGATATCGGCCACATGTCGGCGCACGGCCGCTACTTCTGCGCGCGGAAAGATGACCTCGAAGCTCTCAGGCCTGGCTGTCGAGTCGTCGTGGAGGAGTTCCTGCATCATGCGCGCCTCCTCTAGATATGAGGAGGCGACCCAATGATGAGTCGCACCTGACAAGCATCGCCCGACAGGAAGGAAGCGTCGCTCTCCGGTCGCTCCTCACGTCGTCGGACCACCAAGCGACGAAGAAAAGAGGTGATCGCAAACCTCGGAGGCAACATGGACGGAAGAACCGTAGCCGCAGTGGCTCTCAGGGTCTGGGGTGTGATTGTGCTACTCGATGCCGTAGCGGCGGTGCCACAGGCTCTCTTGGCCGTGAGAGCTGGCTCGTGGCACGGCGAGCAAATGGCGCAGGCTTTCCACACAGCGCAGGTTCAGTTTCTGTTTCAGCTCGCCGCGTCCGCAATCCTTGGTCTGTGCCTCCTCATCTGGGCAGAAGGGATCGCGCGACGAGTGATTCCCGAGACCGCCCCTCTTCAGCTCGGCGTCGACGCGTCGCAGCTGCTGAGCATCGGGGTGGCGCTCGTCGGCCTGTTCACCCTGATTCGTGGGCTTGAGACGGGAGTGGGCCTGGCGTACGTACTCGCCACAAAGCCGAAGTGGGTCGATGGGGGGGCAACGTCCTATCTGTGGGACAGCGCGCCCGAGAGAGTGGCGCAAGCAGTCTCCAATGTCATGTTGGGTGTCATCCTGACTCTCGGCAGGAGCGGGTTCGGAAGAGCGTGGGCGCAGCTCCGCAGCCTCGCGCGGACGGGGCACGGGCTGGGGGCGCGGTCCTAACCTCTCCCGACTGGCGCAGCGTTCTCCCGTTGCCCGACCATCCGCAG
>Ga0302323_100001368_pt1 | contig 19729 bp, 8 predicted proteins | sample Fen_T0_3_FD_201950 | JGI IMG/M metagenome (GOLD analysis project Ga0302323, IMG submission 201950) | Peat permafrost microbial communities from Stordalen Mire near Abisko, Sweden - Fen_T0_3 | ecosystem: Environmental > Terrestrial > Soil > Wetlands > Permafrost | place: Sweden: Abisko... | reverse complement strand
CACGCCCGATCAGGTATACTTCAACCGCCTGCCAGAATCCATGGCAGCCTAAAAACAAAAGCAAGAACTTCCACTAAGGAAAAAGCAAAAACTGTCCGAAAGACCGGGACCACCTCAAACTGTGCCCAATTCTCGCGATGCGGTGGAGGATTGCGCTGCTTGGCGCAGGCAGTTTCCGGCAGTGCATTCGATGCTGATCCCGGCTGCTGGCTCGCGGCGACGCGTTCCCAATTCTCTCGTGCCGCGAATGTTTGAGTTTCGGAGTTCTGAGTGGTTGACCTGCATACTTTCCCTGACCCGAGTTTCGGCCTTGGCAATGCTCCCGGCAACCCAAAATCGGCATCGTGTACGGTTGGGGCGACGATCCAGGCAGAATTTCCGTTTGCAATGCGCCAACCCTCTTAACGCAAGTTGCTTGTTTCGGGAGCGATACAATTGCTTGGAGCGGGGTCGACCAAGGGATTCGGGTTCGACTATTTCTAAGTTGCGACAGTGCAACAGGCAGGAAGCGATGACAAACCCCGCAACGGTCCCAACATTTCTCCTGTCATGCGGGTGGTTCGCGGCCGGAAAATATTGCTACGTGAGGTGTCCGCGGCTTAGCTTTGCGGTCGGGGTTTTGCTAGCGCTGCCATGCGCGCTGGCCGTCTTCTATTACACGCACCTTTTCGACAATGCGGTCTGGTACTTCAATCTTCGGACCGTGGCGTGGATCGAACTGACATTTTCTGCGATAGGGTTTCTAGGTGGAGTGATTCACGCGTGGATTGACGCGGAAACAAGAGCGGGCCGTGCGGCGGTGCCTGTTTTGTTCGCAGTGATACTGCTGATCCCGTTTATGAAACCGATCCTGCAACCGCTGGATACGGCAGCGCTCCAGGACAAGTGCATTGGAAGCGTTTGCTTGCAGAGCAGCTATGCGACCTGCGGACCGGCGAGCGCTGCGACACTTCTGCGTGGGTTTGGCGAGAGCGTAACGGAAAGGGAATTGGCCGTCGACAGTTATACGTACGCGGGCGGAACTGAGGCCTGGTATCTTGCACGGGCGATCCGGCGGAGGGGCGCCAAGGCGGAATTCATTTTTAGCGGCAGCACTCTTCCATCTCCATCGATTGCGGGTGTGCGTATGGGGGGCGGGCACTTCATTGCGATCGAAAGGGCTACCTCGGAGGCGGTGACAATTGTCGATCCGCTGACGGGGGAATCGACAGTGACGCCCGCCGAATTACGCATAAGGTACCGGCTTACAGGATTCTTTCTGCGGGTACGGCCGGGGAGAAAATGAGCTTAAGCGGCCATGCCCGTTTAGGCCGTTGCGGAGGACAGGCCGTCCGATTGCAGCAACTTCGGTGCTCTGTCCGGATTGCCGACTACAGAACCAGAACGAGAGATCATCCCGTTCGAAGCAGTAGACTTGTGTCAAATGATTCCCATTCTGTACCCGCCCGGTGGCCGTATGATGGTCCGACAGGAACCTTTCATGGAATCTGCCATTGCGACCACGGCGCTCACCAAATCCTTTGGCCGCGAAACCGCGCTCCGCGACGTCTCGCTCTGCATAGCACCAGGCTCCGTCTTTGCCCTCGTAGGACCGAACGGTGCAGGAAAGACCACCCTCCTCAAGATCCTCATGAACATCCTTGCGCCCACCGCCGGCCACGCCACCATCCTCGGCTTGCCCTCGACTGAACTCCGCGGCCACGCCTTCACCAACATTGGCTACGTCTCCGAAAATCAGGAGATGCCCGAGTGGATGACCGTCACTAGGTTCCTCAACTTCGTCCGCCCCCTCTATCCGCAATGGGATCGCGCCCTCGAAGCCTCGCTCCTCCAGCGCTTCGATCTACCCCTCAACCGCCGCCTCAAGCGTCTCTCCCGCGGCATGCGCATGAAAGCCGCTTTCGTCAGCTCGCTCGCCTACCGCCCCTCGCTCGTCGTCCTAGATGAACCCCTCTCCGGCCTGGATCCCCTAGTCCGGGATCAACTCGTCCAAGTCCTCCGCCTCCTCGCACGCGAAGGCATGACCATCCTCCTCTCCTCCCACGATCTCGCCGAAATCGAAGACTTCGCCACGCACCTAGGCTTCCTTGAAAAGGGAACTCTCCTCTTTGCCGAAGGCATTCCCGACCTAAAAACCAGGTTCCGCGAAGTTTTCATCCCTTACCAGTCGGCTCTGCCAGCATCGATTCCCTCAACCTGGTGGCAGCCCGAAATTCGCGATGGCTCTTTGCGTTTCGTCCTCGCCAATGCCACCCCTGAAGAAATCGCCGCGATCCACCAGCACTTCCCCGCGCCACTCATTCCCCGCGTCGAGACCATGACTCTCCGCGCCATCTTTATAGCCCTCGCCCAATCCAAGTTGCCAGCATCAACCTTGCCCATTCCCAGTCTTCGACCAACGGGAGGGTCACGCGAAGCAGCTGCCCACACGGCAGGTGCCCTATGAAGCAGACCCTGCATTTGATCCGTAAAGACCTCCGCCAGTTCTGGCTGGAGACCCTCATGTCCGTTTTCGTGGTCTTCGCCGCGGCATTCACTGACTGTTATCTCTGGATGGCCGATCCCAACGACAGCATGCCCTTTGCCTGGCGCGTCGCTCACGACCCGCTCAGACTGCTCGCCTACGCCTTCGTCATCCTTATGCCCGTCAGTTGGTGGCTTCTCATCGAGCGCATCGTGCACGCCGAAACGCTCATCGGTGACAAACAGTTCTGGATCACGCGGCCCATCGACTGGAAGTCACTTCTCTCCGCCAAGCTCCTCTTCCTTCTTGTCTTTCTCTACCTTCCGTTCACCATCGCGCAATGCATCGAACTCAACCGCGCCGGATTCCCCATTCTCCCTAATCTGCCCGGCCTGCTCTTTCTCCTCATCCTCGTCACCGGCATCCTCGTCGTCCCCACGCTTACGTTGGCTGTTCTCACCAGGAACTTCACCCGCTCGCTTCTCACCCTGCTCGGCCTTCTCCTCGCCGTCGCAGCCCTTGCATACGTGGCCAACAAGTTCGACTCCAACAGCGTCTCCACTCCTTATTCTGATCGCTTCTCCATTCCTATCCTGCTCGTCGTCGCCGGATTCGCCATTCTCTTTCAATACGCACGGCGAAAGACGTGGCTAGCTCGCGGAATTCTTCTTCCTCTTCCCCTCGTCATTGCTCTTATCGCCATTTTCATGCCCAACGCATCCATGGTCGAATCTGCCTATCCCCGCCCCGACCATCTCGCCGCTGATCCAGTCCATCTAACCCCGACCTCCGGCACATTCATGCGCCAGGGCTCTGACGACGGCATCTTCGAACTCGTCTTCACGATGAACGCGGAAGGTGTAGCTTCCAACCACGCCGTCCTCATCGACAACATTCTCGCCACCATCGAAGACGCTTCCTGGACCTCGGATTGGCAGGCCGTCTACAACGATAACGTTCTCCCCGGCAGCTATCACTTCGAACTTGTCGTGCACCTCAAAAGCAAAGACTACGAACGTCTCCGTACCTCGCCCCACACTTTGAAACTCCATTTCGCCCTTACCGAAGTTCAGGCCGGGCACGTCACCACCATTGACCATCCGAATCAGAACTTCTCCATCTCATCCTTCGGCATCTGCGCTCCCTCCGTCATGAGCAGATACTTCGACTACGACCGGTCCATTCTTTGCCGCTCGGCTCTCCATGGCCCTGACCTCACCTTCATCCGCACCACCGGCTCAACCACCGGCTGCGACGCCCAGGCTTCCCAAGACGATGTCCCACTCGGCGCATGGGAAGGCTCACTCAACAACGATCCGGCTGACTTCGGCCTCACCTCCGTCTGGAATCACACCATTTATCTCGCGAACCAATCTGCCGCCACCAAAGTTTCTCGCTGCTCGGACCGTCCCTTAACCTTCACTCACTACACCCTCGTTCGCCGCACCCAGACCGAACTGACCATCCCCAACTTCCGATTTCCAGCCCCCGCATCCAACACCATCACCTTGGTCCCTCACCTCCACTGATGGTCCGCGGCCACGATATGGCCGGGACGCCGCGATCACAAGGCAGAGCGCCAGTGTTCTTTTATTGCCGAAATTGTCTGCAAGTTTCGTCATCGCGTTCGTTCTACTCAGTGAAGCCCCTGCGAGGGAACTAATTTCCGTGACGCGGGGTCTAATTGTAAGAGAGGAACGTCCATGTCGATTGCAGCGCGTCGTATCCCCAGTTGGCTGGTTATCTCAGCACTGATGTTTGGTGTTGTATGTCTTGTTTGCAGTCGCAGTGAAGTAACCGTGCAGGCCGGCACGCAACCGGGCGCGGGCTCTTTGCAGGTGCTCTCGAAAGACGGCGCAGTTACTTCCCTCTGTCCGTTGAAACACACAGAGGTGCGCGGCCGCGTCAGCGGGTTCATCGCGCGCGTCACGGTCACGCAAGTGTTTGAGAATCCCGCAAAGGAAAAGATCGAAGCCGTCTACACCTTCCCGCTACCGCAAGATGCTGCCGTTGACGACATGACGATCAAGGTTGGCGATCGCGTTGTGCGCGGTGTGATCAAGAAGAGGGAGGAGGCGCGCGAGATCTACGAACAAGCAAAGCGCACCGGGCACGTCGCGGCACTGCTCGACCAGGAGCGACCGAACATCTTCTCGCAGGCCGTCGCGAACATTCTGCCGGGTGAATCGGTATCGGTAACGATCAGCTACGTGGAGATGTTGCACTACGAAGATGGCGCGTATGAGTTTGTGTTCCCGATGGTGGTCGGGCCGCGATACATTCCGGGACAGCCGATCGGACAGCAGGGTGGAGGCTGGGCTCCAGACACGAACAAGGTCCCGGACGCGTCGAAGATCACGCCCCCTGTGGCAGTTCCGGGGACACGAGCGGGGCACGACATCTCGCTTGAACTGGCGATCGATGCGGGCGTTCCGATCGAGGGCTTGAGTTCGAAGTCGCACAAGATCGAGGTTGAGCACACGGGCGCGCATTCTGCAATTGCGCGACTGGCGAACCTCGACGAGATTCCGAACAAAGACTTCATCCTGAAGTACAACGTCGCTGGCGGAGAGATCGATGACGCAATTCTGCTGACGCCTGGGGCAAAGTCCAAAGGCGGTTACTTCACGCTGATTCTGCAACCCCCGGCTCGCATTGCCGACTCTGACGTGACGCCAAAAGAATTGGTATTTGTGCTCGACACTTCGGGGTCGATGTCAGGATTTCCGATCGAGAAGGCTAAGGAACTCATCCGTCACGCGATCGACGACCTGCGCCCAGGGGACACGTTCAACCTGATTACATTCGCGGGCGACACGAGGATTCTGTTTCCGGAGCCGGTTTTTCCGACGGCACAGAATGTTGAGATCGCCAAGCGCTTCCTGGATGGCCGGAGCGGAGGCGGAGGTACGGAGATGATGAAGGCCATCCGCGCTTCTCTGGAGCCGAGCGACGCGCAGGATCATGTGCGCATTGTGTGCTTCGCAACGGACGGCTATGTTGGCAATGACATGGAGATCATCGGCGAAGTTCAGAAGCATCCAAATGCGCGCGTTTTTGCGTTTGGCATCGGTACGTCGGTGAATCGTTTCCTGCTCGACGGCATGGCGCGCGCTGGCCGAGGCGCAGTGGATTACGTGACGTTGGCAGAGAAGGCCGACGAAGCCTCGAAGCGTTTCTATGAGCGTGTCCACTCGCCGCTGTTGACTGATGTGTCCGTTGAGTGGAATGGGCTCCCAGTGGCGGACGTATACCCGCGGCAAATTCCGGATCTGTTCAGCGGGGCGCCGATCATCATTTCGGGTCGTTTCACGGGACCCGCTGCCGGCACGCTCACGATCCGCGGCAACCGTGCCGGTTCGTCATACGCGCGTGATGTTGCGGTCGACTTCTCAAAGGCCTCGCCGGAACACGACGCTCTGGCGGGCTTCTGGGCGCGGCGGCGCATTGACGACCTGATGGCGCAGGATTGGAGCGGAATGCAGAATGCTCAGCCAAAGCCCGAAGTGCAGCAGCAGATCACACAACTGGGTCTGGACTTCCATTTGATGACGCAGTTCACGTCGTTTGTTGCCGTCGAGGAGCGTGTAGTCACAACCGACGGACAGCCCAGGACTGTTCAGGTTCCGGTTGAGATGCCGGAAGGCGTGAGTTACGAAGGCGTATTCGGTAAGAAAGAGAATGAATCTTGGGCACTGAATGGCACGAACGTGGTCGGGTCACTCTCAGCAGCGAAAGTGGCGCGATCAGCCGCGGTGCAGACTTCCGCTGGAGTTGGAAATGGCTTCGGCCCGGGAAGTTATGGCGGCATCATGGCTGCGCCAAGTGGGAACGTCGCGCCCGCGCGGATCACGGAAGCCGACTCAGGTCCAGAAACTGCAATGGTGAGGGATGACCGGAAGCAGACGCGCTCGTCGAAACTGGATCCGGCTCTGCTGGAGGCGCTTGATTGTTCGAATGCGGGCAAACAGGGCTGCAAACTTGTTGATAAAGGCGAGGTCAGGATCGTGGTCTTCCTCAAAGACGCCTCGGACGCAACGCTGCAACAACTCAAATCTGCAGGGCTGGTGTTCATCAACGATGGCAGGCAGAAGAGGGTGATCGGGCAGATTGCGATCACAAAACTTGAAGAGCTTACGAAAATCGAGGCAGTGCAGTTTATCGCCGCCGTTCGTGGTTAGCGTCACACCAAGAACGGCCTTTTCTAACGAGGATGGCAGGATCTCCAGCACTTCCGGTGTCCCAAGGGGCTGAGCCTGTCACTTCCTGGCTACAGCCTTTTGGGTCGTCGCACTTCGGAGGCTTGGGCGTATCCGATCCACGGGATCGCTTCCGGAAAGTCGCCTTCTCGATTGTTTTTTTTGGTTTCTCCAGGCTTCGAGTGGATGACCGGTTCGGACCTTCGGCCAAGAACGGGTTCTGTCCGGAATGGCGACGATACATTCAGAGTGCCTACAACGCCATAATGGCTGGTATCTGTGTGGCTCTATAATCCCTGCTTGGGGGAATCATGGAACATGCAAAGTAGCGTCCAATCGATGTGGCTCACTATCGCAGCTTGGGGATTTGGCATAGCCTCGCTGGTTCCGCTTGTCATGATCGCCGGAGCCTGCTTCATTGCCCCTGTCGATTGGCACACGCGCCTGATCGGGATCGCGTTCCTGATCGCCGTTTGTGCACTGCTAGTGTTTGCGTCGGGTTGGTGCATTCGCAGGCGGAACGAGCGCCAAGACTAGCTCCTGGTAGGGAACGCCAAGGGTAAACCACTGACGACTTCAAAAAGGGTTCTGTCCGGAACGGCGACGGGGCCGAATGAGAAATGGAAAGAGGCAATTCCATGATCAGGCGAGATAACCATCGACGGGAAGGGATGGAAGCCCCAGTATTGCTGGCATGAACAAAGTGATCCAGGCTCGGTGGTTGGTCTTTACTGTTGCCGTCCCAATTAGCCTCTACGTGTCTTTTATCGGTACGGTCTTCATGGGGTTTTGTCCCGGAATCGCGTGTTGGCCACACACCTTCGCATGGACGCTCCTAGCACCTTGTTTGCTGCTAGCTATCTGGTCCCTGCCTGCTACGGCAGTCACGGCGAAACTACTTCTCATCGCGCATGTATGTAAAGAAGTTCACGTCTATGGGGCTGGACTGAGCGCCGACACCCTTTGGGGCACAGACAAGGCATTGGATAAATGCCTCTGGATCGTGGTCTTTCTTCTAGTCCTTTCGGCGCTGCTTCCTAAGAAGATTGCTACCCAACGTTGAAATCTCGAACTGACCTACGACCGGCTTTGGAGCGTGTTACCGGCCCGTCCGTCGTTGCGAGAATTGAGCGCCCGGCGGGCGCTCTTGAGAATCGGGGGAGGGTTCCCTGCCACTCTTCAGTTACCATTTGAGCAACATTTCCGCGCGCTCATGGCGTTGATGATACTGTGCATTTCTTCGGATTGCCGGTGGCCGAGTTCGTTGTACCGAGTGGCAGCACCTGTTATCTCATGGCAGGGTTGGAATGCAACGGATGGCGGAATTCAGGGTATTCAGCAACAAAACTCAACTCCTCGGCCAACCCATTCTTAAAGCTCTTTCACCTTTCTGTAAGTTCCTTAGGCCTACCCATAGTAACCAGGAATTTCTTATAACTCGTTTAAATTCCTATATTTGATAACTCGTAACCAAAAGGTCGCTGGTTCGAATTCAGCCCCCGCAACCAAGAAACTACAGATTCTAGACGGCTTCCGTGAGTTCCACGGAGGCCGTCTCTACGTTTGGAGGGAACTTAGGCAAATATTGGGCAAGGAATGCCTTGTCAAGAAGTGCTCCAAGCTCTCCGGCTCCCCTAAAAGCTCGATGATGGTGCCGCAATCTGACGACATCGAACAGGTCTCGATTAATTTCGGACCTTGTTGAGGAAGATCGAATTCTGTTCATTGCGTCCGAGGCAGGGTGCACTTTTGGAAGCGCTGCAGACCCGACACCGGATGGAATGCGTTTTCAAGTCACAGATGCGAGGTCCAACGCCGCATCCGTTGGATGCAAACCTATCTTGAGAGCCACTGTACAGGCTAGTTCAAGTTCGCCCGGCGGGCGTCTGGCCATAGTGGAGAATTCTTGAAATGAGACTGTGCAATTCCTTGATTTCCATCTCGTTTGGCATGTTACACGACAAATCTCTTCAGGTTGCATTTTGTTACGAACGATAGAACGTCTTGCGAGCACACCGTCTGGCTATGCTGCTCGTTGACGAACATTTTTGTACCTAGTTAACGATTGTCGGTCATTCGGGAGGGGGAGTAGAGTACCACGTGTTTGGGTTGAAATGACAGATCTCCAAAATGCGGATCTCAGGTGATTGTCGCGAGCGCAGGTTAAGATGAGCAGCCTCGATGTCAATCTGCTCTATTGTGCTGGTGAGTCGCGACCTGAATCTGCCGCGGCATGACAGCGCTCAGGCCACTTTAGCGCGGATAACGGAGATCTTCAGATTCCAAATGGGGCCGGAGCCCGGCCTTCGTTTTGGTGTAATGATTGTTCTTTCGACATCAGCGGAAAGAAACGAATAGGAAGCAAAAATGGATCTTTCGATGAACAGCGTTTTGAAATCACTCTCTGTCAGTTTTGTTGCTCTGGCAGCAGCTTGGATCGGCGCGTGCGGCGGTGGGGGCCAAGGCGGCTCAGTGCAGCAGAATCCCGTCACTCCAACCGTTACCGTGACGCCGGCATCGAGCAGCATCACGACGGCCCAGAGCCTTTCGGTTGTGGTTTCAGTGGCAGGAAGCGGTGGAACGGCAACCGGTTCGGTGACGCTGAGCAGCGGCAGCTATAGCTCATCGGCGACGACACTGAGTTCGGGTTCGGCGACGATCTCGGTTCCGGCCGGATCGCTGGCGACCGGAAGCGACACGCTAACTGCGCATTACACGCCCGATTCATCGAGCAGTTCTGTTTACTTGAGCGCCACGGGCACAGCACTGGTGACAGTCTCAGCATCTCATGCCACGCCGACGGTTACCGTGACGCCGGCGTCGAACAGCATCACGACGGCCCAGAGCCTCTCAGTGACGATTTTGGTGGCAGGAAGCGGTGGAACGCCGACCGGTTCGGTGACATTGAGCAGCAGCAGCTATAACTCGCCGCCGGCGACTCTGAGTTCGGGTTCGGCGACGATTTCGATTCCAGCCGGATCGCTGACGACGGGAAGCGACACGCTGACGGCGCATTACACGCCCGACTCATCGAGCAGTTCTGTTTACAACAGTGCTACGGGCACGGCCTCGGTGACGGTGACCACGGCCAGCAGCAGCAACGTTACGGTCAGTATCGACGCGCTTACCAATCGCCACAAGATCAGCCCATTTGTATATGGAAACAACGATGAGACCGTTTCTGAGGTCCAGGACGCGGGCTACACTTTCTCGCGCTGGGGCGGCAATGACGCGTCGAACTACAACTGGAAGCTGCAAAGCCGCAACTCGGTCGCGGATTGGTACTTCGAAGATTACGGCGGCGCCGGAGACCAGGTGCAGTTGATCAAGGATGTGCAGAACGCCGGCAGCCATGCACTGACCACGATGGCCATGATGGATTGGGTGGCAAAAGCATCCGGCTGGAGCTACCCGGTGAAGACATACGGTGCTCAGTGTTCAGTCGATCCTTACAACACCGACGCCGGCAACGGATTGGTGGCTGGTTCGACCGGCAATTGCAGCACCAGTACGGCACCCGTGACCACCAACGCCGTCACCTCGGCCTACTATCCGTTGGTGGACACTGCAAGCGACTGCCCTGCGGGAAGCACGGATGGAAGCACCTGCATTGACCGCGAAAGCTGGGCGCAGGCGCTTGCCGCAGCCTTTGGCAACGGAAGCTGCTCGGTGCCTTACTCGACGATCACCTCCTGCCACTGGTATGACATGGACAATGAACCTGAGATCTGGAACGGCACACACCGCGACGTGCATCCGGTTGCCGCGGGTTACGACGAACTGGCGAATCTCTACGTGAAAGAGGCGAGCCTGTTGAAGACGTGGGATCCGGCCGCAGTCCGCTTTGGCCCGGTCTTCTGCTGCTGGTGGTTTTACTGGAACGGTGCGAATGGCAGCGACAAAGGAAACCATGGCGGCGTGGATTTTCTGCCCTGGTGGCTGAATCAGGTCAAGTGGATGGACCAGATCAACGGGGCGCGCACACTCGATGTCTTCGACATTCACGCCTATGCCGATGCAGGTCCCACCAATGGGTTGACCAACACGCAACTGCAGGCGCTGACTGCCAAGGCTGCGTCCTTTTATTGGGATCCGGCAACGTTGAACGCAGATACGAATAACAACTATACGAGCAATGAGGAGCCTAATCCCGGAATTCCGTTTGTCATCCCGCGCTTCAAGGCGATGGTGAACGCCATCTATCCCGGTACGCCGCTGGCCTTTACCGAGTGGGGCTATGGAGCTGCCGCGAATGCGAGCACAGACTTTTCCACGGCGTTGGCCGATGCGGACACTCTGGGTGTCTTCGGGCGCGAGGGACTAAGCTTTGCCTCGCGCTGGGGCGGTCCGACCGCCAATACAGCCGAATACCGGGCGTGGAAGATGTTCACCAACTACGACGGCGCGCATCACATGTTTGGTTCGCTCTCGATTCACGATCAGAGCAGTGCGAGTGCTGACCTGTTTACCAGTTACGCGGCTTTGGATAGCACGGGAAACGCAATGACCATCATGGTCCTGAACAAGGATCCCAACAATACCGCCGACGTCACCTTCAACCTGAACGGCTTCAATGCCTCCAGCTACACAACTTACACGCTTGCATCCACGGCGCCGGGCACGATCAAGGCCTCAAACTCGCAGTCGTGGAGCGTCACGCAGAGCTTCGCGCCCTACAGCATCACACTGCTGGTGGCGAGCGGAACACAGACCACCGAGCCCTTATCGGAGTGGTATTTGAATCCGGACGATTTGATGATTTCTGCATCGGGCACTGGAACGCTTCATCCGGCGCTCGAATCGGGCAGCAAGAACGTGACGCTTTCTTCGGCTGTCTTCGACGCCTACGAGGGAGCAGCGGCGTGCAGCGGTTCTCTTGCGCTGACCAACGCCACGATCACTCCCTTGCAACCCGCGACCATTACCGTGAATCCCGGCAGTACATCTGGTTATTGCCACTACACGGTGACAGGCAGCGACGGCACGGTTACGCAAAAGCAAGGCGGCTGGATTGTTGTGGGCAAACCGGCAGGAACGCTCGCGGTGCAGTCGGGCAACAACCAATCAGGAGCAACTGGTGCGGTGCTCTCTCAGGCCCTCACCGTCACGCTTAACCCCGGTCAATCGGGCGGCTCGGCCAACGGCGCTGGGATTCTGTTCACGACCTCGGCCGGCACACTCACTAGTGGAACGACGAGCGGAACCAGCGTGATTGTGCAGACCAATTCTTCGGGTGTCGCCTCTGTAACCCTGACACTGCCATCCATCAAGGGAGCTCTGACGGTTACGGCGCAGGATCAGTTCATCCTAGGCGGCGCTTCAGTCACCTTCACTGAAACCGCCAACTAACCCAGCTTCCCCCGGGAGCAATTTCGACTAGACCACGTGAGGACGAATTCGGTGAAGTGTTCGAGAATGAGATTTGGAATCACGTTTGCAGCAGCAGTTTTGCTGCTTGTTGCCGTTGCAGGCAGTCAGTCGCCCGCAAAGACTGAAGCGAGTGGCTCGGAATCGATACCGTACGCGACTCTGCAATCGATCTCCAGCGGCGATTCAAGCGCGGTGATTGCCGAGAAAGCGGCTAAGGTTCTGCCGCGCTCAAATCAATCTTCCTGGATGCGGCTGGAGCGGACCTTCTTCGTCCACTTCGGCCCCAACACTTTTCGCGGCGTGGAGTGGGGCAACGGGCGCGAGGATCCATCGATCTTCAATCCCACCGCGCTCGATGCCGACCAGTGGATGCGCGCCATCAAGGATGGCGGCGGCAAGATGGTCGTCCTGGTCTGCAAGCATCACGACGGATTCAATCTGTGGCCAACGCGTTATTCCGATCACTCTGTTGCGACGAGCCCGTGGCGCAGGGGCAAGGGCAACTTGGTGCGCGAGGTGGCCGATGCGGCGCGGAAGTACGGAATCGAATTGGGAGTCTATCTTTCTCCCGCCGACCTCTATCAACTGCGAACCAATCCCACGAATCCCGGCGGCTACTACGGCGACGGCAGTGAAAAAATTCTTTCGGTGATCCCCACCGATCCGGCCAGCTTCGAGTCGAACCCCTCCAAGGGCCGCGCGCCTTCGCCGGGCTTTGCCAACTACACCTACAAAGTGGACGATTACAATCGCTACTTTCTGAACGAGCTCTATGAATTACTCACTGAATACGGGCCGATCCGCGAGGTCTGGTTCGACGGCGCCAATCCCGACCCGAGTGTTCAGGAATCCTACGACTACAACGCCTGGTACGATCTGATCCGCAAGTTGCAGCCGCAGGCAGTCATCTTTGGCAAAGGGCCCGACGCGCGCTGGGTAGGCAACGAGAGCGGCATCGGACGCACAACCGAGTGGAGCGTGATCCCGCTGCCCGCCACGCCCGACGCCTTCAACTGGCCCGACATGACCGACAGCGATCTAGGCAGCCGCGCCAAGCTCAAGCCGGGTTCCTACCTGTGGTGGTTTCCTGCTGAAGTCAACGAGCCCATCCTCTATGGCTGGTTCTGGCATCCGCGAAAGTACGTGCGGACAGCGGCTGATCTGATCGAGATTTACTACACTTCGGTCGGACGCAACGGCAATATGCTGCTGAATCTTTCGCCGGATACGCGCGGCCTGATCCCGGACAACCAGCTTGCACACCTGCGCCTGATGGCGCGTGTCGTCGATGAGACCTTTGCTCATAATCTCGCTTCGGATGGCAAACTCACTGCGGACAATTCAAACCAAGCGCACGACTCGCAACTGGCGCTCGATGGAAATCTCGACACATGGTGGGAAGCCGCGCCCGGTGAGACAACGGCAACGATGACCCTTCAACTTCCAAAAGCAATCACCTTTGATGTGATTTCGTTGCAGGAAGCGGTCGATCACCGCGGGCAGCGCATAGAGTCTTTCAATGTTGACGCCTGGGATGGCGTGCAGTGGAAACAGATTGACGAGCAGACAACGGTGGGTCACAAGCGCCTGCTTCACTGGAAGACTCCCGTTAGATCCGATCAAGTGCGCATTCGTATCACGGGTTCGCGCCTTGAGCCGACGCTGGCCGAGGTCGGTCTTTTCAAGCAGGCCGATTACTTGCCTGCGCCCACCATCTCGGAACGCGACGCCAGCGGCTCAGTAACAATCGAAAGCGCGATGGGGTTCCCAGTGCATTACACGGTGGACGGCACCGCTCCGGGAGCGAACTCTGCCTTGTATGGCGGGCCGATCAGTCTGCCGCGCGGCGGCACGGTTCAAGCGGTACACATCGAGCCCGACGGGCGGCTCGGCATGATGGCTTCGCGCTACTTCCCCGGCATCTCGCCTATTGGCTGGAAGGTTGTAAGCGCTGATAGCGATGAAGCTGAACATCCTGCCTCGGCCTCCATCGACGGCAGTTCCAAGACCTTTTGGCTGACAAAGCCGGGCGGGGATCAATCCAAGCCGCACCAACTGATTGTCGATTTCGGAAGCTTGAGGAAGATTGCGGGCTTCGCGTATCTCCCCCGCCAGGACGGTTCGCATGAAGGCGTTGTTGATAGTTATCGTTTCGAGACGAGTGTCGACGGAAAAAACTGGACCGCGAACATTGCCTCGGAGCGTTTCTGGAATATCGAGAACAATCCAGTGCAGCAGGAAGCGTCATTCTCCCCGGTCGATGCGCGCTTCTTCCGCTTGACTGCCTTGAAAGTGCTTGGTGTCGAAGCCCGTGCTGGCGCGGCTGAGATCTCCGTGATTCCGGCCGAGGATAAGGCGAGTCAATAGGCGGGGCTGTCACTCCGACTCGTCGATAACCTCAATGGCCGACACGGTGGCATTATTCACGATGGGGTCGAATGTGATGTCCAGTTTGCCTTCCGAAGACGGTCGCAGATGCCGGAAGGTCTTGGTCATTGCATGCAGATTGCCGACCTCCTTGAAAATGTCAAAGTCGTCGAGCAGTGTGGAACCATTGCAATAGACTCGGAAGACGCGGCGTCCGACACCTGGGTCAGGATCCCAGTAGAGTTCCGCGAAATGGAGAACGACGGTGTAATGCCCGCGCGTGTCCACGGGAATCGAATACATGAAATGTCCGTAGCGTTCCTGGGAGTAAATGTTCGGATCTGGCGTTCCGCTGACCTTTTGCGGAAGATCGGAAAGCCGGCCGTTTTGGAAATAATTGTCTGGATGCCATACATTGCCACTGCTGTCGGTGACAGAGGCACGTTGCGTTACCAGGCGAATGGGAAGCTGTCGATGCGGCTGTCCCGGCAGGATCTCGATGGCGTTGATCGATGGCGTGGTGCGTTCGGCATGGAATTTCAAATGCAGGTAGCCGTCCTTGTCAGGGCTGACATCTCTGAAGACACGTTCGTCGGCAACATCGTTGCCAAGCGCATCGGAGCTGATGTTGAAGCCTTGCAGGAGCGGCTTTCCGTTCATGTCGACATTGAAAGACACCAGATTCGCATCCTCTCCCTGAGGCGCGACAAAGAACAGATGCAGCTCATAGGTTCCCGAAACAAGCGGAATGTCGTAGGAGAAATCGTTGACCCGCCAGTGCTCAAAGAGCATCGGATCGCTTGTCCTGCTTACAGCCTGATTTGGACGCGGTCGCGCGATGCCTCCTAGAAAGTAGTGGTCCGCTTCCCAATAGTCGCCAGCACTATCGATGCGTGGCGTGCCGCTGTAGCCGGCCAGTATCCGCAGCGGTATATGGGCTGGGTCGGCCGGCAAGGCCACGGCGGACCGATTCTCAATGGTGCTGTGGTTGGAAACCGCAGCGCCGCGGTGCGTCAAGCTAATCAACACCGCCACGACGGCAATCAGGGAGGCCGCTATAGCCAAGGTGAACAAGGCAATCCGTCTTCGGGAGATTCGCCTTGCGGTGCTGGGCTCTCCTTTCGCCTCGTCTGATTCGGCGGCCGATGCTGATTCTGGCTGGAATGGATCGGCGCCCGAGCCAAACGCCGACTGTGGCTGATCGGCGTCTCCGCGATGAAGAAAGGTCGGCACATAGCTTCCGGCAGGAAGCGAAATCACCGTAGGGTGGTCTTTACCGTCGGTTTCGTAGTACTCCTTCAGCTTTTTGCGGAGCCGATAGGCTTCAACTCGAGCTATGGAGTCTTTGGAGGAGTCGAAGACCGTTTTGGAGCGGCCAAAGACCTCGATAGCGATATTAAATTCTGTTATCTCGTTGATTCTATTGTTGAAATAGAGGTCCCCGATGTACCGCAGCAAATTCGAGAGCCTTGGAGTACGCGACAGAGCGGCCAGGACAAGCTCCCACTCTGCGCGTTCTGTCTCATTTGATCGCGACGAGGATGGCAGCAACATGGACACAACCCTAGGGGATATATCCATAGTAGGCTAGTACCCGTGGCGCGGCAAGTATCTATCATCCGTAGCATCCGAACGCGTAGATCTACCCTCCCTAAACATGTTAAACGATGTGAAATTCGTTGATAAAAAAGGCGTTTAATGCTGTTTTTCCCGTGTAGCAATTTCGTGCATGATTAACGATTGCGCGCCGTCACATTGCGCTCGTAGAGTTCTCTCCGTTTAGCCCACTTCTGAATTTAGGATCGCGCATTGCAGTTTCTGGGTGCTTGTTGATGGGGGCAATGCGGCGCTCTGAAGGTCAGCGGTAGTTACCAAGGGACATCGGCGCCCCGGAAGGGACGACGCGGATGCTCCCTGGCCTATCGCTCGGGGCATTTTGACGACAACGCGTTCGTTTCGGCGGTTATGGAAGACATGACATTGGACGAGCCGAGGCCGGGAGAGCGGCTCGATCCACTTGCAGTTCGAAATTTTGGAGGAACCTTTGATCATCACATTTTGGCGCAATTTCCTCGGCTCGTGGATCAAGAAGCCGACGTGGAAGCAATTGCAAAGCGTCCTAAGCCTGGGCGCGTTTCTGGTGGCGTTGGCATTCTGTGCTGATGCGCAGACCACATCTTCAATCTCCGGGACCGTGAAAGACACGACCGGGGCGGTGATTCCCGGCGCGAAGGTCGTGCTGATCAATCAAGCTTCCAAGGCGGAGCGGTCATTGGACAGCAACGGAGAGGGTTTCTTCTACTTCGCTGCCGTCCAGCCGGCGACGTATAGTATTCAGGTTTCCCGTGAGAACTTCGAAACCTGGAAGGTCACCGGCATCGAAATTCACCCCGGCGACAATCTAACTGTCGCCAAGGTCAGCCTGAAGATTGGCACGGTGGCTACATCCGTCGTGGTCACGGCCGAAGTCGCCGGCGTGTCGCTGAGTTCCGGCGAGCATAGCACCCTGATTACCTCGGCGCAAATTCAACGGATCTCGACTGTCGGTCGCGACGCTGCGGAATTGGTCTCTATGCTGCCGGGATTCGCGATGACCGGCGGTATCGACAACAAGGGGCCGGATTACCAGACAACGGGATTTGGCCATGGGAACATCGGCAGTTTTGGAGCCAACGGCGCCGCGCCGCAGTCCGGATTGGTCAATATTTCCTCTGATGGAGCCAACATCATCGATCCAGGCGATATGGGCGGGCAGTTGGCCAATATCAACATGGACCAGGTTGAGGAGGTCAAGATACAGACCTCGAACTTTGGCGCCGATGTGGCCAGAGGGCCTATTGTGGTCAACGCCGTGGGCAAGTCGGGCGGTTCGGATTTCCACGGTTCGCTGTACACCCATTTGCGCAACTACAACCTGAATGCGAATGACTGGGTAGCCAAGCATCTGGGCTCGGGGCGTCCGGAGGCAAAGTACTTTTATCCCGGCGGCAACCTTAGCGGTCCGGTGCTGATTCCCGGCACTGGCTTCAACAAAAACAAGCGCCTGGTCTTCTTCACGGGCTATGAGTATTACGGGCAGCATCCATTCAACAGCGTTGTCAAGGCTTTTGTGCCGAGCGCAGCGATGATGGGCGGCGACCTGAGCGCGGCCACGATCGGTCACGAATTGGGCATCGACCCGGCAGTTCTAACGACCAACTGTCCGGCTTCCTACACGCAGAGCGAGACGTTTTCGAGCATCGGCGGGCTGTGCTATTCGCCCACCGGCGGTGTTGGCCCCAACAATCACCCCATCAGCGCCAACGGACAGATTGATCCCCGCGATATCGATCCGGCCATAGGCGCCTATACCCGCTTCTGGCCCAAGGCAAACCACACACCCAAACCGGTTGTCTCTTCGGGCACGACCATCGCTGCCAGCGAGGGCTTCAATTATGTGAAGAATGTCATCGACATCGAAAATGGATTCCAATCGCACAGCCGCGTCGATCTGAACATCTCCGACAGCCTGAAGCTCTATGTGACCTACAACTGGGAGAAGGTCAACTCCACCACGACGATGGGCAGTGCTTTTGACTACAACGTCGGGCAGAACAATCCCCTTCCGACGCCCTTCGATTCGCATACGGGCGCGCATTATCTGACCTTGAACCTGACCAAGATCGTGAGTTCCTCGATTACCAACGAATTTGTTGCTTCAGGCGCGAAGTTCAACTCACCAGGTCAATACGAAGATCGCTCGAAGGTCATGGCTACAGGATCGGCATGGGAGAGCGCCGGCTATAGCGGCGGCGCCTCGCCCGCAGCCCTGTATGGATATGGCAGCACGGCAAGCCGCGCAGGGGTAAACCAGCTCCCGGAGATGGGATTTTGGGAGGGCGGACTTCCGAGCTTTGCCGAGGCCTACGTTCCAGAGAAGGCTCAGTTTCTGAACAAGTACACCTGGAGCGTGCAGGACAACCTGACCAAGGTCTTCAAGACGCATTCCATCAAGGTTGGCTTCTATGCCGATCAGACCATGGACAACGAAATGTCGCTAGGCAACAACATGAACGGCACGTTCCAGTTCATGCGCTGGGGCGGATGCTACATTAACCAGCAGCTTTCGGAGTACGCTCCCATCAACACAGCCGAACATGCTCCCAATCTTCCGGCGCCTATTGTGGCCAATGAGCCGGCCAGCGCCGGAACCGGAAACACGGTCGGCCAGTACCTGATCGGCTGTCCGCTCAATTACAAGCAAGAGAACATGGATCCGAATGCAAATATGGGCGATACCGCGATCGAGGGATATGCGACCGACGAGTGGAAGGTCAACTCCAAGCTGACGGTGACCTTCGGCATCCGGCTCTCGCACCTGACTCCCTGGACAGACCGCGACGGAATCGGATTGGCGGTCTGGGACCCCTCCAAAGTGGAGCAACATGTGCTGAACTCCTCACTGACGGGGGATCCGAAGACGTGGCCTGGCTTCAAATGGCACAAGATGGACTCCAGCGTGCCCATGGCGGGCGTTCCCACACGGGCGCTGTTCTACTCACCCCGCGCCTCACTTGCTTACGACTTGTTCGGGAATGGCAAGACTGTCTTCCGCGGCGGAATTGGCATCTACCACTCACACGACAGCCTGTTTTATGCAGCGGGCTCCAGCCTGCCCAAGGGCAAGCAGACCTGGGACATGGGAAGCACCGGTACAGGCTGCAATTACGCGCAACTGTTCAGCACCAGCGTGATTCCGTGCGGGTACTACACTCGTTCGACTACGAGCTCGGCGATGGCGCCATTCGGCGTCTCGGCTCAGGACCCGCACGACGACCGCCTTCCTGTGATCTACAACTATAACTTCACTGTGGATCGGAGCTTGCCGTGGAAGATGCAGGCTGAAGTGGCCTATGTGGGCAATCAGAGTTACGATCTGTCGACGCTGAGCAACCTGCAGAACCAGAATTTCATTCCGCTGGGAGCTTTCTTCGGACCAAACCCGGCTAAAGGATCAGCCTCCTACGGCCAGGTCAATCCGGCCGGCAACATTCCCAACGCCAACGATTACCGCCCCTATCCGAACTATCAATCGATCAACGTACCGAGCCACAAGGCCTGGGCCAACTACAACTCCATGCAGGCCTCGCTGAACAAGCAGGCCGGAAGCCTGATCTTCGGCTTGAATTACACCTGGTCGAAGACCATGGCGGTTCGTGGCAGCTGGGTTACGGGCGCTATTAGCGACCCTGTCAACATGCAAAACGACTATGGAATCGCATCGTTCGACCGGCCTCACGTGATCAATGCCAGCTACTCGTGGCAGGAGGGAAACAAGTTCCACGGCAAC
>Ga0302323_100001367_pt1 | contig 19731 bp, 18 predicted proteins | sample Fen_T0_3_FD_201950 | JGI IMG/M metagenome (GOLD analysis project Ga0302323, IMG submission 201950) | Peat permafrost microbial communities from Stordalen Mire near Abisko, Sweden - Fen_T0_3 | ecosystem: Environmental > Terrestrial > Soil > Wetlands > Permafrost | place: Sweden: Abisko... | reverse complement strand
GCCGGCATCGATTTTCTCAAAGACGACGAACTCATGGCGAATCCGCCCCACTCGCCGTTCGACGAACGCGTCGATGCGATCATGCGCGTGATCAACACCCACGCCGAGCGGACCGGTAAGAAGGCCATGTACGCCTTCAACGTCACCGACGAACTCGACGCCATGCAGCGGCACTACGACAAGGTTGTCGCCGCGGGCGGCACATGCGCGATGCTCAGCCTCAACAGCGTCGGACTCGTCGCTTCGAAAAAGATCTGCGACCGCGGACAACTTGCCATTCACGCTCACCGCAACGGCTGGGGCATGCTCAACCGGCATCCGCTTCTCGGGATAGAGTTTCCCGCCTATCAGGTTCTCTGGCGGCTGGCGGGAGTCGATCAGCTTCACGTCAACGGCATCGCCAACAAATTCTGGGAATCCGACGACTCCGTTGTTCGCTCCATCGAAGCCTGCCGCAAACCCTTGCTCGGTGGCATGTCTGTACTCCCGGTTGTCTCGTCCGGTCAATGGGGCGGTCAGGCGTTTGAAACCTATCGCCGTACCCAAACCGTTGACCTGCTCTACATGGCGGGCGGCGGCATCATGGCGCATCCGGATGGCCCCGCTGCTGGAGTTCGCGCCCTCCGCAAATGGTGGGAGGCTGCCGTCGAAGGCCTCTCCGCGGATCAGGCAGCCACCCATTATCCCGAGCTCGCCAAGTCCGTTGCCAAGTTCGGCCAATCGAAATAAACAGCCTGTTTCCACCGGGATTTTTAGGGTACTTCGCTCCATTTCATTTCTACCAAGTCTGTGCTTCCGTGATCACCATGACTGAAAAATCTGATCTCCTTCTAGCCTACTATGGCGACGACTTTACCGGCTCCACAGACGCACTGGAGTTCCTCACGCGTGCTGGCATTAAGACCACCCTCTTTCTCGATACGCCGACCCCGGAGAAACTGAGCCCCTACCCGGGCATTCGAGCGGTCGGCGTCGCAGGCCTCACGCGCTCCCTGCCGCCCGATGCCATGGAAAAGGAACTGCGCCCCGCCTTCGAGAACCTGCGATCCCTCGGCGCACCTCACGTTCACTACAAGGTTTGCTCAACCTTCGACTCATCACCAACTTTCGGAAGTATCGGTCGAGCGATTGATGTTGGTTCGTCTGTTTTTGGCGCGCCGTTCGTGCCGCTGCTCGTGGGCGCACCGGCTTTGGGAAGGCACTGTGTCTTCGGAAATCTCTTCGCCCGCTTGGGCATCGGCAGTCAAGGTGACATTCACCGCCTCGACCGCCATCCTTCGATGAGTCGTCACCCGGTTACCCCCGCCCACGAGAGCGACCTGCGCCTGCATCTTGCGAAGCAAACCGCAAAATCCATCGCGCTTTTCGATATTCTCAAAGTCGCGCTGCCCCCCGCCGAAGCCCGAGCGGAACTCGAAAAGCTTCTCACCGAAAAACCCGATATCGTCCTGTTCGATGCGCTGTACTCCGAGCAGCTGAACGTGATCGGCGAATTGATCGACTCTTACGCAAGCAGCGAACGCCCGCTCTTCTCGGTGGGTTCGTCCGGCATCGAAATGGCTCTCGGCGCTCATTGGGCAAAACGTCACCTGCTAACTCCTGTGTCGACCTGGCAGTCACCGCTGGCCACCACGCCCCTTCTCGTATTATCGGGGAGTTGCTCGCCGGTTACTGCAGCACAAATCGCTTTTGCCTCTTCCACCGGGTTTGGCTCCGTGGCACTCGACGCCGCCGCCCTGGCCCGCGGGGAAAACGTGGAATCCACCATTCGCATCATCGTTTCGCATTTACGCGCGGGACGCCACGTCATTGCTTACACCAGTCACGGCCCCGCTGAATCTCCACTGCCGCCTGAAGGCTCGCGCCTCCTCGGCACCGCACTGGGCATCATCGCACAGGCTGCGGTGGCGCAGGGCAAGGCGCGCCGCATCATGTTTGCCGGGGGCGACACCTCCAGCTACGCCGCTCGCGCGCTCGGCATTGATGCGGTTGAAATGATTTCTCCCCTCGCGCCCGGCGCCCCGCTCTGCCGCGCGCACTCAGCCGACCCGCTGGTTGAAGGCCTCGCCGTAAATATCAAGGGAGGCCAGGTCGGTGCGGAAGACTATTTCGCCAGCGTCGCGTTCGTTTGAGCCTAACCTTTCATGAAATCCAAAACTCTTGCCCTCATTCATACCTCAGCGACGCTGGTCCCCGTCTTCGCTGCGTTTTGCAAGGAAAAGCTGCCCGGTATCGCCACCTTCAACATTGTAGACGACAGCCTTGTCAGCGGGATACGCAAACGCGGCTCGCTCACGGCTGACATCGCCCGCCGCGTCGCCAGCTATATCGGATCAGCCGAAGCCGGCGGCGCCGACTACATTCTTGTCACCTGCTCCTCGATCGGACCCGCCGTCGAAGCCACCGCGCCGTTTTGCGCCGTTCCCGTCCTGAGGGTCGACCAACCTATGGCCGACAAGGCCGTGCAAGCCGGCCGGCGTATTGGAGTCATCGCTACACTCCCTACAACGCTCAACCCCACGACGGATCTCGTGCACCGCCGCGCCGCCGTTGCGGGCAAAGAAATCGAACTCACGTCGAAGCTCTGCGAAGGAGCCTTTGAGGCGCTCATGAGCGGCGATACCGCCAAGCATGACAGCCTTGTTGCCTCCGCCCTGCGCGAGCTCTCCACGCAGGTGGACGTGATCCTGCTCGCGCAAGCCTCCATGGCGCGGGTCGTTGATACCCTCGCCCCCGCCGACCGCCGTGTTCCGATTTTTGCCAGCCCGCCCCTCGCCATCGATTACCTAGCAGCGGTTTTACTGTGAGGACCGCTGATTCCCTATCCACCCCGGCGGCTCCGCGTTTCCTTTAGGCCCCAGCTTTCTTCCCCATGCTCCCATTTCGTCGGCTCAGTCTCGGCGCGGCGCTTCTCGCGTTTGTCGCTCTTTTCGCAGGCCTGGTGCTCGGAAACCCATCGATCTGGCAACCGAGCGCGGTTCTGCTAGCGGCAGGCCTCGCGATCGGGCTCGGCGCGATTCCCAAGCTGAAAGGCTATCAATTCACCACTTGGATAGCTGCCGCCGTGGTTACGGCCTTGATCTATCCGGCCGCGTTTACCCGCTGGGGAAATTTCGATCTGCGCAACAAATGGCTCATTCTTCTAGTTGTGCAAACGGTCATGTTCGGCATGGGAACCCAAATGAGCCTGCGCGACTTCACCGGCGTGGTCAAAACCCCGCGCGGCGTTCTTGTCGGCATTCTCTGCCATTTCACGGTGATGCCGTTGGTTGGGTTTGGCCTGACGAAAATTTTTCACTTTGAACCCGAGATCGCCGCGGGTATCATCCTGATCGGGTCATGCTCAAGCGGGCTGGCATCAAACGTTATGGCCTATATCGCCAAGTCGAACCTCGTGCTATCGGTCACCGTCACCGCCATCACCACGATGGTCGCTCCACTTATGACGCCACTGCTCATGAAGCTTCTCGCCGGCACCATGGTCGAAGTGAAGTTTTTCAACATGATGATGGAGATCATCAAAATCGTGCTCGTGCCGATTGGAGCCGCCCTGCTGCACGACTACCTGAAGACCGCCACGCTGCGCGGCCGACACACCGTGCTGACCCTCGGCGCCCTCAGCACCCTCTGGCTGCTTGCTCTTCCGCTCGGCAGCTGGGCGTGGTTCACGACCCATGTTGATCCCGAATCGCTTCACTGGCTCGGCGCATTTGGTTTTTTTCCTGCTGCCATCGTGTTCGGCATCGTTTACCACGCAGCGACCCACTTGCTTCCGACGCTCGACCAATGGACACCTCTGGCCTCCATGTTCGGTATTGTTTATTTTACCACGGTCACCACCGCCGCTGGACGCGACAATTTGTTGAAAATCGGCGGCCTGCTTTTCGCCGCCGCCGCTCTTCATAACGCAGCCGGCTACTTTTTCGGCTATTGGCTCAGCCGCGGCGCCGGCCTCGACAAAAACTCCGCCCGCTCCGTCGCCTTCGAAGTCGGTCTACAAAACGGTGGCATGGCTTCGGGCCTGGCCGGTAGCATGGGCAAACTGGCCACCGTTGGTCTCGCCGCCGCCATTTTCAGTCCATGGATGAACATCTCCGGCTCCATCCTCGCCAACTACTGGCGCCGCAATCCGGTGCAGCCTGAGGCAGAAGTTTAGAACTAAACCAACCGTGAACACCAAAAACCTCATCGTTGCTCTCTCGGTCGCGGCCAACCTGGCACTCGCCGGGATGCTAGTAATGACATTGCAGGCACGCGCAACATCTTCGCCAAAAGCGTCCAATACCTCCGAACGCATCAAGCCGCAGGCCGATCACATCGCTCCAGGCAAAGAAGCATGGAATCGTCTCGTGGCCGAAGGTGACGACAGCACCTTGGTCGCGCGACTCCGCGCCGAGGGCTTTCCCCCCTCGGTGGTGCGTGCTCTCACTGCGGTTCGCGTCAAGCAACGCTTCTCCGATCGCATCAAGGCACTCTATGCCACGGCGTCCTTTCCCTATTGGCGGAGCGAAACCTACGCCTTCACTCCGCTCACCCCCGAAGCTCGCGCTGCTCGCCGTCAAATCGACCGTGAAGTCGCCGAGCTCCTCAAGCAACTGCTCGGCCCGGAAAGCTCCGCTCCCGAAGGTTATGATCGCGCACTCGTGCACCGCTTCGGCAACCTTCCATCGGAAAAGTTGGCGCAACTAAAAAGTATCGAAACCGATTATAGCGAGCTCTCCACCCAAGTTCGGGATGCCGCCCAGGGTGTCCTTCTCGAAGAAGATTACGCCAAACTCGCTTATCTCGAAAAAGAGAAACGTGAGGACGTGAGCCGACTTCTCTCGCCCGAGGAACTCGCGCAATACGAGCTCCGCGCGAGCCCCACCGCACAGGTGCTGAAATATCAGCTCGCCGGCTTCGAACCCAGCGAAGCGGAATTCCAGCTCCTCTACAAACTGCAACGGGACTTCGACGAACAGTACGGCATCACCAATCTTTCCGGCCGGCGCGAGGAACGCCGCCGCACCGCCCTGCCTGAGCTAACGGCAAAGATACAAGCCGCGCTCAGCCCAGAACGTTTCGCCGACTATAAAGCATCCACCGATCCCACCTTCCAGAGCGTGAGATCCCTGGTCCGTCAGCTGGAACTGCCTTCCGCAACAACGATGGAGCTCATCCGGTTCCAACAAGCGACCAACAGCCAGGCTGAGTCCCTGCGCACGGACAGCACGCTCACAAACGAGCAACGTGCTTCGGCGCTCGCCGCGCTTTCCCGGGAGGCGACCACCAAACTCACGACGACTCTCGGCGAAGACGGCCTCAGAGCGTACCAGCAACGAGGCGGACAATGGCTCAAAAAGCTGCAGGCCACCTCGAAACAATAACCACGCGCAACCACCACCTCATGAAACGTTCCACTTATTTACTGGTCGGTTCGCTCGCGCTCAACGCCGTCCTGCTCCCAGTGCTGGTCTTTTCCCGCCATAACGGTGCCAGCAAAACACAATCTGCATCGGCTTGCCCTTTGAACCCCGGCATCGACTCAAACTCCACCAAGCCTCCAGCTCAGACGTTGACCGCCACGAATCAGGGCACAGGAGCAAAACAGAAACTCTGGGAGGCTCTCGCTACCGATGATTTCGCGGAACTCGTGAAACGGCTGCAGGCATCCGGGTTTCCGCCGAGTGCCATTCGCGCCATTCTGCAAGAACGGATGACAAGTCACTTCGCGAACCGTCGAAAGCAACTGCTCGGTTCTCGGGAGGACATCCCGTATTGGCAAAGCCCATACCGTCCGCCAGAACCACGGGACGCGGAGCAAAAAGCCCAGCTGGCCGCGCTCGAGCGCGAAGAACAAAAAGCCGACAGCAAGCTCTTTATTGGACTCACCGCCTATGACGATGAAGAGCAGTTGGCCCAAACCCGACAGCGTTACGGCAACTTGTCGCCCGAAAAACTGCAGCAGCTGTCCGCAATCAGGGCAGACTACATGGAGATGCAGATAGAGCTGTACTCCTCGACGAAGCCTGGCCAGGAGCCGTCTGCCGAGATCATGCAAAAAAATGCGGCGCTCGAAAAAGAAGAGCGTGCAGATATCGTCAAAACACTCTCGCCAGAGGAGCTTGTTGAATACGACCTGCACGCCAGCCCTGTCGCTACCCTGCTCCGCAGCCGCCTGCGTGATTTCCGTCCTACGGAGGCTGAGTATCGCGCATTGTTCGCCGTGATCAGCCCGCTAAACAACGCCAGCGACGCCTCCGCATTTTCAAACTTTCAACAGCTGAAAGCCCAAGCGTCTTCCGTGCTCACACCAGAGCGTTACGCCGATTTTCTCCAAGCAATGACCTGGGAGAACGATAAACTCGGCCGACTTGTGGCCCGCCTCGAGCTTCCTCTCGCGACTGTCGGCAAAGTTAACGCAATCCGCGACGACATTGTACAAAGATCGAAGTCCGTACGCGCCGATGCGACCCTGGATCCAGCCGCCCGTGATACCCAGCTGGCCACGCTTGCCGAAGAGGCAAAATCGAAACTCACGTCCACACTTGGCGGTGAGCGTGGCTTCCAAGCCTACGATGATATGAAGGGCGACTGGCTCCGCGCTCTCCAACCCAAGCCCTCCGCCACCGCCAATCCATAACGTTATACATGATCGACGAACTCAAACGCCTGCTCGGCGACAAGAACGTTCTCACCGCGGCCGAGGATATCATTCCCTACGGCTTCGATGGCACGGCCACGTTGAAACAACGCCCCCTCGCGGTCGTCTTTCCCGCCAACTCGGCCGAAGTCGCAGCGATCATCAAGCTCGCCCGCAGCCACAAGACGCCAGTCGTCACTCGCGGCAGCGGTACTGGACTGAGCGGCGGCAGCGTGCCTGTCGCTGGAGGCATCGTGCTTTGTCTCACGCGACTGGATAAGATTATTGAACTCGACCAGGCTAACCTTACACTTAAGGCCGAAGCCGGCGTGATTACCCAGAAGATCTACGAAACCGCCGACGCCGTAGGATTATTTTATCCGCCCGATCCCGGCTCGATGAAGATCAGTACCATCGGCGGCAACGTCGCTGAAAACTCCGGCGGCCTGCGCGGGCTCAAATACGGTGTCACTCGCGATTACGTGATGGGGCTCGAAGTAGTTCTAGCCGATGGTTCGATTTGCTGGCTCGGTAGCAAATGCGTAAAAGACGTCGCTGGCTACAACCTACGTGACCTCTTCATTGGCAGCGAAGGCACGCTCGGAGTCATTACCAAGGTACTGCTCAAACTTCTGCCCAAGCCCGCCGCACGTCAGACACTGCTCGGCACGTTCGCCGCAATGGACACCGCAGCCGAGGCCGTTTCAGCCATCATCGCCGCAAAAATCATTCCGTGCACGCTGGAATTCCTCGATCGCCGCACGCTGCAGTGCGTAGAAGATTTCGCCAAGGTCGGCCTGCCGCGCGATGCCGAAGCCGTATTGCTCATCGAGACCGACGGGCATCCGACACCCGTCGCAGAGGAAGCCGCCAAAATCGAAGAGATCCTCCGCGCTCACGGCGCAAAAACCGTGGTCCGTGCCGCCAATGACGAGGAAGCCATACGCCTCGCCACCGCCCGTCGCAGCGCCTTCTCTGCCTTAGCCCGCCTGCGCCCAACTACCATTCTGGAAGACGTGACCGTTCCCCGCAGCAAACTTGGTGAAATGATCCGTTACGTCAGCGAGATCGCAACCAAACACAATCTCCAGATAGCCACCTTCGGACACTTTGGTGACGGGAACCTTCATCCTACAATTCTCACCGATGAGCGCGACGAAGCTGAAATGCACCGCGTCGAGGCAGCGTTGAAAGACATTTTCGAACTCGCGCTCGCACTCGGCGGCACTATTACCGGCGAACATGGCGTCGGACTGGCGAAAAAAGCATTCCTCAAGCAGCAACTCGGCGATTCGAGCTATCTGCTGCTACGTCAAATCAAGCAGGCACTCGATCCAGAGGGATTGCTCAACCCGGGCAAGCTGGTGGAACTAAAACCAACGCTCAACGTTTAACATTCAACGCTGAACGCTCAATGAAAGAACCGAAATTCGACCTTGAAGAACGGCTGCTGGAGTTTTCTGTGCGTGTCATCCGTGTTACTGAATCGATGAAGCGGACACGAGCGGGCAATCACATCGCTGATCAACTTCTTCGCTCGGGAACCTCTCCTTATGGTAACCACGGCGAGGCGGAAGGCGCTGAATCGCGGGACGACTTCATTCACAAGATGAGGATTTGTTACAAAGAACTCCGTGAGACTCGGCGCTGGCTGCGCTTGGTTCAAAGTGCCGAACTTATCTCAAAACCTGCGCTGCTCGTTCTTCTGATAGCTGAGGCCGACGAACTGGTGAGGATCTTCGCGGCCAGTATTCGCACTGCTAAAGCAAACCGGAGGGAGCCTTGAGCGTTGAGCGTTCAGCGTTGAACGTTAAGCGTTCGAGCCCGCTCCCCGGGCTCGCGGCACTAGACTATTCTGTCCTCCAGCAATGCATGCACTGCGGCATGTGTCTGCCGACCTGCCCGACCTTCGCTGAAACCGGCCGTGAGCGAAATTCCCCACGAGGACGCATTGCACTGATGCGCGCTGTGGCTGATGGCGAATTGCCGTTTAGCCGCAACTTTGCCGAGGAAATGAGCTACTGCCTCGGCTGTCTCGCCTGCACCTCAGCCTGCCCTGCAGGTGTGGATTATGCACATCTGCTCGAAACCGCTCGCTCCGAAACCGAACGACGCGACCTGCTCCAAACGCCGACGCGCAGCTTTGTGCGCTGGCTCACCATGCGGTTCTTGTTCGTGCACCCAAGGGTGATGCGAACGGTAGGACGCTTGCTCTGGCTTTATCAAGTCCTCGGCCTGCAATCTTTGGTGCGCGGACTAAAACTGACGAAGCTGCTCCCACGACGCATCCGCGAACTCGAACCCGCCACACCGGAAATCCGTCCGCCGTTTTCCGATGCGCGTATCGCCAAAGTCGAACCAGCGCGAAATACTAAACGCTATCGAGTCGCGCTCCTTACCGGCTGCGTCTCCGATTTAATTCTCGCTGACGTAAATCGCGCAACAGTCGACGTGCTGACCGAGAACGGCTGCGAAGTTTTTACTCCACGCAATCAGCACTGCTGTGGGTCACTGCACGAACATAACGGTGACCTAGAAACCGCTCGCCGCCTCGCCCGCCTCCAGATAGATACCATCGATCCGACCTCAGTCGACGCGATCATCAGCAATGCCGGCGGCTGCGGCTCACATCTAAAACACTACGACCGTCTCCTTGCCGATGACCCCATTTACGCCGAACGCGCTGCCGAGTGGACCCGCAAGACCAAGGACATCTCTGAGTGGCTGGTCGAAATAGGATTTCGTACTCCCAAGTTAAATGCGCCGCCTTTTCCACGAATCGTTTTAACCTATCACGAGTCCTGCCATCTCGTCCACGGGCAGAAAGTCTCGGCCGCGCCACGCGCGATCCTACGTTCACTCCGCGATTATGAGCTCCGTGAATGCGCCGAGGCCACCTGGTGCTGCGGCAGCGCGGGCATCTACAATATCACTCAACCGGCTACAGCTGCCTGGCTCCAACAGCGTAAGATCAATCATCTCTGCGCTACGAATGCCGAGGTAGTCGCTACCGCTAATCCTGGTTGTCATCTTCAAATACTCAACGGCCTACGTGCCGCTGGCGCCGTGCAAGTCCGAGTCGTTCACCCAATCGTTCTCCTCGCCGAAGCCTATTTTGCTGAAAAATAGCCGCCGGAAATAGAAATCAAAGGCCCGTGTATCAAAACACAGGCCTCTGTTCTTTTCCTAAAATTCTGATGCTTTACCCGAACAACTCTTCAGGTTTGAAGAACCGCGCGAGCTCGATCTTCGCATTTTCGACGCTGTCCGATGCGTGAACCACGTTCGACATCGAATCGGTGCCGAAGTCGCCGCGTATCGTGCCCTTCGGTGCTTTGCGAGAATCAGTCGGCCCCAAGAGCTCGCGTACTTTGACGACGGCGTCTTGGCCATGCAGGGCCATCACAATGACAGGGCTCGAAAGCATGAACGCTTCCACTGAGGGATAAAACGGCTTGTCAGCGATGTGCGCGTAATGCTCACGCACCAACGCGGGGCTAAGGCGGGTCATTTTGCACCCGAGGATTGTGAGTCCATTTTTCTCAAATCGTTCGAGCACATTACCAACGTGCTTCTTTGCGATGCAATCAGGCTTGTAGATGATCAATGTCGTCTGCATAAGCCGACCTATGTTCAGGTGAGCGACGAGTTTGGAAAGTCTCATTTTCACCCGCAAAGGTGAAATTATCACTGCTGATTTGAGTTTTACGCTCAGCGAGCAGGCGCCGCGAGTGCGGAGGGAATAGCGTCAACCAGTGCAGCTAGCTGAGAACGGCCGCTCGAGTGGAAAGTCGCATAAACAACACCAATCAGATTGGCGGCATTTACCACCGTAGAATCGGCCTCGGTGTTATTATAGCCCTGCGCGGTCCAGCCGCCCTCGACGGTGGCGACGAGACGGTGCGCCACCGTCTCGCCGAACCGATTCGTGTAGACTACCACCATGCCTGCGCGGAGTTTTACCGGGTCGATTTTCTTTACGACCACGACAGAACCTTCGCCGAAAAAGGGAAGCATCGACTTACCCTCGATACGCATAACCAGCGCCCCCGGACGAGTTGCAGCCAACATCTGTGCGTCAGCTAGTGCTGCATCGAGTGAAACCGCTGTCATCGGCCGCGCCGTGTACTCCGCCCGCGCCACTCCCACGCCAAAAACCGTCATCGTTAACAGGAGAGCTCGGAGCATTAATCGCATGCCCAGAGAGTAGCACCAGTACCTTTATTTGGGTATTGAGTGGGTTGCTCAATCCCCCGGCTAAATTCGCTCACACCCTCCATCCTATCACCCGGGAGCCGATGGGCAAAAGACCCTACGACATGAGGAACATTACCGCTGAAAACCGGGAAAGCTCACGGTCACATGCTCATCACGGAGCACAATTATCGGCCACGCCGGGTAATCCTGAAGCGCAATTAAACCGTCACTTCCTGTCGCGCCTTCTCAGCCAACGCAGTACTTAGGTAACGTTCACCGAAACTGCAGCCCACCGTTACAATCATCTTGCCGCTATACTCAGGCTTAAGGGCAACCTGCATAGCCGCCCAAACATTCGCGCCGGTCGAAATGCCTGCGAGAATGCCTTCCTGCAACGCGAGCTGCCGCGCTGTTTCCAAAGCGTCGTCATCCGACACGGTTACCACCTCATCGATGATCGCCGTGTTGCAATTTTTCGGAATGAATCCCGCGCCAATTCCTTGAATTTTGTGCCGTCCCGGCCTGCCGCCGGAAAGAACCGCGCTCGTCGCAGGTTCGACTGCGATGGTTTTGATATTTCTGCGCGCCTTTATCACTTCCGAAACACCCGTTATCGTCCCACCTGTTCCAACGCCAGCGACAAACGCATCGATCTTCCCCTCAGTCGCCGCCCAGATTTCCTCGGCAGTGGTACGGCGATGAATCTCCGGATTCGCTGGGTTGTCAAACTGCTGCGGCATGAAACCGCGCGCGCCTTGCTGCGCCAAGATTTCACTCGCCCGGCGAATTGCGCCAGGCATGCCTTCCGCCCCAGGCGTAAGGACGATTTCCGCCCCTAGCATCCGGAGAAGCACCCGCCGCTCAATCGACATCGTTTCAGGCATGGTCAGAATCAGCTTGTATCCACGTTGTGCACACACAAACGCGAGTGCGATGCCGGTGTTTCCAGACGTTGGTTCGACAATAACGGTGTCTGCCTTTATGCGCCCTTCGCGTTCGGCCGCCTCGATCATCGCCTTGCCGATGCGGTCTTTCACACTCGCGAGCGGATTAAAGAACTCCGCTTTCAAATAAATCGATGCCGACAGGTCTGCCGCGATCCGGTTAAGTTTTATCAATGGCGTGTTGCCAACCGTATCGACGATATTTTTGAAATTAAGTGCGGGCATGGAGCCAAGGTTGCCACTGCCAAAAACGAGTCAAGCCGGCTGACCCGCAGCTCGCCCGAGCACATGTCGCAACGCCTGCTCCAAACGTTCGTGGCGAAATCGATACTGCACCTCCTCCAGCCGCCCCGGTACGGCGCGGATACTCGCCAAAAGCGTTTCGTCGGCCAGCGCCCCAAAAGTTAATTTAAGCACTGCTTTTGGCACTGGCAAAACCGCTGGACGACGCAACACCCGCGCCAGCGTTGCCGTAAACTCGGCATTGGTGACTGGCTCCGGCGCCACCGCATTGACTGGGCCACTACACCGTTGATCCAGCACGGCGTGGTAAATCGCTCCAATCAAGTCATCGATGCTGATCCAGCTCATCCATTGTTTACCCGAACTTATTCTTCCGCCCAACCCAGCGGAAAACAGTGGCAGCACTTTCGCGAGCGCTCCACCCGCTGGCGTGAGCACCACACCCGTGCGAAGCTTCGCTACACGAATGCCGAAACCTCGCGCTATCGCCGCCTCGCGTTCCCACGCTTCACAAACTTCAGCGAGAAAACCACCACCGCGCCGATCATCTTCATGCAATTCTCGCGCGCCTGCATCGCCGTAAAAGTTAACACCCGATGCCGTCACCAGCACAAATGGTCTATGCCGTAGCCGATCAAGCGCGGTCACCAAGGTGCGCGTTCCCAGAACGCGGCTCTCTCGGATTTCATTTCGGCGTGACGCCGTCCAACGCCCGTCCGCAACGCTCGCGCCAGCCAGGTGCACTACCGCGTCGAACGGCCGTACATGCGTGAGATCAAGGGCTCCTTTCATTGGATCCCAGAAAATCTCGTCGTTGTTTCTAGGGTTCGCGCGGACCAAACGGACGACTTCGTGGCCTTGGCTTCGAAGAAATGGAACGAGAGCTCGACCGATAACTCCTGACGAACCTGAAACTAGAAACCGCATGCAGCGCACTGCGCCATAACGTGCTGCCATATCCAAGTCGTCAGCCAGTACTGCATGCCTATAACTAAATAGCCTCTCCAATTTTGATCGTGCATAAGCGTCCCCAAGATGCCCGAGTAACCCCAAAGGCAATTGGTAATTGATCTCGTCTGTCAGTGTACACGCTGCGGGACCATCTAGCCTGAAACGATGCTCGTGTTCCCAAACCGGAAACGGCCCCTTCAGCAGCCTGTCACGGAAAACACGACTTTCGTCATATCCTCGATGCTCGACCTCCCAAATATTCCAAAACGGCCCGACTTTGCTTTGTAGCGTCACGCGCCCGCCGTCATGGATTCCGCCGGTCCGCTGCAGCACCTCGATTTTCTCCCACGGCGGCGTCAACCGCTCAAGTGCGCCCGGCCGTTCATGCCAGGCGAAAACCTCTCGCACGGGACGGCGGAATGAACTGGTTTTTGTGAAGGTCTGCGTGCTCATGATTTCGCTGGAGTTGCGATAGAAAAAACACCTTCGCACCTGCTTCACGTAGGTGCAATCACACATGCAAAAGCTTAATTCCGCCCTACTCGCCGGAGTCGGTCTGCAAACAAGTGCACTAACCTCTCGCTGTCTTACCCCAAAGGAGAAACCCCGCGTAATGTTTTGAACGCCGCCAACGCATCCGTTCGCGCTTTCACGTGATCGACGATCGGTCGTGGATAGTTTTTCCCCAACTCCACACCCGCCTCCGTTAACACATTGGTCGGCGCTTCCCATGGTTTGTGAACCCATTTCGCGGGCATTTCTGCCAACTCCGGTATCCAGCGCCGCACGTACTCGCCTTCGGCGTCAAACTTCTCACCCTGCGTCACGGGCGCGAAAATTCGGAAATAAGGGGCTGCGTCAGCGCCACAGCCCGCGCTCCATTGCCACCCAAGCGTGTTGTTCGCCAAATCCGCATCAACCAAAGTATCCCAAAACCACGCCGCTCCATGCGTCCAGGAAAGGCGCAGATGCTTAACAAGAAATGACGCTGCGATCATACGAACGCGATTGTGCATCCAACCCGTATGCCAGAGCTGGCGCATCCCAGCGTCAACGATCGGATAACCAGTCTGTCCACGTTGCCACGCCTGCAGTTTCACATTCCTCGGATCAGCCGCCCAGGGAAACGCCGCAAATTTACTGCGGAGTGGCTGGTTCGGCGTAGATGGAAAATGATATAACAGATGATGCGCAAACTCTCGCCACCCTATCTCCGTCATAAAACGTTGCACACCGGCATTCGGAGGAAACACACCTGAATCTTTCGACAAAGCCTTTGCCGCCGCCCAGAGCTGACGGGGACCAATCTCGCCAAAGTGCAAATGTGGCGAAAATCGTGATGTCGCGTCCTTATCGGGCCAGTTGCGAGCTTCGTCATAGTCGCCCGATTTTGTCGCAAAAAATCCTTTTAACCTTTTCTGCGCGCCTGCCTCCCCCGGTTCCCATACCTCCGCAAAACCATCAGCCCAGTTTTGCTCCGGTAATAAATTTAACTTCTCGATTTCCAGCGAACGTGGCCAAATAGGCGGTGCCGGCAAGTTCGTTCTTTTCGGCAAAGCAATCTCTTTCTGAACCGGCTGAATAAGGCAATGCCGCCAATACGGCGTGAATACCTGAAACGGCCGGCCTTGTTTGTTAGTGATAGCGTGCGGTTCAAAGAGTAGTGCACTGTTAAAGCTCTTCGCCTCGATCCCGATCGCCGTAAGCTCGGCTTTCATCTGATTGTCGCGAGTGCTTGAGGTCGGCTCGTAACGCCGATTCCAAAGCACAGCGCTCGCTTTCGTGGCGGCCACTAACTTTCGCAACACCACCAGCGAGTCGCCCTGGGCCAAGACCAACCTCGAACCATGTTCACGCAACGAAGCATCGAGCGCCTCCAATGAATGGTGCAACCACCACCTCGACGCGGAACCCATTTTCCAAATCCCATCACCGCTATCGTCGTGTATATAAACCGGTATGATTGCAGCGTGAGTCTCCAACGCTGCTTCCAACGCTGCATTGTCACGCAGCCGCAGATCGTTCCTAAACCAGAGAATAACGGGCAAGCTAGGCACCGCTCCAAGATACGTGAAACGGTTCGCGTGGCAAGGTGGCCTGCCCGCTCTATGACGGGATTCCTTGGCCGCCGGTGTTACACTTAAGTTCACTTCGCGATCTATTCTCATGCCCTGCCATACGCCTCGCCACTCCCTCACAATTGCCAGTATCGCCTTCCTCTTTTCTCTCGCGTCAATCTTCGCCGCCGAGTCACCGGCTCCATCCATCACTGGACCGGTTGTCTGGAAATTCGCCACCGGTAAAGAAGTAACGGCTGCCCCCGTGGTCGCCAACGGTGTGGTCTATTGTGGCAGCACCAACGGTCAGTTTTTTGCCATCGATGCCAATACTGGCCAACAGCTCTGGAAATACGCTGCTCGTTTCCCGATCTCATGCCGCGCCGCCGTCCAGAACGACCTTATCATTTTTGAAAGTGGTAATACCCTCTACGCACTCGATCGCACAACCGGTCGTGAAAAATGGCAGTTCGTCGCCAAACCTTACCGCCCGATTGCATCGATGGACCTCACCGACTATCACCGCTCGTCGCCCGTGATCGCCAATAACGTCGTCTACTTCGGTGATGACTGGGGAGATATTAATGGTGTAGATCTGTCGACCGGTTTGCCTATTTTCGAGTTTACGACCGAGGCGGGCCGCCCGATCCGTTCCACGCCAGCAATCAGAGACGACGTTGTGTACTTCGGCGATTGGGAAGGTGACGTCTTTGCCGTATCTCTCGCCAACAAAAAGCTCCTCTGGAAATATCGCCTCGAAAATACCCGGCCTTATTACGGCGCCGTCGTATCCGAACTTCTGATTCAGCACAACGTTCTCTATTTCGGCAGTCAGCACGACATATTTGCGCCGCTTGACATCACCACCGGGAAACCCGCGTGGAGCTATTCCGACCCTAACCACACTTACCTCCCCTCCACGCCCGTTCTGCACAACGGCAACGTCATTATCGGTTCCACTATCTTCACCAACGCCGTCCTCTGTCTTAACAAAGGCGACCTCGTCTGGAAGTTTCCTGCTGACGGTATCTTTTTCACCCGCCCTGTCGTCCATGAGTCCACTCTCGTCATCAACAGCACGAACTTCGGAAAGACCGGCTGGCTCTATCTGCTCGATATCTCCAACGGAAAACTGATCAACAAGCTTCCCATCGAAAAAGCGACGGCTTCAGCCCCCGCAGTGTCCGACGGCAAGATATTTGTCGGTGCCGGCGATGGCTGCCTCTACGCCCTCTCGCTGGCAGAGCTGATTAGCCCTCCACGCTAAAAACTCTTCCTCGCCCATCGCGCAAGACAGTGTCCGGCATTGCCGCAACAGGCGGCCTTGTGGACGCCAGACTCAGGGGAAATGAAATATTTAATGGCATTCGGCGGGTTTTCCTGTGCAGATTTCCACTTACCTTTTCATGCGCTTCTACAAGTACCACGCCCTCGGCAATGACTACATCGTGTGCAATCCCGCGGATTTCCCGAATTGGAAGCCCGCTCCTACGGTCGAACAGATCTGCGTGGTGTGCCATCGCAACTTCGGCGTTGGTTCCGACGGCATTCTCTGGGGCCCATTGCCTTCGACAAAGGGCGAGTTTGGCCTACGTATCTTCAATCCCGATGGCTCAGAAGCTGAGAAGAGCGGCAACGGCCTGCGCATCTTCTCACGTTATCTTTGGGATCAAGGACTGGTTAAGAACCCGAGCTTCACCGTTGAAGTGCCCGGCGGTGTTGTCCAGTCGGTTATCAAGGAAGCCGGCAAACTCATCACCGTGGCGATGGGTTCGGTGAGTTTCGACAGCGCGAAGATCCCAGTAAGCCTCACAGGCGCGCCACGAGAGGTCATCAACGAGAAGATCAAGGTGCTCGATCGCGAGTTCACCTACTGTGCGGCGACTATCGGTAATCCGCACTGTGTGATTCCTCTTCCCGAAATCTCGTCAGAGCTCGCGCACAAATATGGTCCATATTTCGAGGAGCATTCTAACTTTCCGCGAAAGACCAATGTGCAATTCCTAAAGGTGATCGACCGAAACAATATCCAGATAGAAATCTGGGAACGCGGCGCCGGCTACACGCTCGCCTCGGGCAGTAGTTCCAGCGCAGCCGCAGCTGTCGCGCACAAGCTTGGTTTGGTCGACCGCTCGGTCACCGTACACATGCCTGGCGGCAAGATCAGCATCGAGATCGGAGAGCATTTCTCGATCATGATGACTGGCACCGTCAACAAAGTCGCCGAAGGCACGATGCATCCGCAGCTATTCGAAGTGAAGGTGTGAAAACGGAAAACAGAGTTTATAGAATTTGGAACGGAGGAAACGTTTCGCTGATTTGTCTTCAGATATTTTCGTCTTCCCCAATAACCAGATCGATTTGGTTAGCTGGTAGATGCTTGGGCAGAAAAAAATAATAGCTCATTAACCACCAGCTTCGTGACGAACGATAAAACAAAATCGGGAAGATAATCGCGCCTACTCCAGCCAACACCGCAGACGTCAGTCCACCTAAAATTCCGAATAAGTAGAACAGCAAGACAGGTACAAGAAAAACGAGAATCGTAATACCGTAATTGAGGGCCATCGACCCCAGGAAAAAACCCTCGTCACGCTCGAAGCGCAGACCACATTGAGGACACTGTTTATTCAAACGAAACAGCGTTCCCTCACAAAAGAGCGCACGCTCCCCACAATTCGGACAATGATTTAAAAGTCCGCGTGCAATGATCTGTCCTCGGCTAACTTTCATGGAGATACAATTCATCGCAGTCCTCACAACATCAAGGAAGCCTGATCAAAATTTAGGGACAAAAAAAGGCGCTCCGTCCGAGGACGAAGCGCCTTTTGAAAAAACGCACAACTTAGCTACCACCTAGCTGGAAGCGAACGAAGCGGCGGATCTGAATATTTTCGCCGATCTTCGCGACTTTCTCGGCCAAGACTTCTTTAACCGTCTTCTCGGGCAGCTTCACAAAAGGCTGATCGAGCAAGCAAACGGTCGAGTAATATTTGTCGAGTTTGCCTTCGACGATCTTTTGCACGGCCGCCGGCGGCTTGCCAGCGACAGAAGCAACAGCGACATCGCGTTCGGCCGCAATCGCGGTTTCAGGAACTTCCTGGCGCGCGACGTAAAGCGGGCTTGCGGCAGCGATCTGAAGACAAAGGTCCTTACAGAAACCGCGAAAGTCTTCGTTGCGTGCAACGAAATCCGTCTCGCAATTCACTTCGAGCAACACACCGACTTTTCCGCCGATGTGGATGTAGCTCTCAATCAGACCTTCCTTAGTCGCGCGGCTGGCGAGTTTATCGACCTTGCCGCCTGACTTTTTGCGAAGGATCGTGATCGCTTCCTCTTGGTTACCCTTGGACTCGGTCAAGGCCTTCTGACAGTCGAGCAAACCGGCTCCGGTTTTCTCGCGCAGTTCCTTAACCATCTGTGATGTGACGGGAGTACTCATTTCAAAATTTCTGGCGGGATTATTCCTTAGGAGCGGCGACCTTCTTGCGGATGGCCGGCTTCTTCTTAACAACGACGGGGATTTCAGCATCGCCCTCAACGAGAGGAACTACATCAGGTGGCAGTTCGATCTTCGAGAGGTCGATTTCCGTAGCGCCGGCGGCGGCGGCAACAGCAGCAGTCGCGGCCTTTAGATCGGCCTGACCACGGCTAATGCGACGGGATTCACGCTGGCCAAGACCGCTCTGCACGGCCTGAACGATCGTCTCGACAATGATACGGATCGATTTGACGGCGTCGTCGTTGCCTGGGATCGGGTGCGAAAGCTTGGTTGGGTCGGAGTTGGTATCAACAAGTCCGATACAGGCGATACCGCAGCGGGAAGCCTCGGCCACAGCAATTTCCTCGTGGCTTGCATCGATCACAAACATCGCGGAGGGCAGTTCACCCATTTCCACAATGCCGCTGAAATTGCGTTGCATACGGGCCATCTCGCGTTTGATAGCAGCGCCTTCCTTGGAAGAAAGCTTAGCGAGTTCGCCATTAGTTTCCATCTGCTGGAACTTCTTGAATTTGGCGATGGACTTTTTGACGGTCGCGAAATTGGTCAGCGTGCCGCCGAGCCAACGGTCAACGCAATACGGCATATTACTCGAAGTCGCAGCTTCACGCATGATTTCCTGCGCCTGACGTTTCGTGCCGACGAAGAGCACGTTGCCGCCATTGCCAACGGTGTCTTCAACAAAAGTATAAGCCTTGGCGAGCAGTTCGTGCGTCTTGCCGAGGTCGATGATGGTGATGCCTTGGCGGTGATCGAAAACGTAAGGTTTCGAACGAGGATTCCAACGTTTGGTCTGGTGCCCGAAATGCACGCCGGCATCGAGCAGGTCTTTAGCTGTGACGTTCATGATGATCTATGTTTCTCGCGAGACACAGGTCGGCCAATGGGCCGCCTTGGGATCGTGATATTTGATTATTGGTTTATGGTTTAACGAACAGAGCGGTCCAAAACAGAGAGCAGCCCAACGGCTGGCAAGCGCGAATTCAGAATTTCTGTAAAAAGGACGTTGACAGAGAATCTTGTGCGACCAAGTTCTGCCCTTCCCGTTGCAGGGTGGAGCAGCCTGGTAGCTCGTCAGGCTCATAACCTGAAGGTCGTTGGTTCAAATCCAACCCCTGCACCCAATTTGAAACCCCTGGAAACACTTCCAGGGGTTTTTTATTGAAGGACTTACGAAAGTCACCTCCGAGGGAGTCAGATTTTGTGACTTCGGCA
>Ga0302323_100001366_pt1 | contig 19735 bp, 14 predicted proteins | sample Fen_T0_3_FD_201950 | JGI IMG/M metagenome (GOLD analysis project Ga0302323, IMG submission 201950) | Peat permafrost microbial communities from Stordalen Mire near Abisko, Sweden - Fen_T0_3 | ecosystem: Environmental > Terrestrial > Soil > Wetlands > Permafrost | place: Sweden: Abisko... | reverse complement strand
TGTAGTGGAAACAGTTGATGGTATTTCTCCTTCAATGGTCGAAAGCATCAGTGTTCTTAAAGGGGCATCTGCCTCAATTTACGGTTCAAGGGGAGCCAATGGCGCAATTCTTATAACCTTAATCAATGGTTCTCAAAGAGAAAAGAAATAGTTTTTTACCTAATATTTAAATAATGAAAATAAAATTTATTTTTCTGATCCTGTTATCGGCATTAACTATCAATAGTTTAAATGCACAAAAGAGCAACAAAAAAATAACTATAACAGGAACTGTGCTGAATTCTGATAAAGAACCGATCGTGAATGCCATCATCCTTATTGATGACGTGAAAACAAGTTCGATGACCGATGCTGCCGGGAAGTATAAAGTCAAGGTCAGAGCCGACGCAATGAAGATTGGATTTTTCACCTTTGGCCATGGTACATTTGAAGATTCTATTAAAGGAAGGACCCAGATTGACATAAATTTTGGAGTATCTAGAGCTCAGCAAACCACTGACCAGGATGTTGCTCCAGGAGAACAGGGAGTTAATACAGGTTATGGATTAGTCAAGAAGAAAAACCTCACGACCGATGTTAACAGTATTGATGGAACAAACAAGAAATATGCATCATACCATTCACTTAGTGAGTTGGTACAACGAGAGGGGGGGGCAGGTGTAAGGGTTAATGGTAATGCGGTTATAATCCAGGACTCAAAAGATCTGTTTGGAACTGTATATGCTCTTATCGTAGTTGATGGAGTTTATATGGATGGACTTCCTGATATCCAGCCTGCGCAAGTTAAGTCAATTGAGATACTCAAGAGTACAGCTGCTGCAATGTACGGATCGAGAGGCTATGGCGGAGCAGTCATTATAAAAACCAAGATTCAAAACGACTAAAAATACCTTTTTGTTAAATTGCAGATTTGAACTTTTTAGTCTTGTTTTTGTTCTGTATTTATATATAAAGTCTTATTGAAATCGGATAATGAATTCCGGTGGTGATTGTTATTAGATACTTTTTCTTTTCTATATCGTGATTTGATTCGTCATATTAATAATTAAATGCCATGTGGAAAAAGATTCTCTTACTAATTGTCGCTGTTCTGTTAATGAACAGTTTATCAGCACAACAAAAACCTGGAAAGAGAATAGAAATAACAGGTACTGTGCTCGATGTCTATCACAGCCCTATCGCAAATGCTCTGATTCTGGTCGATGACAAAAAGACCAATTCTGTTACAGATGCCAGGGGAAATTTCAGGATCAAAGTCAAACCCACCGCATTAAAGATCGGGGTACTCACTTTTGGTAATGGTGTTTTTGAGGAAGAGATCATGGGACGGAGACTGATTAATTTCAATTTCAGTACCATTGTGAATCAGCCATCTGTTCCAAATTCGATTGATGGAGAGCAGGGAGTCTATACAGGCTATGGAATGGTTAAAAAGAAGAACCTGACAACCGATATCAATACAATAGATGGAACTGATAAAAAATACTCCACCTACTCTTCCATCACTGAAATGATACAAAGGGAAGTCTCGGGTGTTCGGCTTACAGGAGGCAATCTTATAATTCAGGATTCTCAGAATCTATATGGCTACATACCTCCGCTGATTGTCGTTGATGGAGTTTATATGGATCAATTACCTGACATACCTCCCGTTTCAGTTCGATCGATAGAAGTTCTGAAGGGTACATCAGCTGCAATTTACGGAACCAGAGGATTCGGAGGGGCAATCATTATTAAGACCAAAATGCAAAACGACTAATAGATTATTCTTGTTTTTTTGCACCTAAAATAAGTTGAAGTTCATCTAATTGCTTTTTAGATATCTGCGACGGTGTATCCAGCATTACATCGCGTCCGGAATTGTTTTTTGGGAATGCGATAAAATCGCGGATTGAATCCTGACCCCCGAACATTGCCACCCATCTGTCGAATCCGAAAGCAACTCCACCATGTGGGGGAGCACCATATTTGAAAGCGTTGAGAAGAAACCCGAATTGTTCTTCTGCCTCTTCATTGCTGAATCCAAGCACCTTGAACATAAGTTTCTGAACTTCTGCATCATGAATTCTTATTGAACCTCCTCCTATTTCAACTCCGTTTATTACCAGGTCGTATGCATTGGCCCTTACTTTTCCCGGTTCTGTTTCCATGAGATGAAGATCCTCCGGCACTGGTGAAGTGAAGGGATGATGCATCGCATAGAATCTCCTGGACTCTTCATCCCACTCGAGAAGCGGAAAATCCACGACCCACAAAGGAAAGAATCTGTCCCTCGTTCTTAAACCCAGTCTGTTTCCCATTTCAAGTCTTAGTTCTGAAAGAGCGGTTAGTGTTTTCTTCTTTTCTCCGGACAGTATAAGTAAAAGATCTCCCGGTTTTGCATCCATTATTACAGTCCATTTCTTAAGATCTTCAGGAGAATAAAACTTATCAACCGATGACTTTAGGGTTCCATCAGTATTATACCGTAAGTAAATTAATCCTTTTGCCCCAATCTGTGGCCTTTTCACAAAATCGGTAAGTTCATCAAGCTGTTTCCTGGTATATTCTGAACAACCTTCTGCACAAATACCACCTATATATTCTGAAGTGTCAAAGACAGAAAAACCATGGCCTTTAACAGATTCTGATAAATCAGTGAACTTCATTCCAAAACGAAGGTCAGGTTTATCTGAGCCATAGGACTCCATTGCCTCATTATACGGGAGCCTTAAAAATGGTTCACCGAATTCAATACCTTTAATCTGCCTGAAAAGGTATTTGGCAAGACCTTCAAAGGTATCAAGTATATCATTTCTCTCAACAAATGACATTTCACAGTCAATCTGCGAAAACTCAGGTTGTCTGTCAGCACGCAGATCTTCATCTCTGAAGCACTTGACAATCTGAAAATATTTATCAAATCCTGCAACCATAAGTAGCTGCTTTAAAGTCTGGGGAGATTGGGGCAATGCATAAAAGGTACCTGGTTGCATTCTTGAAGGTACAACAAAGTCACGTGCGCCCTCCGGAGTTGATTTAATTAATACCGGAGTTTCAACCTCTATAAAACCAATCGAATCCATATATTTTCTTACTTCCTGCGATACCCTGTGACGAAGTATTATGTTGCTTTTAACATTAGCTCTTCTGAGGTCAAGGTATCGGTATTTCATTCTTAACTCCTCCCCGCCATCTGTTTCTTCTTCAATTGTGAACGGTGGAATATCGCTCCTATTGAGGATTTTGAACTCCGCTACCTCTATCTCGATTTCGCCTGTACCCATTTTCAGGTTCTTGTTGCTCCTCTCTCTTACCTTTCCTTTTGCCTGCACGACAAATTCACGTCCTAGTTTTCGGGCTTGTTCACAAAGATCCCTGCTGGTTTCCATATTAAACACAAGCTGTGTTATACCATACCTGTCGCGTAGATCAACAAATGTCATTCCTCCCAGATCCCGTGATTTTTGAATCCAACCGCAAAGAATTACTTCCTCACCTGTATTTTTAATGTTTAACTCTCCACATGTGTTTGTCCTGTACATCTCTTGAATATTAAGTTTCAGCAAAAATAAGAATTTAAAATTAACCGTCAGACATGGTTTGGGTGAGAGATAATTTTAACAAATGGAGTTGATTTTGTCGATGCTTTTACTTGCCTGTTTATACTTGCCTAATATTCTGTAAGAACAAATTTAAAATTGAACTGTTTATAAACGAGAGAATGTGAATAAACAGAATTAAATTATTACCAGACATTTTCTGTATAATTAGCTTTCTCATTGTTCCTCCATTTGTTCGGACTTTATATCACATAATTCCATATTGCTGGTTTGAATCTGAATAGGTAAGGCTGAAATTTAAAATCAAATTGTAATGAATGAAAATCAATATGAACAAAGAATAAAAGAATTAGAACAAGTAATCAGTAATCTGACATCCCACTCCCTTGTATCCAGTCTGCAAAAAGAAATGTCATTCAGAAAAGCAATCGAAAATTCCATGCCAAGCGGTATTGCCGTAGTTGATAATAAGGGGAAGCAAGTATATGTAAATCCGTCCTTCTGCAAAATGCTTGGATGGTGCGAAGAAGAACTAATAGGAAAAACTCCTCCCTATATATATTGGGCTGAGAATGATATGGAAAACATAAATAATGCCTTACAGCAAACTCTTAATAACAATGCACCAAAAGAAGGATTTGACCTTGTCTTCCTCCATAAAGAAGGCAAACTGATCAATGTGAATGTCATTATTTCAGTCTTTATTCAGGAAAAAAACAAACCATATTTCTTAGCAAATGTTATAGATATCACTGGTCGCAAAAAGGCAGAGGAAGAAATAAGAAGATCGCAGTTACTTTTAACCTCCAGCATTGAGAGTCAGAAAGATACAATAATATTTTCTATTGATAAAAACTATCATTATTTGTATTATAACAAAGCTCATGCTGAGTCAATGAAGTTTGCATATAATAAAGAAGTTAATATCGGAATAAATTTTCTGGATTGTATTTCTTTAGACGACGACAGAAAGTTGTTAAAGGAAAGTATTGATCGTGCTCTCAAAGGTGAATCTCATTCACTGGTACAAACCTTTGGCGATACTAATGTTGCCTATTATGAAGTTTTTTTTAATCCAATCGGTAATGAAAAGGATAAGATTATTGGTTGTTCCAGCATGGCCAGAAACATCTCAGAGCGAAAAAAGGCAGAACAGTTACTTAAGGACAGTGAAACAAAATTTAAAGAGATAATTAACCAGATCAACGATATAATAGTTGTTTTTGACGAACAGGGGAAAATAATTGTATGGAATAGAGGCGCTGAACAATTTTGCGGATTAAAAGCCACTGAGACTTTGAACACCAAAATAGGGGATGTTCTATATCAACTTACGCCACCCCTATCTAAAGACAAAACAAGAATTGAAAATTTAATCCAGGGAATAGTGACACTTAAATCCCCCGAATTATTTAATCAAATCATTGATAGTGAAATTTTACCATTGAATTCTGAAAAAATAAGAAATATTCAAAGTATGGTATTTCCAATTGAACTGAACGAATATCATTTGTTTTGTACGGTTATCAGAGATGTTTCAGAGATAAAGCGATATGAAAAAGAAATACTCAGGATTAGCTCAGACAAAGACAAATTCTATTCCATTATTGCCCAATACCTGTATACGCCATTTAATTCATTCTATAACTTTACAAAATTACTGGCTGTTGAGATGGATTCCCTCCCAATCAAAGAACTTCAAAAGATGGCTGTGATGATGAGCAAATCAGCAACAAACCTCTACAGTCTTCTCGATAATATGCTTCAATGGACCAGAATGAATCAGGGGAAAATCATTTTCGAACCACAAAAACTGAATTTTAGAAGTATCAGTTACGAGGCTGTTTCAATTCTGAAACCAATTGCAGATTCAAAAAACATTAATATTAATCATTCCGTTCCCGATGAGTTAACTGTTTTTGCTGATATTTTTATGCTTAAAACCATATTGAGAAATCTCGTTTCCAATGCAATAAAATTTTCCAGTAATGAAGGTCAAATCTATATTTCTGCAAACGAAACGCCTTCTCAAATAACGATTTCAGTTTTGGACAACGGCTCTGGAATGACTCCCGAGTATCTGACAAAACTGTTCAATACTTCTGAAATTCATAAATCGTTGGATATGGCAGAGGAAAAGGGAGCAACTTTAGGGCTATTGCTCTGTAAAGAATTTGTGGAAAAACATGGCGGAAAAATCTGGGTTGAAAGTTCAAAAGGCAAGGGTAGCGAATTTAAATTTACTATGCCTTCTACGACCTAAGCTCTTAATGATATACATAATTGATTTAAAAAAGCCGAATCCTAATTTTCTTTTTATTTTTGGAGATCAAATTCAATCCAATGGCTCAAGGTAATAAAGAGCATTTTATGAGAGCGGCACTTTCTGAAGCTAAAGAAGCATTCGACAAACAGGAGGTTCCGGTAGGCGCCGTTATTGTATGTAACGAGATGATCATTGCCAGAGCTCATAATCTGACGGAAACATTGAAGGATCCGACAGCTCATGCAGAAATGCAGGCGATAACGGCTGCCACAAACTGGCTTGGAGGCAAATATCTTACAGATTGTACAATCTATGTTACTCTTGAACCATGCGCTATGTGTGCTGGAGCAATAGGCTGGAGCCAGGCTGCATCACTTGTTTATGGAGCATCAGATGAAAAGAAAGGATACAATACTATATCGCCTAAACTGCTTCATCCAAAAACGAGTGTTATTTCAGGGATTCTGGAAGAAGATTGCAGGGAACTGCTTAAAAAGTTCTTTAAGAAAAAAAGATGATCAGACTGAAGATTCCTCTCTTGTGAGGAAATGAACACACCTCTTTTCCCTTCTTTCGACCCATGGGAACCCATCCCCCAACCCCTCTTGATCCAATGAACTCACGCCCCCTCTTTACGAAGTAGAGAAGCGGACGACCGTTAAGAAATTGCCTTGAAGGCAATTTTAGGGAGAGCCTGCCCCTCAATAGCGGGGAGCGAGCCTGCAGGGCCGATAAAGGGGGCAAGTACGTCGTAACTAAAAAAGTATTAATTTTATATAAAATATTCGTTTATGACTTTTGATAACAGTAAAACAATAATAAGTATCAGAATAAAACTCTTCGGGGCAACAGTAGTATTATTGACTTACCTGGCTCTCGCATATGTAGCTAAGCTGATAAAGTTCCCTCTTCTGGGGATGAGTGATACCTCATGGACTATTATTCTTATTGGAATCTGGGTCATACTTGCTTTATTACCAATATTTCTTAATTACCAGTTTATAAGCTATTCCGACGAAGGGGAATTTCTGATTTTCAGATATTTTACTGCAGGAATTATTGGCGGAAAGAAGAACTCTGTAGAAATCAATAAAACAACTTTTTCAGGATATAAAAAAGAAACCAGGCTCTTTGGTCTTATTGAAAGCATTACTCTTTTCCAGAATTTTCAGCAGGGAGTTGCGAAGTATCCCCCGGTTTATATCAGTGCCCTCTCGCAGGCAGAGAAGGATAAAGTCATAAAATCGTTAAACATGTACTCACCTCAGGTGTGAAGGTTATCATCTGATAACATGAGATTTATCATTTTTAATGACTCTAAACTAAATCAATTTTGAATCACCAATTTAGAGACTATTTTATAACTAAAAATTAAAATAATGAATGTAGATAAAATCATGAACAACCTCGAAAAGAAGCACCCCGGTGAGGTTGAGTATTTACAGGCAGTGAGAGAGGTTCTGGAGTCAATTGAAGAGGTTTATAACGAAAACCCACAGTTTGAATCAGCTAACATAATTGAGAGGATTATTGAGCCTGACCGGGCTATTACCTTTAAAGTTCCATGGGTAGATGATGAAGGAAATGTAAAACTTAATCTCGGCTACCGTATTCAATTCAATAACGCAATAGGACCTTACAAAGGAGGTCTCAGATTTCACCCCAGCGTAAACCTTTCTATTCTTAAGTTTCTAGGATTTGAACAGATTTTCAAGAATGCGCTCACAACTCTTCCTATGGGAGGCGCCAAAGGCGGTTCTGATTTCGATCCGAAAGGAAAATCGAATGCCGAGGTAATGCGTTTCTGCCAGTCATTTATGCTTGAACTCTGGAAATACATTGGACCGGAAACAGATGTTCCGGCCGGTGATATCGGCGTTGGTGGACGTGAAATAGGTTTCTTATACGGTATGTATAAGAGACTTGCAGGTGAACATACTGGTGTTCTGACTGGAAAGGGAAGTAACTGGGGAGGTTCATTGGTCCGTCCGGAAGCCACCGGTTTTGGGTGTGTTTATTTTGCCAAAGAAATGCTTGCTACAAAAGGAGAATCATTCAAAGGAAAAAGAGTAGCTATCAGCGGTTTTGGGAATGTCGCCTGGGGAGCAGCTCTAAAGGCCACAGAATTAGGCGGGAAAGTTGTCACTATTTCAGGTCCCGATGGTTATGTATATGATCCTGAAGGTATTTCAGGAAAGAAAATAGAATATATGCTTGAGCTACGCGCTTCAAACGAAGACGTAGTAAAACCGTATTCCTATGCATTTGAAGGTGTTGAATTCCATGAAGGTAAACATCCGTGGGAAGTAAAGGTCGACATAGCTCTCCCATGTGCAACTCAGAATGAGCTGACCGGTGAAGATGCTCAAAAACTGATTGACAACGGTTGTATCTGTATTTGTGAAGGTGCAAATATGCCAAGTACACCTGAAGCAGTTGAGATCATTCAGAAAAATGGATTGCTGTTTGCTCCCGGAAAAGCATCAAATGCAGGGGGAGTTGCAACATCAGGGCTTGAAATGACACAAAACTCAATGAAACTTCGCTGGAACAGGCAGGAAGTTGATGACCGTCTTCATGAAATAATGTGTAATATCCATGGACAATGTGTTACTCATGGCAAAAGAGAAAATGGTTACGTTGATTATGTGAAAGGTGCAAATATTGCAGGATTCCTAAAGGTCGCAAATTCCATGCTCGATATGGGGGTTATCTAGGAACAGGGGTGAGGTATGAGTCATGAGGTGAGAGGTGTGAGGAGAGAGGTATGAGCAGGTCAAAGATAAGAACCAGCACCAAGCACCAAGCAACATTAAAATATTTGAGATTCTTTTTATCTTTAAGTGTCTCAATTTCTTGTGCTATGTCGGATGTGCAGCTTAAGCATAAAATTGCCTTAGGTCTTATACCATGTCGGTGATCACCCCAAAATAAAAAGCCCCCAGAGCTGATCCGAGGGCTGCTATTTTCCAAAGCCTGGTTTTATAAACAATTTTACCAGATTATTGGTTCCAGTTAATACCTTCCTCCTAGGCGGTCAGGAACAATCTTCTGAATCTTGTTTTGTTCCTGAAATAGTCTAAATTTTTTATTAGATCGAAATAGAATTTATCCAACCTAGAAATAAACAATATCTGTTGGACATTTTCCAATGATCCTGTAGTAAATGCTTTTTAATTGTGATGGTGACCTCTGAAATTACCATGATTGAAATTATAGTGATCCTCGATCTTCTCCTTATCCTTTCCGAAATGATCGTGTCCATTTTTAAAATTTGCGTCTTTGATGATGTTGTTAACTCCCAGATTGATCACGGTCGCGTTTGGATTCCCGATAACCGACCAGTTTTGTGTGGTGTAATCCAGGTATATTGCAGCGTCGGCAAATGTTGTCTTCGTGAAGTTATTTCCGAGAATAAGCCCGTTTTTCGATATTATATCAGGCCAGTAACTGATTGCATACATTCCATAGTTTCCGATGCCGGTAAGTACGTTATTACGAAATATGGCATTTTGTAATTCAAGCATAAAAATACCTGTATTTGAATTATTACTCATGTCTATCCGGTTATTCTTCATTGTTACAAGTATCGAGATATTGTCTTCAGGGTGAAGTGCAAATTCGTGGTCATGCAACCATATGGCAATATCACCTCCTGCATCGTTTAATTGATTTTCTTCAATATTACAGATTACAGATTCAGTCAGGGGTTCTTCTACAAAATCGGGCCAGGGAGCGCCGTCTACCTCAAGACCATAATAACCAGAAGGGATACTAAATCTGTTTCCGACAATTGAAATTTTTACATCATTAATAAAATCGGTGAAACAGACATCCTCATAGTTATTTGTGAAGACATTACCATTGTTCCTGGTTCCGCAAACCACTTTCCCCTCTTTAACTCCCCCGTAAAGGATCCCATATCCAAGTGTTTCAAAGCTGCTGTTTGTAACATTTAAATCTATATGAGAGCGATATAGTGCTCCCGGCAATGAATAGTCAATGATCCCGTCATAAGCGCCCAGAATGGCAAAATTGCAATTATACCAATACATACTTTCAATATACTGGCCCATGAACCCTACATTGTTTACCGTACCTTTTACAAATTGTACTTTTGGGTAGTACGCAAAACTATAATCCGCAAAAGTTACAAGACTCCTTAACCAATCACCTGTCAGGTTTTCGAGGGTCATATCACTGATATATACATCTCCTCCAATGAATTTTATCAGGTCGGGATTTATATTCTGATTATATTGGAAATTAAGATCAAGCCCCGGCAGAGCAGAGATAATCGTTTTCCCTTTTCCGGCACCGATAAACGATCCTTTGAATTCGCGGACCTGAATAAAGCCGATATTATAATTGCCTTTTACGAGTTGTACTGCTGAACCTGGTCCATAAGCTACAGCTTTGTCAAATGCGTCCTGAAGATTTTTAGTGTCATTACCATTACTTGGTTTGACAACAATAATCTTTCCGCAAACAGGTGAAGATTTATTTACATTCGAACTTGATAAGTCAGATGAGTCGTTATTTAGCAGATCAGACTTACTGCAGGCAAAAAGTAATCCAATGCCTAAAAAAAGACATAGAATAAAAGATGTTTTTGTTTTCATAGCTGAAGGATTTTAGTTTAATTAAACCAAGAGTTAACTGCAATTTTTATTAAAGTTCGGACAAAATGAACTCGGGTAGAAATCAGTTTTGTGCCAAAGACTTTCAATTTTTTGACAAATTATTACACTTTTCTGCCAGACTTTAAATATTTTGATATTTCATCACTATTGGCATATTGGTGGAAATATTTCACATGCAAAGTTCAGCTATCAGAATATCCAGAACCAGCTCTGGTGTCGCATGAAATGATAATCTGGTTATATTGTTATAAGCAAACACTTCAAAGTGGCTATATTTTACCAAAATGCCAGAAACAGCAAACCATTCTTTTTCAATTCGACGTTTTTGAAAATAAAAATCCCCGGAGCTGATTTCCGAGGACTGGCTATAAGTCAACTGGTTATGGTTCTTCCTACAATATTCCTTCCTTCTCAAGCCATTTTCTTACTCTCTCATGCTCTGCCTGATTTTTAACTTCCACATCCTTAACTACTTGTTGAAACTCTGGTTCATTCCTGATGCTGGCAAATAATGGATCAGTTCTTATTAACATTATCATTGGTATCCATAATGCTGTCTTTTGGCGTTGATCAAAAATTCTCAAATTTTTATATGCCTTATCCTTCTCTCCTTTAAAAGCATATACGGCAGCGAGATCATAATATGCATATGATTCATATGATCGCTTCAATTCAATCTTCCTGGTACAATATTCTAATTGTTCATTTAATAAGTATTCAGCTTCTACTTTATAGCCACATTGCCAGTAAGCATAACCTATACGATACATATTGTTTATATTTAATTCTCCCTGAGCTTTCAATCTTTCAAGCCACTTTTTATAATATCTTAATGATTCTTTAAACCGGCCAAGCCAGGCATAATTGTGTCCTAAATCAAGCAGTATAAAATCATTGGTTGTATCTATCGCAAAACCTTTTTTCCCATATTCGACAGATTTATTGAAATTCCCTACCCAGAATTCATTATTTTGTAAACCAGCATAATATGCCAATGAATCACCATCCAATTTCAATTTGTCCTGATAGCATTGCTTAGCTTTGTCAGGGAATCCAGCACTAAGGTATGCATACGCAATCTCTCCTAATAAGGAGGGTAATTCTGGTCCTCGATTAATGGATGCAGCTTTTTGATAATAATTAATAGTATTAACAAAGTTGTTGCCAAAATAGAATCCTCCTTTTTCAAGGTAAGCCATCCAATCGTTTGGATTGAGTTTTATGGCTTTATCAAATTCTTCAATAGCCAGTTCCGGTTTCTCGATTTGATTATAATATTTCCCTCTTAAAGTATATGCTTCTGATAATTTATCATCAAAAGAAAGAGCAATATTTGTAAGTATCAGAACAGAATCCATAAAATTTTTTGATAAATATTCTTTCCAATAGTGCTTATCCCAATATACCTTTGCAAGACCTGAATATGCCTGAGCGAATGTAGAATCATATTTCAATGATTTACGATAGAGATCTTCGGCTTTGTCCAGCGACCCTTTTGTATATTCTTCTCTTCCCTGCTGGTAAAAATCGAATGCTGTCAGGTTGGTAGATGGTATTTTATTAATGAGTTGTTTTTCCTCTGGAGTTATCGTTGCTCTTAATGCTGAGGCAATATATTGGGCAATTTCGCTTTGTATGCCATAAATATCTTTGGTTTCCCGTATTTCCTTTTCGTAGGATTCTGCCCAGAGATGACCTTCTTTTGCTGCTTTAATTAATTGCACTCTTAGACGGATTGTATTGCCATATTTTTGTCCCTCACCTTCAACGATATAATTAACCCCAAGCTTTTTTGCAATTTCAGGTGTAGATTTAGTAGTATTGTTTCTGAATTGTTCAACTGAATTACGAGAAAGAACCCTGAAATCTTTAATCTTCTGCAGATTATTAAGTACTTCTTCCATTATGCCATTTATGAAATAAGTATTTTCTTGATCAGGGCTGTCATTTATAAATGGCAAAACAGCAACTGATTTTTCAAGTTTTGCAATGGCTTTAGACTGTCTCCTGTCCTGAATGTAAACTACAAGGAGAGCAGCTATTACGATAAAAGTGCATATTAACAAGATCCAGGGGATGGAAAAAACTATAGTTTGCCTTATGGGTTTCTTTTGTTCCTGTTTTGCAGTGTTTTGAGTAAGAATGTTTTCTTCCGTACCTACCAAGCCTTCTTTTTTAACTTTCCCGGGGGGATAACCGAAAAACTTACTAAAACATGAATTAAAATAAGTAGGGCTGCTGAATCCAACCTTGAATGCAACTTCATTCACGGTTAGGGATTCAGTTTTAAGTATCTCCAAAGCTTTCTGCAACCTTACTTCACGGATAAACTGGTTTATTGTTTTCTTATTTATTGAACTTAATTTCCTGTTTAAGCTGTGAAGGCCTATCCCTGATTCATAGGCAAGCTCTTTTACACCAAAAGCTTCATTCCCAAGATTAGTCAGGATTATTTCAGTCAGCTTTCTTATGAATATCTGATCTGTTGGAGTAAACTCGGCCATTGAAAATACTATCAGTTAATAGTTCAAATCAAACCAGAGTGTCTATTATCAAAGTTCTGAAACTATAATCATTCCTACAAATAATATTTATATACTTAGATTTGATAATTAAGTATTTTAAATTTGAAACAAGAGTGGATATTTCGGACCCTTTTCTAATGATTAATTAAGGCAGGAAATGATCAATATCTAAAGCGCTGTGTGGTCATTGCAACTTGGTTTTTAAGATTCAGTCAGCAGTAGTCTGTGGTAAATATGTTTTGTACAATTGCAGATAATGTCAAATAGGTAAAATTATAAAGCAGAATGCAGGTACAAGGAAAGAACTGAAATATAGAAACAAGGCACTGTGAAATGACCAATGTGTTAGTCATGGCAAAAGGGAAGATGGCTATTTCGATTATGTAAAAGGAGACAATATTGTAGGATTCTTTAAAGGTGCCAATTCAATGCTTGATAGGGGGGTTATCTAGGAACAGGCGTGAGGCATGAGGCATGAGGTGAGAGGTGTGAGGAGAGAGGTATGAGCAGGTCAAAGTTAAGAACCAGCACCAAGCACCAAGCAACATTAAAATATTTGAGATTCTTTTTATTAAAAGAAGAGCTGGTTATCCAGCTCTTTTTTTTATCTTTAAGTGTCTCAATTTCTTGTGCTATGTCGGATGTGCAGCTTAAGCATAAAATTGCCTTAGGTCTTATACCACGTATCGGCGATATTAATGCCCGAAAACTGGTGTCGCATTTTGGAAACGTTGAAGCTATCTTTCATGAGCCATACAGAAATCTCATCAAAATTCCAGGTATAGGGTCGGGTATCGCAAAATATATAAGTGACAGATCGTATCTCGATACTGCGGAAAAAGAGGCAGAATATGTTACCAGGAATAACATCAGGACCAGCTTTTATCTTGATAGTGATTATCCTTTCAGATTGAGGCAATGTGACGATTCCCCGGTTGTTTTTTTCTTCAAAGGCAATTGCAATTTAGATGCTTCAAAGATCTTAAGCATAGTTGGTACCCGAAATGCCACTACCCGTGGAAGAGAGCAGTGTGCAAAGATAATTGAAGGACTGGCATCAGGTCATCCGGATCTCATAATTGTCAGCGGTCTGGCATACGGAATTGATATCGCGGCACATAAAGCAGCTCTCGATAACAACCTGCAAACCATTGGTGTGCTGGCTCATGGATTTAAGACCACATATCCTGCAATTCATGCCTCAACTGCAAAGACTATGATAAGTAATGGAGGATTGTTGACAGACTTCCTGTCAGATGCACTGCCTGAGCGTAATAATTTCCTGAAAAGAAACCGCATTATCGCCGGACTGTCAGATGCCACACTTGTTGTCGAATCGGGAATTAAAGGAGGAGCCCTTATTACTGCAGACATTGCCAACTCGTATAACCGCGATGTTCTTGCATTACCAGGAAGACCAGACGATCAATGGTCAGCCGGATGCAACAGCCTTATCAAAAGCAATAAAGCATTTCTTACAGAATGTTCCGACGATATTGATTACTTTCTTAACTGGAAACCTGAAAAATTAAAACCGGCTGTGCAGAGAACCCTGTTTTCTGAACTTGATGATACTGAGAAGCTGGTTTTTGAATTGCTTTCTAAACAAGGTGAACTCACTATTGATATAATTTGCAGATCGCTTGATATTCCGGTCTATAAATTATCTTCTCTCCTTCTGCAGATGGAATTCAAGGGACTGGTCAAATGCTCACCGGGGAATCTATATCGAACCGTTTAATTTAAAGTTGGAAGTCGGAAGTCAGAAACTGATGGAGCAATGTTTTTACTTCGGACTTCGGTCTCCCGTCTTCTGACCCTTTTTTCTCAAGCATATTACTGATAAAAGATGATGAGTATTGTCTTTGTTTTTATACTTTTATACCTCCAATTAACCTTTAATTAAAACATTTTATTATGGATCCAAGAGTACAACAATTCATGGCCATGATCAAAGCCAGAAATCCTGGTGAGATTGAATTCCACCAGGCTGTTCAGGAGGTTGCAGAATCCCTGATCCCTTTTATTGAAGAAAATCCTAAGTATAAACATGCAAAAATCCTGGAAAGAATAGCAGAACCTGAAAGGACAATAATATTCAGGGTCCCATGGCTTGATGACAAAGGTGAAGTTCAGATCAACCGTGGTTTCAGAATCGAGATGAACAGTGCTATCGGTCCATACAAAGGAGGACTGAGGCTTCATCCTACTGTTAACCTGGGGATACTTAAGTTCCTTGCTTTTGAACAGGTATTTAAAAATAGTCTCACAACCTTGCCTATGGGGGGAGGAAAAGGTGGTTCCGATTTTGATCCCAAGGGAAAGTCGGACAATGAAGTTATGAGATTCTGTCAGAGTTTTATGTCAGAACTTTTTCGTCATATCGGTGCAGATACAGATGTACCTGCAGGTGATATCGGAGTGGGTGGCCGGGAGATCGGTTTTCTTTTCGGTCAGTACAAGAGGCTGAAGAATGAATTTACAGGTGTTCTCACCGGTAAAGGTATTGAATGGGGCGGTTCTCTGATCCGTCCGGAAGCAACAGGATACGGCGCTACATATTTCGCACAGGAGATGCTTTCCACCCGGGCAGACAGTCTAAAAGGCAAAATTGTATGTATTTCAGGATCGGGCAATGTGGCACAGTTTGCCACTGAAAAAGTTGTCGAATTAGGAGGAAAAGTAGTTACATCTTCAGATTCAAATGGCTTTATCTACGATCCAAAGGGCATTGACGGCGATAAGCTTCAGTTCATAATGGACCTTAAAAACGTCAGAAGGGGAAGGATAAAAGAGTATGCTGAAAAATTCGGAGTTGAATATTTTGAAGGAAAAAGGCCCTGGATTATTAAATGTGATATTGCAATGCCTTGTGCAACTCAGAATGAAATAAATGAGGAAGAGGCCAGATTACTCGTTAAGAACGGATGTATTTGTGTATCGGAAGGTTCTAACATGCCGTCGACACCTGAAGCAGTAGAAGTATTTCTGAATGCAGAGATTCTGTATGGTCCCGGAAAAGCAGCAAATGCAGGAGGTGTTGCAACATCGGGACTCGAGATGACGCAAAACTCAATGAGATTGCCATGGTCGCGCGAAGAAGTTGATGAGAAACTTCAGACAATTATGAAGAACATTCATAAAACATGTGTGAAATATGGCAAAAAAGAGAGCGGGTTTATAAACTATGTTGACGGCGCCAATATAGGCGGATTTGTGAAGGTTGCAAATGCCATGATTGCTCAGGGAGTTGTTTAATGCAGTTTATTGATACTCACACTCATCTTTATCTGCCGGAATTTGATACCGACAGGGATGAAGTAGTAAGCAGGGCTATTGGCAGCGGCATATCAAAAATGCTGCTGCCAAATATTGATTTGCAATCTGTTGACCTGATGCTTTCTGCAGTAAACAGGTACCCGGGTATCTGTTATCCAATGACAGGCCTTCATCCCACATCGGTAAAATCTGATTATCTCTCCCATCTTGATAACCTGGAAAAACTTGTCGCTCATCATAAATTTATTGCTATCGGGGAAATCGGTATCGACCTGTACTGGGATAAAACTTTTCTGAAAGAACAAATGATTTCATTCAGAAGACAAATTGCTTTTGCATTTGATAACGGCCTGCCAGTGGTAATTCACTCCAGGGATGCTTTTCCTGAGGTTTTTTCAGTATTGGATGAGTTTAAAGGTAAGGCACTTAAGGGCGTTTTTCATGCTTTTACAGGAACTCTCCAAGATGCAGAAACAGCAATAGATATGGGTTTCAAACTAGGGATTGGCGGAATTGTGACTTTTAAGAACTCCGGATTGGATAAAATTGTCAGCGAAATCGGTCCTGATAACCTTATTCTTGAAACGGATTCTCCTTATCTTGCCCCTGTGCCATACAGAGGAAAGAGAAATGAGAGTTCATATATTTGCATTATAAATAGAAAACTGGCGGATATTCTTGGAATAAAAGAAGAAGAAATAGCATCAATTGCTTATTCAAATTCAGTCAGTCTTTTTAACTTGTGATTTAAAGATGGAAAATAAAGAGCATATCTCAATATTAATAATTTATACAGGTGGAACAATTGGTATGGTGCATGATCCTGATAGCGGATCGCTTATACCAATTGACTTCCGGCATCTAACGGATCATGTGCCGGAGTTAAGGAATTTCGGATATGAACTCCATTCGATCTCATTTGATCCGGTTTGTGATTCATCGAATATCGACCCCGGGGTATGGGTTAAGATGGCTGAGATAATTGAAAAAGGCTATGGCGAATTTGATGGATTTGTGATCCTGCATGGCACTGATACGATGGCATATACAGCTTCCGCATTGAGTTTTATGCTGGAGAATCTTGGAAAACCGGTAATTCTTACCGGATCCCAGTTGCCAATAGGTATGTTGCGTACAGATGGAAGGGAGAACCTCATAACTGCTATTGAATTCGCTGCGGCCAGAGAAAATGGCTTACCAGCTGTACCGGAAGTTTGTATCTTTTTCGATAATAAACTTACCAGAGGTAATCGCACTACGAAGATGAGCGCCGAACATTTTGATGCTTTTAATTCTCCTAATTATCATCCTCTTGCAGAGGTCGGATTACATTTAAAATATTTTAATAACCTTATACACTACCCTGAAAAAGACCAAAAACTTATTGTCCATAAAGAGTTTGATACAAATGTCGCAATTCTTAAACTTTTCCCCGGATTAAACCGGAATCTGTTAAATGCTGTAACTAAAACCGAGGGTTTAAGAGGACTTATAATTGAGACATTCGGTTCGGGTAATGCGCCAACTTATCAATGGTTTTTAGATGACCTCCGCCAATATATTGATAATGGCGGAATAATATTTAATGTTACCCAGTGTCATGGAGGCAGTGTGGAGATGGGATTGTACGAGACAAGCCGGCAGATGCTTGCTGCTGGAGTGGTAAGTGGTAAGGATATTACTTCCGAAGCCTCTGTCACCAAACTCATGCACCTGCTGGGAAGGTTTTCTTCAAAGGAAGAAGTTGTACAATCATTGAGTTTATCATTGGCAGGAGAAATCTCATGAGAGGTCATTTTGTTAAAATATTTTTGTATTTTGCGCCGCTGTTTTTTAAAGCCATTGCAGCTATCTGGAGAGATGCAGGAGTGGTTTAACTGGCACGCCTGGAAAGCGTGTGTACCTCAAAAGGGTACCGGGGGTTCGAATCCCCCTCTCTCCGCAAAGCCTGAATGAACCCCGCGCCAGCGGGGTTGTTTATTTTACTGAAGACACGTTGAAAGCTTGCTTTCAAAAGTGGCTGAAGGAAAATAAACATAACCCGTAAGGGTTTATTCAGGCTTTGCAAGGTTCTCCCAATGGGATCGCCGAAGGCAATCCTAAGAGTTTACTTTTAATCAACCACCCCATTCACTCCCAGATAAATTGGCCTCCCTGCAGGCTGGCTCCTCCCTAAAATTGCCCACAGGGCAATTTCTTAACGGTCGGCCTCCTTCAAAAGGAGGGGAAATTTATTTATTATGCCATTATCCGCTAATGAAGAAAGCTTGCTTTCAAAAGTGGCTGAAGGAAAATAAACATAACCCGTAAGGGTTTATTCAGGCTTTGCAAGGTTCTCGCAATGGGATCGCCGAAGGCAATCCCCACTAACTATTTTTTCTCCTTTTTCAGATCTTCCATGAGTGATCCCAGTTTATTCACATACTCAGTAAACTCTGTGGAATACCTGACGGCTTCATCACGTATATCGGGCAAATCTATTTTAATTTCATGCCTGATTGTAGCAGGACCTGAATCAAGTATAATAATGTCAGATGACAGGAAAACAGCTTCACTCTCCGAGTGTGTTACAAAAACCACTGTAGGATCAAGTTTGGCATGTTCGAATATTGAACGGAGAAACAATTGAATCTGCTTCCGTGTAAGTGTATCAAGAGCTCCGAAGGGCTCATCCATAAGCAATATCTGAGGATTTACTACGAGATTTCGTGCAATAGCAACCCGTTGTAACTGTCCCCCAGATAATATCGGATATTTGGCCCATTTATACTCATGCCCGGCTAGTCCGACAACTTTGATCATATCCATTGCCTTATCATTGGCCTCATCTTTTGGAACTCCTTTTAATATAAGCGGAAGAGCCACATTTTGAAGAACAGTTTTCCATTCAAAAGAGGTATACTGCTGAAATACCATCGGAATTCTGTCCTTACTGGTCCGTTTCTTGCCATATATATAAACTTCACCTGAAGTTGGCTCCTGCAAACCTGAAATATACCGGAGCAAAGTAGATTTTCCGCAACCCGATTTACCCATTATTGTAATGAACTGACCCTTGTCCTTAATATCTTTGACATCAAGATTAAAGTCCTTGAAAACAATATTGGGCGGAGTGCTCTCAGAATATACCTGGTTGATTTTTACAAGATTAATAATGTCTGTGGAGTGACTGTTTGAAATATGATGTTCGGAATTTTCATTCATTATTTCACCTTTTGTGCCCTCTGCGTTCTTATTTTCGACAGGTTCGGTTATCTCACTGTCATCCTGTTTTTGGAATATATTACGCTTCATTCTTCTCAGGCATATTTGAATTTAAAAAGTTTTTTATCCAGCAATTTTAACAACTTGTCTTGAACAAATCCGATGAAGATGATAAGAAGTAAAACTGCATAAAGCTGATCAACATGAGATCCTCTGGAAGTTGCCATATAAATCATTGAACCCAATCCTCCCTGAGCATTTACCATCTCCGCTATC
>Ga0302323_100001363_pt1 | contig 19758 bp, 11 predicted proteins | sample Fen_T0_3_FD_201950 | JGI IMG/M metagenome (GOLD analysis project Ga0302323, IMG submission 201950) | Peat permafrost microbial communities from Stordalen Mire near Abisko, Sweden - Fen_T0_3 | ecosystem: Environmental > Terrestrial > Soil > Wetlands > Permafrost | place: Sweden: Abisko... | reverse complement strand
CGTCTGCTCGCCCAGTCTGCCGGCGCCCGGGACGCGCGTGAGGCAGAGGATCTGGTCAGGCTTTACACGCTCATCTGGAATCGTTTCGTGGCCTGCCAGATGGCGCCCGCCGTGTTCGACCAGACCACCATCGAGATCGACGCGGGCCGGGTCGGCCTGCGCGCCTCGGGCCAGGTCATGCGCTTCGCCGGCTACCTCGCCATCTACGCCGAGGCGCAGGACGAAGGCAGCCCGGACGACGAGACTGCCGGCAGCTTGCCTGACGTCAACGAAGGCGAAGCCCTGCGCCTGCTCGGCTGCCAGCCCGAGCAGCACTTCACCCAGCCGCCGCCTCGTTACTCTGAGGCGAGCCTGGTGCGCGAACTGGAGGAGAAGGGCATCGGCCGGCCGTCGACCTATGCGGCCATCTTGTCGACCATTCAAGATCGCGGCTACGTGGAAAAACAGGAAGGTCGTCTCGGTCCGACCGAGCTGGGCGTGGTGGTGAGCGGCCTTCTGGTCAAGAGTTTTCCCGAGATCGTCAGCACCGATTTCACCGCTCAGATGGAGGAGCAGCTCGACGAGGTCGAGGAAGGCGTGGTTGACTGGGTCAAGCTGTTGCGCGACTTCTACGAGCCGTTCGAGAAGGACTTGGCGCGCGCCAAGGTGGAGATGCGCGACCTCAAGCGTGAGGAAGAGCCAACCCTGGAAGTGTGCGAGAAATGCGGCAAGCCCATGGTGATCAAGTGGGGCCGCAATGGCTACTTCTTGGCTTGTTCCGGCTTCCCCGATTGTCGCAACACCAAGGAATACACGCGCAACCCGGACGGCACCCTGACGGTACTGGCCAGCACGCGACCGTCCGACCAGACCTGCCCGACCTGTGGCTCGCCCATGGTGATCCGGCGCGGTCGCTTCGGCGAGTTTCTGGCCTGTTCGCGCTACCCGGACTGCAAGACCACCAGCCCGATTTCCCTCGGCGTGAACTGCCCTCGTCCTGGCTGCGGCGGGTACCTCACTGAGAAGCGTTCGCGGCGGGGCAAGGTCTTCTTCGGCTGCTCCAACTACTCGAAGACCAAGTGCGACTTCGTGTCCTGGGATCGCCCGGTGGCCAAGCGTTGCCCGCTGTGTGACGCGGCCTTCGTGGTGAAGAAGGTGTCGCGCTCCAGCGTGCGCCTGCGCTGCCTGGCCGATGGTTGCGGCTGGACGGCCGAGCCCGACGAGGACGCGCCAGCGACACCCGACGCCAAGGCGTCCTAGAGGGCCGGAGCTCACACGCCGTAGAGGTCGGCTCTCTAGGGAGAGTAGCTGGGCAGTTCGAGGACGTAGCTGTCGACGGACGTGCCGTTGCCCCAATCGCTACCGAACACGGCCCGAGTGCCGCTTGGGCTGGGAACCGTGTGCGCCTCGGTTGCAAATATGTCAGACGGTGATAAGAAGGCGTGCGCTACGGCTGAACCCTGCCACAAGGCGCCATGTTCGCAGCGGGTGTTCCAGACTTCGACCACAGGCCGAAGCAGATCCGGGGCACAGAACGTCTCTCCGCCGTACCAAACACTGTTGATCGTTTTTCACTTTGAACTGAAACGCACCACGAACGAGGAGACAGACCATGCACTCAGTCAGGAACATTTTGGGTATCGTCACGCTCGCCGCGCTCACCACCTTGGCCGCCTGCGATGAGTCAAAGCCCGCGCTCGACAAGGCCACCGCTGACCTAGCCGCCATGACGGCAGAGAGGGATGGCCTCAAGGCCCAGCTCGCGACTGCGAAGAGCCAGGTGCAGACACTGCAAGCCCAGGTGAACGATCTTCAGGCAAAACTGGCAGCCGCAGCAGCCCCGCCGCCTGCCCCCGCCGCTGCCCCTGAAGAGAAGAAACCGGAGCCGGCTGCCAAGAAGGGCAAGAAGCCGGCGAAGGCTGAAGCGAAGGCCGCAGCCGCGCCTTGATCGCCGCCTTTGCCCTCGTGGGCTGTGGATCTTCTGCTTCCGGGTGGCCAACCCGAACCATGTGCCAATCCCTCTATCAAGGTCTAGACCGAAGTTCCCGCCCACCATGGGTAGTGTCGCACTGGTGCTCATGCTGGCCCTCGCTGCGATTGCGCCTGCCCGACATCTGGCCCCGGACTGGAACAACCAGCCCAGTGATGAATCTTCTAATTGATCCTGGAACCCGGGCGCGACTGCCACATTTTCAGGTTTCGGGCGTGCCAGACGCACAACGGAACCGTGGCCAGAATCGCGCACAAGGCCCACAGGGCGTAGTTGCCCAGTGGGATGCCCCGCAGCAAGAAGGGCCCACGCAGGCCTTCGAGCAGGTAGATCGCCGGAGAAAAGGACCAACTCATGAAGATCTCGTCGTTATAGAAGATGTTGAAGTCTTGCTTCTGGAAACTTTCGCGGATGAAGTGCAGAAAGGAGAACGGTTCGCCCAGCGCAAAAAACAACTGCTGTGCCGTACACAGAACCAGCATGACCAGCAGCGCGTTCAGGTGTGCGTAGCGGCGTTTCTCCACCAGTTCCTCGACCGAGAACGCGATGGGCAGTAGCAGCAGGGGTATGACGGGCAAGAGATAGCGCGGACCCAGGCAGAAACCGCAACGCCAGAAGACGCTGGCAAAGAAAAGCACGCGGAACACGATCGCGGCAACCAGTATCTTGGCGAGGAAGGCATGTCGCCGATGGAAGGTGCGCCACGCCAGCAGCCCGGCCAGGATGACCGGGCAATACCAGACGAGGCCCTTGCCGCCGCTGACCAGCAGGTAGTTCAGGCCATGCCAGGGCCAGACGATCATTTCGGCACCATAGTGCGCGAAACTCAAGGTGCGTCCGCTCTCCAGGATGCTGCCAAAGCGCACATAGTTGTAGTAGGCGAGCAGCACGCCGATCACGCACATGCCGGATGCAAAACAGGCGCCGCCGGCCGCCAGCCGCCGTGACAGTCTAAATCGCGGCTTCAGGTCAGGGGCCAGCGCATATAGGAACAGGAACGGCGCGAAGAGCATGGCCGTGACGTGTGTGGCCACCGCCAGCCCGAGGAAGAAACCCGCGCCGAGCAGACTTGTGCGCCGGCGCCGTCCCCAGGGTTCCATGCCGCAGTCGTTGCGGACCAGCAGCAGCAGCGACAGCATGACGAAGAGGATGGTCAGCGGTTCGTTGAAGAATGTTCCGGAATAGGGAAATGCCAGCGAGGCAAAGGCAAAGGCGATGGTTGCGTACCAGGCGCCCGTCTCCCGCCCGGTCAGTGTCTGCGCCAGCAGAAAGAAGATCGTCGCGACTAGTGCGGACACGACGACGTTGAACGGCGCCATCAGCAGCCGCAGCGCATGGGGCCGCATGTCCGCCGGACGGCGGCCTTCAAGGATCGTCCGTATGCCTTGGCCGGCGTAGTGGCTGACCGGGATGCGTTCGGGGATGGCCTCGTACCAGCCGGTGCGGTTGATCGCCTCCGCCAGTGGCAGAAACAGGCTGAGCGCGTAGGACTCGGCAGGCCCGAAGACCGAGTAGAGTCGCCCATCGTGGCCTTCGCGGAAGCCGTCGAAGGTCGGCCAGCGTTCGAGTGGACGGGAGACGCCCGGCGTCCCTTGGAAGGCGAGCGCCTCGGCGGTGCGGAAGGTCACCTCGCAATCGGGCGACCGGATGCCGCCGTAGGAAAAGAGCGCATAGACCGCTGTGCCAAGCAGAAAAATCTTACGTGGAGCATGCATCGCGGATCATCTTCTCCGGCCGGGCGCCGACCCTAGCGCGATTCTACGCGGGGTTGCGGGTCCTGGGCACAGATCTGCCCTCGGCAGCCTCCCCTTTTCCTCCTACAGCCTCCAGCCTTGCCGCCTCCCCCGCGGGATGGTCGGACGGCCCGCCAACGAGTCGCGCGGTTCGCGCGTTTCGCGCATCCTGTTTCCCGGCGTCCGGCTCAGACGCGGAACAGGTCGGTACTCAAGTACTTCTCGCCCCGGTCGGGGAAGATGGTCACGATCACGCCGGACTCGATCTCCTGGGCGATGGTGCGGGCGGCAAAAAGGGCCGCACCACTGCTCATGCCGACCAGGATCCCCTCGACCCGCGCGGTCTGGCGCGCCAGATCGAAGGCGTCTTCGGTTTCAATCATGATGTGCCGGTCGACGTTTTCCGCAGTGTAGATGGCCGGTACGATAGCCTCTTCCAGGTTCTTGAGGCCCTGGATATAGTGGCCGCGCACGGGATGGGCGCTGACGATCTTGACGTTGGCCATCTTCTCCTTGAGCGCCAGCCCCACGCCCATCAGTGTGCCGCTGGTCCCCAGCGCGGAGACGAAGTAGTCGAGCCGGCTGCCGGTCTGGGCCAGGATCTCCTGCGCCGTGGTCTCGTAATGCGCCAGCCGGTTGTAGTGGTTGGAGAACTGATCGGGCATGAAGTACTTGTCGGGAAACTGGCGCAGAAGCTCGCGCGCCTTCAAGATGGCCCCGTCGGTGCCCAGCGTGGCGTCGGTGAGGGTCACCTCGGCGCCAAAGGCCTGGATCATCTTGCGGCGCTCAATGGAGACCGCCTCGCTCATCACGATCATGAGCGCGTAGCCCTTGACCGCGGCGATCATGGCGAGAGCGATGCCGGTGTTGCCGCTGGTCGGCTCAAGGATGGTCTTGCCGGGCACCAGCGCTCCCTCGCGCTCGGCCTGTTCGATCATCTTGAGCGCGATGCGATCCTTGATGCTGCCGGTGGGGTTGAAGCCCTCCAGCTTGGCCAAGATCTTCACCCTTGGATTGGGGTTGAGCCGGCGGATCTCCACCATCGGCGTGCAACCGATCAGGTCGAGAATGCTGGCAGCGGGTGGGCCAGGGGGCGGCGGGAGGTCAGACATGGCGTGGGCTTGTCCTAGCCGGAAGAATCGTCGAGCGCCGTCGACATTTCAAGCCCAACTACCGGTAGTCGAAGAACCCGCGCCGCTTGATGACCTCGGCGATCTCGGCCGGGACCATATCCTCCCAGCTTGCGTCGCCCGCCTTGATGCGGCGGAGCACCTCGGGTGTGAAGATGTGGAGAATCTGCGGATTGTAGTTTTCCAGCTGCACGATCGCGCCGCGGTCCACCAGATATCCGAAGAGCTTGCGCAGCTCCGGGGCCACGCCCAAGGTCGACACGGTGTTGAGCTTCTGGCTGGCCGGATCAAGCCAGGGATACACGTAGATGGTCAGGTTCTTCTGGAAGAGCTGGCCAAACGCCTCCAGGATGCCACCGCCCAAATCTGCGTAGTACTTCTCGTCGAGCAGCGGGACCAGGCTGCCTGCGCCCAGGACGATGGCGATGGCCTCCGGGGTGCAGCGGCGCAGGTAGGTGGCCAGGCGGTAGTACTCGAAGTAGTCCGAGATGAGCACGGTCTTGCCCGCGGCCGCCAGTACGTCGGCGCGCGCCAGAAAATCCCGCGGATCGATCTCACCCTCCTCGGTGAGGAGGTTGCGCATGGTGATCTCCGCCAGCTCGACGATGGTGCCATCGGGCTCGCCCAACGCCTTGGCGAAGCTCGCACGCGCGCAATCCAGCATGTCGATGTTGACCTTGGTCACGGGCCGGAAGGTGCCCCGCTCCACCAGTACCGGCTTTCGGTGCAGGACCTCGCTGGGTTGCAACACCTCGCCCTTGGCGCTGAACATGGCCGCTTGAGACAGCCCGAGCTGCACCAACTTGAGGCTCATGAGGCGGTTGTCGACGTGACGAAACTCGATACCCGAGAATTCGATCATGTCGATCTCGATTCGTCGGGTGGACAGGTTGTCGAGCAACGACTCGACCAGAAGCTCGGGCTCGTGGTGCAGGAAGAAAGCGCCGTACATGAGGTTCACGCCCGCTACGCCCAGCGCCTCCTGCTGGAGCTGGGCTTCCCCGTCCAGCATGCGCACGTGCAGTACGATCTGGCTCTCCTGCTCGCGAGGATGACTCTGGAACTTGAGCCCCATCCAGCCGTGGCATTCGTTGTCCCTGTGGAAACTCTTGGCGACAACTGTGTCGGCGAACACGAAGAACGCGGTGGTGTCGCCGCGGGCCGCATTCAGGCGCGTCAGGTTCTTCTCGTGCTCGTAGTCGAGCATGCGCTGCAGTCGCTCGCGCGACACGTAGCGCTCGGTATGGCCGTAGATCGCGTCGCTGACCGCCATGTCGTACGCCGACGTGCTCTTGGCGATGGTGCCCGCCGCACCGCCCACGCGGAAGAACCAGCGCGCCACCTCCTGACCCGCGCCGATCTCGGCAAAGGTCCCGTAGCGGCGCTCGTCCAGGTTGATGTAGAGCGCCTTGCGGTGGGTATCGAGGCGATCGGCGCTCTGGAAATCGCGGGGAGTCGAGGCCATGGGCTGTTCCAACCTCAGGCTACCATGTCCACCGGCCAGGCCCACTTGCCAGACACTTCAGTAATTCGCGTGCCGGTTGCGATGGCGCTAGGATCCCGAGAGATGGAGCCGCTGCTCGAGCTTTTTCGCCAGCACCTGGCCAGCGAGAAACGCGCCTCGGCCCACACCCTGCGGGCCTACCTAACCGATCTAGAGGAGCTGTTCGCGCACGCCCGCAGCTTGCTCGGCGACGGCGCCGCGCAAGCACTGACCCCTGCGGATCTCTCCACGCCGGTCTGCCGCTCGTATCTGGCCAGTCTGCACGGCCGCAATGATCCCGCCACCGTGGGCCGCAAGCTGTCGGCGATGAAGACCTTCTTCCGGCTGCTGTTGCGACGCAAACTGCTTTCGGGCAGTCCGGTGGCGGGCCTGCGCGGGCCCAAGCGCCGGCCCCACCTGCCTGCCTTCTTGGGCAAGGATGAGGCCTCGCGGCTGCTCGAATCGGGGGGTGACGACGCGGTCCAAACCACGGAGAATGCCCGCGACCAGGCGCTGTTGGAAGTCTTGTACGGCGCAGGCCTGCGCATCTCGGAGGCCTGTCACCTGGACCTTTCCGACGTGGTTCCGGATGGCGCCGGCGCGCGCATCACGGTCCGCCAGGGCAAAGGCCGCAAGGACCGCATCGTGCCGCTCGGGTCCAAGGGCTGGGAGGCCATCCAGGCGTACCTGCCGTTGCGTGACACCTTGCTTGCGGACCACGCGGCCGGTTCGGCCGACGGCCAGGCCTTGTTCCTGTCGCGACGGGGCCGGCGCCTGTGCGATCGCGAAGCGCGCCGCAAGCTGGATCGGCGTGAGCTTCTGACCAGCGTGCGCCGGGTGTCACCCCACGCTTTGCGCCACAGCTTCGCCACCCACCTGCTCGGCGAAGGCGCTGATCTGCGCTCCATCCAGGAGCTGCTCGGCCACGCCAGCCTGCGCACGACCCAGTGCTACGCTCAGGTCGACATCGATCACCTGATGGCGGTCTACGATCGTTCCCATCCTCGCGCGCTGCTTAAAACGCGCTAGTCTGCACGCCATGAGGCAAAGGGAAATCCTCTCCACAACGGTTTTGGTCGTGCGCCGCAACGGCAAGGTCGTTATGGGCGGCGACGGACAGGTCACCATGGGCCAGACCGTGGTCAAGGCAACGGCGCGCAAGCTGCGCCGCCTGGACGAGGGGCGCATCCTGGCGGGTTTTGCCGGCTCCGCCGCCGACGGGCTGACCCTGTTCGAGAAATTCGAGGCCAAGCTCAAGGAGGCAAACGGAAATCTGCTGCGCGCTTCGGTCGAGCTGGCCAAGGATTGGCGCACGGATCGCGTGCTGCGCCGCCTGGAGGCGCTGCTGCTGGTGGCCGATCGCGAGAAGATCCTGATGCTCTCGGGCACCGGCGACATCATCGAGCCGGACTGTGATGCCGCTGCGGTGGGCTCGGGTGGCAACTACGCGGTGGCGGCGGCGCGCGCCTTGTTGGCCGATACGCAGCTTTCGGCGCGCGAGATCGCCGAGCGCAGCCTGCGCATCGCCGCCGAGATCTGCATCTACACCAACACCAACCAGGTATTCGAGGAGCTCTAGCCGATGGCCGGTCCCAGCAAACGCGCCGAGGCGCTCACCCCGCGTGCCATCGTCGAGGAACTCGATCGCTATATCGTGGGCCAGCGCGAGGCCAAGCGCGCGGTGGCGGTGGCTCTGCGCAACCGCTGGCGCCGGCAGCAAGTGCCGCCGCCCATGCGCGACGAGATCTCGCCCAAAAACATCATGCTCATCGGCCCCACCGGCGTGGGCAAGACCGAGATCGCGCGCCGGCTGGCCAAGCTGGCGGGCGCGCCCTTCGTGAAGGTCGAGGCGTCCAAGTTCACCGAGGTGGGCTACGTGGGCCGCGACGTGGATTCCATGGTGCGCGACCTGGCGGAGACCGCGGTGTCCATGCTGCGCGAGGAAGAGCGCGAGCGGTTGCGGCCACGCGCCCGCGAGAACGCCGAGGAGCGCCTGCTCGATGTGCTGCTGCCACCGGCGCGGCCGGCGCGCACGCCCCTGGGATCGCTGGCCGGCACACCCCCGGCGCCCGAGGCTCCGGCTGCGCCCGCAGCGGAGAGCAGCACGCGCGAAAACCTGCGCCGCCTCTTGCATGAGGGCAAGCTCGACGACAGGTCGGTCGAGGTCGACACCAGCGACACGCCCCAGTCGTTCATCGACGTGTTTTCCGGAACCGGCATGGAGGAGATGGTTCTCAACCTGCAGTCCATGTTCCCCCAGTCCAAGCGCACCAAGCGACGGCGGCTGACCATCCCCGAGGCGCTGGAAGCCCTGACCGAGGAAGAGGCCGCCAAGCTCATCGACATGGAACGTGTCACCAAGGAGGCGGTTCGGCGCGCCGAACAGGATGGCATCATCTTCATCGACGAGCTCGACAAGGTGGCGGGCCGCGAGGCCGGCGGTCACGGGCCGGATGTATCGCGCGAGGGCGTGCAGCGCGATCTTCTGCCCATCGTCGAGGGATCCACGGTGTCGACCAAGTACGGCCCGCTCAAAACCGACCACGTGCTGTTCATCGCGGCCGGCGCTTTCCACGTGGCCAAGCCCAAGGATCTCATCCCCGAGCTGCAGGGCCGCTTCCCCATCCGGGTCGAGCTGGACTCGCTGACCGACGCGGACTTCGTGCGCATTCTGACCGAGCCGGAGAACGCCCTGACCAAGCAGTACACCGCGCTGCTTGCCACCGAGAAAATCCACCTCGACATCCAGGCCGACGCCATCGCCGAGATCGCGCGCATTGCTGCCGAGGTCAACGCCCGCATGGAGAACATTGGTGCGCGCCGCCTGCACACCGTGATGGAGCGCCTGCTCGACGAGCTGGCCTTCGAAGCGCCCGAACTGGGCGAGCGCACCATCCCCATCACCGCCGCCTACGTGCGCGAACGGTTGCAGGGGATCCTCAAGGACGAGGATCTCTCGCAGTACGTGCTGTAGTCGTTGGGCCGGGACGGTCCGCCGCGACCACAGAATTCCGTTTGCTTGGGCTGCGGGGGACCTCGGTTCATCTGCGAATACCGGACGGAGACGAGACGCGGCATTGAGAAACGCGGGGCACCCGCTGCCGGCCGAAGCGTCACAATCCCATCGGTGGTGCCACCGTGTCTGCCGTAGGTCAGCGGGGTGTGGGACCTTTCCCCACCGCAGCAATATCAGCCCACTCCCAACGAACGCGCAATTGCTCTGTCAGACTTGCTACACTCAACGTGGACGCGAACCACTGGGCGTGGGCCCGGATGGCTGGTCCCGTATTTGAGAGGCATTTTCCAATGACAAGAGAACGCATTGCCCGCCCAGTTACCGGCGCTCTATTCGCAGGCCAGCTTACAGGCTTCGGCTTCGCCGCAATTGTCGCGCTGACAGGAATTGGCTGCAGCAGTGCAGCCGTTCAAAGCACCGGAGGCGAGGGAGGCACGATGGGAGGCGCTGGCGCCCGTGGCGACACCGGACCTGGCGGAACCGGTGGGGCCGGCATCAATCTCACCACAGGCGTCGCAACCGGCGGCACCGGTGCCTCGAAGGCATGCAACGCCACGAACACCTCGGGCTGCAAAGCGCCTGAGGGTTGTGGCGACGGAATCAACAATCAAAACGGCATCGAGGAATGTGACGACGGGAACACGGTGCCCGGCGATGGGTGCAACGGCGCCTGCAAGGTCGAGCCCCACTGGCAATGTCCCCCGGCGGGGCGCTGCACGCCAATGGTCATCTGCGGCGACGGCAGCATCGGCGCGGGCGAGGTTTGCGACGACGGCAACACCAACGACAATGACGGGTGCAATGCCACCTGCACGGTTCAGGACGCCCGCTACCAGTGTATCCCCGGACAACCCTGCACCCTCATGTCCCAGTGTGGAAACAAGCGCATCGAATCGGGTGAAAACTGCGACGACGGCAATGCCAATAGTGGCGATGGCTGCAGCAGCACTTGTCAGCTCGAGCCCGGTTGGGTTTGCCCGAAGCCGGGCACGGCCTGCAAGCCAGCTCCTCGCTGCGGTGATGGCGTTCTCAATGGCTCGCTCGGCGAGGTGTGCGACGACGGCAACACGAAGGACGGCGACGGTTGTTCCTCGGACTGCAAGACCAAGGGTCCCGGCTGTGTCTGCACACCCGGTCAAGCGTGCAAGTGCCCGACCGTCAAGTGCGGCAACGGCACCATCGAGGGCAGTGAGCAGTGCGATGACGGCAACGCGAAGCCGGGCGATGGCTGCTCGGGCACCTGCCAGATCGAGACCGGGTATGCCTGTCCCTTCACCAATGCCCCATGCGTACCGGACTGTGGCGACGGCACCGTGCTCAAGCCCATGGAGCAATGCGATCCCGCCGTGCCAGGAACCCACGTGGCCGACGCGTGTTCGAGCACCTGCAAAATCAACCCGGGCTGGGCCTGCACCGGCGATCCCCCGAACAACTGCCACCAGACGGTGTGTGGCGACGGCAAGGTGGAAGGCTCCGAGGGCTGCGATGACGGGAACACCCTGCCCAACGACGGTTGCTCGCCCACCTGCCACTTCGAGCCGAAGTGCGACTCGAGCGCGGGCACTTGCACCTCGAAGTGCGGCGACGGGTTGGTCGTCAGTGAAGGGTGCGACGATGGCAACACCAACAACGGCGACGGTTGCTCGTCGACTTGCACGGTGGAGCCCGGCTACCAGTGCGCTCAGCCCGATTCCACCGCTGCCACCATGACCGTGCCTATCACCTACCGCGACTTCCTCCTCGGTGGCGATTTCTACGCGGCCACCATCTCGGGTAGCAACAATGCGGTTACCGGCCTGGTTCAGGACACGCTCGACGGCAATGGCAAACCGGTCCTGTCGCCGACCGCGCCGGCTGGCGGTCACATCACGAGTGCGGCCAGCTTCGCCAACTGGTACAAGAACGTGCCGGGAACCAACACCACCTACGTATCGAGCCTCCTTCTACACAACAACGGCAATGGCGCCTTTGTGAACTGGTGGAAAGACACCCAACAGTGGATGTCCTATTCCAATGTTCGCTGGTGTTCGGATGGAACGTGCAGCAACTGCAATGCTCCGCCGTACGTCAACGACGGCACAATGAAGTGCTTTGCCGTGTGCACGCCCTGGGGCGCCACCAACACGAATTCCTGCGTGGCCGACCAGGCGCTGGTCCCTGGCAACCCACTCTTTTTCCCGCTCGACAACGTGCCGGGCATGATCACGCCGACCTCCGCCTATGCGCCCGGCGAGACCCCCCCGATGTATAGCAGCACCTGGATTTTTGAATCAGGGACACCGCCGCCGCAGCACAACTTCAGCTTCACCAGTGAGGTGCGCTACTGGTTCAGCTATTCGACGAGCAAGCAATATACGCTTGATTTCACCGGTGACGATGATGTCTGGGTCTTCGTCAATCGCAAGCTCGCAGTTGACTTGGGGGGCATTCATACCCCGGTCGAGGGACAGCTTGTGCTCAACGCGACCGGTGGCGGGACTGTCACCGTGACCCCGACCGCGGGCGCTGCCTGCAAGACCGAGGGCGTTCTCTCGACCTGCACGGGCGTCCAGAGCAAGGTCGATCTGGGCATGGTGAACAACGGGGTCTACGAGATCGTCGTGTTCCAAGCGGAAAGATGTTGGAACGGCTCGACCTACAAACTCACCCTGAGCGGCTTCAATGATCTGCCGAGTGCCTGCGGACCCATCTGCGGCGACGGTGTCGTGGCGCCGGGCGAACAATGCGACAATGGGAAGGACAACCTCGGCGGCTACAATCAATGCGGCTCGAATTGTTTGCTCGGTCCCTATTGCGGCGATGGGAAGGTGGAGGCTGACAAGGAAGACTGCGACAACGGCAAGAACGACGACGTCTACGGAGCCACTTCTGGCTGCGGTCCTGATTGCAAGCTGCCAGCCCGCTGTGGTGACAGCATCGTGCAGAGTCAGTTCGAGGAGGAATGCGACGACGGGTCCAGCAATCTAGCCACCACAGACCCCAGTGCCGGCTACAACGGTTGCCTGGCAAACTGCAAGCGCGGCGGCTACTGTGGCGACGGCATCAAGAATGGCACGGAGGCCTGCGATGACGGCGTCAACGACGGCACCTACGGCACGTGTGGCCTCAACTGTGTGGCCGCCCCCAGGTGCGGCGACGGGACGGTGGATGCGGACTACGGGGAAGAATGCGAACCCGCCATGTCGAACGATCCCAATTGCACGGACGCGTGCCGCAGGCCCGGTGGGTGCGGGGACGGCAAGATCGAGCCGCCCGAGCAGTGCGATGACGGGGCGCTCAACAACAACGGCGAGTACGGCGGCTGTGCCCCGAGCTGCATCTACGCCCCCCACTGCGGCGACGGCATCAAGAACGGACCCGAGGAGTGCGACGACGGGATCCTGGACAGCTCGTACGGCGGCTGCACCAAGCAATGCAAGCTGGGTCCCCACTGCGGCGACGGCATCAAGAACGGACCTGAGGAATGCGACGACGGCGATGGGAACGGGCTGGATGCCGTCTGCACGACCTCGTGCAAGAGCTACATTTCCTACTGATTGGGCTTCTCTGCCACCAGTTGTTATCCACGCCGAGGCAGGGCGCGACAGCGCGCTCGCCTGGCCGCTCGCGGCACTACGCAGCCGTTGCTTGCGCCAGACGGTCTACCCGTCGCCTCCAGAACGCAATCCACGCGCCAAGAAGCACAAGTGCCAACGCGGACAACGCTAGTCCAAGGAAGAACGCCGCGGCCTCGAAGTGAAGCTCCACCACATGGGTTCCGGGCGTCACGGCAACCGCACGCGAGGTGATGTTCGCCCGGATGACAGGCGTAGGTACGCCATCGACCGTCGCACGCCACCCGGGATAGTACGTATCCGCCAGCACGAGATAGCCACCCTGCGGGGACTGCACATCCAGACGAATCGTTCTTGATGTCTCTTTGCGGATGGTCGCGGTGGCCACCGTGGGTGGCGCCGGGGCGGCCACCACGCTCGGCGTTCCCGCAGGAGGGTCGTGCAGCAGGACGATCTGATTGGGATCGAAGTCGGGTCTCTTCATGGCTTCCATGGCCTGCGCAGTGGATGCCACCGTCCTTGACGACGCGACGACGCGAGCGCGCTTTCCCGGCACGGCGTACACGGACACGGCTGGGCTGCTGAAGAACGGTTTGAGGGTTGCGTTCTGAATCGGTGCGGGCGCAAGGACGTGGGTTACGCCATAGGTTTCGAGGATGCGGGGCACAGAGGGATCCATGCCCAGACCCCCGGGACTGGCGTTCAAAAGCCCCCGCACCATGTTGGGCGAGCCGTTTTGGTCTCCCCAGACGTCCACGTACCACTTGGGCGCGATTCCGGTGTAGCAGGCCACCGAAGGCACGCCCCAGTACACCCCAAGGTTGGGGGCCAGGGACTCTCGCAGCTCGAAGTAGGGAGTCACGTTGGCCCAGCCGTGCGCGCGCATGTCGGCGAAGCTGTGAAACTTGTTGTCAGCCGGGGCAAACGTCCGCACCGCGGTCCCCGACTCGCGCAGTGCCCGCACGGAAGCCGGCGGAGTCAACCACTTGGCCGCGCCGACGAAAGGATTCTGTCGTGACTGATGGACGGTGAGGTCAACCGCTGTCCCGGCGCAGACGAGGTATGCCAAGACCGTCGGCGCCCAGGGCAGCCGGCGGCGCAGGATCCACGCAAAGGCCCGGCAGACCGCGCCAAGACCAATCGCCGCCAGGACGGCAATGGCCATGTCCACGACAAACAGAAAACGCGTGGGGAACCGGAAGCCCTTCATCCCTGGCATGTACCTCCACACAGCGTGAAACGCGGGCGTTCCACTCCCCAGCACCATCAAGTACGCCCCGACTGCAATCAGGCCGAGCAGGAGTACCCGCGGCTTCATGAATTGAACAACCAGGGCCACAGCCGCCAGGACAGCCGTGGCCGCGCCCGCGTAGCCGTAGTACTCCCAAAAGATGCCGCCGGCATTGTAGGTCGCGTTCGACGCGTCGCCGTTGGCGTAGGGAACCAGGAAATTCACGATGTTCTTGATGGGATAGCGAAACATGGTGGCAAAGTCCCAGTTGTCGCGCGACACGCGAACCGCCACTTTGCCCAGTTCGGCGAGCGGCAAGAGCGCCACGGCGCCCACCATTACAGCCAGAACCCCGACCAGCCCCGCGGCAGATGCAAGAACCAATGCGCGCGGCACACGTCGAAGCCGCCCGCGGAGCCAGAACAGCTGAACCGCGGCCCAAATACCGTAGACCAAGGCCGAGTAGTAGGTTGACTGGGGAAAACCGGACAGAGCCTGCTCGGCAAGAACCAGTCCAAACAGGCCAAGGTCGAACAGTCTACGCGCCATCGGCGGATCCCAATCGACGACCGACGCACCACCCGCCGCACCGTCTGCCGGAACCCTCCTGCGCGATGCCAATGCGCGATCGAGCAGCAGCAAACCCCAGGGCAGCCAGACAACCGTCGAGATGATCGACAGGTGCTTGAGCTGAGTGACCATGTAGCCAGACCCGGCGTAGGCCATGCCCGCCAAGATCGCGCCCGAACGTTCGGCCCCCAGGCGGCGGGCGAACCCATACGCGCCGTGGGCCGCCACCAGCACCAGCCCCAGCACCAGCAGACAAAGGGCGGGGGCGGCGGGCAGGAGTGTGAAAAGCAAGAGTGACACCGGCTCGCTTACGCCCAAGGCCGCGAGGGGATACCCGGCGCACATGGCCGACGACCACACCGGGGCTTGCCCGGATGCCAAGACCTTGCCCACCAGAACCCGCGACGGCAGTTCGCCGTTGAAGATATCCGACGTGAACCAATCGTCCGTGATGTAGATCTTCGACAGAGTCAGCACAGGCAGGTACGGCAGAATCGCTGCGGCCGACACCAGGATTCTCGCCGTCCAGCGAGGAGAAAGGGGCCACCTCATGGCGCGCAGTCTAACCATGGCCAGGCCGGCCCCGGCAAAGGCTTTGTGGGAGGCGGCCGCGTTTCACCTTGCGCTTCGGCGACGTCAGGTCTAGCGATGCGACTACGGCAGCTTGCTCAACCGTTCACGCACGGTGGGGGCGATCTTGTGGTCGGGACGAAGCTCCAGATCAGAATTGGACGCGCACAACCGGGAATTGTACGCCAGCCCTGGGCGCGGAGATGTTCAAAGACTTCATTGGGTTGTGATCGAGGCTGACGACTGAAGACCGGCATTTTGACCCTCGACCTCGATTCAAGATCGGTCGCCTAGCCCGCGTAGTCGCCTTTCCACAGCCTCGACAGGAAGTCGGTTACGGGCAAGATGTCGATTCCGTCCTGGGTGCGACGTGCCCGGGCCTCGCTGCAAACACAGATGAGCTTCTCGATCGACGGCTGGTCGGCACGCAGCGCGCGCAATCCGCGCAGATGGGTATCGTCGGCGTGTGCGGTCGATTTGACCTCGATGCCCACCGCCGCGTCGCCGAGCACGAAGTCCACCTCGCTGCCCGAGGCCGTCCTCCAGTACGAGAGGCGGAGCTTGGGTTCGCGGTAGGCAGCGAAGGCCGAAAGCTCGTGGAAGATCCAGTTCTCGAGCGCCTTGCCGAAAAGCTCGGAGCGCAGCTCGATGCGACCCCGCCGAGCCAGTACATTCACCGTGCCAACGTCGGCAAAGTAGAACTTGCGTGCCTGAATCATGCGACGCTTGGGCCGTTTCGTGTACGCTGGCAGGTAGCGGCCTAGCAAGGTATCGACAAGGATCTGGAAGTACTCCCGCACGGCGGGCGCCGAGACGGCGCATTCGCGGGCGATGTTGGCGCTGTTCACGAGTTCGGTATCGGCAAGCGCTGCGGCGTTGAGAAAGTCCGCGAAGGCCGGCAAGTTGCGCACCAGCCCCTCATTCGCAACTTCTTCCTTCAAGTAGTCGTCGACGTAGGCCGCAAGCAGTCGGCTGGGTGATTCCGCCAGGTAGTGACGAGGCAGTCCTCCGTGGTTGAGCGCGCGCAGCAGTTGGAAGTCGCGGCCCAGCTCACTGGCAACGAAACCGTGCAGCTCGTAGCGGATCGCCCGACCGCCAAGCAAGTTGGCGTGTCCGCGCCGCAGCTTGCGCGCGCTGGATCCGCACAGGCCGAACACGATGCCACGATTCTCGATGAGCCAGTGGATCTCGTCGAGCAGCGCCGGCAACTTCTGGACTTCGTCGACGATGACCGGGCCGCTGGGTGGCTTGGCGTCCAGTTCTTCGCGCAGCAGGGCCGGGTGCCGCAGGTAGCGCATGTACACGTCGGTCTTGAGAAGATCGACCCAGACCGCCGACGGGTAGGTGGCACGCAGGAGTGCGCTCTTTCCGACCTGACGTGGCCCCCACAAGAAGAAGCTCTGCTTGGGGCGTTGTTCGAGGACCAGACTCCGCAAAACCATATGATTCTTTTATCATGATAAAGCAATGTAGCAAAGGGCTTTATTGGCAGTTTGGGCTCGACGACCGGGCGACGTTCTACGCCTGGGTGTCCTCGCGACGGCGGTCGCGTTCGCGCTCCGGCGCCGGCACCGCTGACTTGGGGCCGGGTGCCGATTGTCGCCGAACCGGAGACGTTTTGCTCCTCTGCCCGCCGAACGCGCTACGCCCTACGCTGGCCCAGCCGCCATCCGAGGTACGAGGCAGCAGCGAGAACCACGAGCGCGACTGCATAGAACCAGGGCGCCGGATATCGAGCATAGGTCGGCGCGACCCAGGTGCGACCGCCATTGCGCGTGCTCAGGATGGCTCCATCGTCCCCGACGATCCAGCCGCGCTGCCCATCGCTGGTGAAGGTCACGGCGCGAAGCTCGCTCACGCTACCGCTGGCCTGGGCTTGCCACGTGTTGCCACCGTCGGGTGTGCTCAAGATGGTTCCTGCACTGCCGACGGCCCAGCCGCCCTGCCCATCGCTGGTGAAGGTCGCGGCGCGAAGCTCGCTTGTGCTGCCGCTGGCCTGGGCTTGCCAGGAATTACCTCCATCGCGCGTGCTCAGGATGGTTCCTCGACCGCCGACCGCCCAGCCGCGCTGCCCATCGTTGGTGAAGGTCACGGCGTAGAGCCAGCTTGTGCTGCCGCTAGACTGGGCTTGCCAGGAATTGCCTCCATCGCGCGTGCTCAGGATGGTTCCTTCGCGGCCGACGGCCCAGCCGCCCTGCCCATCGCTGGTGAAGGCTACGGCGAAGAGCCAGTTCTCGCTGCCACTGGCCTGGGTCTGCCATGAGTTGCCACCGTCCCGTGTGCTCAGGATGGTTCCGTTGCCGCCCACCGCCCAGCCGCGCTGGCCATCACCGTTGAAGGCTAGTGCGGAAAGCCAGCGCTTGCTGCCGCTGGCCTGGGCCTGCCATGAGTTGCCACCGTCCCGCGTGCTCAGGATGGTTCCATCTTCGCCCACCGCCCAACCGCGCCGTCCATCGCGCTGGAAGGTCACGGCGGCAAGCCCACTCTTGCCGTCAATGGTCTGGGTCTGCCACGAGTTGCCACCGTCCCGCGTGCTCAGGAGGGCACCGGCAACCCCGACCGCCCAGCCGCGCTGTCCATCATCGGTGAACGTCACCCCGTAGAGCCAGCGCCGGGGCCCGCTGGCCCGGCCCTGCCAGGAGATGCCTCCGTTGTGCGTCTCCAGCAGCGTGCCAGCGCTACCGACCGCCCAACCGCGCTGACCTTCCCTGGCGAACGCCACGGCGTGAAGACTGCTCTCGCTCCCGCTGGCCCGGGTCTGCCAGGAGATGCCACCGTCGCGCGTGCTCAGGATGGTCCCGTTGGCACCGGCAGCCCAGCCGTGCATTCCGTCGCTGGCGAAGGTCACAGCGTGAAGCCAGCTCTTGCTGCCGCTCGACTGGGTCTGCCAGGAGATGCCGCCGTCGCGCGTGCCCAGGATGGTCCCGTCGGCGCCAACGGCCCAGCCGCGCTGCCCATCGCTGGTAAGCGTGACGGCCGAGAGCGTTCTCTCGTTGCCGCTGGCCTGGGCCTGCCAGGAATCGCCCCCATCGCGCGTGCTCAGGATCGTTACCAAGCCGACGACCCAGCCGCGCCGACCATCGCTGGCGAACGTCACGCCCAAGAGCAAGTTCTCGGTGCCGCTGGCTTGGGCTTGCCAGGAGATGCCACCGTCGCGCGTGCTCAGGATGGTGCCGCCGGCGCCGATGGCCCAACCGCGCTGTCCGTCGCTGGTGAAGGTCACGGCGGAAAGAATGCTCGTGCTGCCGCTCGACTGGGCCTGCCAGGAATTGCCGCCGTCGCGCGTGCTCAGGATGGCGCCGCCGGCGCCGACAGCCCAGCCACGCTGCCCATCGCTGGTGAAGGTCACGGCCAGAAGCGCGCTCTTGCTGCCGCTCGACTGAACCTGCCAGGAGTTGCCACTGTCGCGCGTGCTCAGGATCAGTCCGCGGTCGCCGACCACCCAGGCGTGTTGCCCATCGGCGGTAGAGGTCAGGCCCAACAGGTTGGAACCTACGTTCAGCAGCCGCGCGAAAGGATTCCGTTCCATCGGCTGGGCAAGCCGTTGTCTGCTGAACGGCCTCGGCTCGTCCGCGAATGGGTCGGACCTCGGCCTCTGGATATGCGCAATCCACCCGAGCACGATCGTCGTCACAGCGGCCGCGATCCAGACGACCCAAGCGAGCCGACGCAAGCGTGCCGACCGCACCGGATTGCCTTCCGTATCTGATGTCATGGTGTCGCTCATTGCGCGGCTTGGCCGCATCCTGCCTGGGATGGCCCGCTGAACCAAGCACGAAGCAAGGGCACCAACCGCAGGTTGACCCGGGCTGGCTATCCCACGCACACGCGGTTGCGGCCCAGGCGCTTGGCCTCGTACAGCGCCTGGTCGGCGCGCCTGACCAGGGTCTCGGCGGTGTCGTCGGCCTGGGCGGCCGCGGCGCCGACCGAGATAGTCACGCCCAGGGACTGTCCCGGCAGGCGCAGGCCGCTGGCCGCCACCATGGCGCGGAACTTCTCGGCCACCAGCACCAGTTGCCGGGCGTCGACGTGCGAGATGATGGCGCCGAACTCCTCGCCCCCCCAGCGCGCCACGATGTCGAAGGCGCGGCAGCTGGCGTCGAGGGTACGCGCCACCAGCCTCAGGATCGCGTCCCCGATCTCGTGGCCGTGTTCGTCGTTCACCTGCTTGAACAGGTCCACGTCCATCATCAGAATGCCGAAAGGCCGGCCGTGCCGCTGCAGCTCGGCCAGCCGGTGGCCGAGATGGTCGTCGAAGTGCCTCCGGTTGGGCAGGCGGGTCAGCTCGTCGACCAGTGCCAAACGCTCCAGTTCCTTGATTCGCTCGGCCTGCTCGATGTGCGCCACGCGATCGTTGAACACCTCCACCGCGCCCACCGCACGGCCCTGGGCGTCCAGGATGGGGGTGGCCTTGACCCGCACGGGAACCCGGTGCCCGTCCTTGTGGTGCAGGAACACGTCCACCTGGTCGGGCTTGCCGGTGGTCATCACGTGCTCCAGCG
>Ga0302323_100001362_pt1 | contig 19759 bp, 9 predicted proteins | sample Fen_T0_3_FD_201950 | JGI IMG/M metagenome (GOLD analysis project Ga0302323, IMG submission 201950) | Peat permafrost microbial communities from Stordalen Mire near Abisko, Sweden - Fen_T0_3 | ecosystem: Environmental > Terrestrial > Soil > Wetlands > Permafrost | place: Sweden: Abisko... | reverse complement strand
TCCAAGTGACCGTTTTTCCTGACTTTTCTTTTAGCGGGCGAAGAGACTTGAACTCTCGACGTTCACCTTGGCAAGGTGACACTCTACCACTGAGTTACGCCCGCAAGAGAGGAATGGATTTATGCCAAAACCTCGACTCCGTCAAGGCCTTGCGAAAGGATTTCGCACGTCCGCGGCGCGGGAGGTTACGGGGCCAAGAGGTGGTGGACGCGCAGGTTTTCGGGCAGGTGCGGGTCGAGGTGACCGGTGTACCAAAGCACGACCAGACCCAGCAAAAGCAACAGGAACAGGTACTGGCCCCAGGGGCGTTTCTTCTCGGCAAAGGGGTCGCGCAGCTCGCGGCGAGAACCTCGGGGCAGGGCCGCCACCTGGGTCAGGGCGGCGCCGAAGGGGACGTTGATCTTGGCCATGGCGTTCACCGACCAGCCGTTGGCGTCGAGAATGGGGCCCACGTTGCGCTGACGGAGCTTCAGCCAAGCGATCAGCATGGATGGGCCGGAAATCGCAAACAGAAGGCCCACGAAACCAAGCGGCATCCAGAAGCCAAGGCCAAAAAACATGGCGAGTATGCTGGAAAAGAAGGTCGCGATGCCACCCACTGCCACGCCGATGGCAGCGACAGTTCCGACGTCCATTTTCTTGGGCTCGGGTTTCTTCTCGTCGGGTTTCTTCTGGTCGGGGGTGGTCCTGTCGCTGTGGGCGGTTGCTGTGGCGGCGGTCTCCACCTTCTTCCGCGCATCTTGGTCGGCGGCGGAAGCTCGCTTGGCGACTTGTTCCTCGATCATTCGCACGAAGCTCTTGTAGGGCGACCAGAAAGCTTGCCGTATCCCGATGGGGTTTTCGACGATACGCGTGACGGTGGCGTTCCAATCGTTGCCCTTGTGGTCGCAGAAGACGCCGTTACGCCCAACCATCAAGTTGTCGGTCGGTCCGCCGGTCACCGCAGCGACGATGCTGCGCTTTTCGCTCGAGGTCCGGGTGCAGTCGCAGTAGAGAAGATAGGCGCGGGCGAGGCCGGCGAGGCTTGCATGTTTTGCTGCGTCGTGGACGGGCAAGCACAGGCTGCAGCTTCGCCCGTCGATGAAAAGCGTGCCGGTCTGGAAGATGGCTTGGCGTTTTCCGTAGAACTGGGAGAAGTTGACGAAGTTGCGCAGCAGCCCCACCAGGTCGCGGTGCAAAAGGATCATCTTCTCGACCTGTTCGAGCTTCTGGTTCTGGTCACCCTCGGCTGCGTCGCTGGCGATAAGCTGGGTGAGAGTCGCTCGTAGACTGCTGGCGGCCAGTTCGCGCAGGCGGGCGGCAGGCAGGGTGGCCAGCTCCGTCGGCGGTTTAGCGGCCTGCCAGGTCCAATAGGCACTGAAGCGCCCTTGGATGGTCTTCCAGTCGGCCTCTGTCAGCAAGGTCTTTGCTTCACCAAGAATTGGCTGCACGACGGCGGTCGCGAAGGTCGCCACGGGTGAAAGCCACGCGGGATTGAGCCCGTCGGAAAGGGACAAGTCGCGGTTGGCCGCAATCGCCGACAGCGGGAGGTTCGCGACATCTTCCGCATCGGCGGTCAGGGTCTTTTCGCCAAGCGCGACCAGAGCCGTTTCGGCGGCATTCATCGCCGAGGCCGCTCGGCCGTCGAAGGCAGCCAGCCGGCATCGCGTGAAGTAGTCGTCGATCTTGGCCCGCACCGTCGCCACGGCAGACGCAGCGGCATCGGTCGAGTCGCCGAGCACGCGCGCAGCACCAGATTTTTCGCCGTCATCCAGCCACGCCACCAGCGCGGCGGCCTGGTCGAAGAACTGGTCCACCCGCGCCTGATCGATGCCTGGCTTTCCGCTGCGGTCGGTTTGTGAACCGAGCGTGGCAATGATGTCTACCACCGCTTGTGCGGCGGCTTCGTCACCGGCCGACTCGGCAGGCAGAATTCCATCTCCGTTGAAGCGGGTAGCCGCGAGGATCTTGGATGTATCCGCGATGTCATCCAGGGTGATGGCATCCGATTGCTCACGGCCCAGCGTCGTCAGGATGTGGTGGGCCTCGGCAAGGAGAGCCTTGCCGAGATCCGAGTCTTCCCTGATCGCAGCAAGCGACACCTTCGCTTCACCCCGAAACAGGTCGTCCAGGTTGCGAAAGGCCTCTCGAGCCCAGCGCACGGCCCCCAGGATTTCGATCGGACGGATGTGCCCATCGTGGTCGGTATCGACTATATCCAGGGTTCGACTGTTGAATTCCAACCCGCGGGTTGGGCACGAGAGCGCCAGCCACAGCTTCTGGTCTAGTTCATCGAGATGGCGAAGGTCCTCGCCGTTCGCGAGCACCACTTGGTCGACGCCGCCAGCGCGGAAGAAGCTCCATCGATACTTGTCCTTGGCCATGGTGAACCTCCCTGGAATGCGGAGTGCGTTTCCTAGAAGAAGGTATACAGCAGAGTCGCCTCGGTGATGGTGTCGACCTTGTCGGAGAAGTAGTCGGGATCGTCCTTGGCGTAGGCGTACGCTGCCCCCTTGGGCGCGGGTCGTGGCGCTGGGTTTTGGTCGTACTTGAGGGCGAAGCTGAAGCCGAAGCTCAAGCTCTTCCACAGGTTGGTGCTGAGAGCTACCTTCGCGTTCACCCGGATATCTTTGAAGGCAGCCACGCCCAGGGAGCCATCCTTGGACTTGGCATCGACGGCCTTGGTTTCCTTGTTCAGGTTGAACAGAGCCTCGACACTGGCCGTGATGCCGGTTTCCTTGCTGAGCGAAAGAGTCTCGCCAACCAGAACGCGCGCCGAGTGAATGGCCACCGGATCGAGTGAAGCCGCGGAGCCTTCTGGCTGGACGTAGCGCTCGTACGAGAAGTCGTAACCGAGCTCGGCCACCACGAGGTTCAAGGTGTCCTCCACCAGCAGGCGGCTGTAACCAATCTGACCGCCACCGAAGAAGGTCTTGCCCGCGATCTTGTCCGCGGCCGCTTGGCCGCTGGCGTACGTCGCATTGTGCTCAGTGAGGAATCGATCGTAACGTCCCTTGGCGGCCATGTTGTTGGTGCTGGTGGTCTCTTCCCTGGCCACGGTGGTTGTCCCGTCGGCCGCCGTGCTTGCGGTCAGAATAGAGGTCTTTCCATACGCAAGGCCGCCTTCCAGGCTCAGCTTGTTGTTGCCCTCTTTGCGAAAAGCGTTCAAGCCGACGGTGTAGTTCTTCGATGAAGAGTTGCCGCTGGTCATCAGCATGCCGCCCTTGCTTTGTACCTTCCATTCGACAGTCGGTGCGGGAGGGGGCGGGGGAACCGGCGCTGGGGCCGGCGGGGCGGCAGGCGCAGGTGTCGCAGCCTCGGCGGCGGGCTTGGCAGCGTCAGCGGCAGGCGTGGCCGGCTCATTCGCTGTCTTGGCCGCTTCCGCGCCGGTCGACTGCGCCCGGGCGCTACGGACCTGCGCGAAGAGCCCTAGAGACGAAAATAGAATGAAAGATGTTGCGAGTAGTGTGCGATTCCGGTGGCCCATAAATTCTCCTAGACTTCTGGTGTCATGAAAGGCGTCCCGATAAGGATGCCGGAAGGCGGCCGAGGTCGCATTCTGAGTGAGAAAAACCGGAACCGCAATGCCTGTATAGGCGACGGGTTATGCAACTGTCTCACGACGGATTTCCCCGTCGACGCCAACCACGATCGTCTTGATGGGAACCTTGTGTTTTGCCTGTGCCACCGCCTGCTGAGCCAGCCGCAAAAGTCCGCCGCAACAGGGGACCTCCATGATCATCACGTCGATTGATTTCACGTTCGCCTGATCGAGAAGCGCGACGAGCTTGTCGAGATAGGCTTCCTGTCCCTGATCCAACTTCGGGCAGGCGATCAGCAGCTTCTTTCCCGGCAAGTAGGCCTGGTTGAAGTCCGCCATCGCGAAGGCTACGCAATCTGCGGCGAGCAGAATGGCGGCGTCTTTGAAAGTCGGGTTGAGGGGTGCAATAAGGTGCAGCTGGATCGGCCATTGACCCAGGTGGCTGGTCAGACCGCCATGCATGGGTCTTGGGGTCGGCATCCGGAGCAGCGAACGTGGGGCCGAGCCGGGGCAGCCTTCATGGGCAATCGTCTCCCTGAACTCGGGGATCGGATGGCCAATACCTTTTAGATGCGCCAACGCCTGCTGCAGGAAGCTCGTCTGTCCGTGCTCGTGCAGGTGTCGAAGGTGCGCGCGTAGGGTGTTCGTGCCCTTCGGGATGATGTTGTCAAGAGTCGCGCGCTCGTCGTAGGGAGCGGCCTCGCGGGTCTCTACCGTGATAGCGTCCTTCGGACACTCGCCCACACAGGCCCCGAGTCCGTCGCAGGTGATCTCGCTGACCAGGCGCGCCTTGCCGTCGATGAGCTGCAAGGCACCCTCGGGGCAGCCGTTGCAGCAGATGGCGCAGCCGTCGCACTTGTCCTCGTCTATCCGGATGATCTGGCGCTGCATGTTGGGCAGCAATATAGGACACGCAGGGTCGGATTTCACCAGGTTAAGGCGGGTAGCTAGTCAGCCTGACGGTTTTCGTTGCCTTGCGGCCATTCGTTGCACTGCGGAAAACCCCTTTCGGATCGCCGGCGTCCAGGCGATCGCTCGCGCGGAGAGCCGCCTACGTGACCAATTTTGCCAGTACTGCCCGCCGGGGAGTCCGAATTCCCCTGGGTCGACGGTTGGCCCTGTCCTTGCTTCAGGTTGATGTTGTTCCTCGAAACGGCAAACCCCGGGCGACCGGGGGACGCAAAGCCACGGGACTCACCGAGTTAGCCGGGTTGTCGAAAGGAGATCGATATGGGCGCGACCTCGCGGAAGAACAGCCGAGTGCTGTTCGCAGGATCCCTGCTGTTTTGTTGGTCGATTTCGTGCACGGAGGGGCCATCCGAGCCGCCCGACGGTCTTCAGCCGGGCTCCGAGCTAACGCCGCTTCAGCACCCTGTCTGGCGCGACTTCGATCCCATGTCGGTGCGTCCAATCGACCGTTTGCCGAAGACCGTCGATGCGGAAAACCGACAGATTCTGTCGGGACACCGCCATCCTATGGCTCGGACCGAATTCGATGTAGGGCCGGCCCCGCCCGAGCGGTCGATGGACAGGATGATGCTGGTTCTGCGGGGCGATGAGGCACAGGAACGAGCCCTGGAAGCGCTGGTGACCGCGCAACACGATCCCGGTTCGCCCTTGTTCCAAAAATGGCTCACGCCCGAGGACTACGCCGAGCGCTTTGGCACCTCTCCGGGCGACCTTGCGCGCCTGGTGGGCTGGCTGCAGACGAACGGGATGACCGTTGACGACGTGTCCAAGAGCAACCGGCTGATTCTGTTCAGCGGGTCCACCGCGAAGGTTGAGAGCACCTTCCGCACGTCCATGCGCGCGTATCGGGTCGAAGACGAGCTACACCACGCCAACGCGACAGAGCCGTCCATTCCCACTTCACTTGCGTCGGTGGTTTCCGGCGTGGCGTCCCTGCACGACTTCCGCACGCGCGCCTCGTACGCCCATCGGGAATTCACCAAGGCCGAGAACACCACCTTCTTCGGTGCCTTCCAGCAGAGCGCCATCGTTCCAGGCGATCTGGCCACCATTTACAACGCGGCTCCGTTGTATGCCGCAGGCATCGACGGAACCGGGCAGTCGATCGCGGTGATCGGCCGAAGCAACATCGACGTGGCGAACGTGCGCACCTTCCGCTCGAGCTATGGCCTGCCAGCCAAGGAGCCAGTGGTCGTTCTGGCCGGCAACGATCCCGGCATCGTTTGCGGCGGCGACGAGGCCGAGGCCTACCTGGACGTGGAATACGCTGGCGCCCTTGCCAAGAAGGCGACGGTGAAGTTCGTGGTGGCCGCATCCACGCAAGCCAGCGACGGTATCTTCCTGGCGTCGGCGTATGCGGTGAACAACAATGTTGCTCCCATCGTCTCCCTCAGCTACGGACTTTGCGAACGGCTGCTGGGTACCAGCGGCAATGGCTTCTTCTTCAATCTGTGGCAGCAAGCCGCTGCGCAAGGCATGTCGGTGATGGTGGCGTCCATGGACAGCGGTGCTGCCGGATGCGACGCCATGGAGTCGGCCACCGCGACCGGTGGCGCTTGGGTAAACGGGCTCGGCTCGACGCCGTTCAATGTTGCCGTCGGCGGAACTCAGTTCGACGACGTGAGCAACCGCAGTCAATACTGGGCAACCACCAATGATCCTGTCACGCAAGCATCGGCACTTGGCTATATTCCCGAACTGGTGTGGAACGAAAGCCGCGGCGGGGGCCTGTACGCAAGTGGCGGCGGTCCGAGCGCCCGGTACAGCAAGCCGACGTGGCAATTCGGCCTGGGCGTCTTGCCCGACGCCAAGCGCGGGGTTCCTGACGTAGCCTTCGCAGCGGCCATTCAGGATCCGTATCGTATGTTCGCCGATGGAAAGCCCTTTGGCGGAGGAGGCACGTCTGCCGCGACGCCGGTCTTCGCAAGCATCTTGGCGCTGGTTCTGCAGAAGACCGGACAGGTCCAGGGCTTGGTGAATCCCATCCTGTACACGCTGGCTTACAACCAGACCAACCGCGGTGGCGCCACGGTGTTTCACGACATAACCAAGGGCAACAATACGGTTCCTAGCCAGACCGGCTTTGCCGCGGGCCCTGGATACGATCTTGCCACCGGTCTCGGATCGGTGGACGCCACCCAGCTCGTGAACCACTGGGAAGAGGGCAAGTCGTTGCCCAACCTCGTGCTCGTGGCATCCTCTCCGTCGGCCACGCTTCCGACCGAAGGCTCGGCGACGGTGGCGTACTCGGTGAAGTCGAACAATGGCGCAACCGGCACCGTCGGGCTGTCGGTGGCCGGGCTGCCCAGTGGGGTGTCGGCACAGTTTTCACCGACGACCATCAATCGCACGGGCAGCTCCAACTTGGTGCTGACCGCGGCGTCGAGTGCGCCAGCCGGTTCCTATACGCTGACGGTGTCGGCAAGCAACGGCAGCCTCACCGAATCCGTTCCGCTGGCACTGACCGTGACGGCCACGCCGCCGCTCAGCCTCGCCGTTTCCGTGCCCTATCTCGACATCGCCGCCGGCTCCAGCAAGTCGGCGACAGTCACCACAACCCGCGCCAGCTCTTTCAGCTCTGCGGTCACTCTGGTCGTCAGTGGCCTGCCACAAGGGATCTCGGCGACACTGACCGCGGCGACCATCAAGGCGCCCGGCGCTGGTTCGAGCACACTTGCGGTGAAGGTAGCCGCGACCGCGGCGGGCGGATCGTACTTGGCGACCGTCACCGCGAAGGGCGGAGGTGCGACCAAGGTAGCGTATCTGCAAGTTAACGTTCTGCCGGCGCCGAGCTTCTCTTTGACCCTTAGTCCCACCAGTCTGACCGTGGTGCAAGGTGCGAGCGGCAATACGGTTGCCAGTACCATCCGCACCGTCACTTTCGACTCGGTTGTCGCCGTGACAGTCAGCGGACTGCCCGCTGGCGTGACCGCCTCGTCGGGCTCGATCGGGTCGCCCGGCTCTGGTGTGAGCACGCTGGCAATCTCAGTCGGCAGCACCGCCGCGACTGGTGACTACAAGCTGACCGTGACGGCCAAGGGTGGTGGCGTCACCAAGACAGCGACGCTGGCCCTGAAGGTAGCCGGCGTCTCACTTTCGGCGACGGCTTCCACCGTGACGGTCAAGAAGGGCGGAACTGCCTCGATCAGTTTGACCGCGGCCAGCTTCGGTGGTTTTAGCTCGTCGGTATCGTTCTCGGTGGGGGGGCTGCCCTCAGGCGTGACCGCGACCTTCAGTCCGACCACCTTGGCAGCGCCTGGCAACGGCACGACGACGGTGAAGTTCGCGGCGACCTCGTCAGCGACCGCCGCCACCCAGACCATCACACTGGCTGCAACCGCAGATTCGCTGGTAAGGAGCAAGACTGCGACGTTGACGGTGAAGTAGTGGTGTCACCGTAGCCCGGCGGAACGCGGAGCGCTGCTCGAGAGAAGCCCCCGAGCGACTTCCCGGTCTGCCTGCGCTGCCTCTGCCATTTGCAGTTGCTGGTACATGCCGCTCCGGTTGAAGTAGTAGCTCGCCTGATGGGGCATCAATCGGATGGCTTCGCTTTCGTCGGCAACCGCCTGCGCCAGGTGCCCCAGCTGGACCTGTGTGATGGCGCGGTCGTTGAAACAGGCCGCTCGCCGTTTGGTGGCGTGCTTCGTGCTAACTCGCGCCGGTGCCGCCAGTGCGGCATCGTAGTCTGCGAGTGCCTCTTGGTAGCGTCCTTGCTCGTAGTAGTAGGAAGCTCGACTGTTGCGCGCCTCCATGTTGTCGGGTTCGAATTCGAGCTCGTGACTCCACAGCGCTTCACTGTCCTGCCAGATACCGATTTGTGCGGAGGTGAAGAAGGCGAGGACGAGGAGGCCCAGAGTCCCGGGGACGACGAAAAGGGGTCGCCCGAATCGTGTCGTGACCACCGTTGCGGCCAGCAATGCAAGGGGGATGGAGGACAAGTACGTGTACCGATCCGCCATGGCCTGGGGGCCCACCTGCACGATGCCGAGCACCGGAAGGAGGATAACTGCGTAGCACGCAAAGGCGGCCAGAATCGCCGGGCGACGACGACCCAAGACGAGTACCGCAGCGACCAGCAGGGTCGACGACACAAGCGATAGCGAGGAAGGCGTAGGCGGGTACGAGCAGTAGGGTAGAAGCGGTGACGGCCAGAGCATCTTGCCCAGGTACGCGCCCGGCGCTCCTGCTGCGACCATCGCGCGCGTCGCTCCTGAGACATGGGCCAGGGCTCGGTAGGCTCCGCCGAGTCGCTGAGCATGCAAGGCAACCAGCCCTGCAGCGACAGACAACGTGAACAGCGGGGCCTTTTCCGCAAGCAAGGCCGCCCGGCCGTCACGCTTACTCCGCGCGAGTGGAAACCAGTCGAGGATCAGAAGCACCAGCGGAAAGCTGACTGCCATGGGCTTGCTCATGAGGGCCGCGGCGAAACAGGCCACCACCATCCAATAGTGACGGCTGGCGTACCACGAACGCGCCTCCGCGCTTGCATGGCGGAGATAGGCGAGCAAAGCGAGGAGGAAGAAGAAGGCGCACAGAAGGTCTTTACGCTCGGAGATCCAGGCGACGGATTCGACCCGAAGCGGATGAATCGACCACGCCAGTGCGGCCAGTCCCAGGGCTATCCACGCGTTGGCCCCAAGGTGGGCGCCGGCGCCGGCGCCCGTGTTCCGCGGGCGAACCCGTGCCGCGAACAGCGCGCCACCGAGCAGGACGACCAGCGCGCCGTTCACCGCATGCAGGAGAATACTGGTGAGGTGATGACCGAAGGCGGCGTCGCCCCAGACGAGGCGGTCGAGCCTGTGAGAAAGTGTGGCGAGCGGATGCCAGTTTCCGCTGGCGTGTACTTCGGCGAACGCTGCCCAAGGCGAACCGACCTGCGAACCTACATAGATGGGATCGTCCCAATTGACGAAGCCGTTGCCAAGCGTGGGCAGGAAGACCGCCAGTGTGCCGACGGCCACCAGCAAAGCCGCGAGGCGCCCTGTGCGGGATGCCGAAAGCGTGTTGCTGGCGGATTCGTCCATCACGGCAAGCGCGCGCCCACAGCGCGGCCAGAAGCTAGCAGCGTGCCCACGAGTAGCGTCAGCGACGCGACCAGGATTGCAAGCCAACTGGCCCAGACGGCCGCGACCAGCACCGGGGGGGCGAAAGTCCAGGTCACGGTGTGCTTGCCGGTGGGAATCACCACCGCCCGGCCGAAGACGTTCGCTTGCAGGATGGGTTGTTCCCGACCGTCGACGAAGGCGCGCCAGCCGGGCATGAAGGCCTCGATCTCGACCAGCAGCGACGGCTGTGTCGCATCCACAGCGTAGCTGGCCGCACCCGGACGCCACGAGGTTGGAGACAGGGGGATGCGTTCCGATCGGGTGGCCGCAAGAATCTGCGCAGGCATCAGCGATGGATCGAAGCTTGAAGCGTGGCCGGATACAATCGCCTTCCCATGGGTGATGAGGACGCGGTCGAGGCTTTTCGCCAGTCGCATCGGGATCTCGGCACGCGGAACCATGTCTGCCGAGGTTGCGAGAAAACTGCGCGGCAGCCGGTACTGTACGCGCATGGCTAGTGCGCCTGCAGACATGCTGTGGGTGGGGCGCAGACGACCTTGGTCGACGGCGCGTGCCAGCCACTCTCCCGGCGGCGACAGCGGCGCGAGCAGAATGTCTGCCGAGGTCGCCTCGGCCAGGACCACGGGCGCAGCCTCGGCTAGGTCGGCCATGGCCCGCGCCACGTCGGCGAGGTACAAGCCGTAGGGGTCGAGCACCGCCGTGTGCTGGGGCAAGTTGGTCATGGGAGACAGCAACATGGCGTGGCGAAGCTGCTCTTCCGAGAATGCACTTTCGTTGAGAGCCAGCCGCGCATGCGAGACCTCTTCCAGTCGCATCACCCGAGCCCCGCGCGCGTCGCTTTGGGGTAAGTAGGGTGGTTTCGGCACCGTCACCACCGGACGCGTCCAGGCCAGATCCGCGGTGGTGACGAACACGTCGGCAAATATCAGGGTAGCCAGGAAGGGCACGGCTCGCGCCGTCCCGAGACGTCCTCGGTCCACCAGAAAGAACAAAGCCGCCGCTGCACAGGCAAGCAGGGCGACGCGAAGGGTGCCGCCGCGGAAGGCGGTGGAGGCTGCTAGCACGATGTCCGTCGGTGCGCCGGCCCTGCGCGCGAGCGCCGACTGCAACGCCGGGCCGATAAGAAAGCCGACCGTGGCGAGGGCGGCAACGGTCAGGCTCAGCCTGAGCATCGTGCGCGGCCGCGATAGGAAATCCTCGATGACGACGGCCCCCGCCAACGCAAGCAGAAGGGCCGCTGGCGCAACCAACTTCGAAGGATAGCGAACGAAGGTGAACAGAGGTCGAAGCGCCGGCCAAAGCGGTGTGGATGCGCCTGTTCCCAGGACGATCAGCAGCAAGGCCACCAGCGCGAATACCCGCACGGGACCGCGCTTGCGCAGCGCCACAAGCGACGCGACGGCCGGCAGGCCGCCAATCCACACACTGTGCAGGAACAGGCGGTCCTCGTGCGTTTGTCGGAATGGCCAGAAAGTAAAGCGTGGCAGCGGCAGCCCCAGCGGATGCGGCCACACCAAGCCCAGAATCTCGCCCGGGTGGAATGACCATCGGCCCGCCTCTGCGGCGGCGATGCCGGCTCCGCGTTCGGACAATGGCAGCGCCCAAATCACCGGATACCAGCTGCCGGCACCGATCACGAGTGCGATGGCGGCGACGGCTACCAGGCGAGACCAGGCCGTGCGCAAGCGACCGCTGGTTGCGAGGAAGGTGCACAAGGCGACCCCAGCCGCCAGCAGCGCACCCGGCAGATCGCCGCCGAGCAACCCCATGCCAAGCGCCAAGCCGCCGCCCACCACCGAGCGGCGTCCTTCGGCGAGGCGGACTGCGGAGAGCAGAACCAGCGGCCAGAAGGCAAGGGTGGCCAGATAAGGAGCGTTGCTGGTGTACGACAACGCGGGGCCCGACAGGCCTATCGCCGCGCCGACTCCGATGGCCAGCACGGTTCGCACCGACAACGCCCGCAGAAGCGCGGTCGAGCCCGCGGCCAGCACGCCCAGCAGAAGGACCATCAAGGCTCCGACCGCATGGCTGGGCGACAAAAACAGCGTCAGCAGCATGCCCGGATGGCAGACCATCCCGCCGCGCTCGCCGACCAGAGGAACGCCAGTCTGTATCCACGGATTCCAGAGGGGCAGATGGCCGCCGCGCAGGGCCTCGCCAACCACGGTTGCGAGGGGCGTGGAGAAGCGAAAGTGGTCGTCGAAGTAGAACTCGCTCGAGCCTATCAGGACCGACGCGAACGGCGCCATGGCGAGAAACGCCGCCCACAGAGGCGCAAGCCGGTGGCCGAGCGAATGCGCTTGGGGTTCTGACGCGCTTGATTGCTGGTCGGGTACCTGATTCGTCACCTGGCGGAGGGATTGTATCGTGCCCGCCCCGAGTTGCGATACAAACGCGCGGTTCAGGTCTTGAATGCGGAGACTTGATCGCGAAGGCTCGCGGACGCTTCGGCCAGTTGCGCGGCACGGGTGTGGACCTGTCCGCTGGCGGCCGTCACGTCCTGCGCGCCATTTCGCACGAGCGTGAGGCTGGTCGTGATCCGCTGCATGTTCGCCCGGGTTTGGGTGGCCTTCTCGTTGCTGTCCTTGACGACGGCCGCGGCATCGATGATGCCGCTTGCAACCGTGCGAATGGTCCCGGCCTGGTCCTCGATCGCTTGGGTTGCCTCGGTCACTGTGCGTCTGATCTCGCCGATGCGGCTGGCGATCCTTCCCATGTCCTGGACCGCCCCTTGGGTCGACGACTGCATGGCCAGAATGCGCTCGCGAATGTCCTCGGTCGCCTTGGCCGTCTGTTGCGCAAGGTCCTTGATCTCGCCAGCGACGACGGCAAAGCCCTTGCCGGCGGTGCCGGCGCGCGCGGCTTCGATGGTCGCGTTCAGGGCGAGCAGCTTGGTCTGAGCCGAGATCTGGGCGATGGTTTCAGTGACTTTGCCAATCAGCTGCGCCGCTTGGCCGAGGGCATCCATGGCGGACGACACTTGAGCGGCTTCCTCCTCAGTGGTTTGGATGACGGTTCGGGCCTGGCCGGTGCTGTTGCCGACGACTTCCATCCGACTCATAAGGTCCTCGGTCGTGTGGGCGACGCGTTCGAGCTCGCCTGTGGCGTCGCCCATCGCGCTGGCCGCCTCTTGGACGATGGTCTCGAGATGTTCAGCTTCCTTCGCCATGGCGTCGACTTGCTTTACGCTTTGGCCCGCACCATTTGCCATGTGTTCCGAGACCCGCGACATCTCCTGGGAGGCCAGGGTGATGGTTTCGACGTAGCTGGCGACCTTGCCGAGCATGCATCGCAGGCCGAAGCTCATGTCGTTGCTGGCGGACGCAAGTTGCTTCAGCTCGACGAAACCTGTCGTCGCCATTTCGCGGGTGAGGTCTCCTTGCGCGATAGCGTGAAATGTCGCCACAGCGGCCTCGATGGGGCGAGAGATCCGCTTGGCCGCCGTTGCTGCCACCGCCGACATCACGAGGAAGATGAGCACGCCGGCGATCAGAACGTACAGTGCAATGCGATCGAGGCTGCCCACCACCTGTTGCGTGAGAGCCGTGAAGTCGTCCTCGTACGCGCTGGCGCCGATGACCCAGTCCCACGGTTCGAAGTAGGTGAGCGCCGCGACCTTCATTCGCGCGTCTGCTTCGCCTCGATTGCGCCAGGGGTAACGGTGGAAGTCGATGCCGCCCTCGTGGGTGCCGAGGCCCTTGCCAATCAGCGTCTGAACGAAGGGCTGCCCGCTGTCGTCGCGCACTTCCCAGATGTTTTCTCCGTCGCGCTCTCCCCCCTTGGAGACGATGTATCGCCCGCGCGCTTCGCCGCGACCGCCAAGTACGAAGACATAGCCACTTCGGCCGACCGTGCTGTGCAGAATCGTCTCTCGTACATCGCGGGTCAAGACGTCGAGATCCGCGCCGACGTAGAGCATGCCTACGATCTTCTGCTTGGTCGGGCCATCCCAGATGGGCTCGTACATGGCGAGCTCCCAATGGTCGACGACTCTGGCGCGACCCCAGTACACGTTGCCGGACAGAACTGCGCTCACCGCAGGGCTCGGCTGGCCGGCCGGGCTCTTGGCCGGGATGAAGGTGCCAATCGCTCGCTGGCCTTGCTTGTCGACGACGCTGGTCTCGACCCGCAGCATGTCGCCCGCTTCGTTCATTCGCTGAAACACCGTGCACGAGTCGCGTGTGGTGGCTTTGATCTGGTCCACCAAAGGAAGCGGCAGTGTTCGGTCGGTCGACCGTCTTGCTGCGGCCCCCATCTGGAGCTTCGGCAAAGAGAGATGCCGAATCTCCCCCGTCTCCTGATCCCTCGCGGACCAGGTCGTTTCGCCGGCGAAGTGCACACCACCAAGCTCGTCGATAGCGTTTCGTGCAACCGACATGTTGTGCTCAAGGCGCCGCCGTGTGCGCTCGTGGGATGACCTACACATCTGGTAGGTGGTCGCGGCGACCGATTTCGCGGAGTGACGGACCAGCGAGCTAAAAGCCTCGGCCATCTCCCTTGCTACGGCACGTTTCCGCAACGCTGCGGTGAGATACACCGTGGCGACGGTGATCCCCACGGAGGCCAAGATCAAGAGCCGGAGGTTGGTCCGAATTCCCGTAAAGCGCATGCGAGCACATGGAAGCGCGAAAACGTTGCCATGCGCCCACAATAATCGGTGGCGAGAGCTTGGAACTGTAGGCTTGTCGCCGCAGGCGAACCTGGGGTCAGCGGGGTGAGTGGTCGGCTAGGCCTCCTAGGCCGCGTTCCGCGTGGCGTTGATGACGGCGGCAACGCCTTTCAGCGCCATCTTGCGCGCATACACCGCCTCGGCAGAATTCTGGGTGCCGCGACGGCAATGCTCGTTGTAGCGGGCAAAAGCGTCATGCACTATCACGAGAAGCGGAAACACGATCTCCTCGCGAAAGTGGATGCTGGCGCGGATCATCGGATCGTTGGCCAGCAGCCATGGCTGGCCCGAAATGCGCAATATTCCGGCCTCTACGCGGCGGGCCTCGTCGCGGATCTTGGACCACAGGGGTCCCAGGCGATCGTCGCGTTCCAGATGCGCCGTGATGTCGAAGCGCGATTTGACCAGGCTCATCGCAGCGTTGTCGAGCAAGGCCCGAAAGAAGAGCGAGTGTTGATACAGCCGCTGCAGATCGGCTTCGTGACCGTCGTCGATCACCTGTTCCAGCGCAATGCCGAGGCCATAGAAGCCGGAGATCTGCATCTTCAGCACACTGAAGGTCGCCACGAATGGAATCGCGCGCAGGTTGTCCAGGTCGACGTGGTCGCTGGAACGGCGACTGACCGGACGGCTGCCAATGGTCAGGTGGTCGAACAGGGGCAGTGGGCTTCCCTGGGCTAGAAATTCGAGCAAGGCCGGGTCGTCGCGAAGCTCGCGATAGGCCTTGAGCGACCGCGCAGACAGGTCGCTTAGCAGTGGCAGAAACTCCTCGGGCGGATCCTCCGAGTGCGCGGGCGAAAGCAGGTTTTCGATGTTTGCGGTAAACAGTTGTTCCACGTGGTAGCTCGCCATCTCGGGACTGCCGAAATTGCTGCTGATGGTCTGACCCTGGATGGTCAGCTGGGTTTCCCACTGCTCGATGTTGGCGTCGCGTGACCGGTAGAAACGGTGGCTGTTGCCCCCGCCACGCGCCGGTGGGCCGCCGCGCCCATCGAAAAACACCAGCCGGACCCCCTGCGCTCGCCCAAGCGTCGTCATGCGCCGCTTGGCCTGGCGAATGCTCCAGTTCGCAGCCAGGTAGCCTCCGTCCTTGGTCCCGTCGGAGAACCCCACCATGACCGTCTGTCGCTGCTCCCGACGGTCGAGCAGCGTTCGGTACACCGGCGAACTGAACAGTCGCGCGAGGATGTCCTGCGAGTGGTCGAGGTCGTCGATAGATTCGAAAAGTGGCACGATGTCGAGGCAGCCGTGTTCCGGCGTCATACCCACGAATTGCCCAAGCAGCAACACCACCAGCACGTCTTCTGGACCGCGCGTGTGACTGATCACGATGCGGTGAAGGGCTAGCTCACCGTTGCTGGCTTGAATGGCGGGCACCATGCGAAGCACGCCGAGCGTGTCCTTGGCCAGCGTCGACAGATGTTGATCGAGAGCCGGCGGCAGGGCCCAGTCACGCTCGAGCAATCGTTCGAGCAAGGCGAAGGACAGATCCTGGCAACGGTTCGCCTGCGCAATCGTGGCTCGCTCTGCTGCCGACAGTGGCAGCGCGTCGCCGCCGTGCTCGACGACTTCCCGCAGGGTCTTCAGGTAAACGTCGCTGCTTTGCCGAACGTCGAGCGAAGCAAAATGGAAACCGAACAGGTGAACCTTGATGATGAAGTCGTCGAGCTTGTCGAGAAACAAGCGCTGATGATCCTGAATGATCACCTTGCGAAGCTGCAGAAGCTCGTCCTGCAGCTCGCGAGGCGTGGAGAATGGCAACGCGCCCGAGAAGGCGGGCGCCGCGGGCGCGGCACGGTTGCTGTCAGCGGCCTGCAACCAGGTCAAGCGTAGGCGTTCCAGGATGACCAGCATCCGGTCGTGGACACCCGCGAAGGTAAGCCGACGGGACAGCGCCGCGGCGGTGGCGTGGTGGCTGGCGACCACGCGCTCTTTCAGCAGGCGCGCCACTTCCAGCGTGACCTGGGCGGTGACGAACGGGTTGCCGTCTCGATCGCCACCGGGCCAAAAGCCGATTTGCAGGTTTGGCCGCGGTGGCAGGTGGCGCGGCATCTGCTCCCGACCATAGGCCACCACCAGCATGCGTGCCGCGATCTTTGGCAGGACGTCGTAGAAAACTTCTTCCAGCGGACGCAGCACACTGCGGGCTTCGTCCACCGGGCTCGGGCGTTCAGAGTTTGAAAACCGGGTCTTGCCCAGTTGCAAGAGCAAGCGTTCGACATCAGCCGGCTGGTTGCGACGCAAGGCCGCGCGCAAGTCTTGAATGATGGATTGCACGGTGTTGGGATAAAACTGGGTCGGGTGCGCAGTCAGCACGATGCGCGTGGCGGTCTGGTCGAGAATCTGGGCAAGGTCGCCGCGGCGGTTTTCGTGCAGGATCTCGTCGAGCACGTGCGCGACACTGCCAGGGCCGGCTTGGTCGTGCGTGTCCTCGAACGAGGCTTCTTCGAGCGCATCGAACAGCACCACTTGACGTTCCACCATCTGGAGGAAAAGGAATAGGGCATCGTCCTGCGGAACGTCGGTGAGCAGGGGATTGTCGGCAAAGAATCGGCGGACAATCTCGGACGGCGCTTCCTTCTGTTGCAGCCCCTTGCGGCAGTGCTCGGCAAAGACGGGCAGAAGGCGCCCGACCCTCTGAAGCAAGTCGTAGGGCAACCCCAGGAACAGGCCCGAATACATACGGTAGCGGGTTGCGACGTGCTCGTCGAAGGCGCGTTCGGGCTCACGTGGCGACGGCATTCTCGAATCCTAATGTAGTGGTCGGCATGGGAATAACGGATTTCAGGAACCATAGCATCCCGAGTCGTCATGTGCTGCACGCGACTGGTGATGAAAACCAAGCGGATTTCTGCAACGACCTTCTCGCTTGGGTGGAAACGCGCGAGTTACAATCCGTGCTGGTCTTCGTGCCCTACAACCAAAGCAACTCAATCTCGCGAAGGTCGCCATGGGTCGCGATGGCGCTGTTCTTCACGGTCGGTGCCGTCGCGCGGCTATGCGCGGCCTTACCCCTCGACGGCATCGATGCGCTGGTTTCAGAGGCGTTGGCGCAAAACAAGTTGCCTGGGTGCGTGGTCGTCGTCGGTCGACAGGGCGGTGTCCTGTACCAGAAGGCGTTTGGCGCTCGCGCACTCCTTCCCGAACCAGAGCCGATGACCTTGGACACCCTCTTCGACCTGGCGTCGCTCACCAAGCCGGTTGCCACGGCGGCGTCGATCATGGCCCTCGTCGAGCAGGGCAGGGTCGACCTCGACGATAAAGTGTCGCATCACCTTCCATGGTTCATCGCCAACGGAAAAGAATCCATCACTGTTCGGCAGCTCCTGACCCACGTTTCCGGCCTCCCGGCAGATACCCCGGTGCCCGACTACGCGCTTGGCCGGGCGCACGTGATGAAGCGCATCGCGGGGCTAGCGCTGAAGGCGCCCATTGGGACCAAGTTGATTTATTCGGACCTCGGCTATCTGGTTTTGGAAGAAGTCATTCGCAAGGTGACAGGGCAGGACCTGGCCACGTTCGCCACCGCCGCGGTCTTTCGGCCGCTTGCCATGACGGAGACTGCATTCTTGCCGCCAGCCGCCTGGCGGGCGCGCACGGCGCCCACCGAAAGGCGAGGCGACGCCTGGATGCGCGGCCAGGTGCATGATCCTCGAGCATTCCGGCTGGGCGGTGTTGCGGGACACGCGGGGCTGTTCTCGAGCGCGCGCGATCTGACGATCTTCGCGCGCATGATCCTCGGCGGTGGCGAGGTCGACGGTAAACGTGCCTTTTCGTCGGGCACCATCGCCAAGATGGTGGCTCCCCACGACGTTCCGGGCGGTATCCGAGCCCTCGGCTGGGACATGCAGACCGGTTATTCCAGCAATCGCGGAACCAGCTTTTCCCGTCGGGCGGTTGGGCACGGCGGATACACGGGCACGTCGCTATGGATCGATCCCCGGCAGGACTTGTTCGTCTTGGTCCTCAGCAACCGGGTTCATCCCGACGGAAAGGGGCAGAGCAATCCGCTGGCGGGAGCCATCGGCACCTTGGTCGGCGAGGCCGGACAGGGCGGCGCCACGGTCGCACAGGGCCCGCTCGTGCTGGGCATCGACGTCCTCGCGGAGGAGAACTTCGCCCGGTTGCGCGGTCTGCGGTTTGCGCTGCTCACCAACGACAGTGCGCGTACCCGGGCCGGTCAGCGCACGACGGACGTCCTGGCGGCGCGCAAGGATTTGCGTCTGGTCGGTCTCCTGTGTCCCGAGCACGGGCTTGCTGCGAGTCGGGATGAGAAGATTGCCGATGACGTGGACGGCGCGACTGGTCTCGCCATCCACAGCCTCTACGGTGGCGCTCACGGCCCACGGGCCGGACGGCCGACGGGGCCTCGGCCGGTCACGCTGCCCAAGGACATTGATGCGGTGGTGGTCGACCTGCCCGACGTCGGCGCGCGTTTCTTCACCTATGCCTCGACCCTGCACGCCACCATGCGGGCTGCGGCCGAACGCGGCTTACGTCTGTTGGTGCTCGACCGGCCGAATCCTCTCGGTGCGGCCGTTGTGGCGGGCCCCATGCTCAAGCCAGTGGAGATGTCGCCGGTGAACCATCACTTGCTGCCCGTTCGCCACGGCATGACGCTGGGCGAGCTGGCTGAGATGATAAACGCCGACGAGCACCTGGGCTTGCGCCTGGAGGTCGCGCGCATGCGCAACTACCGTCGGACCGCCTACTTCGACGAGACCGGCCTCGCTTGGTCGCCGCCGTCGCCCAATCTGCGCAACGTGGAGGAGGCGATTCTGTATGCCGGGGTCGCCTTGGTCGAGGCGACCAACGTGTCCGTCGGTCGTGGCACCGACACGCCGTTCGAGGTGGTCGGGGCACCCTGGATCGACGGAAAGCTATTGGCCGAGGAGCTGTCCAAGCTCGGGCTTGGCGGCGTGGTGTTCTCGGAGACATCGTTCACGCCCATGGCGAATCCGTACGCCCGAAGTCTGTGCCACGGCATTCGTGTTCGGGTGGAGAATCGGGCGGCGTTCGAGCCCGTGCGCACCGGTATTGCCCTGGCGCTTGCCTTGCGCAGGCACTTCCCTCGGCAGTGGGACGTGCAGCGACTGCACGGCATGATCGGAGATCCGGTCGTGACGGCGGCCATCCTCGATGGGAAATCACTGGCCGCCGTGGAGGCACTTTACAAGGCAGACCTGGAAGGCTTCCTCGCAAAGCGAGCGAAGTATCTTTTGTATCCCGGATTGGACAGTCCTGCCGATCTGACGCAGCGGAAGTAGGGGGGCCCTGAAGTGGGGGGGGCCTGTCGATCAGGCGTCCAGCAATCGTCGCTGATCACTCACTGGGTAACCTGACTTCGAATCGGCTGCCTTTCGGTTGCAAGGCGACATAGCTGACGTCGCCTCCGTGGTAGCGGGCGATCTGTCGAACCAGTGCCAGGCCGAGGCCAAGGCCGGTGTCTCCCGGGGGGCGCGGCCCGGGTGGGCGATAGAAAGGGGCGAAGATCCGCTCGCGCTCCGCCTCGGGTACGCCTGGCCCCTCATCCTC
>Ga0302323_100001361_pt1 | contig 19763 bp, 17 predicted proteins | sample Fen_T0_3_FD_201950 | JGI IMG/M metagenome (GOLD analysis project Ga0302323, IMG submission 201950) | Peat permafrost microbial communities from Stordalen Mire near Abisko, Sweden - Fen_T0_3 | ecosystem: Environmental > Terrestrial > Soil > Wetlands > Permafrost | place: Sweden: Abisko... | reverse complement strand
AGGGAAGGGTGTTTCCTCCGCCGATGACGCCGTTCCTCGCCACGGCGGCGATCAGCGCGAGTGCTGTCATAATGCGTGCGATTATAACGGTCGCCCCGGTGCCGGAGAGATCGGTTCGCCGCATCGGGTCGCCAATTCGGAACGCCTATTTCGCGTGTACTACCCGCGCTCCTTCCTCAAGTTCATCCTGCTGGGCTTCCTGCTCGTCAGCCTGCCGCTGCTCTATGCGCTCGGCGAACTGATCTACTCGCTCGACCGGCTGGCGTCGGAGAGCCGCCAGGAGGTCCTGCAGGCCGCCCAGGCCGGGCGCTCCAGCCGCTTGCTGTTCGAGCAGGCGACCATGCTCGAGCGCCTGGCGCGGCAGCAGCTGATCCTCGAGGACCCGGCACTGCTCGAGGACTATGCGCGCGTGCGCCAGGATTTCCGGGGCACGACGAGCCAGCTCGGGCAATTGCCGCTGGAAGGCGCACAGCTCGCAGCGCTCACCAAGCTGTCCGACCTCGAGACCAATCTCTACAGCCAGCTGGCATCGCCGGCACGCATGCCCGAGACGATCCGGAACCTGGCCGACGGCTACGCGCAGCTGGTGGAGCGCGCGCAGGGGATGCTGACTGCGACCAACCAGCTCACGCAGCACGCGATCGAACGGCTGCAGGACACCGCAGACCAAGGGCGCGAAAAGTGGATCTACCTGACGCTGGCCGCGGCCGCCATCGCGCTGGCGCTCGCGATCTTTTTTGCCGTGCTGATCGCGCGTCCGATCCGCCAGCTCGACCAGGCAATCCGGCGCATGGGCACGGCGGACTTCACGCATGCGATCGAGGTGAACGGCCCGCAGGACCTGCGTTACGTCGGGCAGCGGCTCGAATGGCTGAGGAGCCGCCTGCGCGAACTGGAAGAGCAGCAGAACCGTTTCCTGCGCCACGTGTCGCACGAGCTGAAGACCCCGCTCACCGCCGTGCGCGAAGGCGCCGAGCTGCTGCGCGACAACATCGGCGGGCGGTTGGCGCCGGAGCAGCAGGAGATCGTGCGCATCGTCCGGGAAAACACACTGTCGCTGCAGCGGCTGATCGAGGACCTGCTCAAGTATCACCAGACCGGGGGCATGGAGCCCGCCACGCTGGGCCCGGTGGCGTTGCCCGAGGTCATACGTCGCGTCGTCAAGGAGCAGAAGCTCGCGGCGCTGGCGCGCATCATCACGGTGGACGTGAAGTTGAAGCCCGTGATCATCGTCGGCGACACCGAGAAGATCCGCACGGTGATCGACAACCTCGTGTCGAACGCGATCAAGTATTCGCCGCGGGCGGGACAGATCGAGATCACGCTGGCGCCGCATTCCGGCACTGCGGTGCTCGACGTCGTCGACCAGGGTCCGGGCATCGCTCCCGCGGATCGCGAGCGCGTCTTCGAGTCGTTCTACACCGGCAAGCCGCCAGCCGACGGCAAGGTGAAGGGATCCGGCCTGGGACTGGCTATTGCCCGCGAATACGCGCTGGCGCACGGGGGGCGCATCGACGTGCTCGACCGTGCCGACGGGCAACGCGGCACGCGTTTCCGGCTGTCGCTGCCTTTGGCGGCGGGCACCGGCGACGTCCCGTCCAGGAAGGCGTCGGCAACCCAGGTGGTGATCGAGGGGCACAAGTGAAGGCGGCGCGCAGCACGTGGGCGGCGCTCTTGCTGGCAACCTGGCTTGCCGGGTGCGCGACGCCGACGCGGCCGCTGGTGACGCTGACGCCGCAGGAGGAATTCGAACCCGAAGTGGTTCCGGCGCCGACGATGCTGGTCGAGTATCCGCCGATCGAAACGGTGGAACCGCTGCCGATTGCCCCGGTGCCGGAGGCCGCGGCGCCCTCGGTGCCGGGCACGAACACGGTGGCGCTGGCTGCACCATCGGCAGCGCCGCCGGCCGCAGCGCCGGAGCCCAACACCGACGATCAGCAATTGATTGTGTTGCTGGGCGATCTGCAGCGTTACGGAAACCTGTCGCCGGATGAACTCCGGCGCGAACTGCCGGTGGCGACTCAGGCTTTGGCCAAGCAGCGCAGCGACGTCAACCGGGTGCGCCTGGCCGTCCTCTATTCGCTGGCGCGCGTCAATCCGCAGGATGACCAGCGCGCGCTGCAGCTCCTGGACAATGTCGCCAAAGGTGGTCCGGGATCGAGCTCGGTCAAGCAGCTCGCCGTGGTCCTGCAGGTGCAGATCGCCGAGCGCCAGCGCGCGGTTCGCGACGAACAGCAAAAGGCCGAGGCCGCCGTGCAGAAGCTGGAAGCGTTGCGGCAAATGGAACGCAGCCTGCTGCGTGACCGGTCGCGTGGTGGAGGCGGCGGGGGCGGTGGCGGGGGTGGCGGCGGTGGTGGCGGCGGTGGTGGCGGCGGCGGTTGACCCGGGACGCTAAAGGCGACGAATGAGCATCGGTGACATCCTGCTGGTCGACGACGACCCCGACCTGCTCAAGCTGATCAGCCTGAGACTCACGTCCGCGGGTTACAAGATCCGTACCGCAGAAAGCGGCGAGACGGCGCTCGCGGCCATCGCCGTGCAGCGGCCCGCGCTGGTCGTCACGGACCTGCGGATGCCTGGCATCGACGGCCTGCAGCTGTTCGACGCAATTCATCGCCAGCATCCGGCGCTGCCAGTGCTGATCCTGACCGCCCACGGTACGATCCCGGATGCCGTTGCGGCGACGCAACGCGGCGTCTTCGGGTTCCTGACCAAGCCTTTCGACAGCAGGGAGCTGCTGCAACTCGTGGCATCAGCCCTCAAGCTGTCGGGAGACGACGCAGGCCCCGGCAACGCGGCCACCGGCGAGTGGCGCAACGGCATCATCACCCGCAGCCCGGCCATGGAAGACCTGCTGCGGCAGGCCAAGCTCGTCGCCGACTCCGACGCCAGCGTGCTGATCTACGGCGATTCGGGCACGGGAAAGGAACTGCTCGCCCGCGCCGTCCACCGGGCCAGCCGCCGCGAAGACCGTCCGTTCGTGGCCGTCAATTGCGGAGCGATCCCCGGTGAGCTGCTCGAATCCGAACTCTTCGGCCACGCGCGGGGAGCGTTTACCGGCGCGGTCCAGGCGCACAAGGGACTGTTTCAGGCCGCGGACGGCGGCACGCTTTTCCTGGACGAGATCGGCGACATGCCGCTGCCGCTGCAGGTGAAGCTCCTGCGCGTGCTGCAGGAGGGCGAAGTGCGGCCGGTCGGGTCGACGCAGGCCATTCCCGTCGACGTGCGCATGATCTCGGCGACCAACCGGGACTTGGACGAGCAGAAGGCGGCCGGATTGTTCCGCGAGGATCTTTATTACCGGCTCAACGTCGTTTCACTGCGACTGCCTGCGCTCGCGGAGCGGCGCGAGGACATACCGCTGCTCGCCGCGTATTTCCTGCGCAAGCTGGCCGAGCGATATCACAAGCCGATCCCCACGCTGGCGCCCGATGCCATGGCGCTGCTGGTCGCGGCCCCGTGGCCCGGCAACGTTCGCCAGCTGCTCAACCTGCTCGAACAGGCGCTGGCGCTGGCGACGACGTCGATGATTCCCGCTACGCTCGTCCAGAACGCGCTGAAGGAGGACGACGCGGCGCTGATTCCCTTCGAGGAAGCGCGCAAGACCTTCGAGCGCGACTACCTGGTGCGGCTGCTCAAGATCACCGGCGGCAACGTGACGCAGGCCGCGCAACTCGCCAAGCGGAACCGGACGGAGTTCTACAAGCTTCTGCAGAGGCACAAGCTCGAGCCGTCGATGTTCAAGGAAACGAAGACCTGAACCTGGTTTCCTGGGGAAGGCGCCCAAGCGCGTTTGTCGCCCCAGGAAATGTCGTTTTCAGGCGACACGTTTTCCTTCGTCAAATCATGGCGTTAATGCCGTTGTCATCCAGCGTGTCTGCTTTCCGCGACATTTCCGGCGCAAGGTGATGCGCCGCAACGTCTGCAAGGGGCATGCCGAAAAATGCGCCATGCCCGGCAAACTGGGAAATCTCGTATGTCACCGAATAATTCGGTTGCGCTTGGCACGTCCATTGCTTAGAACTTTGCGACGAAGGCAAACCCTGACAATCGAGATTCCCCATGGACACGTTCGCTCCGGAATTCGCCCAATACTGGCTGGTCGGCCAAGGCGGGAATTCGGACGTCGCCAGTGGAGATCAGGGCGGCCTGGACACCCCGACGCTGCAGGCGGCCTTGGTCGAACTGGCCGAACGCGTGAGCGCTGCGCGCAGCGTGGTCTAGATTCCCCGGCGCTGAAGGGTCATTCCCCGCCCAGAAGTAGAACGCGAAGATTTGTGAACGAAGCGGCGCGATGTTTCGTGCAACCCTTCGTGCAATCGAATCCCCCTTGCCCGCCCACCTCCTCCCGGCGGGCTTCTTTTTGCCCGTCGATTGAGGCAACCCGCCATGCCTACACTGCGACGGGGGCCTTGAGCGCAGGGTGACACTGGTAATCGGCGATCTCGAAATCGTCGTAGACGTAGTCGAACAGTGACGGCGGCCGGCGCCGGATGACGAGCCGCGGCAGCGGAAACGTCGGGCGCGCCAGCTGCGTGTCGACCTGTTCCATGTGGTTGAGATAAAGGTGGCAATCGCCGCCGGTCCAGATGAAATCGCCCACGGCGAGGTCGCATTGCTGCGCGATCATGTGCGTCAGAAGCGCGTAGGAGGCGATGTTGAACGGCACGCCCAGGAAGATGTCCGCGCTGCGCTGGTACAGCTGGCAGGAAAGGCGCCCGCCGGCCACGTAGAACTGGAACAGCAGATGGCAGGGCGGCAATTTCATCCGCGGGATTTCCGCGACGTTCCAGGCCGAGACGATCAGCCGCCGGGAGTCCGGATTGCGGCGGATCTCCGCCAGCAGGTTCGCGATCTGGTCGATGTGCGAACCGTCCGGCGCCGGCCACGACCGCCATTGATAGCCATAGACGGGGCCCAGGTCGCCGTTGGCGTCCGCCCACTCGTCCCAGATCGACACGCCGTTGGCCTTCAGGTACGCGGTGTTGGTGTCGCCGGCCAGGAACCACAGGAGTTCGTGGATGATCGACCGGGTGTGGACCTTCTTCGTGGTGAGCAGCGGAAAGCCTTGCGCCAGGTCGAAGCGCATCTGGTATCCGAACACCGACAGCGTGCCGGTCCCCGTGCGGTCGTCCTTGCGGTTCCCGTGGTCGCGCACGTGACGCATGAAATCGAGGTAGGGCTGCATGGTCTGGATCGATTGCGGCGCGGATTTGCGGTATTGGAGGCGGTTTCGCCCATTGTAGCGGAGCGCGAAGGCGGGGCCGCTCGGCGTCCCGCAATCCGGCGGGCCGGCCACGAAGGCGATCGCACAATCCGACGAACGGCTGCTTGACAAATCGCGCCGGGCCCCTAGAATTCATCACTACATAACTAGTCCAGTAGTCATGTAGTACGGTCTTGCGATGCCGGCGACCCGTCGGCAGTTCCGATGCGGAACGGAGGTGTCGATTGCATCACAGCTACGCCCGAGCCTTACCGCGCGCCTGGCGGCACACGGCGCGGATCTTCGTCGCGCTGGGCGATCCGCACCGCCAGCGCATCGTCCTCATGTTCGAACCCGGCGAGCGGCTCAGCGTCGGCGAGATCGTCGCCGCATCGACGCTTTCCCGGTCCGCCGTCGCCCATCATCTCAAGGTCCTGCGCGAAGCCGGCGTGCTGCACAGCGAGAAGGTCGGGAAGGAAGTGTGGCATCGCTGCGACCCCGAAGCGGTGCGCACCGCGTTGACCGATGTGCTCGATTTTCTCGATGACCAGTGACGCGACAATGCTGCGATACTCGGCACCGGCGCCATTCCCCTATTGATCGTTTCCAGCCGAAGACCCCGACCATGCGCGAATCCAGCCAGTTCGATCTTTTGAGGCAACGCCGCTTTGCGCCGTTCTTCTGGACACAGGCGCTGGGCGCCGGCAACGACAACGTCTTCAAGAACGCGCTGGTGATCTTCGTCGCCTACCACGCGGCGACGCTGACCGCGATCGACGCGAACACGCTCGTCAACCTGGCCGCAGCGGTTTTCATCGCGCCGTTCGTTCTGTTGTCGGCGACGTCGGGGCAGCTCGCCGACAAGTTCGAGAAGTCGCGCCTCATCCGCTACATCAAGCTGTTCGAGATTGCGATCATGACGCTGGGCCTCCTGGGCTTCTGGTGGCGGAACCTGACGCTGCTGTTCGTCGCGCTGGCGCTGATGGGCGTGCACTCGACGCTGTTCGGCCCGGTCAAGTACGCGATCCTGCCGCAGCACTTGAAGACCGACGAACTGGTCGGCGGCAACGGCCTGGTCGAGATGGGGACGTTCGTGGCCATCCTGGTCGGCACGATCGTCGGCGGGCTGCTGGTGGCCGTGACGCCGAACGGGCCGGTCATGGCCGGCACCGCGGCCGTGGCCGTCGCCGTCGCTGGGTGGCTGGTGAGCCGCGCCATTCCGGTGACGCCGGCGGTGGCGCCCGATCTGCGGATCAACTGGAACTCGTTCACCGAGACGTGGAAGAACCTGGCGTTTGCGCGCGGCAACCGCGTCGTCTGGCTGTCGATGCTTGGCATCTCGTGGTTCTGGTTCTACGGCGCGACGTTCCTCACGCAGTTTCCGAACTTCGCGAAGAACGTGCTGGGTGGCGACGAGCACGTCGTCACGTTCCTGCTGGCGAGCTTCTCCATCGGCATCGGCGCCGGTTCGCTGCTGTGCGAGCGGCTGTCCGGACACCGGGTCGAGCTGGGACTCGTGCCTTTCGGCTCGATCGGACTCACGCTCTTCGCCGTGGACCTGTGGTTCGCGACGCATTCGATGCACGCCACGGGGCTCTCGGGCGTCGGTGCTTTCCTCGCTCAGCCGGCGCACTGGCGCGTGACCGCGGACCTGGTGCTGATCGGCCTCTTCGGCGGCTTCTACATCGTTCCCCTGTATGCGCTGATCCAGGAGCGGTCGGAGCCCACGCACCGTTCGCGGATCATCGCCGCCAACAACATCCTCAACGCGCTGTTCATGGTCGCGTCCGCCGGCGTGGCGATCGCGCTGCTGGCCATGAACGTGTCGATCCCGGGACTGTTCCTGGCCACCGGCGTCCTCAACGCGTTCGTCGCGCTGTACATCTACAAGCTGGTGCCCGAGTTCCTGATGCGCTTCCTCGCGTGGCTGCTGATCCACACGATGTACCGGGTGAAGAAGGAGGGACTGGAGAACGTCCCCGAGCAGGGCGGCTGCATCCTCGTCTGCAATCACGTCAGCTATGTCGACGCGATCGTCATCGCCGCGTGCGTGCGCCGGCCCATCCGCTTCATCATGGACCACCGCATCTTTCGCGTGCCGCTGCTCAACTGGGTGTTCCGCACGATGAATGCGATTCCCGTGGCGTCGGCGAAGGAAGATCCGGCGGTCAAGGAGTCGGCGTTCGTGTCGGCCGCCGCCGCGCTGCGCGACGGCGAGATCGTCGGCATCTTTCCCGAAGGCAGGCTGACGGACAATGGCGAGATGCAGCCGTTCCGGTCGGGCATCGAGCGGATGGTGAAGGACACGCCGGTGCCGGTCGTGCCGATGGCGCTGCGCGGACTGTGGGGCAGCTTCTTCAGCCGCTCCTACGAGGGCAAGGCGATGCGCCGCTGGCGTGGCGTGTTCTCGCGGATCGGCATCGTCGTCGCGCCGCCGGTGCCGCCGGTGAATGCGACACCGGAGGCGCTGCATGCCGTCGTTCTCGCGCTGCGCGGTGACGCCCGCTAGCGTGCGATCGCCGATGACGGTCCGGCGGAAGGCCACGGATCACGTGAAAGGATTCCCGGCATGAACGATTCGCGAACGGAAGTGCTTGGCTGGGCGGCACGTGGACTGGTCGATGGAGAACGCGTGGCCGATGCGCTGCGGCACGCCGGTGTCACGCCATCCGCCGGGCAGTGGCGGCAGTTTCTCGAGCGCGTGCTGACCTGGCTCGGGATTGTCGCGTTGACGGCCGCAGTGATGTTCTTTGTCGCGGCCAATTGGGATGCGCTGGGGCGCTTCGGCAAGTTCGCGCTGGTCGAGGCCGCGATCGTCGCCGCGCTGGGCATCGGCGTCTGGCGCGGGCTCGACTCGCTCGCCGGGCGCGCCGCGCTGGTCGCGGCGGCGTTGCTCGCCGGCGTGCTGCTCGCGCTGGTGGGCCAGGTCTACCAGACTGGCGCGGATACCTTCGAGCTTTTCGCCTCCTGGGCCGTGGCGATCCTCGCGTGGGTTGCCGTTGGAAGGCAGCCTGCGCTCTGGGTGATCTGGCTCGCGCTCGTCAATATTGCCATCGCGCTCTACTACAGCACGTTCGGCGGATTTCTCGGCATGCTGTTCGGTCCGACGATCGCGCTGTGGGCGTTGTTCGCCGTGAACACCGTCGCACTGATCGCGTGGGAAATGCTGGCCTCGCGCGGCATACGCTGGCTCGATGTCCGCTGGGCGCCGCGCGTGCTGGCGGTGGCGAGTGGAACAGCCATCACCATCCTGGCACTCTGGACGATATTCGATCATTGGCGCGCGGACGGGTGGCATTTGATCCCCTATGCGCTGTGGATTGCCGCGGTCTATTGGGCGTATCGGGTCCGCAGCGTCGATCTCTTCATCCTGGCCGGCGGCGTGCTGAGCATCGTCGTCGTGATTTCGATGGGCCTGGGGCGGGCCGTGTCCGACATGCGCGACGCGGGCAGCTTCCTGTTCATCGGACTCGTGCTGATCGCCAGTGCGGCGATCGGCGCATTCTGGCTGCGCGGGGTCGCCGCGGAGGAGAGGTCATGAACGCAGCAGGACGAGGGGAACTTTGGGGCCGGTTGGTCGACGCCGGCATCGTCGCGGGCGACCTGCCCGAGGACGCCGGCGACATGACGCCGTGGTATGTGCGCGCGATGATCGGGACTGCCGCATGGATCGCCGCATTGTTCCTGGTTTTGTCGATCGGCATCGGGCTGGCGGAGCTGCTCAAGAATCCCATGGCGACCGGCGTGGCGGGATTGATCATATGTGCCGCCGCAATTGCGTTGATGCGGGCCAGTCCCTCCGGTGTGTTCGCATCGCAGCTGGCGCTCGCCGGCAGCCTCGCCGGTCAGGCGCTCGTCGCCTATGCGCTGTTCGACTCGGCTCCTCGGTCCGAATTGGTGCCCTGGCTCTGGCTGGGTGCATTTGAACTCGTTCTCGTCGTCGTTGCGGCAAACTATTTGCACCGGGTCCTCTCGACGCTGGGGGTTGCCGTAGCGGCGAGCTTTGCGCTTGTCGCGGTCGGATGGTGGAGCCTGTTTCCGGCCCTGGTTACTGCGGGCTTCGTCGCCGTGCAGCTCAACGAAGCGCGGCTTGCGTCGCGGGGCTCGCTTTGGCAACCAATCGCGACAGGACTGGCGATCGCTGCGGTGATTTCTGCCAGCGAAGCGATGTTCGGTCCCGGCGAAATCGGACTCTGGGGGATACACCGCGCGATGGCCGCGCCGCCATGGGTCGGCACGGCGGCGATCGTCGGCGTCCTGATCGCGACCGTGTGGGCGCTGCTGCGCGATGCCGGCGTGCCGGCGGGCTCAAAGGTGGCAATCGCGACATGGCTGGCCGTCGTGGCGCTTGCCGCGGCCGCGTGGCCCGTGCCCGGCCTGACCGTGGCATTGATCGTGATGCTCGTCGCATTCGCCACGGGTCACACGGCGCTGATGGGCTTTGCCATCCTGGCGATGCTCGGCGCACTCGGCCACTACTATTATTCGCTGCAGGCGACGCTGCTGGTGAAATCCGGCGCACTGCTTGCGACCGGGCTGGTGCTGCTGGCATTCCGCGGTGCCCTGCACTGGTTTGCGTCACGCGTCGAGGGAGGCGAACATGCGTAAGGCGATCGTGATTGCCGCGGGCGTGCTGCTGCTGGCTGTCGTCAATTGGAGCATCCACGCGCGCGAGCGCCTTTTGGTCGACGGCCGCGTCGTCCTGCTCGAACTGGCGCCGGTCGATCCGCGTTCGCTGATGCAGGGCGACTACATGGCGCTGCGCTTCAAGGCGGCGAACGATGCCTTCGGGCGCGTACGCGTGCGCAGCGCGGAGGCGGCGGACGGGCGCTTGGTGGTTGCCGTCGATGAACGCGGCGTAGGGGCGTATGCGCGCCTCGACGACGGGAGTACGCTCGCGGGCAACGAGGCGCGGATTCGCTATCGGATCAGGAATGGCCAGCCGAAGCTCGCGACGAACGCATTCTTCTTCGCCGAAGGGCACGGCAGCGACTACGCGAAAGCGCGGTACGGGGAGTTTCGCGTGGCGCCGGATGGCGAGGCGATCCTGACGCGCCTGCGCGATGAGGCGCTGTTGCCGCTCGGGACCAGTTCGACGCAACCGTAAGTCGAGGGCCGTTGCGACGTGCCTGCCTGCGGGAGCGGCGCGTTGCCCGTGCTAAACTCGCCACCGGTTTTTCATAGCGGAAACGGGTCATGTCGGGCAACACTTTCGGCACGCTGTTCTGCGTCACCTCGTTCGGCGAATCGCACGGTCCCGCGATCGGCTGCGTCGTCGACGGCTGCCCGCCGGGATTGGCGCTTGCCGAGGCCGACATCCAGCGTGAGCTCGACCGTCGCCGCCCGGGAACGTCGCGGCATGTCACGCAGCGGCGCGAGACGGACACCGTCGAGATCCTGTCCGGCGTGTTCGAAGGCCGCACCACCGGCACGCCGATCGCGCTGCTTATCCGCAACGAGGACCAGCGCAGCAAGGATTACGCGAACATCGCCGACACGTTCCGTCCCGGCCACGCGGACTACACGTACTGGCAGAAATACGGCATCCGCGACTACCGCGGCGGCGGCCGGCAATCGGCGCGGGAGACGGCGGTGCGCGTCGCGGCGGGCGCCATCGCCAGGAAGTGGCTGTCCGAGCGCTACGGCGTGCAGATCCGCGGGCACCTGACGCAACTGGGTCCCAACGTGATTGCGTTCGAGCGCTGGGAGCATGTCGCGGAAAATCCGTTCTTCGTCGCCAATGCCACGGTCGTGCCCGAACTCGAAGCGTTCATGGATCGCCTGCGCAAGGCGGGCGATTCCGTCGGCGCGCGCATCGAGGTCGTCGCCAGCGGCGTGCCGGTGGGCTGGGGCGAGCCGGTCTACGGCAAGCTCGATGCCGACCTGGCCGCCGCGATGATGAGCATCAATGCGGTCAAAGGTGTGGAAATCGGCGCCGGATTCGCCGCCGTCGCGCAGCGCGGCACCGAGCACTCCGACGAGATGACGCCCGACGGGTTTCTGTCCAATCACGCGGGCGGCATCCTGGGCGGCATTTCCACCGGGCAGGACGTCACGGTCGCCATCGCGGTCAAGCCGACGTCCTCGATACGCCTCGACCGGCACTCGATCGACAAGGCGGGCCGACCGGTAACGGTGAACACGCACGGGCGGCACGACCCCTGTGTCGGCATCCGCGCCACGCCGATCGCCGAGGCCATGCTGGCGCTCGTGCTGATGGACCACGTGCTGCGCCATCGCGCGCAGAACGCCGACGTGCTCACCGACACGCCGCGAATCGCCGGCCAGGCGCCCGCGGATGTCGCGATGAAATTCAAGCGCGCGTCGGCCGTCGACGACCCGGACCCCGACGAAGCGTAGCTAGCCTTCCTGGTCGCGACGCCTGGTGATCGTGGCGTCCGCCCCGCCGCGCGCAAAGGTGAGTGCGACGGCATCCCCGCCGTTCACCTGCCGCGCATCTTGCACGATGGTCCCGTCGCTTGCCGCCACGATCGCGTAGCCGCGTTCGAGCACGGCCTGCGGGTTCAAGTGCGTGAGGTTCTGCGCCAGCATCGCGAGCCGCTCTTTTGTCACGCGCAGATGCTCGTTGCCCGCGCGCTGCCACCGCGCGTGCGCCTGCTCCACGCGCTGCGCCTGCGGCAGCGGCGACCCCAGTTCGCGCAGCAGCCGGGCCTGCAGCGTCGCTGCGTGTGCGCGGCGCAGCGCGGAGTGCATGCGCCAGCCGCGCCCGATCCGGCGCGCGATCTCCTGCAGGCGCTGCGTTTCCGCAACGATGCGCGCGGCGGGATGCACGAGGCGGCGCGCGGCGGCGTCGAGGCGCTGGACGCGTGCCGCCAGGACGTGCTCCGCGGCCCGCGCAAGCCTATGCGCCAGCTGTTCGACGCGATGTGCGATGGCGACGCGGTCCGGCGTGACAGCCGCGGCGGCGGCGGTGGGCGTGGGTGCGCGCACGTCGGCAACGAAATCGCAGATCGTGAAATCGGTCTCGTGCCCGACGCCGGACACGACGGGGAGCGCGGACTCGAACACCGCGCGCGCGACCGCCTCCTCGTTGAACGCCCACAAATCCTCGATCGAGCCGCCGCCGCGCCCGACGATCAGCACGTCCACCTCGGCGCGGTCGTTGGCCGTGCGTATCGCCCGCGCGATTTCCGCTGCTGCTCCATCGCCTTGCACCGCGGTCGGGTAGATCACGACGCCGGCCGCCGGCCAGCGGCGGCGCAACGTGGTGAGGATGTCGCGCAACGCCGCTGCCCGGGTCGACGTCACGATGCCGATGCGGCGCGGATACGCGGGAAGCGGGCGTTTGCGCGATTCGGCGAACCAGCCCGCCGCATCGAGCTTGGCCTTCAGCTGCGCAAACTTTTCGTAGAGGGCGCCGATGCCCGCGAGCCGCACGTTCTCGACGTTCAGCTGGAACTCGCCGCGCGCCTCGTAGATGGACGGCGTCGCGCGCACCTCGACTTGCAGCCCGTCGCGCAGCGCGAACGCCACGTGCTGGGCCTTCTGCCGGAAGAACACGCAGCGCGCCTGCGCCTGTGCATCCTTCAGATTGAAGTAGCAGTGGCCCGATGCGGCGCGCGTGAAGTTCGAGATTTCGCCACTGACCCAAACCAGTCCCAGGTGGCGTTCGATGAGGAGGCGGGCCGACGAAACGAGCAGCGAGACCGGAAGCACGGTTCCCGGCGGCGGTAGCGGCGTGGTGTCGGGCGGCATCGGGGTTGTGCGAGCAAGGCGTTGGGGAATGGGCGTTTCGCTCATCGGCCGTGTGGGTTCCAGGTTAGACAACGCAGGCGCAGCGACCTGTTTGTCCAAGACATGAGGTCAGCGGGAAGTTGTAACGACAATGACATCTGAGCCGATTTCGGGCGCCGGATTCGCGCTCCACCGCCGCAGCAACGAACTCGCAAACCCTTGAAATACGTGGGGAAAAAGGCGGTGCGAATTTAGGCATCGCAACAATTTTCCCTGTCCCCGCACTACTTAGCGCACCAATTTACAAGATATGCACACTTCTATCCACAGGAATTGTGGAAAACATCGCGCACCGACGCGAGGCACCTGGCCGGAAAGCCTTATTTGGCGCGGCTTTCGGGGGTACGGCCGTTATCCCCTCGCGACGCGGCGATGACGGGGCATGCCCTCCCGGTTAGAATGTGGAATCGCATGGGATTGTTCATGAACAAAACGAAATGAATGTTGCGCCGCCACAATTAGTCGATGCGCCGGTTTCTCCGGCCAAATCCGCTCCGGCTGCCGGTCACGGATCCGCGGCGAAGGACGCGCCGCAGCTCGCGTCGAACTTCTTGCGGGTGATCGTCGCCGAAGACAACCGCACGCAGAAATACGGCGGCCGCGTCGTGACCCGGTTCCCGCCCGAGCCCAACGGCTACCTCCATTATGGGCACGCGAAGTCGATCATCCTCAATTTCGGACTCGCCGCCGAGAACAGCGGCACGTGCCACCTGCGCTTCGACGACACCAATCCGCTCAAGGAAGACGTCGAGTTCGAGGACACGATCGCCGACACGGTGCGGTGGCTGGGCTACGACTGGGGCGGGCACCGCTATCACGCGTCGGACTACTACGGCGACCTGTATCGCTTCGCGGAATGGTTCATCGGGGTGGGGCTGGCGTACGTCGACAGCCAGTCCGCCGAGGAGATGCGCGGGACGCGCGGAACGCTCACGCAACCGGGCCGCGACAGTCCGTACCGCAACCGGACAGTGGCCGAGAATCTCGACCTGTTCCGCCGGATGCGCGCGGGCGAGTTTCCCGATGGCGCGCACATCCTGCGCCTCAAGATCGACATGCGCAGCGCCAACGTCAACATGCGCGACCCGGCGATCTACCGCATCCGCCACGCGTCGCACCACCGCACCGGCGACGCATGGTGCATCTACCCGCTCTACGATTACACCCATGCGATATCGGACGCGATCGAACGCATCACGCATTCGATCTGCACGCTGGAATTCCAGGACCATCGCCCGCTTTACGATTGGGTGATCGAGAAGCTCGCCGCCGGCGGGCAGCTGGAACGGCCTCTGCCGCAGCAATACGAGTTCGCGCGGCTCAATCTCACGTTCGTCGTCCTGTCCAAGCGGCGCCTGGTCGAACTGGTCGAGGGAAAGCACGTCGACGGCTGGGACGATCCCAGGATGCCCACGCTGGTCGGCGCGCGCCGTCGCGGATTCACGCCGGAGGGATTCCGCCTGCTCGCCGAGCGGATCGGCGTGTCCAAGACCGACTCGTGGATCGACATGAGCGTGCTCGAGGACTGCATGCGCGACGATCTCAACGCGCGCGCGCAACGGCGCATCGCCGTGCTGGACCCCGTGAAACTCGTGATCGACAACTATCCGGCGGGCGAAACCGAGGACTGCTTCGCACCCAACCATCCGCAGCAGCCCGATCTCGGCAGGCGCGCGCTGCCGCTGACGCGCGAACTGTGGATCGAGCGCGACGATTACACGGAGACGCCGCCCAAGGGCTACTTCCGGCTTGCGCCCGGGGCCGAGGTGCGCCTGCGCTACGGCTACATCGTTCGTTGCGTCTGCGCCGAGAAGGATGCGGCCGGCAACGTCACCGTCGTCCATTGCACGTACGACCCGGACACGCGCAGCGGCACGCCCGGCGCCGACGCGCGCAAGGTCAAGGGCAACATCCACTGGCTGTCCGCCGCGCACGCCGTGCCCGCGGAAGTCCGCCTCTACGACCGGCTGTTCAACGTGCCGTTCCCCGGCGCGAAGAATCCGTGGGGCGTGCGTGCCGACGTGGCCGCACCCGAGACTCCCGCGCCCGCGCACCACGTCGCGATTGCCGGCGACGACGACGACGCGGTCGAAGTGGCCGAGCGCGATTACCGGGACGATCTCAATCCGGACAGCAAGCGCGTGATCACGGCGTTCGTGGAGCCGGCTCTCGCGACGGCGGCGCCGGAGACGCGCGTGCAGTTCGAGCGGCACGGCTATTTCGTCGCGGACATGGGCGACCACGCGCCGGGCAAGCCGGTGTTCAATCGCTCCGTCACGCTCAGGGATTCCTGGTCAAAGCCTGCCGGGCGGTGATTTGCCGCAATGGCCGTGTCTCCCCATGCACTGATTTTCCCGCCGGCGCATCCGCGCTAAGATGTCGCCGCGCAACCCGACAGGAATCGTTCATGAAACGCATCGCCATGTTTCTCGTCACCAACATCGCCGTCATGGTGGTCTTGGGAATCGTGCTTCGGCTGTTCGGGCTGGACCAGTACGCGGCCCAGTCGGGCGTCAGCTTCGGCGGCCTGCTCGCCTTTTCCGCGGTCATCGGGTTCGGCGGCGCGATCATCTCGCTGTTGATGTCGAAGTTCATCGCCAAGAGGTCCACCGGCGCGCACGTCATCACGCAGCCGGCCAACGAGGCCGAGGCCTGGCTGGTCGAGACGGTGCGCAAGCTGGCGCAGAAGGCCGGCATCGGCATGCCCGAAGTGGCGATCTACGAGGGCGCGGCCAACGCGTTCGCGACCGGGGCGTTCAGAAATTCAGCGCTCGTCGCGGTATCCACCGGCCTCCTGCAGTCGATGAACCGCGAGGAGGTCGAGGCGGTGCTGGGCCACGAGGTTGCGCACGTCGCAAACGGCGACATGGTGACCCTGACGCTGATCCAGGGCGTGGTGAACACCTTCGTCGTGTTCCTGTCGCGCATCGTCGGGTCCATCGTCGATCGCGCGGTGTTTAAGACCGAGCGCGGCACCGGGCCGGGATACTTCATCACGGTCATGGTGTGTCAGATCGTGTTCGGCGTGCTGGCGTCGATCATCGTCGCGTGGTTCTCGCGCCGGCGCGAATTCCGCGCGGATGCGGGCTCGGCGCAGTTCCTGGGCACGCCGACGCCGATGGTCAACGCGCTGAAACGCCTGGGCGGCGTCGAGCCGGGCGTGCTGCCCAAGACGATGGCGGGGTTCGGCATCACCGACCGGGCGGGCATCATGGCGCTGTTTTCCACGCACCCGCCGATGGAAGACCGCATCCGCGCGCTTCAGACCGGGACGGCCGGCTGACCGCCGGCGCACGCCATGTTCAAGATCGAAGTGGAAGACGACAAGGGCATCTGGAGCGACGTCTTCGACGCCGCCGGCAAGCTGCTCACGTTCGAGAACGAAGGCGACGCGCGGGCCGCGCTGGCGCAGCGCTACCCGATACTCGTGCAGATGGAGAAATTCGCCGGCGGCAAGCGCACGCGGGTGATACGCATCCTCGAGGACGAGGACGACTGGCCGAAGAAGAAATAGCGCCGACGTCGCACGCGTTGCCTGCTAGCGCGTGCCTTCGCGCAGCAGCCGGTATTCCCCGAACTTGCCCAGGTCGACCAGTCCGGCGCGGTCGGCGTCGGTCCAGTTGCGCAGGTCGGCCTCGCGCACCGCGAAGAAGTCGGCCTCGGGGCTTGCTCGATACGACGCGAGCGCGCGCATGTCCTCGACCTTGACGGCTTTGCCGCGCGCATAGAACTCCGCCGAGATCGGGCGCTGGCCGACGAAGACCAGGCGATCGGCCTCGCTGGCGCGCGTCGTCAGGTAGGTCCGCACGAGCGCGCGGTGGGAGAGATCGACGTCGAAGCGCTGTCGCTGCGAGGCGATGACCGCCACGAACACCACCAGCAGCCCGATGCCGCAGGCGACCATCAGCATCACGGCGGGACGCAGGGCGCGCGCGGATGCCGACGACGGAGCCGCTGCGGGCCGCCAGAATTCGCACAGGAGCAGCGCGAAGGCCGGCATGCCGGGCAGCACGTAGGTCGGCAGCACGTTGCCGGAGACCGTGAAGAACAGCATCGGCGCGAGTGACCACAGCAACAGGTAGGCGCACCACGGGTCGCGCAGCAGGCGGCGGGCGCTGTCGCTGCGCGTGGCGAGCGCGTGCGCGAGCCAGCCCAGTGCCATCGGCGACCACGGCAGCGTGGCCACGAACCACCACACCCAGATCGTGCCGCGCGGACGCGCATGCGCCTGGCCGTAGAGATCGCCTTTCCAGCCCGGCTCCACGAACCGCTTCCAGTGTTCGCCGACCAGGAAGTAGTCGAGGAACCCCGGCGACGCGCGCTCGGCGGCCCAATACCACGGCACGGCCAGTGCCAGCATCAGCAGCGTTCCGGTGAGCCACGGCAGCCGCGTCCAGGCGGCGCGCCATTCCCGCGTCCACAGCGTCCAGGCGCCGACCGGCAACATCGTCAGCACGACGGCGACGGGGCCTTTCGCCAGCAGTCCGGCGGCCAGTCCGGCAAAGAATGCGACGCCGGCGGCGCGGCGCGCGGATTGAGGACCGTGCAGCGCGATCCAGAATCCGGCCATCGAGACCGTCGTCGCCAACACCAGCGCGGGGTCGGTCATGACGGCCCCGGCGCTGATGAAGACGAGCCCCGTGGTCGCGAACGCCACCAGCGCCCACAGCGCGGCATCGGCGCCCGCGCGCAGCGCCGCGAGATGCCACACCAGCGCGCCGCAGCCGGCCAGCAGCAGGAACGACGGCAGGCGCGCAGCAAATTCGTTCACGCCGAACGCCGCCATGGCGAGCGCCGACAGCCACGTCGACAGCGGCGGCTTGCCCCAGAACGGAACGCCGTAGTCGACCTGCGGCACCAGCCAGTTGCCCGTCTCGAGCATCTTGCGGGCGATTTCGGCGTAACGGGATTCGGTCGGGTCGAGCAGCGGGTACGCGCCGAGCGTGGCGAGCCGCACGGCGGCAACCACGACCAGCAGCAGCAACAGCCCGCGGCGCTCGCGTGACGTGAGCGCGAACGTCATGAAAGACCCCCACGCTCAATACGTTCGCGGCCTACGGCGACGCTCATCTCTCGGTCGGCGCAGTGCCTTCCGGCGCGGGCAGCGGCCGCCGGGGCGGCAGGCAGCCCTGGATGAGGTAGAGCGGGCGCTGCTTGACCTCGATGAACATCCGGGCAAGGTACTCGCCGATGATGCCCAGCGCCATCAGCTGCAGCCCGCCCAGGAACAGCACGACCACGATCAGCGTCGGATAGCCGCGCACGGGGTCGCCGTAGAGAAGCGTCTTGGCGATGACGTACACGCCGTACGCGAACGCGGTCAGCGCCGTTGCGAACCCGACGTAGCTGGCGGCCTTGAGCGGCACGACGGAGAACGACGTGATGCCTTCGAGCGCGAAGTTCCACAATCGCCAGTAGTTCCACTTCGTCTCGCCCGCGTAGCGGCCGTCACGGTCGTATTCGATTTCGCGGCAGGGGAAGCCGATCCACGCGAACAGGCCTTTCATGAAGCGGCTGCGCTCGGGGAAGCGGCGCAGCGCGGCGACCGCACGGCGCGACAGCAGCCGGAAATCGCCGACGTTTTCCGGGATGTCGATGGTGCCCATGCGGCCGATGGCGCGGTAGAAGGCGCGCGCGGTGGCCTTCTTGAGCCAGGACTCCTGCGCGCGGCTCTTGCGCCGCATCAGCACGACGTCGAAGCCTTCGGCCCACGCGCGCAGCATGTCCGGGATGAGCTCGGGCGGATCCTGCAGGTCGGCGTCGATGACCACTACGGCATCGCCGCTGGCTTGGTCGAGACCCGCGCTCATCGCGATCTCCTTGCCGAAGTTGCGCGAGAGGTCGACCAGCGCGACGCGGGTGTCGGATTCCCGCAGGGTGTTGAGCAGCGCCCACGTGGAATCGCTGCTGCCGTCGTTGACGTAGACGATCTCGGCGCGGACGGCCAGGCCGTCGAGCACGGCGGCGAGCCGCCGATGGAATTCCGGCAGCACTTCCTGCTCGTTGTACGCCGGGACGACGACCGACAGCGTCGCGGTGGCGGCGGTCGGGACGGTTGCTGCGGCTCCCGCGGCGGTCAGAACGTCCATGCGCGATTCGCGATATAGCCGGCCACGAGCACGGCAAGCGTCGCCGCTACCTGCGCGACGAGGTAATGGGGGCCGACCAGCGCCAGCATGCCGGCCAGGACCAGCGCGTTGAGCGTGATGCCGGCTGCGGCGACGACAGCGAAGCGCGGCAGCGCGCGACGGTGCGACTCCCTGCTCGCGAACGTGAAGCGATGGTTGAGGATGTAGTTGATGGCGGCGCCGGCAATCGCCCCAGCCGTCGACGCGACGACGACGCCCGCGCCCGCGCCCTGCACGAGCGCCACCAGCACCGCGTAGTGGGCGGCGGTGCCGATGACGCCGGCGCCGGCATAGCGAACGAACTGGGGCAGCATCGGGGCGGGTGGGTAGGCGGCAGGCGATGGAGGCATGGGGTCGGACATCCTGGGGAGGCGGGACATCCTGTGAGGTGCGACGGTGCCAAGCATAACTCTACCGCGTATCGGCGAATTCGCCATGCCGGCGTGTCGGCGTGGGGAAGGGCAGGCCGCAATGGAAACGGCCGGCAAAACGCAGGTGCGCGTGCCGGCCGTCGCGGCGCGATGTTCCGCGCCGAGCATGAGAGTGTCGCCTTATTTCAGGTGATTCGAGACGAGCTTGGTCATCTCGAACATCGACACCTTGCCCTTGCCGCCGAAGACGGCGCGGAGCTTTTCGTCCGCGTTGATCAGACGCCGGTTGACGGCATCCTGCAG
>Ga0302323_100001360_pt1 | contig 19782 bp, 13 predicted proteins | sample Fen_T0_3_FD_201950 | JGI IMG/M metagenome (GOLD analysis project Ga0302323, IMG submission 201950) | Peat permafrost microbial communities from Stordalen Mire near Abisko, Sweden - Fen_T0_3 | ecosystem: Environmental > Terrestrial > Soil > Wetlands > Permafrost | place: Sweden: Abisko... | reverse complement strand
GCTTCAAGAACCGGCGTTTGCACTTGCGCGAGCTTTCGCTGTTCGTCGGAGCGAAGGAAATCTCGGCCTTTCTCGCCCGAGCGCCTCTCGGTGACTTCGGCATTTTCAATCCACGCGTCTGTGTCGAAGGAACGCGCCTGACCCTTTCTGCGCGGGTGGTGCTCGGTGGTCGAGAGGTCGAGGTCACGGCCCTGGCTGCCATTGCACCCTCTCCCCCGCGAAGCGCCAGCTTGTGCATCTACAGCGTGCGCTGCTATGGCTTTCTCCCGATTCCTGCGCCGGTGATTTTGACTGCGCTGTTCTCCGCGCTGGGCGCCGAATCGCCTGCCAACCGAAATAGCTCGACGGACCTTGCGCTGCCCCCGTTGATTCAGGTGCGGAGCGCGGCCGAAGTGAGGATCGACGTGTGCGAGCTCGCCATGCTCGCCATCTTGCCCATGCATGGTTGGCGATTGCCGGAGCGGTCGCACGTGCAAATTCGTGTCGCAGGAGGCGCTGCTCAGGCGACGCGGATTCCCTTGGTATTTTCTGAGGTCGATCCGATGTCGACCCCCGATCCGTTGCTCGGCGAGGACGTCATCCCGGCGGTGCTCGCCATGCGCGACTTCGCGAGGCGATCCTCGTCGGTCGAGGAGGCGCTGGCCCGCGGCGACATTGGCTCGGCGCTGGCCCAGTTGCGCGAACTGGCTCCACTCGAGGCGGGGGATAAGGTCGGAACGCGTCGGCTGCTGCAGGTGCTGGTGGCTGCGCAGGACACTCTGCCCGAGGCAGGCGAGGTGGCCGAGGCGGCTCTCGTGCGATGGCCGGATTTTGCGCCGGCCGTGTTGGCGTTGGCAGTGCTCTCGAGTGAGCGCGGCCAAGCCGAGGAGGCGGCGGGCTTTCACGAGCGGCTGGCCAGGCTTTCTGCAGCCCAGGGACGCGGCGAGGACGAGAGCTGTGCGTTGCTTGCGGCGGCTCGTCAGTACGCCCGGGCCGGCCAGACCGAGCGCGCGCTTTCCATTCTCGAACGCGCCTTGGTGTACCGCTCGTCGCTCCGGCCGGTGGCGCGGGCTCGCATCCTGAAACGGGCTGCCGCCGGGAACTGGGACGAGATCCTCGCGCTGGTCGGGGAGGAGTCGGGTCCCGAGGCCTCCGACGTACTCGACGAGGTTTCGCAGGTGCTCGAGCTGGTCCACCAGGGCAGCTTGGCGAAGGACGATGCCTTGGTTGCCCAGGCTGCAGACGCGCTCGAGGCCTTGCTCGGCCGTGGCGAGTGGCCAGAAAGCTCGCTCTCGCGGGCCGAGGCGGCCTATCAGATGGGATTGATCCGACTTTCCCTCGGTGACGATGAGGCCGCTTCGCGATGGCTGGCCGGGTGTATCGAGGGAGATGCCACCGGCCCCATCGCTGCGGCGGCCTGGCGTGCGCTTGGTGAGCTGATGCATCGACGGGGCGATGCCGCCCACGAGGCGCAGGCTTTGCTCGGGTGGGCGGGCGACGCCCGCGTTCTGGAGAGCTCCGCCGAAAAGGTCGGGCACTTGCTCGACGCCTCAACCATCGCCGTGCGAGAGCTCGAGTCTCCCGTCGATGCCGCTTCCTATCTCGAGATGGCCTTGGCGGTTTCGCCGGCCAACGGTGCGGTGCTGTCCGCGCTCGAGCAATTGGCCAAGCAAACCGGGGATCCGGTCGTTGTCGCCGATATCCTGCGTCGCCACCTGCGTGAGAGTCGTCCTGACGAGAGCAAAGCAATTCTGCGCATTCTGATTCGCTTGCTGGCGGAGCGCGAGGACCACCCCGACGACGTGGAGGCTGTGAAAGACGCCTGCTCGGTCCTTCTCGAGCTCGAGCCCGGCGACGAAGAGGCCACCTTTTTCCAGGCTCGGCTCGCTTGGAACGCAGGTGATCGCTCAAGTGCAGCGGCGGGCTTCCTCGGCGCGGCCGCCGCCAAGACGCTGGCCGCGGATCAAGTCGCCGAGGCGCACTTGCGAACCGCGGAAATCCTGCTTGCCGAAGGCAATCTCGACGAGGCTGCCAAGCACCTTGCCCAAGGCCTGGCGTCCGAGCCCAGGGGAGCGCGGCTCGAAGTCCTCGTAGAGACCCTGCATGCATTCGGCGACGATGGTCGGCTGTCGTCCCTGCTCGCCCAGCGAGAGGCGCTTCTTACCGACGACGAGTCGCGCCTCGCAATCAAACAGTGGTTGGCGGTGGCGGCGGAACGGCGCGGGGACTTGGCCGGAGCGGAAGCCCTCTACCGCAGTTTGCACGAGGCGGCACCCTGGGACGTCGAGTGGCTCGATCGCTTGGCTTCGATTTGCAAACGGCAGTCACGCAGCCAGGACCTCTGCGGCTGGCTCGAAAAACTTTGGGCGTTGGAGGACGGGGATGGACATCCCGCCTCGGCGCCCGTGGATGTCATGGCGGTCGGACTCGACTTGGCAGAATTGCTGGCACGGGAGGCGACCGGCAAAGAGCGCGCCGAGGCCATCCTGCGCCGACTGTCGGAGGTGGCGCCGCCCACGACGAGTTTGCTCGATTTGCTCCACGGTTTGCTGCTCGACCGGGGAGCGTTCGACGAGGCGGCCAAGGTGTTCGCCCCGCGACTATCGCTTACGCCCGAGGAAGAGGTGTCTGCTTTCCTGCTGTCGCGAACTCGCGCATGCCTGGCCAAGCCCGAGGGGCTCCGCCCAGCGCTCGCCATGTTGCAGGGCTTCGCTGTCGAGGTGCTGGACGAAGAGTTGCTGAGCTTGCGCGCGGATCTGGCCGAGCGGGCAGGTGATACGGTCGATGCGATCGCGTGCCTCGAGCACCTGCGAGCGGGCGCGAAGGAAACCGAGCGTGCGGGCCTTACCCAGCGCCTGGCAAAGCTCGCCTCGAGTCCTGCGACAGCGAAGGAAATCTCCATCACCGTTCTCGAGACATTGCAGGCCGAGCTGCCGGACGATTTGTCGTTGGCGAGGGCACTGTTCGAAGCCTACGGACGTCTAGACGCGAGTGCGCGCAACCAGGCCTGGCAGGACTTGTTGGCGAAGGTTCCGGCGTTGCCCGACAGCTATCGGGCTCGCGTGCAGATCGCCTTGTCTGAAGATGCCGAACGAGAAGGAGATCGGCAGTTGGCCGAGCAGTTGCTGGCCAAGGCCACCCAATTGGATTCATCGCCAGAGGCGCGGGCGGACCAACTGGTGGTCCACGCCCGCTTGCTGATCGCGCGAGGCGACCTTGCGCAAGCACAGGACAATCTGCAGGAGGCGTTGTCCATCAAGTCAGATTCAGCCCCGGCGCTGGCCTTGGCGGCAGAGCTGGCATACGGAGCGCAGGATTGGGAGCGTGCGCGCCACGCGTATACCCGGCTTGCGCAGGTGCCCGGCGGGGTATCGGCTGTGCCCGCCAAACTCTTGGCTTTCCGACGGGCCGAACTGGCCGAGATGTTCGGTGATCACGCCGAGGCCGAGGCGGCCTATCGCCAGGTCATGGTGCTCGATCCGCACGCAGACGGGGCGCGCGAGGCGCTGGCCGGCTTTGCACTTACCCGTGGCGATCTGGCCGAGGCCGCCCTGCATCTGCAGGAGGTCGTGCGCCTTCTTCCCAAGGATGCGGTCGATCGGTTGACCCGCGCACGCCAGTACCTGGGCCAGGTCCATCTTGGCCTCGGCGACTTGCAGGCCGCCCGCCAGAATCTCGAGCTGGCACTGGCGAGTGAGCCGGATCGCGCCTCCACCCTCGAGCTTTTGACCACGACGTACGAAAAGGTTGGGCTGTTTCGCGAGGCCGCGGCGATGTGTGAACGCCTCTCGCGTGTGCTCAGCGATCCGGCCAAGAAGGCCGAGTCGCTCTATCGGAAAGGCGAGATCCTTCGCGTCTCGCTGGATGACGAGGAGAGTGCGACCGAGGCATATCTGCGGGCGTCGGATCTCGACCCGAGCTTTGCGCCCAACCTCGCCCGCCTGGTTTGCTACTACTGGTCGCGTGGCGACTTGGCCAGCATCGTGGACATCGGCACCGATCTGGTCCACGCCGGCGCATCGACCCCGATCGACCGCGAAGACGTTGGCCTGCTGGTGGCCATGGCGGCATTGCTCGCGCCCGGCGACGAGAGGCTCGCCAAGAATGCCCTCGAATCGCCGCTCCTGGGAGGACCGGTGCGTGCCGAGTTGGCGGCGATCCGTTTGGCTGAGCTCCTGGGACGCGTGGCCCGCGGCGAAATCGCGTCGCTCGATCGCGTGCTCAACTTCGTTTGTTCGACCATTCGAGGTGGGTTCGAGGGCGAGCTGCGTGGCGCGGTTTCCCGTGCAGCGACGGCCGAGCCGTCCAACGCCGCCATGGGTATGTTGCTCGGGCGTCTCTTTGAACGCCGCGGGCAGGCCGCCCTGGCGCGGTCAGCGTACAGCATTGCGCATTTCATCGATCCCAGCCTCGGGGCGGGGCGGCCGCTTGCCGCTCTCGGTGACGAGACCAAGCCGCGCTTCGAAGCCTTTTCGTTTGGCGGCAATGCCGTGCATCCATCTGCGCGCGGGCCTTTGCGCAAGGTCCTGCAGCATCTGGCAGTTGCACTGGTCAGTCCTGGCCAGGCGGTGGAGGGATCTTCGGAATCGCTGCAGCCGGAAACGGTTGCGATTTGCGAAGAAGTGCGACGGGAGCTTTCCGCGCCGCCCATTCCGTTTGTGCCCCACGGCGACGGTAGCGACGTAACCCTGTCGGCCACACAGCCCTTGCGGCTTTTGATAGGGCGCCGCGCCGAAGCTCTGGCGCCAGAAGATCTGCGCTTCTTCGTGGCACGGGCCCTCGATCAGTCGCGCGCCGGTACGCTGGCCCTGCTTCGGATGTCACAGGATAATCTGCAAGGCATGCTCCAGGCCGTCATTCGCGTTGCCGGCGCACCGGGTTCACCGTTCGACATCGCGGGAGAGACTGCCGACGCAGGCACAGTTTTGTGGCTGGAGAGATTGCGCCGCCCGGAGGCTGCCGCCCTGATGCCCGTCGGGCAGGTCAAAGACGAGCTCATCGAGGACGCACGCCAAGCCCTCGCGAATCCTCCGGAGATCGAGACCTATCTCCGTGGATGTCGCTATACGGCGGATCGTATCGGATTGCTCGCCTCGGGCAAGCCTCTGTCGGTGCTGCGCGCGTTGGCGGGGGCGGTGAAAGACGCCGGGGTGACCATCGACGCCGCCTCGGTCGCGCAGCGGCAAGAGTTGATGGGTAACTCCCAGGCGCTGCGCGAGCTGGCGGCTTTCATGCTGTCTGAAGAGTATTCGACGCTGGTGGTCGCAGCGTAAACCGGTTCGTTCAGGTCCCATTTCGAAACGATTAGGGGGAAACCCCGCCGGGTTTTGCACATCCAAGCGCTGGAGGCCTGGCTTGCGACGATCGCAGCGCGTCTACATTTTCCTTACTGCACTGTTCGTGGCGGCGCTGGTCGCGGGCGACTTCATCGGGGGCAAGTTCTTCTCGTTCGCCGGCCATAGTTTCTCGGCGGGCATTATCCCCTTCCCGCTGACCTTCGTGCTCACCGACGTGGTGAACGAATTCTATGGCAAGGCGGGCGCGCGGCGCTTGACCTATGCGGGCCTATTGGCCGCGATGTTCACGTGGGCGACTATCACCGTGGCCCTGCTGCTGCCGACCTCGGGCGACTCGCCGATTCCGGATCCTGTGTTTCGCAGCGCCTTCGGCACGTCGGCGCGACTTTACCTCGCGTCGCTGACCGCGTACTTGATCGGCCAATTCCTCGACATTTCTGTCTTTCAAGTCTTGCGGACGCTGACCGGCGAGCGCCTGCTGTGGCTGCGGTCGACCGGCTCAACCGTATTTTCGCAGGCCATTGACAGTTTGTCGGTGAGCTTCGTCTTCCTGGTCGGCGCACGCCCCCTGGGCTTCATCGTCTCCAATGCCGCGAACAACTATGTCGGCAAGCTGGTAATGGCGGTTCTTCTCACGCCGCTCATCTACCTCGGACACGCAGTCATTCCCCGCTACCTTCGCGAGCACGATGGAATCAGGTCCGTTCCTGCCGACCAGCTGTCGAGTGTCTCGGCGCTCGACCCCGCGTCTGCGGCACCGCTGACCGCGCCCGCTCAAGCCGGGGCGGACTGATCTCCTGTCCCCCTCCCGTATCTAGGCCAGCTTGCGATAGACGCCGATCACTACACCAAGCAGGTTCACGCTGCGGAAGTCCCGCTTGCGTACGATGATCGGCGCCATCGCCGAGTTCGCGGGCTGGAAGCGGATGTTGTCGCCTTCTGGGTAGTAGCGCTTCACGGTCGCCTCATCGCCGATCATCGCCACGACCACTTCGCCCGGCGAAGCCTGCAGTTGCTTGCGAATGAACACGTAGTCGCCGTCGAAGATGCCAGCCTCGATCATCGATTCGCCCTTGACCCGAAGCGCGAACACTTCGCGGTGCTGGCCGATGAAGAAGCGGTCGATCTTCACGGTGTCCTCGTAATTCTGGACGGCCAGCAGCGGCTGCCCAGCGGCCACCTTGCCCAGTACCGGTACCTCGACGAAATCATCTTCAGTGACCAGCGGCCGAAGCGCCCGTGATTTCAAATCCTCGCGGTGAAGGAACCCCTTCTTTTCCAGGGCGCGCAGGTGATCGTTGACGCCATTGGTCGACCGAATGCCAAAGTGGCTGCCGATCTCGCGCAAGGTCGGCGGATAGCCCCGCTTGCGGATGGAATCGCTGATGAAGTCGAGCACGTGCCGCTGGCGCTCCGTCAGTCCGCCCGAAGGTTCCTCGTCGCGTACGATCGTCAGATGGCCCATGCGTGCTCTCCCTCTGGTGATACTGAACATACGTATGGTACGGAACATTTGTCCCGTGTCAAGTTTAGCGGTCGCGCTGCAGGTCGAAGCGGGTCTCGTGCGGGTACAGAATTCGAAGGGTATTTACGCCGCGGGTTCGCAGGGCCAGATTGCGAATGGCGGCGACGAGTTGCGCGACCACGGCCTCTCCGCTCCATTTTCCTCGGGACGAATAGTCCTCATGGACGGCCAGGTGGACGACGACCAGGCTGCGCCGCCTGAGCCTGGTAAACATCGCCACGGCGACGAGGTGCTCGGGTTCATCCGTGGCATCGAGGGCATAAAGCGTTTGCAGTTGTCCAAGCCCGCGCGAACGAAAGCGCAGACAATCGCTCTCGTCGAAGATTTCCGGGACGCCGTAGCGATGAACCAGATCGACCAGCCGGCCGGTGATCAGACTTTGCTCTGGGTTGAAGAAGACAATTCGCTCGAGCTCGTCTCGGAACGAGACGGGCAGCAAGGATGAGATTCGTATGTTGCGCATAAGCGAGTGCAGGGCCCTTTCTCATCGGATGTCCGTCCGAAACTAACGTCGCTGCCCAGCGTGTTGTCCCATCCATTTCGCGACCAGTAACAGGTCGATTGCCAATCTGGCACAAATATCGGCAGGCAGGCACCGATTGTGACAGGATGGCAGCTGGCGATCCGTACGAACGATCAGGGACCTCATCGAGGCTAATGATTACCAATTGTTACGGCACTTTTTGGGGCAGGGTGGGGATGGCATCAAGGTTGAAGAAGACGATTGCCACACGCGACACACGCTGGATCTGAAGCAGTGACCAAAGAAGACATCGGCGCACCTACCCGGGCGATACCCACCGCGGCCGAGGCCTCGCCTACCGTCCTGGTCGTGGACGACGAGGCGGGCATCGTCGAGCCATTGGCGAAGATCTTCGAAAAAGAATCGCTGCGTGTGCTTACGGCGAAAAGCGGCAGCGAAGCGCTCGACATTTTGCGCCGTGAGCCGGTTTCGGTGCTGCTGACTGATCTGGTCATGCCGGGAATGTCTGGGCTCGACCTGCTCAAGGCCAGCCGCAGCGTTTCGCCAGAGACCGAGACGATTCTGATGACCGCCTACGGTACCGTCGAGAACGCCGTGGATGCCATGAGGCACGGCGCCTACGATTTCGTGACCAAGCCGGTCAAGCGAGCGCACGTGGTCCGGGCGGTAACCAAGGCGCTGGAAAAGCGCAATTTGGTGCAGGAAAACCGATCGCTGCGGGCCCAACTCGAAGCCGAGCGGCACAAGGCGGTCATAGGACAATCGCTGCCCTGGCGCCGCTTGATGGAGACTGTCATGCAGGCTGCCCCGTCGATGGCGACGGTTCTCCTGCTCGGGGAGTCGGGCACCGGCAAGGAACTCATCGCCCGCGCGATCCATCGGTCGTCCCAGCGCGCCGCCGGGCCGTTCGTCCCGGTGAATTGCGCGGCCTTGCCCGAAACCATTCTGGAAGCCGAGCTGTTCGGCTACGAGCGCGGCGCCTTCACCGGCGCGGTCCAGCGCCACGACGGCCGATTCTTGCAAGCCGAGGGCGGTACGCTATTCCTCGACGAAATCGGCGAAATCCCGACGCACGTTCAGGTCAAGCTTTTGCGCGTCTTGCAGGAAAGCGAAGTGGAACGGCTGGGCGGCCGGACCACGAAGGTAGATCTGCGATTGGTGGCGGCGACCAACCAGGACCTGCGCCTGGCGGTCAAGGAAGGCCGTTTTCGCGAGGATCTCTACTACCGACTGAACGTCATCGCCTTGCGCATGCCGCCGCTGCGCGAGCGGCGCGACGACATTCCGCTATTGGCCGAGCACTTCTTACGCCTTTACTGCGAACGAAACGGTCGCCACTTGGCCGGCTTCTCGCGGCCCGCCGCCGAGGCTTTGATGCGCTACGAATGGCCGGGCAACGTGCGCGAGCTGGAAAACACCATCGAGCGCGCTGTGGTGCTATCGCGGGGCGGGACGGTGGAGATCGAAGATTTGCCCGTCGATGTGCGGACCGGCTCGGGCAGCTCGACCGACGCGAAGAGCGTGACGTTTGCCATAGGCACGCCGCTGGCCGAAATCGAGCGGCGCGTGATTCACTCCACGCTCAACCACGTGGGCGGCGACAAGCGTCTGTGCGCCCAGCTCCTGGGGATCGCCACCCGCACGATCTATCGGCGACTCGAGGAGGATCGCGACGGCAGCGTCGAGGGCGAGATCGAAGGGGCCGCCGACGAGTCAGGCCCCCTGTAGAACCGGCCCTGGCAACTCGCCCAGTTTCGAGCCCTGTCGCGCAGCTCCGATCCGCCGTGACAAATTGGCAGGCGGATTCTCAAATTCAGCCTTGTAAGTGGCTGAAATTGCAGCGCTTCGTCCAGGCTCCGGTTGGCCTCGGTGTTGCTCTTGCAGACCTCACCCGTGGAAACCCTGCTACGAAAATATCTTTGGGCCGTCGACCTCGCGGTCGTCGCCTTTTGCTCGATGTTTCTCGCCATGGCGGCGTCCGGTGCGGTCGCATCGAAATTCGCCAGCATGCCTGCGCCCGTGCGCGCTCCCGTCGTCAAGGCCCAGAAGCCGGAGGCCAAGGCGGCGTTCAACAAGGACCCCACCGGCATCCTCAAGCGCAATGTGTTCTGCTCGACCTGCCCGCCCATCATCGCCGACCCGACCAAGGTGACCGACGACGAAGAGCCGAAGGTGGCCGATCCGGTCAAGACGACGCTTCCGCTTGCGGTATTGGCCGTCATGTACGCGCCGCCGCCGAACGGCATGCGCTGGTCTGTGGCGGTCATGCGCGACACCGAAGCGAAGGTCACCGGCGCATTTGCGGTGGGCGGAAAGATCCACGGCGCGACGGTCATCGAGATTCTCGAAACCCGCATCTACCTCGACAACGACGGCAAGACCGAATACCTCGACCTGTTCGAGCCGCCCGCCCCGCCCGCGCCGCCCCCATCCGCAGCGCCCGTGCCCAACAAGGACACGGATCCCTTCGCGGCAGAGCTTGCCAAGGGCATCAAGAAGCTCGCCGAGAACAAGTATGAACTCCAGCGCAACACCTTGGAATCGGTGCTGGGTAATATCAACCTGCTGTCGCGCTCGGCGCGGATCGTGCCCGAGATGAAAGACGGCAAGGCAGCCGGCTTCCGTCTGTTCGCGGTTCGCCCCGACGGGCCGTTCGCGATGATCGGCATGCAGAACGGCGACATCATCTCGTCCATCAACGGGCTCGAAATCACCAGCCCGGAAAAGGCCCTCGAGGTCTACGCCAAGCTCAAGTCTGCCAGCCACCTTTCGCTCGGCATGGAGCGAAACAGCCAGAAAATCACGAAGGAATACAACATCCGATGAAACGCCTATTCGTTGCAACCTTGGTTTCCTACCTGGTGGCGTCCTCCGCCTTCGGGTCGTGGGCTCAAGCTCAAGCGCCGGCTGCCCCGGCCCCGGCACCCGCGGCGCCGCGGCCGTCGGCGAGAAGGTCGTCTCCCTTGGGCGCGCGTGCTAAAGCGGCCCTGGCGCCCACCCCGCTGCCGCCCGCACCCAAGGCCGCGCTGCCTCCGGCGCCGCCAGCCGCGAAAGGCGCTACCCCGGCAGCGCCTGCTGGCGCCGCGGCGACGACCGCGCCATCGGCCGAGCTGCCCGGCGAAAAGGAATTCAATTCCTGCAAGAAGCTTCCGCCCGGCAAGCGAATCGTGCGGCTCAACCTCAAGCCCGACACCGAGGTCATGGACCTCATCGGATGGATCTCCAGCATCACCTGTGCGCAATTTATCGTCTCGGTGCCGGTGCAGGGCAAGAAGCTGACTATCATCTCACCGCAGCTGATCACGCCGGAAGAGGCATATCGACTGTTCTTCTCGGCCCTCGATTCGCTCGGCCTTACCGTCGAGCCCACCGGCAAGTTTCTGCGTGTGGTGGAAAACTCGAAGGCGCGCTTCACGCCGTTGCCCATCGTGGGGCCCAACCAGAAGGCGCCCAATGATCGGCGCTACGTCACCAAGCTCGTACGCGTGCAGTACCTCGATGCGCTCGACCTCACCAACAACGTGCTCAACCGAATCAAGACAGAGACTGGCGATATCATCGCCTACCGCTCGTCTCTGATCATCACCGACCAGTCGGAGAGCATCGAGCGCATGGTTGAGATCGTCAAGCAGTTCGACACGCCGTCGAACATGCGCGACCACATCTGGGTGATTCGCGTGAAGAACATGTCGGTGCTCGACATGGCGTCACGTGTGGCGGAAATCGTTCCGGTCCAGATGATGGGTACCGGTCAGCGCCGTCAGGGTGGCGCGACCCCGGCGCAGCCCAAGCCGCAACCCGGACCGCCCGGGGAATTGTCGACGGAGATGGGCATCACCAAGCTGATTCCCGACGAGCGAACCAACAGCCTGATCGTGGTCGCCAACAAGCGCGCGCACGAGTGGCTGGTGGCCCTCGTGCACAAGCTCGACGTTCCGCTGGAGGAGGCCGGTCGAGGCAGCGAAGGTCGCTTCCACGTCTACTACTGTGCCAATGCCAACTGCGACGAGTTGGCAGCCACGCTGAGTGCCATCACCGGTGTGCAGATCTCCGGCTCGCTGAACTCGGGCCGCAAGAACAGCAGGGCCGCTGCCGTCGCACCCGCCGCGACCGCGCCTGGTCAGACCAACCCTTCCGCGCTGCTCTTCGAAAGCGACATCCGCATTTCGTTCGACGCGGCCACGAACTCGCTTCTGATCATGTCCACCTTCAAGGACTATCAGTCGCTCCGTCGGGTCATCGAGCAGCTGGACGCGCCTCGCAAGCAGATCTTCATCGACGCGACCATCATGGAGGTCTTGCTCGACAAGACCCGAACCGTCGGTGTGTCGTACCACGGCGGTGCGAGCCAGACAATCGGCGGTCAGCAGTCGCTGGCGCTGGGAGGTTTCAACGCCAACAACACCATGAACCCGACCAGTCTGGTGAGCAACCTCGGTGGTCTTTCGGCTGCGTTGTTCGGCCCCACCACCGGCGACCTCGGCAACAGCCCTTTGTTCAAGGGCTTGCCCATCAATATTCCGTCGTTTGGCGTGTTCTTGCAGCTTCTGCAGAGCAACAACGACGTGAACATCCTTTCGAATCCGCACATCCTGATCATGAACAATCAGGAAGGCGAAATCTCCGTCGGTGAGGTCCTGCCGTTCCCCGGCACCACCACGGCAGCGATGGGGGCCACCAGCGGCGGCGGCGTCGGCTACATGCCGTTCACCTCGGTGCAGCGGCAACCGGTCGAGCTGAAGCTGAAGCTGCTGCCCAGCGTGAACGAGCACAACGTCATTCGTCTGGACGTGGATCAGGAAATCTCGGACGTCACGTCCCAGGACTACAACCACATGGGCCCGGCCACCTCGAAGCGCTCCACCAAGACGACGGTGGTTGCGCGGGACCAGCAGACCGTGGTCATCGGTGGATTGATGGCCGACCGCATTTCGGAGACGGTGACCAAGATTCCAATTCTGGGCGACATCCCGGTGCTGGGCTTCTTCTTCCGAAACACGAGCAAGACCGTGAAGAAGTCCAACATCATCATTGCTATCACGCCGTACGTGGTCTCCGACCTGTCCGACTTGCGACGGGTGGCCGAGAAGAAGCTGCGCGAGCGGCGCGAGTTCATCGAGCGCTACAGCTCGCTGGAAGACACCTCGAAGCTGGAACAGTACGAGATGGATCTGCGGCGCAAGCGCGGCATGCTGGAAGAGATCAACCGCAGCGTTCGCGACATGGAAGAAGACGAGCGTCAGCTTCGCTCGATCCGCGATCGCGACCAGCGCGACGAGTCGACCCCCGTCGAGCCAGTCCAGACGGACGACGACAACGGCAAGCCCGAGTCGAAGAACGACAGCAGGATCGACGAGGCCGCGAAGAAGGCCGCCGCTGGCCTGCCCAGGGATTCGCGCTCGAGACCGCTTTCTACGGGGCCGGAGGCTGATGACATGCCCGCCAGGACGGACGAGTAGGAGAGCCGTGGCACGCAAGAGAATTGGCGAGATTCTTGTCGAAACCGGCGTGGTCAGCCATGCGGCCGTCGAACAGGCCCTGGCTATTCAGCAGACCGAGGGAGGGCTTCTGGGCGAGCTTTTGGTGAAGGCCCATGCCTGCACCGAGGATGCGGTCTTGCGAGGTCTCGGCCTGCAATTTGGCATCGAATACCTGGCGGATTTCCCGGCGGCTGAAATGGATTCCGAGCTGGCCGCCAAGGTGCCCATCGGCTTCGCCAAGCAGCACCGGGTGATGCCGCTGCGCCGCGAAGGCGACGCGGTCTGGGTGGCGACGGCGGATCCGCTGGATGTCGGTGCGCTCGACGACGTTCGCGGCATGCTCGGCACCGACGTGATTCCGGTGCTGTTGCCGGGCGGGAAGCTGATGGATGCGGTCAACCACGTGTACGGCCGCAAGCAGGACGCCGGCAACCTGGGCGAGGGCGAGGACGAAAGCGACGAGGGGGCGGCGGAAGAGCTCGTCGACATTCTCGACGTCAACGACGAGGCGCCCATCATCCGCTGGGTGAACGCCCTGATGTTCAACGCTGTCAAAGAGCGCGCCAGCGATATTCACATCGAGCCAGGCGAAAAAGAGGTCATGGTGCGCTACCGCATCGACGGTGTGCTGTACGAGACCCGGCGGGCCGCGCGCCAATTCGTTCCCTCCATCATCTCGCGCGTGAAGATCATGGCCGGTCTCAACATCGCGGAAAAGCGTCTGCCGCAAGATGGTCGCATTCGCCGCAAGATCGCCGGCAAGGACATCGACATGCGTGTCGCCACCGCTCCGACGGTGAAGGGTGGTGAGCGCATCACCATCCGTTTGCTCGACCGCGAGACCGTGCTTCACGACTTGGCCGACATCGGTTTCGGCGAAGACCACCTGACGCAGATGAACGACCTGATTCATCGGCCGCACGGCATCTTGCTGGTTACCGGCCCCACCGGTTCCGGCAAGACCACGACACTTTATGCGTGTCTGGCGAAGATCAATTCGCCCGACCTCAACATCCTCACCATCGAGGACCCAGTCGAGTACCAGCTCGACGGCATTTCGCAAGTGGCGGTGAACGAGAAGATCGACCTCACGTTCGCCACCGGCTTGCGCTCGTTCTTGCGCCACGACCCGGACGTCATCATGGTCGGCGAAATCCGCGACCTGCCCACCTCGGAAATCGCCATCCAGGCGTCGCTGACCGGTCACTTGGTGCTGTCGACCATCCACACCAACGACGCGGCCGGCGCCATCACCCGTTTGGTCGACTTGGGCGTGCAGCCATTCTTGGTGGCCTCATCGCTGATGGCACTTCTGGCCCAGCGTCTCGTGCGTCGTGTTTGTCGCGAGTGCCGCGAGCTTTACACCCCGAGCGACGGCGACCTCGTCAGCCTTGGCCTCGACCCGACAGAGTTCTTTGCCGGCGCCGGACGGCGCATTCACTTCAAGGGCGCCCTCGATCCACCGCCGACGGGGCAACTTTACCGAGCCCACGAGGGCGGCTGTCAGGCTTGCTTGAACGCGGGCTACAAGGGTCGAACCGCGATCTACGAGCTTTTGATGATCGACGACCAGATTCGGCAGCTTGCCATCAAGAACGCGGACGCCGGCAGCATCAAGCGATGCGCGGTCGAGAGCGGCATGCGCACCCTGCGTGAAGACGGCGCCCAGAAGGTCTTGGCCGGCATGACCAGCGCGGCCGAGGTCATGATGATCACCACCGGAGACAGCGAGTAGCCCATGGCCATTTATGCCTGGAAGGGACTTGCCGCTTCGGGAAAGAACGTCGCGGGGACGCGTGATTCCGACGGACCGAAGTCACTGCGCCAGGCGCTTCGCAAGGAAGGCATCTTCATCACCGAAGTGCGCGAGGTGGTCGGGGGCAAGCAGTCCAAGCAGGCGCTGGGAAGCGGCGGCTCCAGCGGCAAGGGGCTCAAGCGCGAAGTCGACTTCAAGGGCATGTTCGAGCGGGTCAAGCCGCAAGACGTGGCGGTCTTCACCCGACAGATGGGGACCCTGCTTCACGCCGGCATTCCGCTCGCCGAGGCCATGGGGGCACTCGCCGAACAATCGGACAACAAGAAGCTGCAACTGATTCTGGCCGGTATCCGGCAGAAGGTGAACGAGGGCGGCTCTCTCGCCGACGCCATGACGGCGCATCCGAAGGTATTTCCCGACCTCTACACCAACATGGTGCGTTCGGGCGAGACCGCCGGTAATCTGGACGCGGTTCTGTTCCGACTGTCGGACTTCATGGATGCGCAGATCGAGCTGCGGTCCAAGGTGTCGAGCGCCATGGCATACCCGATCCTCATGAGCGTCGTGGGCAGCCTGGTGCTCGGCTTCCTCATGACCGTGGTCGTTCCGCCCATCGCTGCGATCTTCGCCGATTCGGGCAAGGCGTTGCCGTGGAACACGCAATTGCTGGTACTCATCGCCGACGTCGTGGGCGGCTATTGGTGGATTGTCCTGCCGGTCTTGGTTGCGACCGCCCTTCTTCTTCGTCGCTGGACGCGAAGGCCCAAGGGGCGCGCGTTCATGGACCGGGTCAAACTGCGCCTGATCCTGGTGGGAAAGCTTATCCGATACATCGCCGTCGCGCGATTTGCGCGCACGCTGGCCACCATGCTGGCGTCGGGCGTGCCGGTGTTGACGGCGCTCGACATAGTCAAGCGGGTACTCAACAACTCCGTGCTGGAGAAGGTGGTCGAGGATGCCCGTATTGCCATTCGCGAAGGCGAGTCCATTGCGGCGACCTTGAAGAAGTCAGGACAGTTCCCGTCGATGATGTGTCACATGGTGGCGGTGGGAGAGCGCTCGGGGCAACTCGAGGCCATGCTGGAAAACGTCGCGTCCGCCTACGAGCGCGACGTCTCGGTCGAGGTCGGACGACTGACTTCCATCTTGGCGCCGCTGATGATCGTCGTGATGGCCGTCGGCGTCGGCTTCATCGTTTTCTCCATCCTCATGCCCATCATCGATATGGGCGGGATGGTTCAGTAGTGTTGCTATGCGCGGATCAAAGGAGAATCCCATGAGAGACTTGGAAACGAAGCAAGGGCAAGTGGCGAGCGTGAGTCGCCGCCGGGACGCGGGCATGACGATGCTCGAAATCATGATCGTGTTGGCGCTGATCGGCTTGGTCATGTCGGCGGTCGGCGTTGGTGTGTTTGCGCAGTTCAAGAAGGGCCAGCGCAAGGTTGCACAGGCCCAGGTTAACGATGTGGCGTCGAAGATCGTTCAATTCATGGCCGACAACAGCAGCGAGTGCCCGAAGGGCCTCGATGATCTGGTGGCGCAGAAGTACCTGCCCAAGAAGCAGAAGGATCCGTGGAACCGCGACCTCCTCATTCGCTGTCCGGGCACGGTCAACACCGAAGGGGTGGACGTGGTCTCGGTCGGGCCCGATGGTCAAGAGGGCACCGCCGACGACGTGAAGGCTGCGGAACAGTAACCAGCGGGGACCGGTGACACGAACGGAAGTCCAAGGCGCGCGCGGCTTCACCCTGATCGAGGTGATGATCGCGATGGGCTTGGTGGCCCTGATGGTCACGGCAAGCGTCATCGGGCTGCGTTCGATGGCCAAGAGCGACCTGCGGGGTGCCGCAAGTCGATTGTCGGGCGCGATTCGCTACCTGTTCGATCGCGCCTCGACGACCGGCAAGGTGCACCGACTGGTCCTGGATTTCGACACCGGCAAGTACTGGGCTGAATCGTCGGAAGATTCCTTCGTCTTCAGCAGCGGCAAGGAAACCGAAGAATCGCGCAAGAAGCTGGCCGATAAGGTCGCCAAAGAGGACGAGGTCAAACGAGAGATCGCTGAGAAGGAAGCCTTCTTCGGAGCGTCGCAGATCCCGTCCAAGTACATGCCGAAGCCCTTCATTCCCACGCGGGCGAAGTTCAATTCCTTCCGCGAGATGGTGGTGAAGCCCGTCACGCTTAAGACGGGTGTGTTGCTGGCGGACATCTACACGCCGCGATTGCTCAAGCCTCTCGACAACGGCAAGGGGTACCTCTACTTCTTCCCGCTGGGCATGACCGAGGCGGCGTTCATCCATTTGACCGACAAGAAGGGGGAGTCATTCTACACGCTCATCGTGCATCCTCTCACCGGGCGGGTGACCATAAAGAACTCGCGCGTCGACCCCAATCTCACCGACCAGATGGACGACCAAGGTAAGGCGGTGGTGCAGTGACCTTCGCGCGGCGACGTGGATGCGAGGCTGGATTCTCGCTTATCGAGGTCATGGTCTCGATGGCCATCTTGGGGATGTCGCTGGTCATCGTGTCGCGCATCGTGACCGGCAACGTTCGCGCGACCAACCATGCCCGCATGACCACGGCCGCCACGTTCCTTGCGCGGACCCGCATCGCCTTGATGGAGCAAAGCCTTCAGGAATACGGCTTCGGCGAGATGGACGGCGAGGACACCGGCGACTTCACGCAGGAGGGATTCCCCAATTTCCGCTGGTACACCAACGTCGAGCGCATCGAGCTGCCAGCGGATTCCACCCAGAAGGTCCAGCAAGCGTCGTCGACCCAGATGCTGAACACCAACAACCCGATGGAAATGCTGTCGGGGTTCATGGGTGGTTTCATGTCCACGCTAATGGACCCGATTCGTCTCGGCTTGCAGGAATCGGTGCGAAAGATCACCGTCCGGGTCAAGTGGAACGAGGCGGGCAAGCCCGAGCAGTTGATGGACGTGGTGTTGTTCCTGACCGATCCGTCGCGACTGGAATCTGCCGTTTCGTTGTCGGCGAATCCCTCTGGCGGAAACGGGGGCAGCAAGTCTTCTGGCGGCAAGGGCGGGGCCTCGGGGACCAAATGATCATACGCAGGCGCGACAACCATCACGGCGGCTTCACGCTCATCGAGATCATGCTGGCGCTCGGCCTCATGGCCTTCGTGACGTCATTGCTGTGGGGAACCTTTGCGCAGACAGTGAAGGTCAAGAAGCGCCTCGAAACTGCCCAAGATCGGACGCACACCGTGCGCGTGGCGCTGATGCGGATGAGCCGCGAGATCGAGATGGCGTTCCGGTCCGGCTCCGACGTCATGGGTACGCAGGATCGTCGCACCATGTTTTCCGGCACCGCTCACAACGACTTCGATGAATTGCGCTTCTCGTGGTTTGGCCACCAGCGCATGCGTGCCGATGCACCCGAAGGCGACACCGCGGTCGTAACCTACCTGACCACTCCGGATCCCGACGACTACGGGACCATGAACCTGATGCGCAGGGAAACCAAGCGGCTCGAGGCCAAGGATCAGAAGCTGCTCCCGGCAGAGACGTACATCTTGTGCCCGGCCATTTCGCGCCTGAAGTTCGCCTACTACGATTATAGACAGAAAGACTGGCGCGAGGAGTGGGACACCACCAAGGCCGACGGGCAGCAATACATGCCCACCATGGTTCGCATCTCGCTGACCGTGCTCGACGAACGGGGTATGGCAATCACCTTCACCAGCATCGCCCGCGTCCACGCCATGGAAACCGTCGACTACCGAATCTGAGCTGAAATCACCATGCTTACCGCCAATCAACCACAGCAACAGCACAAAGAGGCCAAGCTGCTAGGCTTGCGCCAGGGACTCGTGCGCCGTTTTCGCGCTCGCCGCCAGCGCGACCGGCAAAGCGGCGTGGCCTTGCTGGTGACCATCTCGGCCCTGTCGATGATGATCGCACTGGTCTCGCAGTTCACGTACGGCACCACCGTCGACGCCTCGCAGGCCGCCAACGCACGCGACGAGCTGCGGGCGCACTACCTCGCCCGATCGTCCATGTCGCTGTCGCGCATGCTGATCAAGATCCAGCTCAAGTTCGTCGAGCCCATCATGGACCAGGCGCAACAGATGCTGAACACCATGGCGGGCGGGCAGGATCTGGGCATCAGCCTGCGGGTGACGGACTACACGGCGCCGCTTCTGGGATTCTTCAATGGCAACAAGACCGATGTGGCCATGCTGAGTGGCCTGGTCGGCATCGACACCACCCAGGCCAAGGGACTGGCCGCCGTGCAGGGCCGGATGGACGCCGAGATCACCAACGAAGACGGCAAGATCAACATCAACTGTGGCGGCGGCATGACGCCTGATCGTTCCAAACAGATCTTCCTGTTCCGGCTCCTGATGGCGCTGTTCATGTCCCCCCGCTACGACCTCCTCTTCTCGACGCCGGACGCGGACAGTCGAATCGTGGACCGCGTCGATCTGGCTCGTGCCATCATCGACTGGGCCGATCGTGACGAGCAGACGTTCAGCTTGGATGCGAACAACGCCGGCCCCGAAGACTACCGCTACGACCAGCGCGCCGAGCCCTACCTCGCGCACAACGATCGCTACGACACCATCGGTGAGACCAACCTGGTGCGCGGCATGACGGCGGACTACTCCGAGGCTTTCCGCCCATACTTCACCACGTATGCGAGCAACCCCGACTGCAAAGTGAATCTTCGCTCGCTCAAGGGCGACTGTACGCCGCTGATTGTGGGCCTGGTTCGCGCGGCCCTGATTCCAGACCCCACCAAGCCGCCGCAGGACATGACCATACTCGACGACAACAAGATCTACCCCTTGGCCAGCGTGCTTTGCGAACGCGGCGCTGCGGTCGGTTTCGGTTCGCTCGACACGGTGATCGGCGTGCTGACCAATCCAGCGGCCTCCCTGTCGAAGGACGACCCGCGCTTTCAGATGATGCAGAACCTGACCGGCATCACCATCACCAAGCAGCAATTGCAACAAGTGGCCACCACCGATCCGCCGCGCGTGTATCGGGTGGTGGCTACCGGCGAGTCCGGCAAAGTGAAGAAACGAATCACGGCCATCTTGGATACCAAACGCACCTTGGAAAACCCCGTGACCATCGACCCGGCCAGCGAACAAGCCTCCGGCGTCGTCCAGTTTTGGCGAGAGGAATAAGAAGGGACCATGGCTCATACGATCACTGGAATCGATCTTGGCTCTTGGTCGGTGAAATTCACCGTCCTCGAAGCCGGCTTCCGGCGCAGCCGCACGGT
>Ga0302323_100001359_pt1 | contig 19783 bp, 17 predicted proteins | sample Fen_T0_3_FD_201950 | JGI IMG/M metagenome (GOLD analysis project Ga0302323, IMG submission 201950) | Peat permafrost microbial communities from Stordalen Mire near Abisko, Sweden - Fen_T0_3 | ecosystem: Environmental > Terrestrial > Soil > Wetlands > Permafrost | place: Sweden: Abisko... | reverse complement strand
CGCCGACGTACTATTGGCCGCCCTCGATCAGGCCTGGACCGACCTAGCCACACCCGCCGCGGTCTTAACCGACGGCCCCGCCTGCGGCCCCGACGGTTGCCAATCACAGTAAGAATTCTGTTTCTTACCCCTGTCCTTCGCCAACCTGTCATCCGGACCGGTATCCTGCCTGCCTATGGAGGCCATTCCAAGCGGCATGCAAGAATCCCCGCGACGAGTTCCAGCCGCACATCGCCAGCGGCGCGGTCGCGCCTCTGCCTTTTGCGTTGTACGAGATTGTCATCATCGGACCGGCGGCGGAATTGTCGCGGCGCTGGCTGTCCGGCGGCCCGGGATTGGATCTCGCAGAGACTGTGCATGGTGTGCACGGTCGTGTGCAAAGCCGGCTAAGCTCATGGCCGTCAGATGGTCGGCCGCCGCTGCGGAAATGGTCGGAGCGGCGGTCCCCTACGGTGCGCCCTCGGAACCTTGCACACGATCTGCACAGGTCTCAGGTCTACGGAGCTTCGGCCAAGGCGGAATTTCGGAACAAAGCGAAGCTGATCGTCTGGCCCGACTCGTGCAAGGGAGCCGCGAAGCACCGCATGCGCCGACAACGCATCGTCGTCGGGGCGTGCCGTGCATCCCAACGGGAGGCACCAGATGAAACCAGGAATCCTTGCGATTGCATCACTCACGCTTACGGTCGCCTGCGCGGAAGGGCCGCCATCCGGGCCGGCGTCCCCGCCCTCAGCGACGAAGACGTCTGCGGAATCTTCGTCGCCACCCGAGTCGAGGACGCCCAGGCAAGCACTGGCCGTCAATCCTGCAACCCTATGGCCCGGATCACAAAGTGATGTCTGCTTCATGTCCAGTGGTGGAGCAATTCAAACCGGCGGCGGGCAGTGCCTGCACGTGGCGGCCGACGGTCGTACACTCGGCGCCGCTCTTTGCGACGGATCCGCCGCGGAGAATTTCTCGGTCGAGCCGGGCGGCGTGATCAAGATGGGCAGCTCGTGCCTCCAGCCGGCCAACGATGCGACGACGATCGGCACAGAAGTCGTGCTCGGGCCGTGTGATGGATCCACCGCCCAAACCTGGGCCGCGATCTATGGAACGACGATGCTCAGCAATGGCGCCGCAGGGCAGGCTTGCCTGGCGGTCTATCCCATCGCTGGCGTTTCGCCGCAAGTGCGGCTCGACAACTGCGTGACCACCAGCCAAATCTTCACCGCCCCTGCCGCCCGGAAGACCGGGACCATCAAGTCAGGATCGAGACCTTCGAAGTGTCTCGATGTCCGGGGAGGCGGCAACGCCAACGGAACCCCCATCCAGGTGCTCGACTGCAACGGCACGGCTGCGCAGAGCTGGACCAACAGCAACGGGTTCAGAGCGCTGGGCAAATGTCTCCAGAGCAACCTGCGCACCAACCGGATTGAGCTTTGGACGTGTGGTTCGGGCTCGGGCACTCAGAGCTGGATCAAGGATTCGAAGGGCACGTTGAAGGATATCTCGGGGACAAGGTGCATCACCGAAGCGGATACGACCCAGGACGGGGTGCAGCTCGTGGCAACCAATTGTTACAATCAATCGGATGACAACTTCGCACTTCCGCTGGAGGATATTCCCCTCCAGCACCGACGGATGATCCGCGACTCCTTGATGAATAGCTGGGGCGCCGTTGCCAATTTGCAGCTCACCAACTGGCTCACTTGCCCCTCCGACCCGTCCACGCTGATCAACCCGACCGTGATCCAGGCCCAACTCGGAAAGGGCCGGTGGGCCGGCGGCGCGAACGGCTATCGAGTGCTCAACCACGATCTGGTCCCCTGGGTCGACAACGATTGGAACCGCGGCGGCGCGATCCACGAGTTCGGCCATCTGCTCGGCTTCCCGCACGAGCAGGCCAGGCTCATCAACCAAGGCAGCGTCTACTGCCCTGCCGAAGGCCCCGCACCCAATCAGATCGAATTCGGCGTCTACGATCCTGAGTCCATGATGAACTACTGCGGAAAGCCTCTGCCTGTTACGGAGAACACGATTGGTTGGGTCAACCTATCGCTCGAGGACGTCGCCGGCATCCGGTCTCTCGGAGTCTATGGCTCGCGCGACTTTCGTCGCGCCATGTGGGATTCGGGGACCTCGCGCGAGACCGAGGTCACCGAGGCTCTCCTTGCCGTCGGTGAAGCCTGGACCTCAGTCGATGGTGCGACTGCGTTCCGCATCGAGCCTGATGGCCAATTCTCGGTCTATCGCACCGACGTGCGCTGGGGAACCTGGAGCCAGCAGTCTGGTGCGGCGCCGCTCCCGGCGCTGTGGAAATCGGGCCCGATCGAACCGACGCCCACGTCGCCAATCGGATTCTTCTCGAGCAACGACGGTATCCTCAGGGTGTACGACGACTACCTCGGGTGGGTCTGGCAAAGCACGCCGACTGCATACCCCGGGGCCAAGCTCGTAGTGCAGCAAAGCGGCAACGTGGCCATCGTGGATCCGAGTGGAACCGTGGTTTGGAGAACCAACAGTGCCACGCGGGATGAGCTTGAGGGTGCCGTGGGGCTTGCACCGCAGGCCAACTTGGCCGCAGGCTCATTCAAGACGACAGCCTCGGGCCGGTTCAGGCTGGTCATGCAAACGGACGGGAATCTCGTCGTCTATGATCTGGGGCTCGACCAACAAAGCTACACGCCTATTTGGGCCAGCAACACCTGGGGGTCCACGGCAGTCTCGGCGCGGATGATGCCCGATGGAACCTTCGTGTTGCTCGACGGCGCGACGCCGACCCCGAACCCTGTCTGGACCGCTCCGTTTGGGGGCCGGCCCGGGATGTACCTTGCGCTCCGCGAAGACGGAGACCTGGTCGCCTACGAGCCGGCCAAGTACGAGGTCTGGTCCGCAGATACGGACGTCATCTGCACCTATGACGAGTACGGCGATTGTATCTACTATCCCGCAAACCAGGGGGGCAGGCCGGGCGCCTTCGAGCCGACCTTCGACGCGCCTCCGCCGCGACTGTGGCAGGGCGACGCCAGTACTCTACAGCTTGGCGGACAGGTCCAGAGCGAGTCGGGTCGGTCGAGGTTGGTCATGCAGAGCGACGGAAACCTCGTGTTCAGCGTGGACCAGGCCCCACGCTGGGCGACTTACACGACGACCGGTGCCGTCGCAGAGTTGACCGACACTGGCGACTTCGTCGTTCTCGACAACACAGGCACGCCCGTCTACTCGGCACGGACGGACGAGTACCTCAATTCGTACCTCACGTTCACTGACGACGGGCGGCTCAGCATCTACCGCGTCGTCAGCCTCCAGGCGGACGGCGTTGGTTTCAACTTCTGACCTCGCCGTGTAGCCCAGCGTGAATTGAAAGGGGCCGCCGAGCGATTCTCGGCGGCCCTCGTGAGGCGGCCTAGCACCGGTAGCCAGCGCCCATGGCGGACCTGTGCAGGGGCTGGAAGTCGAATCCCGAGCTGCCGTACATCGCGGTGCAGCCGCCGCTGGCGCTCAGTCGTCGGCTTCCTCGCCCACGCCGAGGAAGTCGAAGCGATAGGGATCCTTCAGGTTCTCGAGCGCAAGGTCGGACTGGGGCTTGGGCAGGTTGTGGCCCCAGGGAATTTGGCCAACAGGCTGTTGGCCAAATGCAGGGTCGGGCCAGGCCTGGGCGAAGGAGCGCATGTACTTGACGTTCGAGCGCGAAAACCCCTTCATCGACGGAAACTCGGCGCGCAGGTCGGCCGCGACCTAGTCGACGATGCCCTCGCCCCAGGTGCCCGCCACCTGCCGGTCTAGAATGTCTCGCCCGATGCCCCAGTAGAGGCGCAGAAGCTCGTGGTTCACGGACAGGGACGCACGCTGTTGGGCGGCACGGACGCAACGGGGCAAAGCATTTCAGCCACCCGTACCGGCGTCGGGGAGCCGCCCGTAGACGGCCGCGCAGCGGCCGTTGTCGCACACGATACTGGTAACGGGACAGCTCGATCCGCGGGCGGAGCAACCCGCACTGTGGAACCCATCGCAAGCGGTAGCAGCGGTGGGCGTTACCGCGCTGACCTTGGCTGTTGCCACCGCTCGCCCGCAGGGGGCAAAGCAAATGAGCGAATCAGGGTGCAAGAGAGTGCAGTCCGCATTGGACTGGCAAGTGAGTGATGAGGTGCTGTCCAAGTACGACTGAAACTGCGCCGAGGCCTCCTGCGCGAGTTGCTGGCAGGAGATCCCATCAGGGGCAGCCATTCCATCCCGTTGCCCGCTGCCATCGCCGACGCCCGATGCATCACCGCCATCCGAGGCCCCGCCAAGGGCGCTTCCCGGTGTGACGAAGCGACACTGGCCCTGATCGCAGACGCTGCCAGCGGAGGGACAGGCCAGCCTGATCTCGGGGCATCCCGCGCCGAAGTACAGGTCGCAAACACCGGTGGCCGCTGCTGTTGCGGAAGAAGCGGCGGCGGCTCCGACCAGCGAGCCGCACGCGGCGAAGCAATTGAGCGATTGCAGGTGAAGGAGCGTGCAGTCCGAATCGGATTGGCAGGCCAGCGGCGACGTGCTGTCGAGAATCGACTGGTACTGTGCCGCAGCCGCGGCCGCGAATTGATTGCAGACGGCAGATTCAGGAGAACCCTGCCCGTCCCGCATCCCGCTCGTACCGCCGGCGTCGGAGCCACGCCCGGCATCGACAGCACCCGCACCTACACTGGCGTCTTCATGCGGCACGGTACCTGCGCCGTCAAGAGAGACCTGCCCATCCCGCAGCCCACTCGTACCGCCGGAGCCACCCCCGTCTGGCCCCCCACCGTCAGGTGACACCGTACCGACCTTGTTGTCGTTCCTCGCGCAGGCCGGAATGATCGATAGCAGACAGAAGACGCTGAGCGCCACAAGTCCAGTCTTAGAGACCATGATCATTTCCTCCGCCCGCTTGAGTGTGTGGTTGTGGAAAAACGGCACGCCGATTCGCTCGCCATCAGCATGAGCATAAGGCATTCAAGCGCCACTTTCCCTGCTGCGAACGAGGACATTTTGCACTTCTCGTTCGCAACTGCGCCCCCCCTGGGAATTACAGCGAAAGTGCGCCTTCGAGAGGCTGATTTCGATGCCGAGTCCCGAGTGCAACGCGTCCCTGATTTTCGTGTAGCCCCAGCGAGGGTTTTCGGTGGCGAGCTTGATGACGAGCTTGCGGACATCCTTGGACTTGGGCGGGCGGCCTCGTCTGACGTCGGAGCTGTCGTACTTCCTCGCGGCGAGATGGCGAAACCATGCCAGAATCGTCGCCGGCCTCACGAGGCAGCAGCACTTTCGGCGTTCGTCTGGGGTGAGCAACTTCCCGGCCGAGGCCAGGCGGCGACGCTGCTCGGCGGTGAAGACGATTTTCTTGCCGCCCCTGACGGCATCGAGCTGCTCTCGAAGGATGCGCCTTTCTTCTTCGACATAGTCGAGCTTGCGTTGCAGCCGATCGTTGATCGCGGTGGCGATCATCACGATGATGAATTGCAACGTCATGGGCAGCATCAGGGGCCAGATTGTGCGCGCGTGGCAGCCCTTTCCAAGCTCCATGTCGACGAGAATTCATGGGAGAATCTCGGCGGCGACTTTCTGGACAGGACGGGATCGGAACCACTCATATTCTCTGCTGAGATCACTGCCGTCTCGGAAAGCGCTGGCCCATTCTACCCCTGCTACCTCTGACCAGCCTCAAGAATGGAACTTGTCCCGGGCTCGGCATCACGGCACTCTCGTCTTTCAATGAAAGAGAAGCAGGCGAAGATCTCTCGGCCCGGCGTGCACGGCTACAATGCCGTTCTGGCCGACGTCGTCCACCTCATAGAGACAGCCCGCAGCACCGCCGCGCGCACGGTGAATGCCGTCGTGACCGCCACGTACTGGGCGATCGGCCAGCGCATCGTCGAGCACGAGCAGGGCGGTGCGCACCGGGCGGCCTACGGTGAGGAGTTGCTCAAGAAGCTAGCCAGCGACCTCACGCTCAAGCTCGGCCGTGGCTTCTCCGAGCGCAACCTCGAGCAGATGCGACGCTTTTTCCTGACTTGGTCGATTCCGCAGACAGCGTCTGCGAAATTCTTGTCCGCCCCTGCCGGGACATCCCCAATTCCGCACACGGCGTCTGCGACTTCGACAGCTGCCGCTCCTCTCGCCGGGCTACCGGTGTTTCCTCTGCCCTGGTCGCACAAAGCCGTAGACTTGCTTGGGGCTAATCTTCATCACCGCGCCGAAGTTGCACGGCAAGGCCCGCTGCTGTCGAGGCTGCCACGGTTGGTCCAGTACACGCCTGTAGCATCCCTTGCGTCAAGCTGCTTCCCGGTCATAGAAGTTGAGGATGCCGCTGAGGCGTGAGCGACAGGCGACCTTGCCATCTGCCCCCTAGTCCCTGCTACCGCCCACTGGCGATGAATTTCCGGACAGCACGGGCGGCGCAAAGTCGGTCACAGGTCGATGCTCCCCGCCATCCCAATGCCAACGATTCTGCGTGTGTTGCATTTGCACCCATGAAACTCCAGGATGTCCTGATCCTCAGCAGGGCTGGGAGGACGACAGTGTTCGTCGGGTCTCCTTTCGGGCAAGCACGTTTCGCCACTGCGTGGACCCGCCGTCGCCCTTCCGGTATCCTTGCGTGCATGCAAACGCGGCTTGGAGTGCTTTGTGTTGTTGGTCTCTGCGGTGGCGTGGGTATGGTGGAAAGCGGATGTGGACGGACCGCCAGACTTTCCCAAAGCGAAGCTGGACCACCCCGCGACGTGCCCAATTCGCCGGGCGGCAGCATGGGCAGCGGCGGGGTGGTTGTCAGCGGTGGCATGACTACAGCTGCTGGAACAGGGAGTTCCTCCTCGGGCGGAGCGAGCGGAACGCCATCGGGTGGCACAGGCGGCGCCGGCGCTGGTGATACCACGACCGGTGCTGGGGCGCGAGCCACCGGCGGCGTAGCCACCGGGGGCGGCAGCTTCAGCGCTAGCGACGGAAGCGACGACGAGGGAGGAAGCAACAGTCTGGGTGGAAACATCGTAGATGGCAGCGATGGTTCGGCGCCGACCTCATGCAACGGCACCTGTATCGAGCTTGCCTCCGGCCTCCCCAACGGCATCGCGGTCGACTCGACCGGCGTGTATTGGACGAACATGGATGGGTTCGGCTTCGGGCGAATAGGATCCTCCGTGATGAAGGTTCCACTGGGCGGTGGCCCGGCTGTGACCCTCGCTTCCGAGGAGGGGGCCAGCTACGGCATTGCGATCGATGCGACCAACGTTTACTGGACGACTTCAGTTGGCACGGTGATGAAGGTTTCCCGTGACGGGGGCACGCTCGTGACCCTCGCATCCGGGCTCAACGGACCCGAACAGATCGTGGTCGATGCAACCAGCGTCTATTGGTTTGAGGCGGGCGATTTCAAGGTGATGAAGGTTCCCCTTGATGGAGGCGCGCCCGTGACCCTCGTATCCCATGGGACCCCTTCTGGTGGCATTGCGATTGACTCGACCAGTGTGTACTGGACGGACTTGGGGGATACCAGCATCGACAACGGAGGTGCGGTGATGAAGGTTCCACTGGGCGGTGGCACGGCTGTGACCCTGGCCGCCGGCCAGAGCTGGCCTGGTAGCATTGTGGTCGATGGGACCAACGTGTACTGGACGAATGCACATGGCGGAACCGTAATGAAACTTCCACTTGGTGGAGGACCTGCCGTGACCATCGCTTCCGGCCAAAACGCGCCTTACGGCATCGCGGTTGATTCGACCTCTGTCTATTGGACTGCGGGCGGAACCGCGATGCGTGTTCGGGTCAGCGGTGGCACGCCTGTCACGCTCGCTTCCACCTCGGGCACGCTTGCTGGCATCGCGGTCGATGCCAGCAGTGTCTATTGGGCGAGCAAGGTCTCTGCTTCGATCTCGCCAACCGGCACGATTGTCCCGCCAACCGGCATGGTGATGAAGGTGACGCCCAAGTAGCTTCCTTCGCCACCAGCGCCGTCTGTGCCCCTGTTGCACCAGCCAGTTCCGCATCCGCCGTCTCGCGAGTCTAACTGGCTCAGCAGGGCAGCCCATCAACCGCCGCCCCGTTGTCATTCGTCGGACCGACGTTCCTGATCAGCTGGCCACCGATGCCCTGGTGAAAACGCTCGGTCATGTAGTGCTCGACGAACTCCTTGACCAGGTGGCGCAGATGTCGCTCGCCGAAGATGACGAATTGATTAAGACACTCGCACTTGAGGGTCTTCACGAAGCGCTCCGCGTACGGATTGCAATTTGGGCTTTGCGCCGGGATTTTCACGCTCTTCACTTCCCCAGCTTTGAGAACGGCGATGAATGCCTTCGAGAACAGCGGGTCCCGATCGTGGATCAGGTACTTTGCTCCTCGCAGAAATCCATCCACGGGATCTGTCAAATTGCGAGCCACCTGCTTCATCCACTCTTCGCCCGGGTCGACGGCTATCCCGGCAATCTCGACAGCGCGGCTCTTGATCTCGATGACGAAGAACACCACATAGCGGACCGTCCCCGCGATCCCCAAGGCTTCCACGCTGAAGAAGTCGCACGCGCAAAGCGTGTCCCAGTGGCTCTTCATGAACCGCTTCCATTTGCGCTTCTTCTCGCGCTCCGGTGCCGGCTCGATTCCCTCTGCCGCCAAGATGTTGGCCACCGTCGTCCTACCGATCTCGACCTTCAATCCCGTTCGAAGCGCGTCGCGGATTTTCGTGTAGCCCCAGCCCAAGTTCGCCAGCGACATCTCGACCACCAGCTTTCGAATGCCCTTCTTCTTCCCCGGTCGACCAACCTTGCTTCCCGAGCTGTCGTACTTCCGCGCCGCCATCTGCCGAAACCACCCCAAGACCGTTCCAGGCTTCACGACCTGGCAATACTTCTTCCGCTCGTCCGGGCTCAGTGCCTTCGCCGCCACGGCAAGCCGCCGCCACGGCAAGCCGACGCCGCTGATCCGCGGTGAACGAGATCCTACCGTTGCCAGTGAGCGCCTCGAGGCTCTCCTTGACAAACCGGACCTCCTCCTGCGTGTAGTCCAGCTTGCGTTGCATCCGCTCGTTGATCGCACACGCGATCATCGCGATGAGAAATTGGAGCGTCGCGGGCACCATTGGTCGCCACTTTGCTCGCGCAGGCATGCTCCTTCAAGCTGTGTATCTCCCCGAATTCGTGCCAAAATTCCAGCGACGACTTTCGGGACACCAAGGGGGCGCCGCTGGCAACAGGATCGCGTGGAGCCGGATCTCGCTGCCGTCGAGAGCATAGTACGTCTTGCCGTTGTCGAACTCTTCTCTCAGGCGCCGGCTGACGACGAAGTGAAAATCCGGCGTGACGGTGACCCAGCCGTCGTCAAACAGACGGTGGATATCACTGCGCAGGAGGAGTCCGTTCGAGTCCCTGTTTCCCATATGGCTGGATGTGGGCCGCTTCAAGGACAGGGAGAGAGTGCTCGTGCGTGATGGCGCACGCCTTGCCGTAAGCATCGAAAGCCCGAGGCTCTGCAGGCGCCTGCGTTACTGGACTTTTCGAGCAGACAGCTCGGTGATAAGTTCTGGATCACGCAATGCACCGCCGACCATGTCCAACTTTGGAGATAGCAAGTGAGTGACGACAAGAGGAACCTGATAATCGGTGTAATAGGATCAATTATCGCTACCGGCATCTTGGCTCTTATCCGGAAGGCCCGAGACGGGGATTTGGACGGATTCTTCCGAGCGCTATGGCAAGGCCCGCTGATTGCGCTTACAGCCTCTCTTGTCTTGAATGGAGTTTGGGAACTGCTGCACGATCACCGCGTCATGGTCAATGTGTTCGGTTGGACGGTGCTTCTGGTGATTCCAGCCTGGATCTACCTAGCGCGCAGAGACGCCTACTGACTCGACTTCGACAGGATCCCTATCCCTCCCCAGAGCATAGGAGAAAGAAACGCCTGCTTCACAGGGATGCGTGTTTTCAGATAGGAGTTCGCCATGGCGGAGATCCCTGAAGGGTGCGCAGGCTGGTGGCACACGAACCTCACCGAAGAGCAGAAGCTGCAGCACTTCGTCCATGCCTACGTCGACAACAACGCGCGCTACGATACCGCCAAGCCCAAGGAACACAGCGAGAAGGATCAGCGCTGGAACTGGGGAAAAGGCTCGGTCTGCAACCAGCACGTCAACTTCTTTCTCGGCTACTGGTTCAACTACGGGAAGGCGTTTACGACCGCAGGCAGCGCCACGGCCATGTGCTACTTGCCTCTCTTCAGCTCGGCGCTGCACAAGTTCGGCAGCGTCAGCCATCGGGGATACCTGGAGTTCCTATCCCCGATCACCGGGTTCGGCGACACTTTGGGCAGCAGCTACGATCCCGACGACGAGACGACCTGGCCCGAGGAGAAGGCCGCGGGCAAGGCCTTCAAGTGCATCGAATACATCCGCATCGCCCGCTACTTCGACTCCGACACCGATGTCCCGACCGCTCAAGGCAAGAGGTTCATCGATGCTCTGGGTCCCGTGAACGTCTACTCGCTCGGCGACATCAAGGCGAAGGATGTGTCCGCGGCTGAGACGGCGATTCGGTCCTGGCTGAAGAAAAACAAACCGACCAAGGCCGTCGGCAAGAGCGACAAGGACATTGACAAGATGAAGGCGAGCGAGCTTTGGCGGCTCGCTTTCCGACTCGACGACGCCGACGCGACCGACGGCCAGCTGGTGCGAACGCTACGGGGCAAAGTCAATTGGGACCACCACGCGGGTATCCTCCTGGTCCGCGCCAAAGGTGGGGGGCCTCTCATGCCCAACACCAAGGAAAAGGAGCTGTGGACGTTCTCCGCGGACGGCGCCAAGACCCCTGGCCCGATCATTCAGCTCAAGACCTTCGCGAGCGCCGACCTCCACCGCAAGTTCCTGCATCTCGGGATTTGGCGGTGCAAACCGCTTGAGGCTGGCGGATTCGCGCCAGCGGACACAGCCGAGAACAAGGGCGGGATAAGTCTGGAGAATCCGCCGCGGTTCATCCACTGGGGATAATCACCACGATGCGCGGACGACGCCTGCCTCTCCTCCTGCCCTTCGCCATCTTCCTCGCTGTTGGAGTCCGGGCCGCACCCGTACGGAAGCTAGGTGGCGCATTCGCCCTATCTACGGGCGAGCGCCTATCGCGGGGATCCCACGGCTCTTTACTCATCCGGCAGGCGCAAGCCACAGCGACTCTGACGTTGCCTAGCGACGCGACAGACCTTCTCGGCGTGGACGAGGAGACGGGCGGGAAAGCGATCATCCTCAGGCTCGGCCGGGAATGTCCTCCTGACCGGCGACTGTCGATCACGCATGAATCCCTTCAAGCGCGTCTCTTGGTGGTGAAGGAGCGGGGCCAGGCGCCAGCGGAACTGCCGGTGCTCCGAAAGGCGGTCGGCCTCGCGCCCGACCAAGCGGACCTGCGCCTGAAGCTCGTCCTTGCTCTGGTCGCGGCCGGGCAGGAACAAGAGGCGGCAGAGACTTTCTCCGAGGGTATGCGCGTCACCCCGTTCGAGATGGCCTGGCTGGCGAGACAGGGAAAGGAGTTCGAGGCGCTCCTTGCGAAGCTCCCACCTATGAAAACCAAGGTCGATCTCCAACCTGGCGATCGAGAGGCCCCGTCCGCGAGCGCTGCATGGTCGCAGTCCCGGCACTTGGCAGCTTTCGTCGACGAGTCGTGGCGGCTGCACGTGGTGGGAGCCAGAAATTCCGAGGCGTTCATGGCCGACCTCGCTCTTGGCCCTGAGCTGGATGACCGTGGCCGGGTGATTGCGAGAGCCCAACCGGCCGTCGCTAATCGAGTCGCGGCGGCAAAGGCGATGCTGGCCCAGTTAGGATTTGTCTCTCTTCCGACCGACCAATTCATCAAGGCCGAGCGAAACGAGGATTTCCTCTCGTGGGTCCGTTGGAAAGGCGGCAATGTTGTTGCGTCGGCCGGAAACGCCGTCATTCGCGTGCGCCAGGGCGGCAAGGTCGTATTCGAAGAGAAGATCGACACCGAAGGAACGCTCGCGCTCGATTGGGGGCTTCCTCTTCCCGAAGAGGGGCTGCTGCTGCTCGCCTGGAGCCGCATCGTCGGTAACGATGGCTGTCCTAACGGCAGCGGCATCAGCCAGGTCCCGCTGGTGGCGCCGTCCCATTAGCAGTCGCTACGGCGTCCGCACGCAGACCACGTTCTCGATCCGGTCGCCAATCTCGACAGGTCGTTGTTGCTCTTCGTCAGCGAATCCCACCGCAAACTGCCAGAAGGGTTTTAGCGCCGTTTGCACGTGGCTTGTGCCGTCGTTGTCGGCCAAATGCAATCCATCGAGGTCCAGGACCGAGGATGTCGCGTTCGGAACGACAAGCACGGAGAGCCCGGCGCATGTGTCGCGGAACCACAACACCAAAGTGGCCGGCCTGTTCCCCGGATCGGCGAGTGCGGCGATTCCGGCATCCGCAAGGGCCTCAGCAAGGACTTCCTGGAAGCTGCGGTAGCTGCGCCACCCGCCGGCAGAGTGTGGCACCCCGACGATTGTGCGCCAGGCTTCGAGATGGTCGTAGCGGCCGACACCCGGAACAACCGGCGGATGCTCAAGCTCGGGAATCGCAATCTGCTCGTCGGTTCCTGCGCCACGGCCAATCAAGTAGATCTGGCCGTTCCTCAGGATGTGCCCGGAGACCATCAGAGTGTCCCGACCGACCTCCCCAACAGGGATCAGGTGATCGTCCTGACAACGGAAGAACGCCCAGGGAGCATCTTCGCCGGCCAGCACCACCACGTTCCCGAGCGTGGCCACCAGACGACCGCCGTACGTGGCTTGGCGCTCAATCTCTCGCGCCGGCCCCGCACCGTCGCCTGCAGCGAAGAGCACGATCTCGTCTCCTTCGACGGCTACCCAGCGGTCTTTCCCCATGAGACAGGACGCCTGTCCTTCAGGAACATCACGGGTCTCTGCCCCGCTAGCGAGCATCGGCGCCGGGGGCACCTCGTCGACGAACCGCAATCTCAGCTCTGGATACAGCATCACCTACGCCGGTGGTTGGTCTGTATCGTTGGCCAATTTGACATCACCCAGGGTGAGCTTGCAGGAGCCCGGCTCGATCGCCGAGACAGTCAAGAACCCCTCGTCGCCGAGGTCGCCTTCCCGGACGTCGCTGTCGGCCAACTCCAGCCGATAGTGCGCAGGATAGGGCTGGTCGTCTTGGTCGACGACCTCGATCTCGATCCAGTCTGTTTGCCGTAACGCCTTCATCTGCGACGGCGTGATCGCTGGACCGTCGTCCATCTGCGCGGCCGCCCGATGTGGGATCCGCCTGAGCAAGACGAGGCCATCGGGCTGGGAGGAGGTCGCACGCCAATCCCTGCTGATCTTTTCGCTGGCTTGCCGGAGCAGGTCGGCGGGTGCGTTGCCTTCCTTGACCGTGTGGTCGAGCACGACCCTCGCCTCGCGTTGGCTGGCTACTTCGTAGGAGTCGCGGCTGGGAGTGCTCGGAAAGTCGACATCCACGACCAGCCTGTACTGACGTCCCTGGTAGCTCAGCTTACCGCGGGTAGCTTTTTCGATCTCCGCAACCAGACGGCGCAACGTCACAAAGCGGCGCACGTCCCAGTTGAATCGGCGCGTTGCGGCGTCGAGATTCCACAGTACCTGGCCAGGCGATATCTCCTGCCAACCACCTCTTCACGCCCCCAGTTTTGAGAATCGCGATGAATGCCTTCGAGAACAGCGGGTCTCGATCGTGGATTATGTACTTTGCTCCTCGCAGAAATCCATCCGACCGTTGCCAGTGAGTGCCGCGACGATCTCCTTGAGAACCCGAACTTCCTCCTGCGTGTAGTCCAGCTTGCGCTGCATCCGTTCGTTGATCGCGCACGCGATCATCGCGACCAGAAATTGCAACGTCGCCGGCACCATTCGTCGCCAATTTGCTCCCCCAGACGCCCCGATTCAAGCTGTGTATCTCCGCGTATTCGTGCCAGAATTCCAGCGACGACTTTCGGGACATCAAGCGGTCTGACGTCTGCGGACTACTCCTCTTGGGCGTGGTCCCCAACGAGCTATTTTCCGGCGGCATGACCTACCTCAATCGCGATGTCCTCTTGGCCAGCAATCCGCCGACGGAGGACGCATGGGCATACCTTTCGCGGGCCGCGAACTACGCGATCGCGCCGGCGAGTCTCTCCCCGCCCGCGTGGCAGCAGGTTGCCGAACGCGGCGGCGCAGTGCTGGTTACTCGGCCAGGCGGCTGCATCGCGGTTCCCGAAAAGTCCCGGCCTCGCTACGGCAGGTAGCCAACTGGGGCAATGCGGGCGATGATCACCGCCCCTGGCTCTGCAGCATGCTTTCCGCCCTTTTCAGGTTTTCGAGCGCGGCGGCGTCTCCGGGCTGAAGCCTGAGGGCGAGGCGGAACTCATCTGCAGCAGCTGCGAGCCGCTGAGTTTCCCCGAGCACGATCCCGAGCCCGACATGCGCGCCCGCGACCGAGCGCGATGCACCGGCGCAAAACCAGCTCTGCCTTGCCGAACTGCCCGACCGCGGAGAGCGCATTCGCCTGGTTGAACAGGTGGATCGGGGAATCCGGCTCCATCATGGCAGCCGCCGAGAATGCCTCGACCGCCTCGCGGCTCTGCCCCATCTGCATGAGCAGGGCGCCGAGGTTGCCGAAGTCGCCGGCCGTCATTCCGTCGGGTGTTAGGCCCGAGGTCCGCCTTGACTGGGCGATCACGCGGGCGGCATCCTCGAGCTGGTTGAGATGGACGTATACCTGGGCAAGATTCACGTAAGCCTTGAGGTGGCTCGGGTCGTGCGCCAGGCAAGCTTGGTAGTTGGAAAGAGCAGCTTTGTAGTCGCCGTTGGCCTGGGCCGCGTGTGCCAGGTTGTGGTACGCGAAAGCCGCGTCCGGATTGACGTCGATAGTGTGGTGGAGAAATGCCGGGCTGCCCATCCAGTGTCGGCTTTGGCCGAAGGACAGTGCCGCGAACGCGACGAGTGCCGCGCTGACCGCACCGAGAGCGCTCCTCCGTGAGCGGAAATAGTCGATGGCATCGCCGATCACGAGGCCCACGCCGATCAGGGCGAGATAAGCGTAGCGATCGGCGACCGTCGAGTAGCCCTGGTAGCCGAACGGGACGATGCCCAAGGTCGGCAACAGAAACAGCGTGAACACCAGGATGCCGAGCCAGGTGACAGGACGGCGACTGCGGTAGCGGTAGCCAAGCACCAACACCGCGACGGGCACCACCCAAGCGGGGTACGCCCATCCATGCGACATGACCGTGCGCGGGGTCCGTCCATAGTCGACACAAAGCTCGCTCGGAACGAATGTCTTGAAGACGTAGAACGCAAACGAGTAGCCGGCAATGAACGGTCGCTGCCACCATAGCGACTCGCCCGACGCAGCGATCGCCTGGACCGAGTTGGTGATCAGGACGAATGGCAGGGTGAAGGTAGTCCAGATCGCCGCCAGAACGATGGCCCGCCGCCAGGGAGTTCCGAGGACGATCCTATCGACCGCGAGCGCAAGCAACGGCAAGATCGCGGCTGCGGGCTTGCAGAGCATCGCAGCGGCCACGAACAACGCCGAAGCCCCCACGAGTACGCGTGACTTGCCGACCGAACTCGGCGGTGTCTGTCGCAATCGCGACAAGACCAGAGCGTTCAGGGCCAGAAGAGCGAAAAAGGCGCTGCTCACACCGCGCAGCTCGGAGATCCAGGCCACGCTCTCCACCTGCAGGGGGTGGAGCGCGAACACGAGGGACGCGATCAAAGCAACGACTCGCCGCCGGGTCAGCTGCGCTGCGAGCGTGAAACAGAGCACGGCGTTGGCCAGATGGAAGGCGATGCTCGCGACGTGGAAGGGCGCCGGACTGAGGCTGACGGCGTGGCCTAGGGCAGGGTCGAAGTGCGTCGGGACTCCGGCGAAGCGCGCAATCGCAGCGAAGATCGTGTAAGCGAGAGGAACGTAGAGCTGTTCGTACGCCTGGCGCCAGACGGAGGCCAGGCTGTGCAGCGTCGGCGGGTTGAGGAGCGGGTTGGCGTAGACGTGGATGTCGTCGTCGAAAGCCACGAAGCCTGCCGAGAAGACGCGGAGGTAGACGAGCAGCCCAACGCCGATGACGCCGAGGATGGGCAACAGGGGTGCCGACGACGGTGGCTGCGTTAGTGGCTCCGGCGACTTTGACTTCTTGTTCTTACGGCCCATGGGATGTTTGGGAGCCGGTGAGTATAGACCACTGCCGCTAGGCACCAGCGCGTCAATCATCCTTGCTCCACATTCCAATTGCGACTAGCATCCGTCGCGTGTGGCCCTGGTCCAGATTCCTGCGACTCTCGCCCCGGTGGGGGACGAAACCAGACATGGTTCTCGTCGATTCGCTCGACAGTATGCGCATGCTAGACGAGGGCGGTTGGCAGGAGATATCGCCTGGCCAGACGCTGTGGAACCTCGACGCCGGAGCGCATTGCCTCCACTGGGACTTGCGGCGCTTTGTGAACGAAACGCAGCGGGGCGTCCCGCTCCCACGGATCGACGACAGAGAGCTGCTCGCCCTTCTCCGCGGTCTCATTCGCTCGAACCGATTGGTCGGGCTGCGGAGAGCCCAGGCTGCAAGCGCCTCCAGCACAACCACGAAGTTGCGCCGTCTGGTTGCAGAGATCGAAAAGGCCGTCCACGGCAAGCTGAGCTACCAGGGGCGCCAGTACAGGCTGGTCGTGGACGTCGACTTTCCGACGACTCCCAGCCGGGACTCCTACGAAGTGGCCAGCCAAAGCGAGGCGAGGGTCGTACTCGACCATGCGGCCAAGGAGGGCAACGCACCCGCCGACCTGCTCCGGCAAGCCAGCGAAGAGATCAGCAGGGATTGGCGTGCGCCCTCCTCTCAGCCCGATGGCCTCGTCTTGCTCAGGCGGATCCCACATCGGGCCGCCGCGCAGATGGACGACGGTCCAGCAATCACGCCCTCGCAGATGAAGGCCCTGCTCGAGGATGTGGTCGAGGTCGAGTTGGTCGATGCCGACGACGCCCCGGTGGCAAACGAGGCTTGGGAGCTGCTGCTCCCCGACGGAACTATGTTGTCGGGGCAGCTCGACGAAAGCGGCTATGCCCGGATCGGGCCCGTGCCGACCTCGGGGTGCCAGATCAGATTTCCCAACCTGGACGCCGCTGCGTGGGCGGCCTGCAACTAAGGAGTAGACGATGCCGATGCCCAAGCGGCACGTGGTTGCCCAGGGAGAGTGCCTCTCCTCCATCGCCCACCAGTACGGCTTCCCGGACCCCGAAGTGATCTGGAAGCTCGCAGAGAACGCCGACCTGCGCCAGAAGCGGACCCAGCACGTGCTCTTGCAAGGCGACGTCGTCCATCTTCCCGAACGCAATCAGAAGGCGCTCCCGTGTCCGTCGGGAAAGCTCAACCGCTTCAAGGTGAAGTTGCCCACCCGAGGCGTGCACGTCGTGCTCGTCGATGCCCTCGGCAAGCCCATCGCCAATCACGACTACACGCTGGAGGTCGGCAAGGTGACTCGCAAGGGAAAGACCAAAGCGGACGGCTCGCTTTGCGAGAAGGGGTTCAATCCGAGGCTCGACACCGGGCTGCTCAAGATCCCTGATCTCGGCCTGCAGATGACCTTGCTCATCGGCCACCTCGATCCTCCGCACGAGGACTCGGGATGGCAGCAACGTCTGGCCAACCTCGGCTACGAACCTTCGGAGGAAGGCTTGCGCAGGTTCGGGCACGACAAGGGGCTGGCGGACGATGCGGAGCTGGAGGCGATTCGGCACAAGCTTCTCGAGCACAGCAAGAGCTGACATGAGCCAGGGCCATACGAGAAGGATGACCATGGCGGCGGCCTCGCTTGTCGCGCTGTCGCTGCTGGTGTCCGGGACCGCCAGCGCGACGGAGAGCTGCCCCAAGGTCGGGGAGCCACCGTTGTCGCAGATTGGACCGCAGCTCGTGCCCGGGGCGAGGATTGCGACCGGGGCCTTCGACACCGTCGGCGATTCTGAGAACCCGCTGGCCGCCTTCAGGACCGCGTTTCGAGACCAGCTCACCGTGGGCGGGCGGCCGCTCGAAGTCAGGGGATTCGTCCGGGCCAATTCGGGCGAGGGGCGCGCTGTGGTCCTCTTTTCGGTTGCCAGCGACAGTGGTCTTTGCGTCGTAAACGCCTGGCAGTCTGCCGAAGAGCGTTTCACCCGACTGTCGCTGATTTCCATGTGGCGGGCGAAGGACGGGCAGCGCTCGCTGTTTCTGGTCGAGGCTTCGAGCGATCGTCGCGGACTCGATGCACGGACGCCGGCGTCGCGTTCCGTCGTCTTCTCCAGCGACGGCTCACGGGTCTCTATCGCCTTCGAGTCCACGCTTCCGGGACTGGCGTTCGATCCGCAGCCTGACACCGTGGCGTTGCTCGGGGCGGGCGATCCGCTGTTCTTCGATGCGGAGACCAATCGCATGTCGCCTCGGCCAATCGTCAACCGCGGTTCGGCGACCGGTGAAGGGACGTGTCCTGCAACCGGCAATAAGCCCTTGAAGTTGGCGCGGGGCGAGCCGGGCTATCATCGACTGGCAGCGGGCGGCTGGCTGGCGGACGATTCGGTGGCGCGTCTGTACGACGACTGGCCGACGGATCCCGACGCGACGGTCGCCTTCCGGAAGCTGCTGATGGTGGACGAGCACCCGGTTGAGGTGGTGGCGGTGGGCGGCAGCGATGCCTTGTTGGTGTTCCTTTCGCCCCAGGCGAAGGGCGTGTGCGTGCTCAACGTGGCGTCCTGGTCGTGGGGCGGGAACGGCACCAGCTTCGCATCCACGTCGTGGTGGCGTGCGAAGAACCGGAAGCGCGCGGTGCTGCTCACGGAGGTCTCGTTCGCCTATCACCACGGAGTCTCCCCCGACGACCCACGTTCCGAAGAGGCAAGCCTGGCGGTCACGATAGATGGCCTGGTGGTGCGAAAGGCGACCTCGGCAGAGCAGACCGCGGCCCGATCCGAGACCCGCAAGAAGCGCCCGTAGATGCGCCGAACGATGGCGATCAGGGCGGAAGCACGAAGTCCGTGAAGGCGATGGGCTCGGGCGACGCGTAGTTGACGTTCGTCCCCAGCGCCGAGTTCGGGTAGTCGTTCTTGATGCTGGGGCTGATGACCCAGCCCATGGGCGCAGGGGCCGCGGGGGCAGGAGGCGCGACGTAGCCGTGCGGATGGCCCCACACGAACTCCTCGCCGCCGTTGTAGCGCTTGGCAGCCCCGCGCAGCAGGGCCTCCTGGTGCGAGCGGATGGTCAGATCCAGGCTGGCCATCGGATCCTGTGCGCTGCCACCGGCCGCGATCTTGGCCTGGTAGGCGGCGTTGGCTTTCTGGGCCTGGTGCTCGAGATCGTGTTTGGCAATCTTCGCCTTCTCGAAGATCACCCCCACGCCGGCGCGAATGGCTTCGACGTAGCTCCACATCGCATTGTCGCTGGGATGGGGATCGCACTGGGCTATCGTGAAGCCGTGGGGATGTCCGTGCAGCGGCATTCCCCTCTCCTGGCCGTACGACCACACCATGTTGCCTTCCCAGTGACGTGCGTCGGTCTTGGTGCCGCTGTTGAACTGCCTGGCTCCGGACTCGTGCTGCATGACCCGTCGGTAGGCCAGCTTCCAGCCTGCGACGTTGATCTGCCGGGCGGGGTGCGTGGCCGGTAGTGCGGCATAGGCCTCGGCGATCACGGCCTCGGCCGTCTGGGCCAAGGGATCGGTGGCGTTGTTCATATTCGCCGTCAGGTTGTCGCCATAGACCCGGAAGGGCGGAAGGTGCAGATCCGAGGTCGCCGTGCCGACGGTCGCCGACATGCCCCGATCGATGGTCTGCCCGTCC
>Ga0302323_100001358_pt1 | contig 19784 bp, 20 predicted proteins | sample Fen_T0_3_FD_201950 | JGI IMG/M metagenome (GOLD analysis project Ga0302323, IMG submission 201950) | Peat permafrost microbial communities from Stordalen Mire near Abisko, Sweden - Fen_T0_3 | ecosystem: Environmental > Terrestrial > Soil > Wetlands > Permafrost | place: Sweden: Abisko... | reverse complement strand
ATAGATAAAATCATATGCAGGTATTTTAAAAAGATTATGGGCTACGGAATAGAAATCTTCCGCATTGCCTTTTACCATCCCCAGTTTAATGAAATAGAAATTGCAAAGATGGAGAACAAGAAAAGTGAATATTGAAGCACCTGTCCAGATCATAAACTTTGAGAAAAATGATATCTCCGATTTATTACCGCTTGCATAACCGACCGGGCGGGCAAACCAGTTCTGTATCTGGAGGAAAACACCCCAGGAAATATGAATAAGTATTGTTCCAAACAGAACAACCTCCATAATTTTTATCAACGGGAACGTTGCCATAAAATGAGCAGCAGCGTTAAATGGACCGGGTTCACTTTTAAGCAGCATCAGATTAATAACCAGATGCAAAGGCAGGAATGTGAGCAGGAACAAACCAGCCAGGGCCATTGTAAATTTCTTGGAAATTGAGGAAAATAAAATTTTACTCATTGGTTATGAAGTGTTTAGAGTTTGTCTTATTGTCACAGAAGGAAGTTTATCAAAGTTAGATTTATTAAATCAGATTTACAATTTTATGCTAATTATCACCAATCCAGATCATAAAAAAGGTATATTCCTTTAACTGATAATTGGCTACCTTTACAAAACTAAAAAAAAATATCAGTATGTTTTTTTCATACAAAGGAGGTAGAATTAATTATTCTGATTCGGGGTCTGGTGAGGTTATTATTCTTCTTCATGGGTACCTCGAATCATCTGAAGTGTGGAATGGGTTTGCTGAGAAACTCAGATCGGAATTCAGGGTTATTTCAGTTGACCTGCCTGGTTGCGGCTTGTCTGATATTTACGGAGATGTGCATAGCATGGAGTTTATGGCCAGAGCTGTAAGGGAGCTCATAAAATCACTGGGAATCAAAAAAATATTTCTTACTGGGCATTCATTAGGTGGTTATGTGGCACTGGCTTTCCTGGAATTTTTCCCGGATAATCTTTCAGGGTATTGCCTGTTTCATTCGCAACCCTTTCCTGATACTCCTGCAGCTCTTGAAAAAAGAAGGCGCGAGATTGAAATAGTGAAAATGGGTAAGAAGAACCTTATGTATCCTGATAATGTAATAAGAATGTTTGCTCCTACAAACCTTGAAACTTTTTCAGATGCATTGCAGCGGTCAAAAGATATTGCTTCGCGGATTTCCGGTGAGGGTATAATTGCAGTTCTGAATGGAATGATGATCCGACCTTCACGGTTGTCGCTTATGGAAGAGGGTAAAGTTCCTTGTTTGTGGATACTTGGATCAATGGATAATTACATTCCATGCGAATTCATTCAGACAATGGTTAGTTTACCTGCCAATGCCCGTGTTGTTGTTCTCAAAAACTCGGGGCACCTGGGTTTTATTGAAGAAGAAAAACTTGCAGTCAAAGTTGTGAGTGATTTTGTAAATAATTTAGCCTGATTCTATTATGTTTTGGGTTATTTAAACCAACCACCTCCCCCCTTCGGGGTACTCCTCCTTCAGAAAGGAGGAGAAAATTAAAAAATAAAAAGTTTCCCCTCCTTATGGAGGAGGGGTGTCATGACCGCCAGGTCATGACAGGGTGGTGGATTTTATTTCTTCAAGAACTCAATGGCATACTTAAGAGTAGTATCTATCTCCTCCCAGATAGGATAGAATCCTTTATTATCGAGGATATTACGGGCAATATATGCTTTTATCTGAGTATGAATTATGCTACCTGAAATTTTCAATCCGGTTGGATCTTTCTTTACTCCATTGGTTGCTGCAAACTGTGCAAACTGATCGAGAAGTGCCTGTTTATCTAGATATTTTTCTATCTCGCCTGTTTCTGTATATCTCTTGAGTGATTCCCTGTTGTTCTCAGTATATTTAAGAGCAAATCTGTAAATTAAGGATCTCGTTTTACGGAAGTAAGCGGATACCCCCGATGTATCAACAGGAACAAACTTGTCGGGCATGATACCTCCTCCTCCATAAACTATCTTTCCTCCATGTGTGGTAAACTTCAGAGAATCAGAAAAGTGGATACTGTCTGAAACTTCAAATTCACCATGCGTATACCTTTCGCTAATGTCGTCATAGTATTTTTCAAAGCCGTCTTTATATGGTTTCTGAATTGACCTTCCTGTAGGCGTATAGTAACGTGCGATTGTTAACCGCATTCCTGAACCATCAGAAAACGGTATTGGTTCCTGAACCAATCCTTTGCCAAAAGAACGACGACCAATAATCGTTCCCCGGTCATTATCCTGCAGAGCTCCTGCTAAAATTTCGCTTGCCGATGCGCTCCACTCATCAATAAGTACAACCAGATTACCATTCTCAAACTCTCCTTTGCCGGTTGCTCTGGCTTCACTTCTCGGAGAAGCACGTCCTTTGGTATAAACAATTAACTGACCTTCTTTAAGGAACTGGTCCGCTACCTGAATGGCGGCTTCCATTATACCTCCTGAATTGCCCCGAAGATCAAGAATGAGACTTGTCATCCCATGATCTTTAAGTTCCCGGAGTCCTTTCATAAACTCGTCATAAGTTGTCATGGCAAATGTGTTGATTTTAATGAATCCAATGTGATCATCCACCATGTAATCAACATCAACACTGTAGATTGGGATTTTATCCCGGGTTATTTCAAATGGAAGAAGTTCTTTCTGCCCGCTTCGGAGTACTTTTATTTTTACCACCGTACCCCTTGGCCCTTTAAGCATTCCCATAACTTTTTCATCAATTATATGTCTTCCTGCTACGAGGGAATCATTGACATAAAGGATTTTATCTCCGGGGAGGAGCCCAAGCTTTTCTGAAGGTCCACCTGGGATTGTGCTTATTATCAGTATAGTATCGGTGATCATACTGAATGAGATTCCAATTCCTTCAAAATTGCCCTGCAAAGGTTCGTTGGCCCGGGCAAGATCTTTAGCAGGAATATACACGGAGTGAGGGTCAAGTTTTTTTAGCATCGCTGGAATAGCCGTCTCAACCAGATCGTTACGGTTCACTGAATCAACATAATTCGATTCAACAATATTAAGGATACTGTTTAACTTGTCATTTCTCGATCTGATATTTGAATGCTGTGGGAAGTCCTGTTCAGATGGAAGATATCGTCCGATTAAAATGCCAAGTGCCAAAGCTATTCCAAGTACAAGAGGAAGAAAAACTATTTTTTTTGAGTTATTGTAGTTCATAAATATTTTTTTCATGGTCAATGTATACCAATTCTATTCCTGCACGCTTAAGAAGTTCAAGGCCGTCAGTTTTGTGATATCTGTTACAGTAAACAACTCGCTTAATCCCCGACTGGATTATGAGTTTTGAACATTCCATACATGGCGATGTGGTCACATAAAGGGTCGAATCATCACTGGAGTTATGCGACTTAGCAACTTTTGTAATGGCATTTGCTTCTGCATGAAGAACATATGGTTTAGTAATATTATTCTCATCTTCACAAATATTTTCAAACCCCGAGGGAGTCCCATTATAGCCATCGGAGATAATCATCTTTCCTTTCACTATCAGAGCTCCCACCTGCCTTCTGATGCAGTAAGAATTCTGAGCCCAGATAAGAGCCATTTCAAGATAGCGTTTATCGAATGCAATCTGTTTTTCACCATAAGGTTTCAGATCATTTTTATCTGGCATTGTGTTAGAGTTTGAATCAATTTTAAAAGGGTTCAAAGTTAATTAATTTATAATTGGTTTGCTAATCAGATTAACCAGCGTCAGATCAATGATAAAGAAAATGGATATTATAAAACTATTCCTTAAGAGGCTGAGTATTCTTTATGGCATATAGTTATAATTATAGTCGGAAAAGTTAAATTTGAACCAATGAACCGAAGAAGTAATTGTTCCATTTAACAAAATATATGAAATCATGTTCAATGCAGACCATTTACACCCTTTGATTGTGCACTTCCCAATTGCACTCATTACAGTAGGATTCTTTGCCGATGTTGCTTCACTATTTTTCAAAAATGAAAGATGTTTGTCAAAGACAGGATTCTATCTTATGGTTTTAGGTTCACTGGCTGCAATTGCAGCCTGGTCTTCCGGGCACTTATTCACAGAAGAACCCACCCAGGGAGAGATTTTAAAGGTGTTTTTAAAACACGAAACCGGAGCTCTGGTTACCATGATTTTTATTGTCACCGGGACACTCTTCAGGATATGGCTTTTATTACAAAAGAAGGAGGATACTAATTTGAAATGGATAGCATTCGCGTTTTATCTGTTGGCTTTTGTTGCTGTAACCTTTACCGGATTTATGGGAGGTAAAATGGTATACGATTTCATGTTGGGGCAATGAATACGTGTTTCTTGATTTTTTGAGGCAGTTGGTTAATAACATTTTGACTTATCAACTGTTTTATAAATAAGCTAGTTTTATTTTTACACCCGGGTTCTCTTCCTTGTACTTTATTAGACAGGTCAGATTATTAATTCGTGTAAATTGTAAATTTTAAAATTATGAAGAAGGGTTTTTCAGTTTTTCTTTTTTTAATACTGTTTGCCGGCTCGTACGCCCAGGAAAAATTCACTGATAAAAGGGATGGAAATGTGTATCGTACGATTAAAATTGCAGGGGTTATATGGATGGCAGATAATCTAAAATTTAAACCCAAAACCGGAGCTTTCTTTTTTGATAATGATTCAAACAATATTCCCGGATACGGTGTATTATATGAATGGGAAACTGCAAAAAACATTTGTCCCGCAGGATGGCATTTACCTTCAGGAAAGGAGTTCCAGAATATAGCTAATCATCTTGATCAGAAAGAAAATGGGAGTAAAGTTGAATCTGATCCAACCTCATTCGGCATTCAACTCGGTGGGATGCAAGATTATGAAGGAACCTTTTCTGAAATGGATGAAAGCGGATATTACTGGACATCAACGGAATATGATAAAACCAATGCTGAGTATTTCAGCTATCTGCTTATAGATGATAAACCTGTAATTGACATCTCGAGGAAAGAAGATATTGCTGATATCCACGGTACGGAAAAAACTAACAAATACTCTGTACGTTGCACTAAAGACTAATATTTGATGGAAATTGTTTCCGATAAGGGAGGCTAAAACTTATGACTAATTATACATCTGATACACCATTATTTGATACAAGCGTTCTGAGGAAGTATATGAAAAAAGGTAGTTATTTTGTGTGGGTAATACTTTTGATCTTTATAATCTCAACCGGTTGTGCCACTCATAAATTCAAAAAGCACAAACCGGTTCCCTGCCCATGTGAGAAAGAGAACAAACATTAGCGGGATATCTCCTTCAATATTATTTTAGTCGATGTTAAAAAAAATTGACGTATTTATACGTCGTATTAAAATATAACGTATATTTACGTCATATCTTAATACACCATGGCTTATACAAAAAGTGAACTTTTTAGCACGGAACTTCAGAATTGTGCAATTCTGTTTAAGGCATTAGGCCATCCGGCCCGACTGGCGATTTTGAAATATCTGGCAGAAACCCGAACATGTATTACTGGCGATATAGCAGATGAGATCCCTCTTGGAAGGACAACGGTAAACCAGCATCTTAAAGAGCTTAAGGATGCCGGTTTGATACAGGGAACTACTGAAGGGGCAAAAACCTGTTACTGCTTAGATCCGGTGAATATTTGCTTGTTAAAAAAAACTCTGGAAAAATTCATTAACGAGATAAACATTCCCGAAACTTTTAAATGTTAAATAATTTGAAAATGAAGATACTTATTCTATGCACGGGCAACAGTTGCAGGAGTCAGATGGCCCTGGGATTTCTTCAATCGTTCGATAAAACTATAGAAGTCTTCTCTGCAGGAACATTTCCGGCATCAAAAGTTAATCCGGTTGCCGTCAGGGTGATGGCGGAAGCTGGCATTGATATCAGCATGAACTTTCCAAAAAACGTCAGCCAATACCTTGATGATGAGTGGGATTATGTCATAACTGTTTGTGATGACGCTAATGAAACATGTCCTTTCTTTCTCGGGAAAGTTAACCATCGTCTGCATATGGGTTTTGAAGATCCCTCAAATGCAACGGGATCAGAGGATTTCATTATAAGCGAATTCCGGAGGATCAGAGATGAAATAAAAACTGCATTTTATAAATTTTATAACGATTTTTTAATTTAACATGAAAAATTCATTTTTAATCGGCAGGGTTTCAATCCTGGATTCTGTCATCCCTGTCATCTCAACACAGATTAATTTTAAGGATTTTCTGGGGGCAGTAATGGTTCGCTGGGGAATAAACCGTGGTAATTACAGGGTTAACCCTGGACTGTATGCTATTGGTACTCCGGGTACTGAATCTGATGTATTTGTAACTGCAAACTATAAACTTTCATTCGACGCCTTACGTAAAAATCTTGATGGCATGAACTGCTGGGTACTCGTACTCGACACCAATGGAGTAAATGTATGGTGTGCTGCAGGCAAAGGCACTTTTGGCACAAAAGAGATTGTAAACAGGATAAAACTGGCATCCCTCGAAAAGATTGTAGATCATAGGCGCCTGATTCTGCCTCAGTTGGGAGCTACCGGAGTTGCAGCTCATAAGGTTAAAGAGGAAACCGGATTCAATGTCCATTATGGTCCTGTTCGGGCCGCCGACATAAAAAAATTCATAAATGATGGATACAGAGCTGACAAGGTGATGAGACGAGTAACTTTCGGATTTAAAGACCGGGTAAAGCTAGTCCCCAACGATTTTATATACGGGAAATTTTACCTTCTGGGAGCAATAGCAGTATTCTTTTTAATATCAGGTATTTCAGCTAACGGCCTGTCTTATAGAAACTTTTCAGGTGAAGGCGGCCCTGCTATATTAAACATCTTACTTGCTTATATTGCAGGGATTGTAATTACTCCGATTGCCCTGCCATTTCTTCCGGCAAGACAATTCTCGCAAAAAGGTTTTATATCCGGTGCTCTTGTATTTGCTATACTTTCTTTATTAAAACTCACAGGAGATAATGTATTTGAAATTATATCCTGGTTTCTGATTATAACAACAATCTCCTCATTTCTGGCTATGAATTTTACAGGATCCTCAACTTATACCTCATTGTCGGGAGTTAAAAAAGAAATGAAGTTTTCAGTTCCACTACAGATTGGGTTTGCAGTAGCTGGTATTATTTTACAGATCGTCGGAAAACTAAACTAATTTATTACTATGAAAGAATTAATGTATCTACCAGATGTTGTGACTCTCAGTTTATGTGAAAGCACTTGTAATGGTTGCGGAATGTGTATAAAAGTTTGTCCTCATGAAGTTTTTGAACTTTCCGGGAAAAAGGCTCATATTGTAAGAAAAGATTATTGCATGGAATGCGGCGCATGTGCGTTAAATTGCCCATTGCAGGCTATATCGGTTAATTCCGGTGTTGGTTGTGCTGCAGGCATCATTAACGGAATACTCAGGAATTCAGAACCAACCTGCGGATGTTCTGACTCAAACTCAAATTGTTGCTAAAATGAAACCCAGGCTTAAATTCTTTGATCGCTATTTAACATTATGGATCTTCCTTGCAATGTTAATAGGAGTCTTTTCAGGATATTTTTTCCCTTCAATTGCAGCATTCTGGAATTCATTAAAATCATCACCTGAAAGCACAACCAATTTACCTATTGCGATAGGGTTGATACTTATGATGTATCCTCCTCTTGCAAAAGTAAGATATGAAGAATTGGGAGGTGTTTTCAGAAACTTCAAAATACTTGGTCTTTCCCTTATTCAGAACTGGATTATCGGGCCGGTTCTCATGTTTGCCCTGGCAATAATCTTTTTCAAACTTTTTCCGGGAAAGGATAATTCTAACCTGCCATATATGTATGGTATTATTATGATCGGATTGGCCAGATGCATCGCAATGGTTATTGTATGGAACGATCTTGCAAAAGGCGATTCAGAATATTGTGCAGGTTTAGTAGCTTTTAATTCTATATTCCAGGTACTGTTTTTTTCAATTTACGCCTGGATATTTATTGCGGTATTGCCAGGATGGTTTGGTGTTCCGACAAACTCAGTAGTAGATAATATAACAATCGGACAGATAGCCAGGAGTGTTTTTATTTATCTTGGAATACCATTTATAGCAGGTTTTTTCACCCGATTTATATTAGTAAGGATAAAAAGCAAAGAATGGTATCATGCCCGGTTTATTCCTAAGATCACCCCTGTAACACTTATTGCATTGTTATTTACAATATTGGTAATGTTCTCATTGAAAGGCGAATATATTGTTAAACTGCCTCTTGACGTGATTTTAATTTCGATTCCACTTATTATATACTTTCTGATCATGTTCCTGTTTTCCTTCTTCATGAGCCGAAAGGCAGGAGCCACATATGAACAAACAGTAACACTCTCTTTTACTGCGGCAAGCAATAATTTTGAACTGGCTATAGCTGTTGCGATTGCTGTCTTTGGGATAAACTCAGGGGAAGCCTTTACTGCAGTAATCGGACCATTGGTTGAAGTCCCGGTTATGATCGGACTTGTGAATGTTGCTGTATGGTTAAAGAAAAAGTATTTTATACCTTTATGATTTAATCCAAAGCAGGACTAATTCTTCTGAAGTACTTGTTTTAAATCACATGGCATACAATTTTAAGGTATAATGGGAGAAAGTATTATAACAATGTCGATCGCCGGTTTGCTGGCAGGTTTCATTTTTTCAATGCCGATAGCTGGTCCTATTAGCATCCTTATTACTTCTAATGCACTCAAAGGCAGATTGCGTTACTGCAACCTGGTGAACATAGGCGCTTCATTTGCAGATTTTACTTATGTATTCATTGCAGTATACGGTTTGACCAAACTTTATTCGTTCTATAAACCGGTTATCCCCTATATATTTTCCTTTGGTGCAGCATTGCTAATTTTCCTTGGATACAAGATTTTCAGAACAAATGTTGATATTGAGCATCTGGAGGATAAAAGCCTTATTTCCGAGAAGATAAAAAAGAAAGAAAGAGGAGCCTTCTATACAGGGTTCATGATCAATTTCTTTAACCCGACTTTATTTATCGGGTGGTTAACATCTTCCTTACTGGTGATTACAATTTTAGCTGCTATGGGATTTCATACCGGAGGTTTGGCAGTTAAGATCGATCAGAATGCAAAAGAGATTAGCAGCATAGAAGGCAGTAAAATAGAAAATTCACAAAACCTGCATCTTCATAATTTTCAATTACCTAAAATAAAAAATCATAATGAGGAACCGACGATCTTTCCTCCGCATTTTCATCTCATTATAAGTATCTGTTATGCATTTTTCATTTCGGTTGGCAGCATAATCTGGTTTTATCTGCTGGCATACCTGATTGTAAGATTCCGTAAGCGTATCAATATTAAAATTATATCCCTGTTCATTAAAAGTCTGGGTGTTGTTCTTTGCATCATTGGATTGTATTTTGGTTACCAGGCTATAAGAATGTTTATCAATTTGAAAATCTGATAACTCAGCATTCTTAGTTTATTTTTTGTTCCCCGATTTATGCTTCAGGACTGTAGTATCATCCAAAGTGATAATATAGCCTTTGCCTGCTTTTTCAAAAAATGGGTTGATATGTTCAATAAACGGTTCTATTTTGTGAGATTCATCAATGATTTCAATGACAAGGGGAATTTTCTCTGAAATCTCCCAAAGCTTATTGCTATAAATCTCGCTGCTGGTGCCATAACCCATTATACCCTTAAGAACAGTAGCTCCTGTTAGCCCGTAAGATCTGGCAGCATAAACAATTACCTCATATAAAGGCGAGTGCTCAAATTTATCTGTTGAACTGATATAAATCCGTAACCGCTTTGCTTTGTCGTCAGGTTGCATAATCCAATTATATTTTTGTTAATACTACTCCAAAAAAGGTTGCAGCGATTCCAAGAAAAACACTAAGTCCGGTATAGATCAGAAAGTGAAAGAACTCTCCATCCCTGATAAGAGCAAGGTTTTCATTAGCAAAAGTAGAAAAGGTGGTGAATCCTCCGCAAAAACCCACTGCGAGAAACATTTTCCAGCCTGGAGTTAACAAGGTGCTTCTTTCTGAGAAACCGTAGATTAAACCGATAAGCAGACAGCCAGTAATGTTTACAAAAAAGGTTCCGAAAGGGAAAGCTGACGGGTAATTATTTTGCATAAACCGGGATGCCAGGAACCTTGAAATGCTTCCCAGGAATCCGCCCGTGCCGATAAGTAACAATGTTCTAATCATATCTTGCTGAAATGCCTCGCTTTAGACTAACATACTTTACAAAGTAACATAAAGAATTCAATCACTCAGATAAGAATTGTGAAAAATTAAAGCCGGAGTTTGAAATACTGCTAAATTTGGGGTTGTCTATATATACATGCGGAAGTCATGTTTGAAATATTGTTACAAATGAAAGTTGCAGAAGGACCGGTTACCCTGCTTTCTGTCTGCCGGGGAAGCGCTGGGCGGATAACTCTTTATATCGGAATTAAAAAGAGATGCTGAATAGTATAATCTCCATATTAGCATTATCCTGTTGTACACTGTGCCTGGCACAAAGTGACTCAATTAATGATTCTTCATCACGACATATTAATCTAAAGCTTGCTTACATCAGTTCTCTTATTTATCCCGGAATAACTACTGGAATTGAGTTTCCCCTTTATCATATAAACGAAAAGGTATTGAAAAATCAGAAAATTGTCAAATATTTTACGAAAGGAAGGTTTATTTCGGGAAATTTGAATTGGTATCATCATCCCGATTTCCATGATAATTTATATCTGACAGCCGAATGGGTGATGCGAAGGACAAAGTATAGTGGATTTATTTCCGAGTTTTCTGCCGGGGCGGGCTTTAGCCGGACTTTTCTTGGTGGAACAACTTACAAGGTGGATGAGAATGGAAATATTTCTGTAATAAAACTCGCGGGGTACAATTATGCTCTTATTACAATAGGCGGTGGTTTTGGCTATGATTTTTCGATGAAAAAACAATTGCCGCTTTCAGCTTTTACAAAGATGAATATAATCACAATGTTCCCATATAACAGTACGATTTATTTCAGACCGGTTCTGGAGCTTGGAATCCGTTACACACCAGTTGTATTCAGAAGTAAATCAAGTAAGGAATCAGTTGCACTATCAAAACAAAAATGAAACAGATATTCTTCTTTATCACTCTACTAATACTCAACGGCTGTCAGAAGGAAAAAATCACTGTTTCTTCAAACGCTTCTGACGCATTCTATGTTGATAATGCAGGAGCTTCAATGCGCGTCCTGGTTCAGGGAAATACTGCCAGCAGCACTTTCATTCTGGTCATTCATGGAGGACCGGGGCTTAGCTCATATTTCTACGATACAAAGTATATCAGTAATAATCTGGGAGATAAATTTGCAATGGTTTACTGGGATCAGCGCAATGCCGGGGCTTCACAGGGAACAAGTAATGGTGGTGAGCTCCATCTTGATCAGATGGTCGAAGACCTGAAAAAAGTTATAGAGGTCCTTAAGTACAGGTACGGACAGAATATGAGTTTGTTTTTACTTGGGCATAGCTTCGGTTCGCTCATTGCTGCAGATTTTATTACTACAGCTGATTATCAGAATATGATAAAAGGATTTATAAATGTTGACGGAAGCCATAATTACCCACTGAATGATACGCTTACCCGCGAGGCTTTGCTTAAAGAGGGAAATTATCAGGTATCACAAAATAAGAATGTCGAAAAATGGCTGCCTATAATTAGTTATTGCAACAGTCATACTGGCAACTTCAGCATAGAGGAATCGCAGCAGTTGGGGTCATATGCATCTGAGGCAGAAAACTATGTTGATAGCATCAATCATATAAATATTGTTAATCAGGTATTAAAATATTCAATTACGAATAAATATCCTGTTACTGCCATCCTTAGTAATCTCCTCTATTCAGAAGATTCAAATTTTAATAAAGAACTTGCGATTAAACAATTTTCTTCATCCCTTAATATTGTAACAATTCCGGTTTTACTGTTGTTTGGGAAATATGATTTTACATGTCCTCCGGATCTGGGGAAAAATTTTTATAACCATATCAGCTCGATCGATAAAAGATTTGTTCTTTCACCTCAGAGCGGACATAACATGATATTGGAGGATAAGAAGTTTTTTTGCAATGAAGTGGCTTCATTTGTTCTGATACACAGGTAGTTAAAAAAGTCAGAAGATGGAAGTCAGAAGTCAGAAGCAAATATTGGTAAGAACTTCGGACTTCCCACTTCGAACTTCCGACAAAATTAATATGTGACATAGAATCTAATAAATCCAAAACCATGCTTTTAAAACTGATTCTTTTAGCAATTTTCGGAATCTCAATGGCACACCTCGAAGGGGTAGTAGTTGTTTATCTGAGAAAGGCTCTGGGAATGCTCGATTCAGAATCAAATAAGGAATCGATTGAAAAATTTCCAAAGCGTTACCTAAACATTGAGATGACTCGCGAGGCCGCTACGATTATTATGCTATTTATAGTGGCATATCTTACAGGTGACACCGTAATTCAAAAAGGAGTATACTTCCTCTGGACCTTTGCATTTTGGGATCTGTTCTATTATTTATCACTGTACATTCTTATAAAGTGGCCGCCAAAATTTACTACAATTGACGTCCTTTTCCTCATTCCAAAGCCATGGATTGCGCCGGTGTGGTTTCCTATTGGTGTTTCAGGTTTAACCATTATTATAATTATTATCTTTGTGTTATCCGGAGGATTCTAAACATAGCAGGAATAAAATTTTCATAGAATGGATATTTAGTTTCCGGAATAATAAGCATGTTTTGGTTGTCTTTTATATGTTATTTCAATATCTAAACTAATTATTTTTAAGATGAAAAGATCTTTGATTTTTATGAATTGTATGTTTATCCTTCTTATGGGGTCAATACTGCACGCTCAGAATACTAAATCTGAATATAGCGTAGTCAATAAAATCCATTTACCGGGTGACGGAGGATGGGATTATCTTTCTGTGGATGAATCGGGCAGTAGATTGTTTGTCTCCCACGGTACAGTTGTTCAGGTTGTGGATCTTAAAACAGGTCAGCTTTTTGGTACGATTAATGAAACTCCGGGAGTGCATGGAATAGCAATTGCCCCGGATCTGAATAAGGCTTTTATCAGTGTCGGACGAAACGCATCAGTGAAAGTTGTAGATCTTAAAACACTTGCTTTAATAACTGATGTTAAGGTAACCGGTGAGAACCCCGATGCAATAATGTACGATCAGTTTTCAAAAAAAGTGTTTGTATTTAATGGGAGAACTTCAAATGCAACAGTTCTCGATGCAATAAAAAATGAAGTAGTTGGTACAATAGCTCTCGAAGGGAAACCCGAATTCCCTGCATCGGATGGTAATGGTAATATATATGTGAATATTGAAGACAAGAGTCTTATCTCAGTTATTGATGCAAAAACGCTGAAAGTTCTGAAATCATGGCCGATTGCGCCTGGCGAAGAAGCCAGCGGACTTGCCATAGATAATGAAACACACCGTCTCTTTGCTGTATGTGGTAACAAACTTATGGTAGTTCTGGATGCTACAGATGGCCATGTTGTAGCAAATTTACCAATTGGAGACGGTTGCGATGGTGTAAAATTTGATCCGGGTATGAAAAGGGCTATTAGTTCAAATGGAGATGGAACTATGACTGTTGTTCAGGAAGTGGATAAAGATCATTTTAAAGTTCTTGAGAACATTACAACTATGGCTGGTGCCAGAACTCTGGCTATTGATACGAAATCTCACCACATCTATTCGCCTTCTGCAGAATTCAATCCTGCACCGGCTGCAACTGCCGATAATCCACGGCCCAGGCGTTCACCAAAACCTGATTCATTTAATATACTGGATATAGCTCCTGTTAATAAATAGAACCTCTCATTTTTTACTTTAAATTTAAAATTGTAGGGATATGCCAAGGCATGTCCCTATTTTTTATTAATCCAAAAAAGAAGCTAATTTTAGAAAAAAATCTGATGGATAATATTGGCCCCGGAAATAGCAAAGACAGGTTCAAAACTGTATTCCGGTCGCTTCAATACAGGAACTACCGGCTCTTCTTCAGCGGACAAAGTATTTCTCTTATTGGTACATGGATGCAGCGAATAGCCATGCCATGGCTTGTTTATCATATGACAGGGTCGGCACTTTTACTTGGCGTAGTTGGTTTTGCCGGACAGATACCTTCTTTTATACTTTCACCGGTTGCTGGAGTTCTGACTGACCGATGGAGCCGATATCGTGTTCTGGTGGTTACACAGATTATTTCAATGGTTCAGGCAGCAATTCTTGCAATACTTTGCCTGTCAGGAGTTATTCAGATCTGGCAAATAATTATGTTAAGTGTTATTCTAGGTTGTGTAAATGCATTTGATGTACCGTCGCGTCATTCTTTTGTAATCGATATGGTGGAAAAGAAGGAAGATCTTGGTAATGCAATAGCGCTTAATTCACTCATGTTTAACGGAGCCAGGCTAATTGGTCCCTCAATAGCAGGGGTAATGCTTGCATCCACCAGCGAAGGTATCTGCTTCCTCCTTAATGCCATCAGCTACATATTTGTTATAATATCTTTGCTGATGATGAGATTACATTTCCGGGAAACTCATAGAAAAGAGGAGCGCATCTTAAATGCACTGGGGGAAGGATTCAGGTATACATTTGGATTTGCACCTATTAAACATCTCTTAATATTGCTAAGTATTTCCAGTCTGATGGGTATGTCATATTCAGTTCTGATGCCTGTTTTTGCAAAAGAGATTTTGCACGGAGGTTCTCATACATACGGATTTCTCATGGGGGCAGCCGGATTTGGCGCCCTTCTCGGGGCTCTCTTTCTGGCTTCAAGGAAGTCGGTTCTGAAACTTGGAAGAATTGTGCCAGCTTCAGCGATCCTTTTCGGGGCAGGATTATTAGGATTATCATTTTCCAGAATATTCCCCATTTCCCTGGTACTCATGATCTTTATCGGCCTGGGAATGATGATGCAGACAGCCGCAAGCAATACAATCATTCAAACTATAACTGATGATGATAAACGGGGCAGAGTAATGAGTTTTTATACAATGGCAATAATGGGAACTGCTCCTTTCGGCAGCTTGATGGCCGGAGGACTGGCAAAGGTTATCGGTACTCCCGGAACCATTTTCCTTGGCGGATCAGCCAGTATCATTGGTGCTCTGTTCTTCTTAAGAAAACTACCTCAACTTAGAGCTTTGGTGCGTCCCGTCTATGTCAAAATGGGAATTATACCTGAAGTGGCCGAAGGAATTCAGACAGCATCAGAACAATCTACCGAAACCGGACTATAAGATTGGTGAAATCCATTAACCGCAAAGAATCGCTAAGAAAAGCGCAAAGGACCGCCAGGGATTGTATATCAGCATTCTTGCTCAGCGAAACTCTGCGTCTTCTCCGCGGTTCTCAGCGTTTAAAGAGGTTTTTGAGACAATTTCCTACATATTAATCAAATGAAAATTATTCTGTTATCTCAAATACTGAACTCGAAAGTGCCGTGCCCGTTCCAACATTCAACCCTATTTTCATAAGATAATCGCCCGTGTAACTTTTACCACTTTCCGACGGACCAAACCGGCGTCCTTCCGGACCGACATTAATTTCCTGAATTTTATAGGTTTTTCCCGGATCAAGCCCCTGTAACTTTACACGGTTGAAGGTTTCACCGAACCTCGAGTTAAGAGTATAGGCAAAGAGTACAGCTTTATTTTTTGAACTGTTTGTATACAAGAGGACTGCACGGTTTTCCTCATAAGGAGAGACGAGCCTGTATAAGTCCCCATGCCATATTATATCACTAAGCCTTTTGTAATTTGCTATTGCTTCCTGACTGAATTTTAACTCATTATCAGTCATCTCATTAACCTTGATGTCATAACCCATTTTACCCATCATTGCAACATCGGTTCTGAACTTCAAAGATTGCTTACCCCACGAAGTAACATGGTTGCAAACCGATATTGAAGGGAAGAAATAGGAATAACCCCATTGGATGAATATCCTTTCAACAGGATCTGTATTATCGCTTGCCCAGAATTCAGTGAAGTACCTGAGCGCCCCATAGTCAACTCTTCCTCCTCCTCCTGAACAGAGCATAACAGGAAGATGTGGGTATTTCTGTCTGAGTCTGCCAAGCACTCCATAAAGACTATTAACATAATCAACATAAAGATGCGATTGTTTATCTTTTAGGTAAACGGAATAAGCATTCGTCATCATCCTGTTGCAGTCCCATTTTATAAATGCAATACCCGGATTTGCTGTAAGCATGCCATCCACAATATTGAAAACAAAATCCTGGACTTTTGGATTTGTCAGATCGAGCACAAGCTGATTCCGGAAATAATTCTCAGGACGGTTCGGAAGTTTCAAAATCCAGTCGGGATGAGTTTCATAAAGTTCACTTTTAGGGTTGACCATTTCGGGCTCGATCCATATGCCAAATTTAACTCCTTTATTATCAGCTTCTTTAACAAGATAGCCCAACCCGTCTGGTAGTTTCGCCTTGTTTTCCTGCCAGTCACCAAGTCCGGCACGATCATTATTTCTTGGATATTTATTGGCAAACCATCCATCGTCAAGAAGAAACAGATCGAGACCTAACTTTTTTGTTTCATCAAGAATGTCTGCGAGCTTTTTTTCATCGAAGTTGAAACCGGTAGCTTCCCAGTTATTCAAAAGGGTAAGACGTGTTTTTGTACCATCAAGTATACCATAGCTGGTAGCCCAATGGTGCAGATTGCGGCTTGCCTGGCCCTTCCCATGATTCGAATAGGTAAAAATGAAAGAAGGGGTTTTGAATGGTTTGCCATTCTGTATTGAGTATTCAGAAGCGAATGGATTAATCCCTGATATGACCCGCAAAGAGCCTTTTTCATCAACTTCAAAAACGAATTGAAAATTGCCCGACCAGCCCAGCGTACCGGCAATAACTTCTCCATTATTTTCATCTGATTTTTCATTCAATGAAAGAAAGAATACCGGAGTCTGATACATATGTGCACGGGTCCCAAGTTTGCTGTCGAGGATTTTAATGCCACTGGTAAGTTCATTCTCCTGCATTTTCATTTCCTCAGCCCAGTCACCGTGAAACTGTGTAAGCCAGTATTTATTGGCATCAAAATGAAGCATTGATGAAGCATAGTTATAAATTGTAACCGGGTTAGCTTCTTTCTGTAAAATTTCAACCCATTGTTCAATAACATCCTCCGAGTTATAAGTCTTAATGTGGAGAGTAACCTCAACAGGATATTCCGGATCTTTCAGAAGTATATTGGTAAGAGTAATATTGTCATCAGTTTTTTCAATATTATGACTTACATACTTCAGTTCCAGTGATGGATTTCCATCATTGTGTGTCATTCTGACCGCTGGTTCAAAAAGATTATCAGTTCCGAATGTTGCATAAGCAAGATGGCCGGCATCGCGAACCTGCTTAAGGTCTTCATAATTTCCAAGTTTCGTCCCCAGATATGCCTGGTATAGTCTTCCGTCTCTTCCATTTACACGGTATATGAGATCAGTGTTCTTAGTCCCGATATGGATTAGAATATCCGGAGATTGTTTCACAGGCGATTGTCCTCCAGGTGGAGGCCCGTTTGGATCCTGAGCAAAGGTAACGGACGCAGCCAGACAAAGAAAAATAGATAAGGAAAGAAATTTCTTCATAATATTATTTGATTATTTGTCAATTAAAAAAGGATAGTTTTCAATATTATAAATCTATACATAAATGGTTAATATAAAGACAGAAGGGTAGTATTAAATATTCACATGTTATCACATTAAGGTACTTACTTAGTTAGTTTTATCTTTTTCTTTCCATTTATTTTCTAAAACATGACTATATATTAGTTATTCTTTTATTTTTGGATGAAATATTCTGATCACATAATTTAATTCGTTTGAGATGTCGAGGATCTATACAAGTATACAGCTCTTATTTATTTCCCTCTTTATTTTTTTTATTCAGGCGGAAGGTTTTTCACTGGCAGTAGTAACTGATAATTCTATTCAGCAGGATACTGTTTCAAAGCAAACCAATTCTCCGAAACAACCAGTTTATACAACTTCAAGGCTTGTGACGGCAAAACCTGTCATTGATGGAAAACTCGATGATGAATGCTGGAAAAAAGGTACCTGGGCAGGCGACTTTCACCAGTGGATCCCAAAGGAAGGTGCAAAACCTACATACCCGACCGAATTGAATATTCAGTACGATGATAAAAATCTTTATGTTGCAATTCGCGCCTACGACGGAGAACCAGGTAAAATTCTCAGACAGGCAGGCGTCAGGGATGAGCTCGCCGGAGATGTAGTAGGAGTCAACTTTGACAGCTATCGGGATTATAGGACAGGCTTTGAGTTTTCAGTAACTGCATGGGGTCAGAAGGTTGATCTCGTGTTATTTAATCCGGCTAACTGGGATTTCAACTGGAATCCGGTATGGAAGGTAAAAACCGGATTGGAAGACTCTGCCTGGGTCGCTGAATATGAAATTCCACTTAGTCAATTACGATATAGCCGACAGGATGAACAGGTTTGGGGTTTGCACGTATGGCGCTGGATATCGCGGCTTCAGGAAGAGAGTGACTGGGAGATACAAAGCAAAACAGGCCCCGGAATGATGTACAACTTCGGAGAACTGAGAGGAATTAAGGGACTTAAAAAATCACGCCGTCTCGAAATAATGCCATACGCACTCGGAGATTTGAAAACAATGCAAAAAGAGCCCGGGAACCCTTTCGCGGATAAAGGAAGGGTATGGGGTGGAAATGCAGGACTTGATGCAAAGATTGGACTATCGAGCAACTTCACGGTCGATCTGACTGTTAATCCCGACTTCGGACAGGTTGAATCCGACCCATCGGTCATGAATTTAACAGCATTTGAGACATTTTATGAGGAAAAACGACCTTTCTTCCTTGAAGGGTTAACTATTTTCGACTATAAATTCGATAACCAGAGTCTGTTCTACTCAAGAAGGATCGGACATGCACCTTCACGTCCTGTATCTCCAAATGACAATCTCTTTGTGAGTTCGCCGGATAAGACATCCATCCTGAGCGCAATAAAGTTAAGCGGAACAACCTCAAATGGACTTTCTGTAGGATTGATACAAAGTATAACAGCAAATGAATTTGCAAGGCTCAGTGATACAAACGGTAACAAGAGCAGTGTAAAAGTAGAACCGTTGACAAGCTACACCGTTGCGCGAGTTCAGAAGGGTTATAATGCTGGTAATACAGTAATTGGAGGTATGATGACAGCTACTAACCGAGATATTAAAGATAAAAATCTTGAATCTCTCAGCTCTGATGCATATACCGGTGGCTTCGATCTTTTAACTCACTGGAAAGATAAAGAATTCTATCTTGATGCAAAGTTGATTGGGAGCTATATAAATGGTAATAAGGAAGCAATTACCCTTTTGCAGGAATCATCAGCACGTTACTATCAGCGGCCGGGTGCCAGTTATCTGAAATACGATACAACTGCCACACATCTGAGTGGTTACGGAGGCAAGCTTTTGATCGGTAAAGGGTCCAAGGGTTTATGGCGTTATTCAACAGGAGGTACCTGGCTCTCTCCGGGTTTGGAATTAAATGATCTTGGATATATGAATACAGCAGATGAAATCAATCAGCAGAATGTGGTTTCTTATCTTATTAATCAACCGGTTTCAATATTTCTTACTTATGATATAAGCCTCGAACAGTTTAACACCTGGAACTTTAACGGACAAT
>Ga0302323_100001356_pt1 | contig 19810 bp, 15 predicted proteins | sample Fen_T0_3_FD_201950 | JGI IMG/M metagenome (GOLD analysis project Ga0302323, IMG submission 201950) | Peat permafrost microbial communities from Stordalen Mire near Abisko, Sweden - Fen_T0_3 | ecosystem: Environmental > Terrestrial > Soil > Wetlands > Permafrost | place: Sweden: Abisko... | reverse complement strand
AGCGCACGATCGAGTGTGCAGGATCGCATCGCAGGATTGCAGGCAGGAGGGGACGATTACCTGACTAAACCCTTTGCTTTTGCTGAGCTGTCGGCGCGCTTGCAGGCGTTGATCCGCCGTTCGACACGGGCGCCGGAAGCGACCCGGTTGACCGTGGGCGACGTTGAAATGGATCTGGTTAGCCGTGTGGTAAAAGTGGCCGACCGGTTGGTGGAATTGCAGCCGCGGGAGTTTTCCCTGCTCGAATATCTCCTGCGTCATCCCGGGCGCCATGTCACCAAAACCATGATACTGGAGCACGTCTGGGACTACAGCTTCGATCCACAGACCAACGTGGTCGATGTCCTCATGCACCGACTGCGGGCAAAAATTGATCCTGAGAAAACCCGCATCGAAACAGTGCGCGGCGTCGGCTATGTCATTCACGGGAACACTTGATCAGTTGCGACGTTCGGTCGCCGTGCGCCTGAGCCTTTGGTTCACGGTGCTTTTTGCCATCGGCTTCACGGCGATCTTTGCCCTGTTGTACGTTTTGCTTGGGCGGCAGTTGGAGGCGCGCGAGTCCGAGGCGTTGCAACTGCGATTGCGGCAATACGCCGGCATTTACGAGGCGAGCGGTGTGCAGGGCCTGGGTGAACGGATCGACGAAGATAGTGCGACGCCGCATGTACGCTCACTGTTTGTCCGGCTCGTTTCGCAACGTGGAAACGTCGTCTGGGCCCGCGTGCCCCCCGACTGGATCGACCAGGATGTGAAACGAATAGCGGTACCGGATGGTTGGGGCGGGTGGTCGGTGCGGCAGACGTATTCGGTCCGGGTGCCGCACGATCAACAGCAAGATCTGGCGGTTGTTTCGTCACTGCTTTCCGATGGACTTTTGCTTCAGGTCGGTCGCAGCACCGATAATCGTGGAACCTTGCTGGAGCCCTTGCGGCGGACGTTTTTCTGGGTCGGAAGCGCGGCGATTCTGGTGGGCTTTGCCGTCGCCGTGGTGGCCGCCCGCCGGGCGACCCGGCCGCTTCATCACGTTGTCGAAACGGCCCGGCGAATCATCAACACCGGTGCGCTCGACGCCCGCGTGCCGATGCCGGCGCGCGACGACGACATCGCCGAACTCGTGCAGCATTTTAATACGGTGCTCGATAAAAACGCAGGACTCCTGCGCTCGATGCGTGAGGCGCTCGACAACGTGGCGCATGACCTGCGCACGCCGCTGACGAGTTTGCGCGGCACGGCCGAACTCGTCTTGAGTCAGCCGGGCGTGGACCGGTCCGCCCGGGAGGCCCTGGCCGATTGCGTGGAGCGAACCGATGAAGTCTTGCGGCTGCTGCGCGCGCTGATGGAAATTTCTGAAGCGGAGGCCGGTGTCCTGCGGCTGGAGAAGTCACAAAGCGATTTGCGAGAGATTACCCGCCAGGCCGCCGAACTGTACTCGGACGTGGCCGAGGCGAAACAAATCAAGCTGGAGCTGCAGGAAGGGGAGGCGGCTCCGGTTTTCGTCGACGCCGTCCGAACGCGTCAGGCGGTGGCCAACCTCATCGACAACGCGATCAAGTACACGCCCCGTGGCGGCGCTGTGCATTTGCGCGCGTATCGAGAAGATGGAGACGCGCTGCTGGAAGTTCGCGACAGCGGGCCGGGTGTGCCGGAGGCTGAGCAACCGCGCATATGGGAACGCCTTTACCGCGGGGACCAGAGCCGTTCTCAGAGCGGACTGGGCCTTGGTTTGAGCCTGGTGCGGGCCATTGTCGAAGCACATGGCGGGAAGGTGACGGTGCGCAATGCACCTGAGCGCGGAGCGATTTTTGAGCTGCGATTGCCCGGAACAGGGGTTTTACCTCAAGCGAAATGATCGGCGGTGGCAGTTCAAGTTAAACTGGAGCCGACGTAGAGCTCGGAATGATTATTGAATCTGGAACTCAGGAGTGCTGGAAAAAACCGGTTATACGTATGGGCGCAATCTTGCGCCTTGGGTAAGGAGCACGGGGTTTACGCAAGGGCGCGGAGCGTCTGCGCCCCCGAATGGAAAAATCTGCCGAATGACCCAAGCTTTCCTTCCAAAAACCATCCCCTCCCGTCCGGTACTTCCTGTGAAAAAACCTAACTTTTCGTTCCTCAATTCCAGTGTTCCAGATTCAATCCGCCGTTCCTGACGAGAACGACTCAGGCGACCGCGGGACGCGGAAAGGCGGGCATCGTTCCGGTCGAGTTGGTGGGTATGGCGGCGTTGGTTTCGCCGGTGCGTTCGTAGTCGGTTCGGACGGTGAAGCGGAAGGTCGAGCCTTTGGTGGGTTCGCTTTCGACCGAGATCGCGCCGCCCATGAGCTCGCAGAGACGTTTTGAAATGATAAGTCCCAATCCCGTGCCGCCGCGACGGCGCGAGGCCGAAGTATCAACCTGGCTGAAGGGGCGGAAGAGCTGGTTCATCTTTTCCGGCGGAATGCCGATGCCGGTGTCGGTGACGGCGAAGAACAGGCGGAGTTCGCGGCGGTTCTGGCCTTCGATCATGGCACCGCGTCCGCACGACAAAGAGACGCAGACGCTGCCGTGTTCCGTAAACTTGATGGCGTTGCCGATCAGGTTGACCAGGATCTGGCGAAGGCGGTTGGCGTCTCCGTTGACCAGGGCCGGGACGTCCTCGTCGATTTTGGCGCTGAGCGACAACCCCGCGGAACGGGCCCGGGGCGTGAAGAAGGTGACGACCTCCTCGACGCTGCGACGCAGGGCAAAGGGCGCGTGGTCGATATCGATTTTACCAGCCTCGATCTTTGACATATCGAGAATGTCGCTGATGAGTGCCTCGAGGGTGAGGCCGCTGCTACCGATCATATCGACAAAGCCAAATTGTTCGGCGGAAAGCGGAGTTTCGCGGAGGAGTTTGGTAAAACCGATCACGCCGTTGATGGGCGTGCGGATTTCGTGGCTGACGACGGCGAGAAATTCGCTTTTGGCTCGGTCGGCTGCTTCGGCTGCATCCTTGGCCCGGGTCAGGGCGGCCTCAGCTTCCTTTCGCACGGTGACATCGTGGCCGACCGCCTGGTATTCCATGATGTTGCCCTCGGGGTCCTTGATCGCCCGATGCGTCCAGCTATGGGTGATGCGCTTGCCATCGGCCGAGAGCAGTTCGTGTTCGAACGTCGTTGATTCCGGCAGCTTGCCCTGAAAATCGCGGGCCGGAAAGCCGAGCTCATTCAGAATGAAGCGCTGGCCGATGAGTTCCTGGCGTTTCTTGCCGAAAAAGCGGGTGGTGGCACCGTTGACGAAAGTAAGTTTCCCATCGGCACGGTAACGACAGATCAGGTCGGTTTGGTCCTCGACGATGGCACGGTAACTGGCTTCGACCCTCTGGAGTGACTGCGCCATGCGCTCGATCTGACGGGCAAGGCCGATGACTTCGTCGTGACCCTCGTCTTCCACTGGAATTTCGAGCAAGCCGGGCGCCTCCGCCTCGATCTGGCTCTGAGCTTTGGCGCGCGTTGTGGTGCCGAGCTCGCGGAGTTGTTGAACAAGTTTGCGGTCCCACACGTAGCCGGCGAGCACGAGCAGGATGCAACCGATCAGGGCCAGGCAAAGAACATAGTAAGACTGCCCCAACCGGTCTTGGAGGGATTCCTGCGTAATGATCGCTCCGAGTGCCAGGAGCAGTGCAATCGCCAGCGAAAAAATCAACACCGTCTTCCTGCGCATGGGGTTCGTCGGCATAACAAGGGAAGTTTTAAGTCCGTGTGCTCATTCAAGTCTAATAGAAAAGCACGTTACAGTTACATACTTACGACAAAATGGAAACGGGGTGATTGTTGAAGAAGATGTGAAAATTGATTTCCAGCCGCAAAAGAGCGCGGCGGCCGATTGGTTGTGAGGTTTGCGAGGTCAGGCGATCGCCAACGTTTCGGCCGGTCCCGCATTCATGCCGCTTGTTTTCCCTCGGGAATTTCCACAACTTCTCGGTTTATGCTCAAAGCAGTATTGTGTGGAACCGGCTTGATGCTCGTCGCATTGACCTCCGGTGTGCTCCACGCCCAACCCGTGCAATCGTTGTCGACCGACCTGGCCAATTTACGTGAAGACGTGCGCGGCCTCAGCCAGCGCGTGAACGAACTTCAGCTTCGGGTCGAACAACTCGAAAGAGAAAACGGCGAGCTTCGCGGCAAGTCCGCCGGGGCTGCCCAAAATTACGCCACTGTGGCCGAGCTCAATGAAGCGATTGCCGAATTGAACCGTTCGATCAAAACCGCCGCAGCGGGCGCAAAGAACGAAGCGCTCCAGCAGGTCAGCGTGCAGATGGAAAAGCTCGCGAACCAGACCAATGCGGCAATCGAATCACTTGCCCGCATTCCGAGTTCCCGAGCGGCAACGACCTCAACGGCAACCGTACACCAGACGACGTTCTCCGAAGATTACCCGAAGGAAGGCGTCAACTATACCGTGCAGAAGGGTGAAACCCTCGCCGTCATCGCAAAAAAGACCGGTGCGAAACAGCAGGACATCATCAACGCCAACAAAATCTCCGATCCTTCGAAAATCCAGGCTGGCCAGTCACTCTTCATTCCTGGAGGAAAATAACACCTTACCATGGCTGCTCCAAAATCCCGACTCGGTCGCGGTCTCGGCGGACTGATCGCCGCCGCCTCACCGGCCAATCCAAAACCTGATACCACCGCCAAAGCCGCTGCTGCCGCCCCAAGCACCCCTGCCGTCGCCGCGCCTGCGGGTGCGCCCGGTTTTCAGGAAATTTCCGTGCATCTGGTCGAGCCCAGCCCTTACCAGGCGCGACGCGACATTTCCGCCGAGCAACTCAACGAGCTGGCCGAGAGCATCCGTTCCGAAGGATTGTTGCAGCCCATCGTCGTGCGCAAACACGCCGAGAAGTTTCAATTGATCGCGGGCGAACGCCGCTGGCGTGCGTTTCAGATGCTTAAGATCAAGACCATCCCGGCCCGCGTGGTGGAGGCGAGTAACGCCTCGGCCGCCGCGCTCGGATTGATCGAGAATTTACAGCGCGAAGGGCTGAACCCGATCGAAGAGGCGTACGGGTACGCCAGCCTGATCCGTGATTTTGACCTCACGCAGGAAGCCACGTCGGAGCGGGTGGGGAAGGGGCGTGCCACCGTGGCTAACGCATTGCGGCTGCTTTCCCTCGATGTTGAACTGCAAGGTTACCTTTCGAAAAACATCCTGAGTGTCGGCCATGCCAAAGTGTTGCTCGGCGTCGATGACGCGGCGCGCCGGGCGGTGCTCGCTCGCCGCATCATCGAGGAAGGGCTGAGTGTGCGCGGCACCGAGAAACTCGTGCAGTCCCACAAGCTCGCGCCAAATGCTCCTGCCTCGACCGGGAGCGGGCGCTCGACCCCGCCGATGGAAGTCGCCGCCGTCGCGAGTATTGAAAAAAAACTTACGTCGCACCTCGGCACCCGGGTTGCCGTCAAGCACACACCCAAGCGCGGCCGTATCATCATCCAGTATGCCGGAAATGAGGATCTTCAGCGCATCCTGGAAAAACTCGGGGTGGAAGCCTGACCCGGAGCGCGGATGGCCGTAAACGAAAACGCCGCGGACACCGTTGACGAGTTGCGGCGTTTTTCGAAGCGCTGGCTGCGCGAGCGTTTTCCGCTGGCCGACGAGCTGCGCAGTTACAACCGCGAGAAGTTTCGCGCCGACCTGCTTGCGGGTGCCACCGTATCCTTAGTCTCGATACCGCAGGCAATCGGCTTCTCGTTGATCGCCGGCCTGCCCCCGCTGATGGTGATCATGTCGGTCATCGTCGGCGGATTTGTGTATGCGCTATTTACCTCGTCGCATCACGTTGTCTTTGGCCCGAGCAACTCGATGAGCATCATCCTGGCGGCGACGATTTTCTCGTTCAAAGGCGGCGAGCTGGCTCCGACGGAAATAGCGTTGCTGCTGGCATTTCTAATCGGCACGTTTCAACTGACCGCCGGTCTCGCCCAGCTGGGCAAACTCACACAGTTCATCTCCCGCTCGGTGATCATCGCCTATGGCACGGCGATCGGGCTGCTGCTTGTGGCCAGCCAGATGTCGAATCTGCTCGGCATTCCCTCGGCGGGCCATGGGAATTTCCTGCAAAATCTCTGGCACGCGATCGCGAGCGTCTCGCGATTTCAACTCAATCCCTACGCCGCGATGATGGGTGTGGCGACCCTGCTGCTTTTCCACGCGCTTGACCGCTTCGTGCCGAAGATACCCGCGGAATTGATCGGCCTGGTCTTCCTCGCCTTTTTTTCCAAGTGGACCGGTCTGTCGCAGCTGGGTGTGCATTCGATACGTGACGAAGGCGCGCTGGCCGTGGCGTTGCCGTCGTTCCTGGGTATTCCGTTTCGGAGCACGCAACTCGATTTGATTCCGCCACTGTTGAGCGCGGCTCTGGCCATCTCGATCCTCGGCATGCTGGAAGCAGTGTCCCTCGGCAAAACCCTCGCAGCCAAATCCGGCCAGCGCGTCGACCCCAACCAAGAGCTAATCTCCATGGGCATGGCCAACCTGGCGAACAGTCTCTTCGGAGCAATGCCCGGCTCGGCGTCGTTTGCGCGCAGCGGAGCAAATTTTCAAAGCGGTGGCCGCACACAGGTGTCGTCGCTCTTAAGCAGTGGTATCGTGCTCCTGGCGTTGTTTTTCGTCACCACGATCATCAACGACATTCCGGTGCCCTGCCTCGCCGCACATCTGATTCGGATTGGAGTGAGGCTGCTCAATCGTGAACAAATCCGTATCGCCTGGCGCTCCACGAAATCCGACGCCATCGTCTTGGTCATCACGGTAGGTGCGGCATTTTTCCTGAAGCTCGACGCTGCGATTTACGTCGGTATCGGCACCTCGCTTGCGCTGTTTTTGCGGAAGGCCAGCGCGCCCTCGCTGGTCGAATACGGATTCGATGCGGCCGGCAACCTTTCGGAACTCGACGACACGAAGCAGCGGCGCAATGACGCGATCTCCATCGTGCACGTCGAAGGTGAGTTGTTCTTTGGGGCGGCCGATCTTTTCCAGGAGCAGGTCCGGCTTTTATCGAACGATGCAAAAATCCGCGTCATCATCCTGCGCATGAAAAACGCGCGCCACCTCGACGCCACCTCGGTCATGTCGTTGTTGGAGTTACACGAATATCTGGTGAAAAGCGGGCGTTTCCTTTTGGTCAGCGGCATAAATCCGGAAGTCGACGAGGTTCTGCGGGCGAGCGGTGCTTACGAAAAAATTGGCGCGGACAATATTTTTCCTGGGGAAGCCAATCTGACTGCCAGCACCAAAAAGGCGCTGCTCCGTGCTTCGCATTTGTTGCAGACGCGGAAGGCGGATGTGCGCATTTTTTACGATCGCAGCAAGCGCGAGAGCGCGACCCAGCCACCTTTCGGTGCCACCCCTGGCGATCACGAGAGTGTAAAAGACTTCCAGATATAGAGGCACGACGGCGGCGCTTGTGCGTGGGAAAATCAATCGTGCGAACGCGTCATTGACATTTTATAGGCAGCCCGGCTGAGTTTCCCTTTTCCATGAGCATTCTGATCGGCATCTTTACCTTTGTCCTCATCCTGATCTCCCTGTTTTTGATCTTGGTCGTCCTCGCCCAAAAAGCGAAATCTGACGGCGGCATGGGAGCCGCTATGGGTGGTGGTATGGCCGAGGCAGCCTTTGGCGCTGAAACCGGCAACGTCTTGTCGAAGTCCACGATTAACGCCGCGATCGCGTTTTTCGTTATTAGCTTCGGTCTTTATCTGGCTCAAGTTTACCAGCATAAGCACGCCAGTCAGGACTCTTCGGGCCGTTTGCCCACGATCACTGCTCCCGCGACTACGGCCGGCGCCTCGACGTCCGCGTTACCTCCGGCACCGGCTTCGCAACCGGCCAAGCCGTAATTTTGCCGTGACTGCTCGGGCTGCACGCTCGATTCTTTTTGAGAGGCAGGTAGCTTTGGCTGCCTGCCTTCTCTTTTTTCTGGGAGCGGGGGTCTGTGGTTACGGCCAGACAAAAACCTATCGCCCGCCGCCGAGTTATGTGCAATTCGGCAAACCCGACCAAGCGGAAGGGCGACGCATCATCGAAGATTTTCGGCAGCGCGGATTGCCGTCTGGTACGTATTTGGAGTTCGAGTTGCTGGTCATGCCCCGCCGCGGCAATGAAAGAAGCGTTCCCGCGCACCTCTGGAGCGGCCGGAACGATAATGGGCCTATCTGGCGATTGGAGTTTAATCCGGAAGACGCGTCCGCCCAGCAACGTTTGCTGATACAAAACGGGCCACAGAGTGCTCTCTGGAGCTGGCGGCCTGGTATGGCCGTAAGATCCCTTGGCCCCGACGCGCTTTTTGATCCTCTTGCCGGTACCGACCTGACCGCCTTCGACCTGCAGATGTCTTTTCTCTATTGGAATGATTTTGTCTTCGAGGGGCTCGCGCGCGTGCGTGGACGTCCCGCTCATGTATTCCTTCTTTATCCGCCAGCTGAAATCAGCTCCCGACGCCCTGAGTTGACCGGTGTGCGTGTTTATCTCGACACACAGTTTAACGCATTGGTTCAAGCCGAACAGATCGGCGTGGAAAACCGCTCCTTAAAATCCATAACCATCCTCGATCTCAAGAAAGTCGATGAACAGTGGATCCCAAAATCCATCGACGTTCGCGACGAATTAACCCGTAACAAAACCCGTTTTGCCGTGACTGGCGCGGCGCTTGGATTGGACCTTTTGCCAACGCTATTTGAGTCGGAATCCCTCGCGAATACCGTTCAGCCTCCCTCCGCTGGGCGAATTCGTCCGGTGCGTCCTTGAGGATTGGCCAATTGTAGTTGTTTTCCAATGCAGGCGAAGGGTCTTTGTGGATACAATCGCCCACCAGAAATATTTGTCGCCAGATTCTGGTTGCAGCCGCGTCCGACTTGTCCCTAAAGTTTTGGCGTTACTCCTAAAGCTGGGAGTGCTTCATCTTTGAATCATCGTCAGCGAGACAAAAACACCGGTCGAGTGACCTGCAAAGTTATGGCTAAGAAAACCTCCAACGCGCCTTCACCCCTCACGTTTGACCTGCCTGTCTCCCTTATTGGGAAACTCGGTTCTCACCAGAAACGCCTCGGACTCAAATCCGCGAGCGAAGTGGTGCGCCTCGCCATCGGCGAGTTCGATTATAACAAGTTCGAGTCCACAACCGAAGAACATCGCCAGATTTCTGTGCGTCTGCCTGAAAATCAAAAGAGCACGCTGACCAAGGCTTCGCGGAAGAAGAAAGTCAGTGTCGGCGAACTCCTCCGCGTCGCCATCGAGGCGCTGGAGGCGAAGGCCGCCAAGCGCAGCAAGAAGTAATTCGAGGCTCGGCCTCCGCCATTCTCACGCAAGCGCGCCTGCAAAGGTGCGCTTGCTTTTGCTTGTCTCCGACATTTAGTCCTCCGCGTTTTCATCTATGAGCACTCCTCTTCCTCTCTCGATCTGGGCCAAAAACATTTCGCCATCTCCGACGCTCGCGGTCGACGCCAAGGCCAAAGCGCTCAAAGCGGCCGGCGAAGATGTTCTGAATTTTGCTGCCGGTGAACCCGATTTCGATACGCCCGAGCACATCAAAGAGGCGTGCATCGCTGCCCTGAGGTCCGGCAAAACAAAGTACGCGCCAACACCCGGCATCGATCCGCTCCGTCAAGCGATTGCCGAGCGTTATGGCGCCGAGTATGGACTAAAAGTTGCAGCGTCGCAGGTCGTCGTTTCTCCTGGTGGAAAATTCTCCTGCTACCTCGGCATCATGGCTGTCTGCTCGCCCGGTGATGAAGTGATCATCCCTGCACCCTATTGGGTGAGCTATCCGGAGATGGTGAAACTCGCCGGCGCCACGCCGAAGATTGTTTTTGCCGACGACCAAACCGGCTTTCTCCTCACGCCCGAAATGCTTGAGGCAGCAATCACTCCGAAGACCAAGCTCGTTATTCTCAATTCTCCCTCAAATCCGTCGGGTGCGGTTTACACGCGCGCTCAACTCGAGGCCATCGTGGACGTGGCGGTGAAACACAACCTCTACATTCTCTCGGACGAAATGTACGAGCACCTCATGTACGACGGTGCAAAGCCAACGTGTGTCGCCACGCTGTCGAAGGAAGCAGAAGCGCGCACCATCGTGGTCGCCGGATTCTCCAAGACCTATTCAATGACTGGCTGGCGTCTCGGCACGCTAATCGCGCCGCCTGCCATCGCGAAAGCCTGTGCAGAAATCCAGAGCCAGCAATCGAGCAATGCCACCACCTTCGCCCAATACGGTGCGCTCGCCGCGCTCACGGAAAAGGAAAAGACGGCTGCATCGCTCAAGCTGATGCTCGCTGCATTCGATCGCCGCCGCAAATTCTTGCATGCCGAACTTAATAAGATCCCCGGCGTGTCCTGCCTGCTGGCCCAGGGTGCGTTTTATCTTTTTCCGAACGTCTCCAGTTTCGGGTTGAAGGATCAGGAGTTCTGCGCCCGCCTGCTCGAACAGGAAAAAGTTGCGGCCGTTTTCGGCAGCGCGTTTGGCGCTGAGGGTTACCTTCGCCTAAGCTACGCCACCAGCGATGAGACCATTAAAAAGGGCGTCGAACGTCTCGCCAGATTCTGCGCTTCGTTGAAACTATAATTTGGATACGCCGCATCCGGTGTGTCCTGACCGCAGAGGTGCCTGCCGCCGCTGCGGTTTTTTTGTGCCTGTGTTTTGCTCTTCCTTTTACCTTTAGCGATCGTCGGCCAAAGCCAGTGTGCGCTCCGCTTCAGTGATTTCGCGCCATGTTCCCGGCAAAAGGCCGAGATGGACCAACGTCAGCGCACCGACGCGCACGCGCAAAAGCCGGAGCGTCGGATGCCCGATGGCCGCTGTCATGCGACGTACCTGGCGGTTCTTTCCTTCGGTAAGTTCGAGCGCGACCCAGCAGTCCGGTACAGTTTTGCGCGCGCGGATGGGCGGGTCACGAGGGGGAATTTCGGGTGCTGGATCGAGTCGCCACGCGCGCCCGGGCAGCGTCTGCCGGTTGCCGATTTTCAGACCAGCGGCGAGCAGGGTGATGGCGTTGTCGGTTGGAATGCGTTCGACTTGCGCCCAGTATTCGCGGCGATGACCGTGACTCGGATGGAGTAGTCGCTCGTTGAGAGCCGTCTCATCGGTGAGCAACAGCAACCCTTCGCTATCGGCATCAAGTCGACCAATGGGGTATACGCGTGGAGGCAGCCCGAGTGCGGCCAGCGTGCGCCATTGAGATCCAGGTTCGGGGGTAAACTGCGAGAGCACGCCGTAGGGTTTGTTGAGAGCGAGGAGCATAAACCAAAAAGCACCTGGATTGCACTCACCTGTGCCAAAAGCACAAACTACAAAACTTTTCTAGAGTATATAAAGTTAAACTTTAGCCGCTTTTCAGAAGATCTTTTCACGCGAAGGCGCGAAGGCGCAAAGAAGGAATAGAGGAAACGATTTCTCTATTTGGATCAGAGATATCTATTATTTGAGAGGGCAAACGGCATTCCATGCTGCGATAGTAATGCTCCTCACTTTGCGGCTTGGCGCCTTTGCGTGAACCTTTTGTTTCTCAGAATTTGCCGGCTGAATGGCTACGGCATTATTTGAAATGCTCTATCCTGCCAATGCCGCATCCCGAAAGGAATTTGTGCCGCGGCTTTCATCGACGTACCGTTCCAGCTCTTCGATAGCGCGGGCCGGCCCGTTTTCGGCGAGGAGGATGGATTGGACGCGCACTGCGTTCCTGACGTGCTCGGGATTGGCTAGCAACCGGTCGAGTGAGCTATTGAGCAGCTCGGGCCAGCGCTTGAGCGGCTTCAGGCGGAAGCCGCAACCCAGGCGTTCGACTTCGCTGCCGAAGAAATTTTGGTCGCCGATGTGCGGTACGATGACCTGGGGCGTGCCGGCGTGGAGTGCGCTGGCGGTTGTGCCGGCGCCGCCGTGATGGACTACGGCGGAGGCGTGGCGGAACAGTTGATCGTGGGAGACTTTGCCGATGACCTTGATGTGTCCGTCCTCAGCCAGAGCGGGAAATTGCGCCCAGCCGCGTTGCACGATGATTTTCTTATGGCTTGGCCACGCGCGGACAAAGCGCTCCATCGTCTCGCCGGGGCGTTCGTAGACCATGCTGCCGAAGGTAACAACGGGCACTTTTTCACCTGCGCAGAACTCAGTGAGTTCCGCTTCCAGCTTCTGGTCGGTGGGCGACTGCCAGCGGCAGTAACCGGTGAAACGAAAGCGAGGGTCGATGCTGGCATTCGCCGGGCGCATCAATTTTTCGGATACCGCGACGAGCACGCGGTTGGCGGGTTCGGAAAAGAAATGGCGCACCTTTGGTAGTTCGGCGTTACGCAGATCTCCGCGGATGGCATTGTTGATGACGCGGTCAACGATTCCATTACCCATCTTCCAGAGCCAACGATTCCATGCATGCCGGGTTTTTCGGCCCAACCAATGAGGTGAGGGAATTCCCTCGGGCGGATAATCGGGCGAGGGGACGACGTGGTGGGCAAAGGCGAACGTTGCGAAGGGCACGCCACGACGGTCGGCGATGCTCTTATTCATGGGAAAAAGATACGACGAGACGAGAAGGTCCGCATTGCCGAGCGCCGCATCCATGCGCGCGATCATCTCGGGGATGTACGCTTTGGCCCCGACATAGATTTCGCGCAGCTGATAAATCGGAGAGCGAATTTTTTGCAGGCGACCCATCCAGTAACTGAGGTCGGCCTGTTCCCAATTCGGGCAGAGCGGATAGACCTCCACGCCAGCAGCTTCGATCTCGCTTTGATAGTGGGGAATGGTTGCGAAACGCACCTCGTGCCCCGCCTTTTGCATGGCTACGGCCAGAGCGATTATGGGATAGATATCACCCGTTGATCCGTGCGAAGTGAGGATTACGCGCATGTGTTGTGGATCGGAACGTGGTTGAGGTCACGGTGGACCGCGAGTCATACGATGCAACGTTTTGGTAACGAACTCGACGAGTCTAGGTGGGGAACTGGCTAGGTTTGCCTAGGGTGCGTAAACGGTTTGAATCCGCTGTCAGGTTTCATGCCAACTTCGGGAAAGCCGCACACACTCTTCGAAGCTGGGTATAAGAAGAACTCCCATGGGAATTTCACCAGTCGAATTAAAGAGCTGAAGGTGCGGAAAATGAATAGCTTACGTTTGTATAAAATTCATGAAGGCAGTTTGGACCCGGGGGCATCCAAACTTGAGAATTTTTGGGAGAACGGATAAATTGATTTTTACATGAAAATTACTTGCAATAACGCCGCAAATGGGCTTTGTTAGCTCCGCACCCGAGAAATCCCACCCCTCAGCCCTCACTGCCCCGAGCAGTTTCCCTCAATCCAAACTAGCCTATGAACCCTAATCCCGATCGCTCCTTCACAAACGTTCTCACCCGCGCTTCTCTCGTCCTTTGCGCTGGTTTGGCGGTCGTGGCGATGTCGGTTAGTTTTGGGACTAGTGCGACGGTCGAAAAGACGGGCCTGAACGTTCCTGTTCTCGACGCAAACAGCAGCTTGGTGATGGATGCGGCGGTTTTTGGTTCTTCAGCTGGTCAGGCGAGCATCAAATCAGCGCCCACCACTTGGTCTTCCCGGTCAACCGTACGCTGGAATGCCCGTTGGGCCGATAGCGCACGTTACGTCGTCTGAGCGTTCGTTACGCTAATCAAAGATTCTATGGCGCCGCAAAAAAGCGGCGCTTTTTCTTTTCATCAACCGTTCCAGGCCTCCTGGTCCGCGGCGGGACGGATTCGTTGCCTCAGATTGCTGTCGCTATTTCAGCTCGTTGAGCAACGCGCGCAATTCGCGTTCTGGTTCCTCATGCTGCTGGTCCACGGCGAGGCGCAACGCTTCCTGGAGCTGGAGCCGGGCTTCGGGACCGCGGCCGAGTTCGAGATAAAGTTTCCCGAGGAGAATACGCGGCATCATCCAATCCGATTTCTTTTGGACGCAAAATTTGTAGTGTTCGACGGCGTCGAGGTAGCGGTGTTCTGCGACGAGCGCCTGCGCGAGGCTGAACCGGAACAGCTCGTTGTCCGGCTGGCGTTCAACGAGTGCAGCAAAAGTGTCGGACCGTCGGCTTTCGCTCATGGCAGCTGATCGATGCACACCAGCACGCCGGTGGCGTTGTCGAGACCGCCGCGGATATTGGTCAGCTCCACAATCTCTTGGAGAATGTCGACTGGTTGGTCGGCGCGCGAGAGATGTTCGGCGATTTCCTCTTCTTTCAGGAGACGCGTGATGCCGTCGCTGCAAAAGAAATACTTTTCGCCGACTTCGAGCTGGCGGGTGATAAGATCGACCTGAAGTGGCGTGGTCTGGCCGATGCAGCGAGTGAGGGCGTTGCGGTGCTGTTCGTTGACCCAAATGAGTTCACCTTTGGCGCGCCGGGCGCGGGCCTCATTTTCCACCGAATGATCGAGCGTGAGGCATTCGAGGTCGCCGCCACGCAGCACATAGCAGCGCGAATCGCCAACGTGGGAGAGGCGGACCTGGCCTTCGCGAAAAATACCGTAGGTGAGTGTCGCCCCAATTCCAAAATGTGGGCTCAGTTTAAAACCTAGCTGCGAAACGGCGTGGTTGGTTTCGAGCGTGATAAGCTCCAGATCGACCGGGTTGGTCGATTCGCGCACGAGCTTCAGCACGTGATCTACGGCGCATTGGGCAGCTTCCGCTCCACCGGGCAAGCCACCCACGCCATCGGCCACTCCAAACAGGCACAACCCTTCGTCGCACATGAGGCGGTCTTCATTTTGTCGGCGGATGCGGCCAATGTCGGTGAATGCGGCGCTGCGTAATTGCATGAATTTGATTTAAAGGAGGAGCGTAGAGGATCGGCCGCTCAACAGAAAGGCTGAAATCGTTCTTCGCGGTTTTCCCGGCTAATTCTTTCGTATCCTTGTTTGGGCAGGCACTCGAGAAAATGGCGGCCATAGGGTTTGGCGACCGTGCGCGAGTCGAGGATGGTAATGACCCCTCGGTCGGTGATTGTGCGGATGAGCCGGCCGACGCCTTGGCGGAATTTGATCAAGGCATCAGGTAATGTGAGCTCGTTGAACGGACTTCCGCCCTGATCGCGAATCCATTCGGTCCGGGCTTCGAGTACAGGATGGGTAGGCACTTCAAACGGCAGCCGGGTAATGATAACCTGTGCCAGTGCATCGCCGGGAACATCGATTCCGGTCCAAAAGCTGTCGGTGCCAAACAAAACCGCATTACCTGACGCGCGCATTTTACGGGCGAGCTCAGTCCTGGAAAAATCGCCGCCTTGCATGAGGAAGGGCCGCCGTTGTTTCGCGTAGTCGACTTCGAGGGCATCAGCGACCTGTCGCATGTCGGCGTAACTCGTGAAAAGCACGAGCGAGCCGCCGCTGGTGCGCAGCGTGCAGAACCGGACGTAATCGATAAGCACGTCGAGTGCGAGCCGGGCGTCGCGTGGTGAGGGCAATGGGACGTCACCCGCGACGAACACCCGCACGTTGCGCTCGAAATCGAAAGGCGAATGAGCCACGGCCGAACGAACGTCGGTCGCGCCAATGCGTTGTCGAAACGGCTCGATCTGCCCGCCCATCGCGAGCGTGGCGCTGGTGAAGATGACGGAGGTCCCTCGCTGCAAAAGCTCTTCGCGCAGATAGGGCGCGACGTCGATCGGCGCGCTGCGCAGCGTGACGATGGTCTGGCGTTTGCCGGAGCGCTCGAGCCAGTAGACAAATTTCTCATCCGCCACGCTGAGAAACTGCCGCAGGCTGGTCTGATAGGTTTTCAGTTTACCGGCCTGTTCAAGCAACTCGTCGCGCTCGCGGCCCTCGTCGAGTTTGTCGGCGAGGGTGCGCACGGATTTGATCAACGCGAGCAACGGACCATCGAGCCAGGGTTCGGCAAAACCCTCGTCGCGCACCCGCGCAATCGGTTTTTTATCGAGCAGTTTCTCGGAGAGAAAGGTGAAGAATTGTTCCGACGCGTCGAGAGCATCGACCACGAGCTGGCAATCCGTGGCATTGCCGAATTTCTTAAGGATGCCGCGCTTGGTTTTGGGATTGAAGAGGTGCTTGAGCATCCGGTCGGTGCCGTAGCTGCTCAGGCGCAGGCCGAAGTGATCGGTTGCGACCTCAGGCACCGTGTGAGCCTCGTCCAGCACCACGAAGTCGTCGGGGAAGAGCACGCCGCGTGCGCCGCCTTTTTCCGCCGCTCCGCCGGCGTTGATGTGGGCGAAGAGCAGCGAATGGTTGACGACGATCACGTTGGCCTGTCGAAGACGGCCGCGGGCGCGCTGGTAAAAACATTTCTCGCAGTCGCAGTATTTGCGTGAACAACCGGATGAATCGGCATTGACGAGATCCCAGACGTCATGCGAAACGGCGGGCGTGAGTTCATGGCGCAATCCGGTGATTGTGGTTTCTGCCCAGGCGGCGACGCGTTGCAACTCGTCGTGTTCGGGCGTGGTGAATAGTTCGGCTTTGTCGCGCAGCGCATTGGCCAGCCGGGTGGTGCAGAGGTAGTTGGATTTTCCGACCAGCACAGCACTCTTGAATCCCGTGTACTTCTCCATCTCTGGTGCGGCGGCAAACACCCGGCGGCAGAGTGGCAGATCCTTGGATTCGAGCTGTTCCTGTAAGGCGATGGTGTTGGTTGAAACGATGAGCTGGCGCCCTTGATCCACCGCGTGAACGATGCCCGGAAGAAGATACGCGAGCGATTTTCCCACGCCGGTGCCCGCTTCAAAGAGCAGCGGTTCGTCAGCTTTCATTGCGGTGGCCACGGCACGCGCCATCTGCTCCTGTTGCGGGCGGTGCTCGAGCTGGAGTCCGTCTTGGAGCCAGCCGCCCTCCGCAAAAATCCGTGCGGCCATCTCGGCCGCTCGTGAAGGCGGAGCCGGTGGCGTGGAGGGATTTTCGTTGAGGCCGATCATGCTTGAGACTGAGTCTGATAAACATCGGCTGCTTCGCTTTTGCGCAATTGATAATTGCGCGCGGACAGCGGAGCCGCATTTTTCGGCCATGCCATTGAAGCCTGCATCGAATGACAACTGGGCCGAAGCGCTTGCGCGTTTTCTCAACGAACATCCCGGCGTAGAAGCGGTGCGCCTTGACGCCGTCTCGCGAAAGGTCTCGGTGGCCACGCTGGGCGACGTGGACGTTTCGCAGCTGCAGGTGCGACTCGCGGAGACCATTGCCGCTGTCGAAAAACAATTGGCTCAGACAGCCGAGGCTCCAGCTGGCTTTACGCTGCGACGAGAGGGTGATTTGACGGAACTTGCCGGGTTAAGCTGCGCCACGGCACCGACCTTTTGGCGGTGGCGAGAGTTTGCGTGGCCGGCACTGGTCTCGGAAACACACGAAGTCGAGGAACCGGAGTGGAAAGAGTTGACGGTTTTTGCGGCGGTATGCGGGGTCTTCGGCATCGCTGGATTTGTGATTGAGAAGATTGGCGCCGGCCCGGGATGGCTCGCTCATGCCCTGTATGGTGTAGCGCTGATCGCCGGCGGTTGGGACGCAACCATCGACACCTGGGAAAACATTAAAGGGAAGAAGCTCGATATTCATTTCCTCATGCTGGCGGTGGCGATCGGTGCGGTCTGCATCGGTGCCTGGGGCGAGGCTGTTTTATTGCTGTTTCTGTTTTCCTCCTCGGGCGCGATGGAAGATTATGCGATGGATCGCACCCAGCGCGAGGTGGGTTCGTTGCTCAAAACGGCGCCCAAGCAGGCGACGCTGGCGATGCCCGATGGCCGTGAGCGGCTGGTCAAAATTGAGGAGATCGGAATTGGTGATCGGGTGCGCGTGAAACCCGGCGAGGCCTTCGCGGCCGACGGCGTGATCATGAAAGGCAAGAGTTCCGCCGACGAATCAGCTATCACGGGCGAAGCGGCTCCCGTGGAGAAACAAGTCGGCGATCAAGTTTTTAGCGGCACGATCAATCTCTGGGGCGTGGTCGACTTCGAAGTCGCGCGGCTTCCCTCTGAGAGCACGTTGCAAAAAATCATCCGGTTGATCCAGACGGCGCAAAAACTGCGCGCACCGAGCGAACGTTTCACCGACAAATTTGGCGGTGGCTACACGTTGGCAGTGCTGGGTGTATGTGCGGTGATGTTTCTCGTGTGGTGGCTCGGCTTCCACCTTTCGCCCTTTACCAATATCGGCGGCCAGCGCTCGGCGTTTTATCGTGCCATGACCCTGCTCGTGGTGATGAGCCCGTGCGCTTTGGTGCTGTCGATCCCATCGGCGATCCTCGCGGCTATTGCGTGGGGCGCAAAGCACGGCGTTTTGTTTCGCGGAGGCGCGGCCATCGAGAAACTGGCGGAGATCAAAGTCGTGGCACTCGATAAGACCGGTACACTTACGACGGGCGAACTCGATGTGGTGGGCCACGAAAGTTATCCCCCCGGTCGCGAGGCACAAGTGCTGGAGCTAGCCTATGCGCTCGAAGCGAACTCGCAGCATCCCCTGGCCCGCGCCATCGTGCGCCATGCGAGGGCGAACGGTGTTAAGGAATTGGATACAGACGATTTTCATTCGCTCACCGGCCAGGGCGTGCGCGGAACCGTGGGCGGTGCACAATGCCTGCTCGGCCGTCGTGAGCTGCTCGAAAGCGGCCCTCTTTCCGAATGGGCAAAATCACTTCCACCGGCGCCGCCCGAAATGAGCGAGGTTTGGGTGCTCGGCAAGGACGTGGTTGGCCGTATCCTCTTGCGCGACCAGATCCGCGCCGAGTCACGTGAGGTTTTGGCGAAATTGAAGGCCGCCGGCATCCGCACTGTCATGCTGACGGGCGACCGCCGCCATGCGGCGGAGAGCGTGGCCAAGGAACTCGGCATAGACGAAGTACGTTCCGGGCTCACGCCGGAAGGGAAGGTGGAGGCGATCCAGTCTTTTCGCGCGGGAGGAAAGAAAGTCGCGATGGTCGGCGACGGTGTGAACGACGCGCCGAGTTTGGCGGCGGCGGATGTTTCGGTCGCTATGGGCGCGCGAGGCAGCGACGCCGCGCTGGAGCAGGCGGAGGTGATTTTGATGCACGATCGGATCGAGAATTTTCTCGCGGCGTTGCGGCTGAGCCTGCGGGCCCGCACGATCATCCGCCAGAATCTGGCGATTTCACTCGGCGTGGTCGTGCTGATGGCGATTGCGTCGGTCGCCGGCATCGTGCCGCTGGCGGTGGGTGTGGCTGCGCACGAAGGCAGCACGGTGGTGGTCTGCCTGAATTCACTGCGCCTGCTGTTTGGGAAGAACCGTTGATCTTTGTTCGTGCAGTTGGTCATAGGGGCGCAATCTTGTTGCGCCCGGGTTTGTGCCGCCAGGGAAGGGCGCAGCAAGACTGCGCCCCTACGCCGGGTGATTGGGGTGTATCCTTCCGTGTAGGTTGCGAGCTCGTCTCGCAACGGTCAGCGCCACCAGCTCTTCAGGAAAACGTGGTGCGACAAGCGCACCACCTACGGGGCTCGTTGCCTCGGACTTAGAAAAGGCGCAGCGAAAGCTCGAGGCATTTGCTTCAGCGGACAGCCCGGGCAAAATGACGCAGCGCGCGCGGCTCAGGCTTTCTTGGCCGGAGCATCGGGCGAGAAACATTCCTCGGGGGCCTTCACTTTGGTACTGTTGGATGGCTCGGTTGTCGCGGTCGGTTCCTTCCAGCGGGGCATGGACAGGGTGAAGGTTGCGCCTCGACCAACGCCCTCGCTCGAAGCGGTGAGTTCGCCGCCCATTTGTTTGGCCGCAAGCGAGCTGGAATGAAGACCGAAACCGTGCCCGTCCTTGCGGGTGGTAAAACCGTGCGAAAAGATTTTCGTGAGGTTCTCGGGCGGGATGCCAATGCCATTGTCGATGACTTTGATGACCACGGTTTC
>Ga0302323_100001355_pt1 | contig 19815 bp, 13 predicted proteins | sample Fen_T0_3_FD_201950 | JGI IMG/M metagenome (GOLD analysis project Ga0302323, IMG submission 201950) | Peat permafrost microbial communities from Stordalen Mire near Abisko, Sweden - Fen_T0_3 | ecosystem: Environmental > Terrestrial > Soil > Wetlands > Permafrost | place: Sweden: Abisko... | reverse complement strand
AGCTGATACGACAAAGACGCTGCCGCAACGCCGAGCATGGGACGAGCCCAATCGCAAGCAAGATGGAAGACGGGCCGTCTCCTCTCGGCAGAGATCAGGATCGCAGCGAGGTTTGATCAGGTTTCGCGCGGAGGTTGCGCCATGTATAGCGGCGTGCCTGCAAGGCCTGCGTCTGGCATCTGAGCCAGGTATCGCATGGCGGGCATGTCGCCGACGCTCGCATCGGGCATGGGTGCCACGTATTTGGCGATGGCACTATCGACGGGTGCGTCTGCAGGGGCAGCGTCCAGGAACGGCGCGATGTACTTCATTCCACCGAGGTCGGGGACGGAGTCGGTATAGCCAGCTTCGCTGACCGCATCGGCAACGGTTGCGCCGTCCAAAGGAATGGCAGAGTCCGCGGGTGACTTGTCGGGCGACAGGTCGGCGAGTAGCTGAGCATCGAGGTCCGGCTGGGCCAGATCCGGTGGCAAAAAATCGACCAAGCCGTCACGCCCGTCAGCGGCTATGTCGTGGTTGGCGACGACAGCGTCGGTTCCGGCGTCGCTCGGCATGGGTCCCATGTAGAGCGACCTGGGGTCGCTGCATCCGCCGACGGCCAGACCGATGCCCACGGTGGCCGGCATGAGCATGTGGCGCATCCGTGCCTTGAGAAAACGGAAAGCTCGCATTCGCATTTCGTGCTCGCGCATCGGTCGCCCCCTTATCCAAAAGACTCGATCAATAGCAGGTGTAGGTTCCGAGGCCGCAGAAACAGGCGGCCGCCCCGCCTCCTGCACACGTGGTGAGCGGTGCCGTGCACCTGGCCCCCGTGGCGACGCCCGTCGGACAGACTGAGGGCCCGGACGAGGTTGAAGTCGGGCAAAGGTACACGCCGGCCAAGCACAGGCAAGCGCCGCCCAAGCTGGGCAGGATGCAGCCCGTGCTCGCCGTCGAGCACGCAGCCCCGACCTTCACCTCCGGACCACAGAAGACCTGCCCGACCAAGCCGTCACGCTGAGCATCCATGATGCCGCCGACGATGCCGCTGTCGCCGATTAGCTCGGACAAACCGCCGTCAGGGAGCGGAGGCAGGACAATCCCGGCGTCCGCCAAAAGTCCGGACAAACCAGCGTCGCCCAGCAACGACGACAAACCGCCATCGCCAAGAAGCCCCGCGAGGCCACCGTCACCGAGCAGGCCAGCCAAGCCACCGTCCGGCAGACGAATCACCACGCCACCGCCAGTTCCGGGAAAGCCGCCAGAGCCGATAGTCCCACCCCGGCCGCCGAGCCCGCCCGGGCCGGGAACCCCACCCGAACCCGCGGCGCCGCCACGAGCCGGGGCGCCCCCGGCCGCTCCGCCGGATCCGACGGTCCCGCCAAGCCCAGGTGCCCCCCCGGATGACGCAGAGACGCCACCCGCGCCTCCGCTGGACGGCAGCCCCACTGCCCCGCCCTTCGAACTGCCAGCTGTGCCGCCCGTGCCTTGCTGTACGGTCAAACCACCGTTGTCACAGGCCGCTGCAGTCAGCAGAACAGCGGCAAAGACGAGTTGCGAGAGCGATGTCTTCCTCATGTCCAACCTGCGCTTCCGTCCCGCGGCAGACACAAACGAACGGCCACGAGAACGCCGTCAACTGTACCGTAGGTCGCAGGCCACGGCCAGCATGGGTCGGACCTGGCTCACAGAGAACCGTCAGCCTTGGCAGCTGCCCTGGTCGAAGAAAATATTGCGGAGAGGGGGAGATTCGAACTCCCGATACCAGTTTTAGCCAGTATAACGGTTTAGCAAACCGCCGCCTTCGGCCTCTCGGCCACCTCTCCAAAGGTTGCTAGGTACTACTTGAGATCGCGACGGATCTCAAGTCCAAGCTTGAGGAGGAGAAGGGATTCGAACCCTTGGTGCCTTTAGGGCACTACGGTTTTCAAGACCGTCGCCTTCGACCACTCGGCCACTCCTCCGATTGGGCACCGGGTTTTACACCATTTGCGCAACGGATGCTCAGACGAACCGAAGTCAGAATCGGGGCCGGAATCGACTATCGCCGTGACCGAAACGCGGAGGTCGAAACGACGGCCTCGGGCGAGACGGGCGCTGGCGGGACCGAGCTGGCCACGGGAATGCGGGGATCCGGGCCACGCCGCTCGCCTCCCCGACGATCGACGGGAATCCGCCAATCCACTGCGACGGACGGTTCCTTGAGGAACTCGCTCGGCTCTTCCAGGGCCAGCGCATTGCGAAGGACGTCGTCCATGTGGCCCACGGGAATCAGACGCAGACTCCTCAGCACGCGCTTGGGAATGTCGCGCAGATCCTTGGCGTTATCCTTCGGGAAGATGACCGTCGAGATGCCGCCACGGTGCGCAGCCAGAATCTTCTCCTTGAGTCCGCCGATGGGCAGAACCCGACCTCGCAGAGTGATTTCGCCGGTCATCGCCACGTCGCGGCGGACCTTCGCGCGCAGCAAGGCCGAAACCATGCCAGTGCATAATGTGATGCCCGCGGACGGGCCGTCTTTGGGAATGGCCCCCTCGGGAAGGTGAACGTGAATGTCGGCACGCGAATAGAAGTCGCGGTCGATACCCAGCGAGGGCGCGCGGGATCGGATGTAACTGATGGCCGCTTGCGCCGATTCCTGCATGACATCGCCGAGCTGACCGGTGAGGACCAGCTTGCCCTTCCCTGCCACGATGGAGACCTCGGTGACCAGCAAGTCGCCGCCGTGGGAGGTGACCGCCAGGCCGTTGCACACGCCGACCTCGTCGGTGTCCTGCTGTTGCCCGACCCGGAACCGGTGCGGGCCGAGGTATTTGACCAGCCGCTTGGAGGTGACCTTCCACGACGTGGTGCTTCGGTCAGCCAGGTATTCGCGCGCTACCTTGCGACAAACCGACGCTATTTCTCGTTCCAGGCTGCGTACACCGGCTTCCTTGGTGTAGCTCTGGATGAGGGTGCGCAGGGTTTCCTCCGGCAAAGAAATGTCGAGGTCGCCGATGCCGTGCTCACGGACCTGCTTGGGAACCAGGTACTGGTCGGCGATGGCCAGCTTCTCGAATTCCGTGTAGCCGGGGATCTGAACGATTTCCATTCGGTCCTGCAGCGGTACTGGAATGCCCTGCATGTAGTTCGCCGTCGTGATGAACATGACGTCCGACAGGTCGTAGTCCAGATCCAGGTAGTGGTCACCGAAGGTGTTGTTCTGCTCGGGATCGAGCACTTCCAGCAGCGCCGCCGCCGGGTCGCCGCGGAAGTCCGCCGACATCTTGTCGACCTCGTCGAGCAGGAACACGGGATTCGTGCTGCCGGCCTTCTTGAGCGACTGGATGATCTTGCCTGGCAGCGCGCCAATGTACGTGCGCCGGTGGCCCCGAATCTCGGCCTCATCGCGAACGCCACCCAAGGCCAAGCGAACGAAACTTCGTCCGGTCGCCGTGGCGATAGAGCGCGCAAGCGACGTCTTGCCCACGCCGGGCGGTCCCACCAGGCACAGGATGGGCCCCTTCTGCTTTTTCACCAGTGCCTGCACGGCGAGGTATTCGAGGATGCGCTCCTTGACCTTGCGCAGCCCGAAGTGGTCGAGATCCAGCACACGCTCGGCCTCGGCCACGTCCAGACGATCCTCGGTGCGCACGCCCCAGGGCAGCGCCAAGATCCAGTCGATGTAGCCGCGCACCACCGAGGCTTCGGCCGACATGGGCGCCATCAGCCGCAGCTTCTTGATTTCTTTGCGAACCTTGGTCGTGGCCTCGGGGGAAAGCTTCACCTGCGCGGCTTTCTCCTCGAGCTCCGACAGCTCGTTCTTGAGCTCGTCGCGCTCGCTGTCCCTGCCGGCCACCGACGGATCGCTGAGCAGTGGCTCGTCGCGACGCTTGTCGGCACGGCGGGGCCGCGAACGCAGCTTGCGCTCGGACTGCAGGACTTCGATCTCCGACTTGAGCAGCTCGGATAGCTTCAACAGACGGTCGAGTGGCCGCTGCATTTCGAGCAGCGACTGCTTCGTCGCGAGCTTGAGCTGGAGCTGCCCAGCGATGGTGTCGGCCAGCTCGCCCGGCAACTCGATGGAATTGACCGAATCGAGCAGCTCGGGCGCCAGCCCCTTGGCCAGCTTGATGTAGCTTTCGAAGGTGGCCAGGACGGCTCGCGCGGCAGCAACGGCTTCGGATGATGTCGGATCGATCTCGGCGATGGGCTCGACCTCGACCGCGAAGAATCCTTCGCTTTCCACGAAGCGCTGGATGGTTGCTCGACGCTTTCCTTCGACCAGCACCTTCACGGTACCGTCGGGCAGGCGCAGAACCTGAATCAGGTTCGCCAGCGTGCCGACGGGAAAAATGTCGTCGGGCCCCGGCTCGGAGGTCTCGGGCCAGCGCTGGGCCGACAGGAAAATCTCCTGGTTTTCGCCCTGTGCCGTCGCCTCACCGAGCGCGCCCAGGGACTTTTCCCGGCCTACGAAAAGCGGCACCACCATGTGGGGAAAGATCACGATGTCCCGCAAAGGCAGGAGAGGAACGCGTTTCACGGTGGATTCAGCTTCAGGGTGGTTCGACACAGATCCCTTTCCGGCGACCCGCTGGGTGCCAAGGAACTGGTCAGGAGCGTATCAACGGGCGATCAGGACAGCCAATTTCTGATCGGTTTGGGGCGGCGAGCAGGTTTGAGGCGTGGAGGGCGCAGAGGGGGAAGAGAGCGCGGAGCGAGAGCGCGGAGCGAGGGCGCGGAGCGAGAGCGCGGAGCGAGAGCGCGGAGCGAGAGCGCGGAGCGAGAGCGCGCAGCTTGTTGGCTGAGCCTTCCGGGGGTCAGTAGGCGGTCCGACCTGCGGACTCGCTCTGCTCGGGGGCAATGGGGAGGTTGGGGGCGTCGGGGGCCATCACGAAGTAGGCGACCACGAACAGCAGCATCGCGGACAGCCAGAGGAGCTGGCGGCGTCTCCGCGATGGCGAAGACGGGCTTTGCCCGGCGGAGCCGAAACGCGGGAAGGCATGGAAACCCTCCCAGGGTGTCCATCTCGGTCCACTCACGACGCTTTTTCACCGCCGTTTGCAGCAGTGGCTGCGCCCTTCTGATAGAGCAGCAGGGGCTGGGCGCCCTTCTCGATGGTCTCTTCACTGATGACCACTTCTTTGATGGGCGGCTGGGCGGTGGGAATGTCGAACATCATGTCCAGCATGGTCTGCTCGAGGATGGCCCGTAGCCCGCGAGCGCCAGCCTTGTGCTTCTGCGCGTCCTGCGCGACCGCCGACAGGGCGCCCTTGGTGAAGCGCAGCTTGACGCCGTCCATGTCGAACAAGCGCTGGTATTGCCGGGTCAGCGCGTTCTTGGGCTTGGTCAAGATGTCGATGAGACTGGCCTCGTCGAGCTCGTGCAAGGGGGCGATGACGGGCATGCGGCCCACGAACTCGGGGATCATGCCGTACTTGAGCAAGTCCTCGGGCTGCACATCACGCAGAAGCTCCCACACCCGGCGTTCTTTGCGCGAGGTGACCTTGGCGCCAAAGCCGATCTGCTTTTGTCCGATGCGCTGCTCGATGATGTCTTCCAGGCCCACGAACGCGCCGCCACAGATGAACAGGATGTGGGTGGTGTCGACCTGCAGGAACTCCTGCTGGGGATGCTTGCGCCCACCCTTGGGCGGTACGTTGCAGATGGTGCCTTCCAGAATTTTGAGCAGCGCCTGCTGCACGCCTTCGCCGGAGACGTCGCGCGTGATGGACGGGTTTTCGCCCTTGCGCGCGATCTTGTCGATCTCGTCGATGTAGACGATGCCACGCTCGGCCTTCTCGATGTCGTGGTCGGCGTTCTGGAGCAGGCTGACGATGATGTTCTCGACGTCTTCGCCAACGTAGCCGGCCTCGGTCAGGTTGGTGGCATCGGCGATGGCGAAGGGAACGTTCAGAATCTTGGCCAGCGTCTGAGCCAGCAGCGTCTTGCCGGAGCCGGTCGGTCCCAGTAGCAAGATGTTCGACTTGCCTAGCTCGACGTCGTCGGAACCCACCTTGGCGTCGATGCGCTTGTAGTGGTTGTGGATGGCGACCGAGAGAATCTTCTTCGCGCGATCCTGACCGATCACGTAGTCGTCCAGGATCGTCTTGATATCGGCCGGCTTGGGTACCGCGGTCAGACCGAAGTTCTCGCCGTCCTTCTCGATCTCTTCGGCGATGATGTCGTTGCAAAGCCCGATGCACTCGTCACAGATGTACACCGTGGGGCCCGCAATGAGCTTCTTGACCTCTTTTTGGCCCTTTCCACAGAAAGAGCAGGAGAGGCTTGGCTGGTCTTCTCGTCTGGCCGGTGACACGAAACTAACGTAGCACCTGCCCGATGCGTCCGCCACTGGCGAGACGGACAGCCGCGCGGCCCCGAAACCCGGACCGCGCTGGTCCCGGCTTACTTGTCCGACTTGTCCTTGCTCGGCGACTTGCTCGTGATGACCTCGTCGACGATGCCGTATTCCTTGGCCTCGGGCGCGCTCATGAAGTAGTCGCGCTCGGTGTCGTTCTTGATGCGGTCGATGGGCTGGCCGGTGTGCTTGACGAGCAGGTGGTTCAGGCTATCGCGGGTGCGCAAAATCTCGCGAGCGTGGATGTCCACGTCGGTGGCCTGCCCCGAGAAACCACCAAGCGGCTGGTGGATCAGAATCCGCGAGTGAGGAAGGCTGTAGCGCTTGCCCTTGGCCCCGGCAGCCAGCAAGAACGCGCCCATGGACGCGGCCTGCCCCATGCAGAACGTGGCCACGTCGGGGCGCACGTACTGCATGGTATCGTAAATGGCCATGCCGGCCGTCACCATGCCGCCCGGCGAGTTGATGTACAGCATGATGTCCTTGTCCGGGTCTTCCGATTCGAGGAACAAGAGCTGCGCGATGACGATGTTGGCGATCTGATCGTCGACGCCGGTGCCCAGGAACACGATGCGGTCCTTGAGCAGGCGAGAAAAGATGTCCCATCCGCGCTCGCCCCGGTGGGTCTGCTCGATGACCGTGGGGATGATGAAGTTGCTGATGATGGGCATTTCAGACGCGGCTTTGGGATCTCGCATGGGTTATTTCCTTTTCCCTAGCTTGGCGGCCTCGGCGGCAGCCTCCTCGGGTGTGACGACCAGACGATCACCACTTGCACCACCTGCCTGGTCGGGCCTGATGATCAAGCTTTCTGGATCTTCGTCGACGATCTTAGCCTGGCTCAGCAACATATCAACCGTCTTCTCGTAGATGATTCCGGACTTCACGCCCACCAGGCGGCCGTTGTGCTCGAGTTCTGCGCGCAGCTTCTTCGCGCTTTCCCCGCGGGATGCGGCGATTTCGGCGATGCGCTTCTGCACGTCGCCTTCGCTGGCCTCGATGCCTTCGCGCTCGCCGATGGCATGCACCAGAATGCTGGCCTTGGCTTCCGCTTCGGCCTCCGGGCGCACTTCCTTGAGCATCTCGGTGTCGTTGAAAGCGCCGCCTTCAACGTCGATGCCCATCATCATCAGCTGCTGCTTGGTGCGAATCACCATGTCCTCGGCGTAGCGGTCGACCAGCGACGAGGCCACCTGGAACGGGTTCGCCTTCACGATCTCTTTGATGAGGGCAAGGGACATCTCGCGCTTGATGCGCTGATTTTCCGCCTCGACCAGACGCTCGCGCACCTTCTTGCGCAGATCCTCCAGCGTGTCGGCCTCGCCGCTGTCCTTGGCCAGTTCGTCGTCGAGAGCCGGCACCTTGCGGCTGCGCACTTCCTTGAGGCTCACGCGCAGGCTGACGTCTTTGCCGGCGAACGCCTTGATCGGCGACTCGACAGGCACCTGATACTTGATTTCCAGCGCCTGCGCATCGACGGGAATGCCGCGCAATCGCTCGCCGAGGCCGGGCAGCCCGCCCGCGTTCTCGTCAGCTAGGTCGATGCTGATGGTGCGGGTCTTGACCTTGTTGTCGCCAATCTTGCCGTGAACGTCGGCGGTGAGCACGTCGTCGGCCGCGGTCTCCTTGCGGTCATCCACCACCTTGAATTCGGTGAAGCGACGCTGATATCCCTCGAGCGCCTTTTGAACCTCCTCATCCGTCACCTTGACGGGACGGCGAGATACCTTGATGCCCGAGTAATCCTTGGGCGTAACCTGGGAACGAATTTCCACCTTGGCGGAAAACTTCAGCGGCTCGCCGATTTTCAGCTCGAGCTTGTCGACGGTCGGCGGTGCGATGGGGGCAATCTGCTTTTCTTGGATCGCCTGGGTGATGGCCAGCTCGACCACGTCGCGGGCCACGTCGCCTTCGACCTGGGTCTTGTAAAGTTTCTCGACCACCTGGCGCGGTACTTTGCCGGGGCGGAACCCCTTCAGGCGGACTTCGCGGCGAAGCTTGTCGTAGGCCTTGTCGAGCTTGCCGGCCACCTCGGGCCAGGGAACCTCGAAATCGACGCGTTTTTCAACAGGAGAGATGTCTTCAATGGTTATCTGCATGGCGAGCGCAGAAGAATGAAGACTGCATACCCGCCACGTCAACTCGAAACCGTCGATTTTTCTAGAATGCGTCAATTCGTGCTCGGACTCGGAATTGCCGCTTGCCTTGTCCGTGCGTTGTTGCCACCATACGAAACCTCGTATGGCTGCCGGAAAATTCACACTTGCAGATAGGCTTGGAGCCAAGTCCATGCCGTGCCGGATCCCGGGCTGCACGCGAACTTGGATTCAACTTTCAAGCAAAGCATTTAGCCTTGGGGCTGGGGGCTCCGACGGAGATCCCGCCACCGATGGCATGTGCGAACCGTGCCGAGAGAAATCTCGCCGGGTGCAGGACATCCAGCGCAAATGCGATCGGCCCGGGTGTACCAACACCTGGACGTGGGCTGCGGATGCGCAGCTCCAGGCATTCGCGACCGACCGTCCGGCTCCGAAGCGTCTGTGCGAAAGCTGCCAGACGATGCTCGACACCTTGCAGGACAAGGAGATCCCGTGTGCCGTCCCGGGCTGCCAGCGAAGCGCGCTCGTGACCAAGCAGGATCAGTTGCTTACGCAGGGTCAGCCGGAGACGCCGCCCGAGCCACCCAAGCCGGGCGCCATCACCATCACAGGGATCCTGTGTGAACCGTGTGAGCAGGTTTCGAGGCGGATCAAGGACCGAGAAGTCACCTGCGGCATCAACGGCTGCACTCGGAAATGGGTCTGGAAGGCCGACGATCAGATCGCTGCCTTCGCCGCTGGCAAGCCCAACGAACCGCCACGCCGGATGTGCGACGCCTGTCGAGCGAACTTCGGCAAGCTTGGCGATCGCGAAGTGCGCTGCAGGACCTCTGGGTGCAAGAACACCTGGACCTGGAACCGCTTCGATCAGCTCGACGCATGCCAGGCGGACAAGTCGGCACCGAAGGCGCCGTCACACATGTGCAAGCGCTGCTTCGATCTATGGAGCACGCTCAAGGACGTAGAGCGGCCCTGCCGCCGTTCCACGTGCAAAGGTACGTGGATGGACAAGCGGGGCGCACAGCTTGCGCGCGCCGTACGCGGCAAGGTCGGGGATCCCTATCCACATCTGTGCCCGAACTGCGAAAAGGAGCTTGGCGACCTCGAGGATCGCGAGATTTCCTGCCGGACCGAGCATTGCCCCGGGACATTCACCTGGACCCGCGAGCAGCAGCTTGCGGCCGGCGTGCGACCGAAGTTGAAGGATGATCCCGAGAATCAGGCCGAAACCGCTGCCGCCCCGCCAAACGGCGAAGGCCAGGCAGCCGCACCTGACGCAACGCCCGACGCATCGGCGCCAACGGCCGAAGCAACCGCACCCGCTGCAGCGACGGAAGGCCAGGCACAGCCGGGCCAGGGCAAAAGCAAGAAGAACAGGCGCAAGCGCCGGCGGGAGGTTCAGCCGCCGGAGCGCCGCTGTGCGGCCTGCGCCGAATTCCTGGCGAACCGAAAGACCCAGGAAATCCCGTGCAACCAATGCAATACACCGATCTTCTGGCCGCCCGAGAGCCAGCTGCAAACCCACCTTGGCAACTGGGCAACGCCGAACTTGTGCGGCGCTTGTAAGCTGGTGCAGGTCCAGGCAGCCCGAGATGCGGCACGCGAGGTATTGCGGCATTCTCACCCGCAGCCGGGCGCCAGCGAAGTCGCGGCCGCCCCCGAAGCGGAGCCGGTAGCCGCTGAGCGGCCCGCCGAGTAATCGCGACCGGATCGGAAAACCACAGAGACGCTCGGGTCTGACCGTGCGCTGGGGCATAGATCCTCCGCGGCCCTACGCCCCCGACCGTGACAAGTCGGGCGTTTTCGGCGAGGATTCCTCCCTGGAGAAACTCGTGCGGTCTTCGTTTGCTGTTCGATGGATGCTTGCGGCAGTCCTGGTGGGACTTGCCGTGCTGCCTGCCGGGTGCTTCCGGTCGAAGATGGGCATCTCGAAGGACTGCAGGCCAGGGAGCGCTGGTTGTCCAAACACCAAGGTGGCAAACAAGGACGCATCTGCTGGCGACGGAAACCGCGACGCCGCCGGCGATGGGTCAAAGGACGGCCTGGGCGACGGCCCGAAGGATGTGGTTCTTTACCCCGATGGCCCACGCGACGTCGGCGACGGTGGCCGAGATTTGCCGGGCGACGGCCCGGCCGACGTCAATCGCGACAACCCGGCCGACGCCAATCGCGACAACCCGGCCGATGGCCCCAGGGATCTGCCTGCCGACGGGCGCCGTGACCAGACCAGCGACCGCGGGCCCGAGGCGCCAGTCTGCGCCAGCCGCGAAATCTGCGGCAACGGCATCGACGACGATTGCAACGGGCTTGCAGATTGTTTTGACCGTGCCTGCCAGAGCGACCCGGCCTGCATCGACCGCAAGAAAGAGACTTGCGACAACGGCATCGACGACGACGGCAACGGGCTTATCGACTGCAGAGATCCCGCGTGCTCGGGCGACAAGGCCTGCGTGGTCCCGGGACGAGAAGTCTGCAACAACAACCTCGACGACGACGACGACGGGGCGATCGACTGCGCTGACTCTGATTGCGTGAGCGATCCGAGCTGCCAGGTTCAGCCTGGCCAGGAACTCTGCGACAACGGCAAGGACGACAACGGCGACCGACTGGTGGACTGCAGCGATCCTCAGTGCAAGACTTTTCCCGCCTGTCTGCAAGCTGCCTGCGTCGCGGACGTGGACTTCGGCGCCATCGCCTCGTCGGGGGCGTCGATCACCCGCACCCTTTCGACCAGCGGTTCCGCGGTCAGCTACGGAACTTGCGCACCGCCCGGCGGGGGAGCACGCGTCGCGGGCTTCAGTCTCGGGGCCGCAGCGGATCTGAAGATCGACTTCAGCCAGCCCGCCGGTTCGGCCCACGTCGTGGCCCTTTACCGCGCCGGGGTCGGGCAAACCTGTGACCAAAACCCAATCGACTGCGTGAAAGTCGGCGACAAGGCCAGCGCAACCCAAAGCTACAGCGCTCTGGGGCCCGGCAATTACTGGCTGGTCGTTCAATCCTACCCAGGCACCGCCGGCAACACGACGCTCACCCTGTCCACCGGCAAGCCTGGCACCAGCGAAGTCTGCGACAACGGCAAGGACGACGACGGCGATGGCGCCATCGACTGTGCCGACCTGGACTGCGCCAGTGCCAGCACCTGCAATCTCTGCGTGGCCGACATCAACCTCGGCACCATCGTCCTTGGTGGCGCGTCCCAGTCCACCACCGTCGACACGACCACCGGCAGCAATCGCTACCACCCCACCTGCGCGGGCCTCTCAGACGGAAAAGACGTGGTGGTCAGGTTCTCGGTGAAGGAAACCGTGGGTATCACCCTCGATTGGAGCCAAACCGGCGACCACATGTACGGCTTCTTCGCGGCTCCCAACCAGGGTGCCCGGTGCGACAGCGACGAGAACGGATGCGCCGACATGCAGGCCCGTCGATCGGGCACGACCAATTGGTCCTACTTCGAACCCGGCGACTATCTGATGATCTTCAAGGCCAAATCCGCGGGTCAAGAAGGACAGGTTCGGATCGCGTTGACCGCGTTCGCCAACCGCGGAACCGAGATCTGCAACAACCATATCGACGACGATGGCGACCGACTGGTCGACTGTGACGATCCCGACTGTTTCGGCCTGGCGGCCTGCAATGCCCCCCTGTGCATCGCCGACGGCGATCTGGGCGATCTGGACATCGGGACCAGCACCAAAGTGCAGGTCGACCTCACCACGGCTACCCAGGTGTTCAAGACCGACTGTGGCAAGGGCGACGGGCGGGGACGGGCGTATCGCCTCAACATCGTCTCGCCCATGGAGCTGGACGTCTACTGCTCGCAGACTGGAGACCAAGTCCTGCAGCTCTCGTCCCAGCTCGCGCCGCTCGACATGTGCGACGCCCACCTGGTCAACTGTGCCGATCCGGCCGTCCTGCCCGGGGGCTGCAATTTCGGAATCCCGGCCGTGCAGCCGGGCAGCTACTTCCTGCTCGTGCAGGGGTTCACGGGTGGCAGCGAAGGCACGGTCAATCTTACGCTGCGAGGCACGAACCAACGCGTGCTCGAGATCTGCGACAACGGCAAGGACGACGACGGCGACGGCGCCATCGACTGCAACGACCGCAAATGCGCCACCGACGAGAGCTGCACCAAGCTGCGCTGCCGTCCCGACAAGCAACTGGGCCTGCTGGCCTTGGACGGTACGACCACGTCGGTGGCCGTGCAAACCTCGGGCGCCGGCAACGACCAGACCAAGAGCACCTGCGTGTCCGCCCCGACGGGCGCGGATACCGTCGTCGGACTCACCCTGCCCGGCAAGACCGACCTGACCGTGGAATGGGCCCAGGTGGGCAACCACGCGCTCGTCCTGTACAAGGGCGACAATGCGCCCGTCCCGTGCGAGGCCAACGCGCTTGTCGATTGCCGGGCCACCGCGGCGGCGAGCACCGGAAAGTATGTTCTCAAGGGGCTCGCCGCCGGCCAGTACTACCTCGTCGTCGACGCAGACAAGTCCGGCAGCGAAGGCGGCGCCATCCTGCAGGTCAGCGGACTGCCAGGAACCTGATCCTTCAGTAGACCCGTGAGGATTTTGGGCTCACCACCGGGATCCGCGGCAATAGCGACCGGGGCGCCCCTCAAACCGTGGAAACTCGATGGAGCGCTTAGGGAGCCGCAGAGGGCTCGGGAGAGCGAGGCACTCGACCGAGATAGTCGCTGATGGAAGCCACGAGCTTCGCGTTGTTCTGCTCGGTTGCAAGCGCAAGCGCCTGCCCTTGCAGCGCAGCAGCCTCTTGCAGCTTTCCCAGATCCGCATAGACCCGGCCCAGCAGATGAAGGGCCAGGGGCTCGCGTCCGCTCGAAAGCCTCACGGCCTCCTCCAGATGAAGACTGGCCTCGTGAAAATCGCGCACGTCCGCCAACGCGTGACCGAGATCTCGCTGGGCGTCGGACGAATCGGGCTTGGCCGCGACCAGTTTCTTCAGGTGAACGATCGCCTTCTCGGGCTGCCCTGTCTGGGCAAGCAGCATGCCGAGATTGGCGCGGGCGACGGTGTACCCGGGGTCGAGCTCGACCGCTCGTTGAAACTGCGTGAGGGCCTCTTTGACGTTGCCTTGGCGAGCCAGCGCGTCGCCCAAGTTGTTGGCAGCCTCTGCGTATTGCGGGCTTAGAACCAGCGCCTCCCGATACTGGACGATCGCTTCGTCCAGCTTCTCAGATTCCGCCAAGGCCACGCCGAGACCATTGCGCACTCGCGGCTCCTTCGGGGCAAGAGGCAGTGCCTTGTTCCACTCCGCCACAGCCGTGTCGTACTGGCGTTTCTTCATGGCCTCGACGGCGAAATCCATATGCTCGGCGTACTCGGCCGCAGGGGTGTCGATTCTCTGCATGCCCCCTTCGGGAATGTTCACGAACTCGGGAATATTGACCGCGCGGTTGGCCGCGGTGCTGTTCTCGATCAGAATGGCGGGGCTGTCGTTGCCCGATTCGTCGATGTGGGTCAGGAACATCTGGGTGTACGGCGACCGACTCTTCGAGGAAAAGACCAGCCAACGACCGTTCGGCGAGAAGCTGTGCCAGGAATTCATCAGCGGCGTATTGCACGTCATCCGTCGGGCTTTGCCACCCTTGGCGGGCACGATGTACAGCTGACTGTCGGGGCGCATCAGCAGCCCGTTCTTGGCCTGGACAAACACGATCCAGCGGCCGTCGGGCGAGACCTTGGGAAACGCGTTGCTCATTCCATTTTTGGACGCACCGGCGATCGGCTCGGGCGTGCCGCCCTTCCCCTCGTTGAACGGAATCCGATAGAGATCGAATTGAATCGCCGTCTCGTTCGGATCGGTGGCGTACTTCGCCAGCGGGGCGCCCGCGGGATACGCGTCCCGCGCCAGGGCTCGCCCATACACGAGATATTTTCCGTCGGGGCTCCAGACCGCATTGGCCTGCACGTAGCGGGTGTCGTCCGCGCCCGGCAGGTATTTCAGATGCGAAGACTCGCGGCTATACCACGCCAGCACGCCTCGGGTCGGGTAGAAGACCTGCAAGAAACGGTAGTCCTTGAAGTTGGCGACGTAGTAGTTGCGCACCAGATCGACGGGGTCCCGCCGACGCTGGTAATCGCTTTGATCGATGCCGGGGTCGTTAACCGTGGTCACGACGTACCTGGCATCGGGCGAGAGCTGCGACATGAATCCCACGCGCAGCTTGCTGCCCAACTTCCCACGGAAGGTGCTCCAGGCGATCAAGTCTTCGTTGCGAATCGCCATCTGGGGCTGGACCTTGACCATCGCGTACAGGCCCTTGTCGTTCTGGGGGCCATCCATGTCCATGCCCAAGGTCTTGCCGTCGGCTGAAAATGAGTGGCAGTTGGCGCAAGTGTGAAGTCCCGTCATCATGACCCGGCTCTCGGTCTCGGCAACGCTGCGTAGCCGCCAGGCAATCAGCGGGACCGCCTGGGGCGCCAAGGGTTTGATGACGCCCTTTTCGTTCTCGGACGGCATCAGAGGAACGTCACGGTAGAAGATGGGTGCCCCGACCGGGTCGCGCGAGGTCAGAATCGAAACTTGCCCTCGCGAGACTATCTCGGTCGCGCCACTGCGCCCGCGTCCGGTGATGACCACCGTCGCCGGCCCAGCCACCGAATGCGCCTTGATGGCGGACCACGTGGCAGCTTCCGGCACCCAGGTGTGGGCAGCGGCTTGCTCCGGCGTCAGAGTGGGCGGCTTGTTGGTGGCCGAGACACAACGCGGGTCGCTCTCGCCGAGGCGCAGGGGGACGCCGGCCGAGCTTGCATGAATGGAGGGGGAGCCATCCGCAAAAGCAACGTCGATCTCCCAGGATGTCGCCTGGCCAGCGAGGTCGCGCCATTGCCAGGTCGGGGCAGGAAACTCAGGCGGAAAAATCGAGCCCGGGGTGGGATAGTCGACCGTGATTGCGGTCGGGGCGGCCCCGGATACCGGGATGACCTGGCTTCGCGGATGGCGCCTGACGAACTGCCAGGCCACGACAGCGACGATCGCCAACAATACGGCCGTCACGATGCGTACAGCGTTCGATCGCATGCAGATCTCCGTCCCGCGATTCCTTTGATGCCCAGACTACGCCGACAGACCCTGTGAAAGACACGGAAATACGGTGCTGAGCGGAACCCAGGGGGCAGGCTGGACCGTCCGCCGAGGTTTGCCGTTCCTGGGCGCGTCGACCAGACTGAGAGGTGGCACCATGAACCACCCACGCGAAGTCTTCGTCCCGGCGGTCAACCCGGCCGCAGTTCCCAGTCCCAGCCGGGAGATCTACGCCCCCATGGGACGGGACAACATCCATCGCATGATCGAGCATCTATACCGCGAGCTCGGCACCTCATCCATCCGCGGCATGTTCCCCCAGGATCTGGTCCGCGCCTCGCAGAAATCGGCGGCGTTCTTCGTGCAACTCTTGGGCGGGCCCCAGGAATACAACGAACGTTTCGGATCGCCGCGGATGCGCTCGCGCCACATGCCTTTTCCGATCACCACGAGCGCGCGCAACGAATGGCTGGCCTGCTTCGAACGCGTGCTCGCGTGCGCAGTGGCAGACTACAGCTTCCCCGAACAGCACCTCGACGGATTCAGACAATTCCTGCAAGGCTTTTCCCTTTGGATGGTCAACACCACCGACGAACCTTCCCAAGGGTGAGCGAACTTTTCCCCGTTTGAAGGGCCGTCGCCGTCGCTGCGGCGGTCCTCGAGTGAGTAGTGTTAAGTTCCCCTCTTGCCTAGCTCCGAGTCCTCCACGGGTTCATCCCAAGCACCCTTGACCGCACTGGCGTCGTCGACGCTGTTCGCGGCGGTGGCCATTGTGGCTAGGCGGGTCTCACGAACGATTCCGGGTCACCAGGTGGCTCTGGTCCGTTTCGTCACCGGCGTCATCGTGACCCTGCTGGCATGCGTGGTCCTGCGCCTGGATTTGCGGCCCCGGCGTTGGGGATGGCTCGTCTCGCGCGGCATCTTCGGCGGCGCAGCGGTATTGCTGTACTTCACGTGCATCGAGAAGATCGGCGTGGGCATGGCCACCTTGCTCAACTATACAGCGCCGGTCTGGTCGATGATGTTCGCGTGGTTCTTCCTGCGCGAACGACCAGGCCGCCATGCCGGCGTCGCCCTGGCCTTGACCTTGGTCGGCGTGGCCCTGGTTACGAACGGTCGCGCCCACGCCTGGCGCATCGGCACTTGGGAAACTGTAGGGGTGCTGTCAGCTGTGCTCTCCGGCATGGCCATCACGTCGATCCGCGCGACCCGAATGCAAGATCCCGGCGGTCGTCCGAGTGAAAGCAGTTGGACGGTATTCGCATCGTTCACGCTGTTCGGCTCGCTCACCACGCTGCCGACGGTGCTGCCTCCCCTGGGTGCCTGGGTCGCGCCGAACGCGCTCGAGTGGGTGCTGCTCGGTGGTTGCAGTGTGCTGAGCGTGGCAGCGCAACTTCTGATGACCTCCTCCCTGGGACGCCTGACCGCCGTGGGACTCGGCATCATCCAGCAGGTCACCGTCGTGCTAACGCTGGTGGGCGGCTGGCTGTTCTTCCGGGAAGACATCGGCCTTCGCGGCGCCATCGGCAGCCTACTGACGATCAGCGGCGTACTGTGGTCCGTAATCGCCGAGCGTTCCGACGGCGATTAGCGTCGCTACGGGTCCGTTCGCTTGCCAATCACCAGCCGGCCTTGCTGGTGCACGACGGGGAAGTGCCGTGCGATCAAGGCCAGCGCTGGCGCCGGTGCATCCCAGACCAGCACCTGCGTGTATCGTTTCTCGGCGTCGGCGAGATAGCTATTCCACGCGCCCGACCAGGCGCGATTGCAGTCGTCGGGCAACGTGCTGGCCTCGCGCAAGAGAGTTTCGCACCAGTGCTCGGCCGAGGCCATGGCGCGCGGCAGGTTCTGAATCACGTCGTGGTGAAAGCGCGGCGGCGGCAAAGCCCGGTATTGGACCGCGTCCACCCCGCGAGAAGCCCACAAGAGATCCGCGCTGGTCTCGCGCTCGATGGCGTAGTGTCCCCAGGCGTGCAGAACCGGCTCGATGTTGTCGCCGGGAGATTTGACCGAGAAAAGCAGCGGCAGAAGTCGCGCGCCCCGCTGCACGAAAGGCAACCCCGAACGGAACTCAGCCACGTCGGCGTCCATGCGGAGCAAGGCCAAGCCGTTGCCCACGGTGCCGGCGACGCCCGTCACGACCACCAGTGCGACCCATTTGCGCGGCAAGGTTTCCGGCACCCGCAAAAGCAGCGCAAGCCAAAGGAAGGGAACGAAGCGCGTGTTGAAATAGGCCCAAATCGGGAACATGAAGCTGGGCAGGAACACGTACCCCGCCATCAGCGCACCCACCGCGACCGTCGAGAAAAGCTGCAGCCGCCGCGAGCCGCGCAGAGCAACCACGACCAGCAGGCCGAGCGCAGGCACGAGTGATGCGACTCCCCAGTAGCTGGCACCGAGCACGTAGTTGCGCAGCCCCATCCACAGCAACTGCGGGATACCTATCCATTCCGTCTTGCCGAGGCCGGCCAACTGCGCCCCCGCGCCGCCCACCGCTGGCGCGAGAACTAGGCCCAGCCCAACCATGATCCCCGCGGGCACCAGCGACGCCACGGCACGCCAGGCGGCTTTCTCGGCGGTGCGGTCGCGAAGGCGAGCGCAGGCCAGATCCGCCACCGCAATCGCACCCAGGGTGAGGAGCGGAAAACTGTGTGCGATCCATGCCACCGCGCAGAGCGCGGCGATGCCCACGCCCCGCGCAGTCGACCAAGCTGCCCGCTGCAAAGCCAAGAGGCCGAGGAGCCACAGGCAGATGCCGAACGAAAGCGAGAAGTTCAGCATGCCCATCACCACGAACCAGTGCTGAACCAGCGGGATCGCAAAGATGCTCGCGGTCCATAGGCGTCTCGGGCCACCGACGATGCTGAACAGGAAGGCATAGCCGAAGGCGGTGATGGCCAGGACCGCTATCACGAACACGCGGGCGGCGCCCATGTACCCGAGCGCCGGAGCGGCCACATGCAGCCAAGAAAGCAACGCCGAGTTGGTGCGCAATCCTTGTGCCGCGACGTACTCGGGATAGGCCCCGAGGTGGTCCGTCACATAGGCGGCTGCGACGTGTCCGGGCAAATCCTCGTGGGGGAGGTGCTTGACCACCAGCAGCGGCCAGACCGCAAGGAGCCACAGCACCAGGCCCGCCTTGACCACCCCCGCAAGACGACCCGGGTAAAGCCTCGCTTCGCCATCGCGACTCGACGGAGAGCTGGAGGTCGGCGTCACGTTCATGGCGTTCTTGACTACCACCTCGCCGTCGGGCGCACAACGAATCGCCCCTTGGACGAGGGACCGAGACAATGCGACACTCCGTTCCCGCCCGCCTTACTTGAAAGACGTGCTTGCCAATCCCGACGACCCGATCCAAGCCATGACGGCGAAGCCAAACGGCCGCCGGTGGGTGGCGCTCGTGCTTGCGGTGTTCGCTCTCGGGGCCTTCTTGCGGCTTCCGACCTTCTTCCGGTCGATCCTCTCCGACGATGAAGCCATCTATGCGACGACGGCGGACGCGCTTGCCCGGGGCGACCTCTTGTATCGCGACGTGGTCGATCACAAACCGCCGCTCATCTATCACGTGTACCAGGTCGGGTTCGCAGCGCTCGGCGCGTACAACATCCACGGTGCGCATGCACTGCTGGTACTCTCCGTGCTGCTCACAGGGGCCTTCCTTTTCGCCGCGAGAAAGGTGGAAGATCCTCCCGCCGGACTGGCGGGCGCGGCGCTCTTCTTGATCTTCTCCACCACGTGGCATGACTACGACGCCCTGGCTGCCAACTGCGAGCTGTTCGTGTTGGCACCGCAGGCTGCGGCGGCTTGCTTGCTCTTGCGCGATTTCGGCAAATTGAAAGCCGGCCCGGCCGTTCACTTCGCCGTCGGATGCCTGATCGGGATCTCCATGCTGTTCAAGTACCAGGGGCTCACGTTCCTGGGCGTTTCCGTAGGCATGTTGGTGTGGGCGAGGTTCCTCGGGCGAGTGTCGTGGATGCGGCTGTTGGCGCTTTCGGCCTGCCAGCTTGCGGGCGCCATTCTGCCTGCCGCGCTTTATCTCGCCTGGTGTTCGGTGGCCGGAAATGCCGAGGCCACCCTGTATTGGTTCCGCTTCAACTTTTCGTATGTGGGCGCGGGCTTGATGGGAACAGCAGCGATCGCGCGCGGTCTGCGGCGAATCGCTATGATCGGCGGAACGGCCCTGGTTCCCTACGGCCTCGGCCTCGCAGCCGCAGCGTCGATTGCCTTCCGCCTGGCAATGAGGCTAGCACGACTGCTTCAAATTCGGACCGAGCCGGCGCGTCGCGAGGGCCTCGGCCGCAACGAACGACGAGGGCGAATACTCGACGTACTTAACCGAGGAGTGAG